>Ga0307475_10001363_pt1 | contig 14540 bp, 11 predicted proteins | sample atmos_gasesECM1C_FD_203317 | JGI IMG/M metagenome (GOLD analysis project Ga0307475, IMG submission 203317) | Hardwood forest soil microbial communities from Morgan-Monroe State Forest, Indiana, United States - atmos_gasesECM1C_515 | ecosystem: Environmental > Terrestrial > Soil > Temperate... | reverse complement strand
GACGGGGCCGCCGCCCCGCCGCACGAACGTGCGCAGCAGCGGCCGCGCCGGATCGCGCAGGTGATCCAGCAGCGCCAGCAGCGGGCGCTCGCCGTCGTCGAGCGTGACGTAGTCGACGAGATCGAACACCCGCCCGTCGCTGAGAGCGCGCAGCTCCGTGTTGACGTAGCCGCCGCCCAGCACGACGCGCGTCCGCGGGCTCTGGGCCTTGACGATGCGGGCGATGCGCAGGGCGCCGTAGACGTTGCCGGGAAACGGCAGCGTCAGCCCGACGAGATCCGGCTCCTCGGTGCGCAGCAGATGCCCGGTCAATTCGTCCAGCGCGCGATCGACCAGCGTCTCCGGACCATCGAGCGCCGCCAGGAGGCCATCGAACGTCGGCGCGCTGGACGCCAGGGATTCGGCATAGCGCGACAGCTCGAAGCGCGGATCGACGCCGTCGCGGATGGCGTCGCCCAGATCGTCGATGCACAGGCTGGCCAGGTGCCGCGCTCGATCGGTGGTCCCCAGCTGTCCGAACGCCCAGTTCAGCGCCTCCCCGTCGCCGTTGCCGTCGCTGTCGTCGTCGTGGGCACCAAGCGCGGCGAAGCGCGGGCCCTCGGGCAGAAAGTCGCGCCCGGCGATCCGCAGGGCCAGCGTCGCATCGCGGCCCTGCAGAAAACGAATCACCGCCTCCACGCGATCGACGTACGTCTGGCGATGGGCGAGAAAATGCGCCACCGACGGGGATCGCCGGCGGCCGCGCTGGGGCCCGCGCGCCGCGATCGCCTCGGCGACCTCGGTCAGCCCCTGGCGGGAGTAGAGCCGAAGGAACAGCGCCAGGGAGAGGTCGGCCTGCCGGACCTCGACGCCAGGACCGGCGTGCGCGCGCAGGCAGCCGGTCAGGTACGCCGTCGCCGGGTACGGCGTATTGAGCTGCGTCATGGGCGGCGTGACCAGGAGAACGCGCATCGCGGTCACAGCATATCCCGCCCGCGATGGCGAACCACGGCCCGCTGGGCGAGGCGACATCGATCGAGACGGCCGCGGCGCCCGCCGCTTTCCGGGCCTAGCGCGTCGACGGTGCGGCGGGGGCGGCCCGCGCTGGCGCTTTCGTCGCGGATGCCGGCGCGCCGTCATCGCTGTCGTCGATGATCGGCGGCGACGGCTGCGGGGGCGGCTCCGTCGGCCCCGAAGACGACAGCGGCATCGGGCGATCGAGCAGGGACGACGATGTGGCATCGCTGGTGGGAACCGCGCTGGTGGGATCCGGAGCCGGCCGCGATGCAACCCTGGGCGCGGGCCGCGCCGACGGCGACGGCGACGGTGATGGTGAACTGGCCGAAGAGGCCGGCGACGACTCAGGCGGCGGCGGGGGCGGCCAGGCGGACGGAGCTGCCGTCTCGGCTCGTTCAGACGGAACCAGGCGCTGCTCGGTCGGCGACCAGACGTACCCGTGCAGGGGATCGCTCCACCGGGTCGACGAGCGCGCGCGCCGCGAAGCACGGCCCGACGACGAAGGCGCGGCTCGCTCGTCGGCTGCCGTGTCTCCCGGTTTCGAGGCGCCACGCCCAGCCTCGGCCGGCGGAGGCGGCGGTTCAAGCGCCGCCCGATCGACCGTCGGAACCCGCTTGGGAGCGGAGGCGCCAGCGGGCGCGGCTGTCTTCGCGATCGCGGGCGCGTTCGGCTCACTCGGCGACGGCGCCCGGGCCACCTCGGAGGGCATGGCTCCCGGCGCGACGCCCGTCGACGCGGTCACGATCGAGGGTCGCGGAGAGAAAAGAACGTGGGCACGCTCTCGCACCGCCATGACCGGGTTCCAGACCCCGGCCCAGGCAGCCGCCACGACGCCGATCACCGCCGCCGCGGCCACGACCACCGCCACCTTGCGCGCGGCGCTGGTGGGAATGCGCATCGACGCAGCCGACATCGAGAGCGACGAGCTGGACCTGCGCAAGCGCGCCGCCGCTGCCTCCTCGGACATGCGGTTGCCGTCCTCGAAGAACTGGCGTGTCAACGCGCCGTACGAACGATTGCTCTCGTGCGTGGTCGGCGTCCGCAGGGCCATCGGATCCATCCTCATGGAGGGGCCGCCGACCGGCGTGATGTCCATGTCGCCGAGCGGGTGCAGCTTCTCTCGCGCGCTGACGCTCGCCGGTTGCACCTTGGCGCCGCTCACTTCCTCGAGCGCGCCCAGGAACTGCTCGACGGAGACGAACCGATCGTCCGGCTTCTGATTCATCGCCATGGTCAGCACCGCGGTCAGCGCGGGCGACCGGCGGGAGTGCGAATGCGCGAGCAAGCGGTGCGCAAGGACCGCCAGGGCATACTCGTCCGCCCGTCCGTCCCACGACTCCGGGGGGATCTCCAGCTGCAACTGCTCCGGGCCCAGATAGGCGAGCGCCTCGTCGCTGCCGACCATCCCCAGCTGGCGCAGCGGCGCGGTCAGGCGCGCGGCGCCGAAATCAAGCAGCTTCACCGACGTCAGGGCGCCGCCCCGGTCACGCATGCCGTCCACCAGGGCGAAGACGTTGTCGGGGCGCAGCTCGCCATGAACGATGCCGGCTGCGTGCGCCGCCGTGAGGGCGCTCCCGACGGCGCGCAGGATCGACAGGCTGTCGCCCGGCGGCAGCGCCGCCCCCTGCGACAGGAGCTCGCCCAGCGTTTCGCCGGACAGCTTCTCGACCACCAGGAAAGGTGTCCCGTTCTCCAGTGCGCCGGCGTCGAAGACCCGCGCGATGTGCGGGTGGCGAAGACCCGCCGCCCGCAGCGCGGTCTGCGCGAACGCGCTCACCGCTCGTTCCTCGATGCCCGCGGCGTGCGGGAACAGCTTGATGACGACCGGTTCGGCGAAGGGGCTCTCATCCAGCTCGAAGACGTTGCCCGATGCGCCGATCGGCTTGCCCAGCTTGAAAACCTTTCCCGACCCGTTCGTCACGACCTCCGAACCGGGAACTCCGGCGCCGCCGTGCAGCGTACGCAGGAACGGGCTACCCTCCCGGCCTTCGCTCCTCTGTTCGATCATCGGACTGCCTCACTTTCAAAGCGGGTAGCCGCCGGCACGGCCTTCACTCTCGCCAGTGCTGAATGACGGCCGCTGACCGGACGACGCCTTCGCAAAGGGAATACTGAGGCCGGATCCTCCGACGGGAAGATACGGGCGCTGTTTTCCATACGCTGCCGCCGGCCAAGCGGCGAACTTTCGGCGCTATTTGGGGGATGGCGGAGGTGTAGGCGAATGGAAGCAGGCGGCCAGCTTCGATGGCTGGCGGACCGATCGACGCCGGGGGCGCGCCCGGCGACCTGCCTGCCCGGCCCCGATTTCCAGGAATCGCACGGTTGGTTCCATGGAGCTGTGTATCGGCGCACGCGCGAATGCGTTACCCTGTGGCGAGCGCGCCCATGCTCAAACGCGCACAGTGGCTGGATCTGGCTCGAAAACTCGACTGGAAGCCCACCTATGTGTCTGACGCGGAGGTCTTTCCGATCGCCGCCGCCGGACGACCGTGGTTGCCGTACGAGGAATGGGCGGGATGGGACGAACCGTTCCGCACCACCTATGCGGAGTACGTCGCCACTCAGCACGAGAAGGAGACATCGCTGTGGGCGGTGAAGGAATCGGCCGGGCGGCCGGAGGATTTCGCCAAGCTGCCGCGCGAGTGGAAGAGCGCCGTCAAGCTGCACGCGGCGACGCTGCCGCTGGCAGAGTTCGCCGCCGTCATCGGCAACCTGCGGGCGGCGCGCTTTGGCCGCACCAGCGCCTGGCGCACCACCGCGCTCTTCGGCGCGCTGGACGAGTTCCGGCACACGCAGATCCCGCTTCTCCTGATGAACGATCTGGTGGCCAGCGACCCGCAGCTGGACTGGACCCATCGCCTCTATCACTCGAACAACTGGGTGGCCATCGCCGCCCGCCACCTGGTCGACGAGCTTCTGGCCGGGGCCAACCCGATCGAGTTTGCGGTGGCGGCCAACTTCGTGTTCGAGACCGGGTTCACCAACCTGCAGTTCGTCGGCCTGACGGCGCTGGCGCGCCAGGTGGGCGATCGGATGCTGGAGAAGATGCTGGGCAGCATCCAGAGCGACGAAGCCCGCCACGCCCAGATCGGCGAGCCGGTGCTGCGCACGCTGGTGCGCCACGATCGCGATTACGCCCAGTACCTGTGCGACAAATGGTTCTGGCGCAGCTGGCTGCTGTTCGCGGTGGTGACCGGCTTCGCGATGGATTACCTGACGCCGCTGCCGGCGCGCACGTCGTCGTTCAAGGAGTTCGTGCAGGAGTGGGTCGTCGACCAATACCTGCGCATGCTGGAGGACGTGGGGCTCTCGCGCCCCTGGTACTGGCCGGCGTTCGAGGTCGCGCTGAACCATTACCACCACATGGTCTACGCCAGCGCGTACACCTACCGCGCGTCGGTCTGGTTCGATCTGGTGGTGCCGGGGCCGGACGAACGGCGGTGGCTGCGCCAGCACTACCCGGGGTCGTGGGACGAGCTGGATCCGATCTGGGAGCGCATCAGCGCGCGCTGGCAGAAGACCGATCCCGGCAACGACTTCGGCGTGCACGGCACGGCCATCATCGGGTTCTGCAACCTGTGCCAGCTGGTGCTGTGCAACGGCACGCCGACCAAGAACAGCGCCACCACGATGCAGAAGGACGGACAGAAATACATCTTCTGCTCCGAGCCCTGCCGCTGGATCTTCGAGCAGGAACAGACCCGCTATGCCGAGCACAAGGACATCGTCAAGCGCGTGCTGGCGGGCGAAGCGCCGGCCAACCTGGTGGCGATGTTGCGCAACTATTTCGGGCTGTCGTTCGAGACCTGGGGCAAGGACGCCTACGGCGGCAACTATCCGTGGGCGACGCGCACGCCATGATCCCGCTGTACGGATTTCTGCAGGGCGATTCGATGGGTCTCCTGATCATGGCGCGCGAGGACGACACGCTGGGGCGGCTGGCGGAAAAGCTGCAGTCGGCGGCTGACGTGCGGGTGGCGCCGCTCAAGCGGCCGCGGGTGATGGTGGCCGGGCGCTTGCTGGACCTGGAGATGACCGTGGCGGCGGCCGGGCTGACGGCGCTGGACAAATTCGAAGTCGGAGGGACCCGCTGATGCCGATGCGACGGGTGGCGGCGCTGGACGATGTTCGGCCAGGCGAGATGATCGGCGTCGCCGTCGACGGCGAGCCGGTGCTGGTGCTGAACGTGGGCGGCGCCGTGTGCGCCTACCGCGATCGCTGCCTGCACAAGGGCGTGCCGCTGTCGACGGGCCAGCTGATCGACGACGTGATCCTGTGCGACGTGCACTTCTGGGAGTATGACGGCAAGACCGGCTGCGGGATCAACCCGTCGGGCGTGCAGCTGGATCGCTTCGCGGTGGCGGTGCGGGACGGTCAGGTCTGGGTCGACGTCGAGGCGGAGATCGCGAACGGCGGCGAGGACTGTGGCGAGGGCGACCAAGACGACGACCAAAGGGACGAGCGTGATGGCCAGCCCCGCTGACGGCGTCGACCCCAAGCGGGAGACCGAGGTCGATCGCCAGGCGGTGGGCCCGGTGCTGATGGCGGGGCCGGTGGCGAGCGCCATCGTCCAGGCCATCCGCGCCGCCAATCGCGACGTCCGGGTGATCGACCGCGGGTCGTACCTGCGCGTCCTCTGTCACGACCGCTGCACGCTGAGCCGCGCCGCCGTCGAGGCGGCGCTGCACCGGCATTTCTCGCTGCCGGGCGATCTGGAGCTGGTGATGTCGTCTTTCAAGGGACACTTCCACGTCGACGAGGATGAAGCCAGCTGGGAGCTGGACCGCCCGTCGGTGCCGGCCGCGAGCCGGAGGGGGCGGCTCTGATGTCGGCGGCGAAGACCGACGGTGAAGCGGCGGCGCCCGAGCCAGAGGCCCCGGCGGCCGCGGCCCCGGCCCCGCCGCGCCGGCGCCCGCTGCGAACGTTCGCCCACCTGGCGGATCTGCCGCGCAAGCCGACCCGTTACGACGTGGCGACGACGGCGCTGGATTTCCATCGCGGCGGAGCCTTCGCGCTGGAGCTGCCTCTCTCCGCCTGGAACCGCCAGTACCGGGCCGGCTCGCCGTTGCAATCGGGAGTCTGGGAGGCCTTCGCCGATCCGCGCCAGACCGATTACACGGCTTACGTGCGGCTGCAGCAGGCGCAGGAGGCGCACGTCGACGGCGTGCTGCGATCGATCGAGGAGTCGAACTACGACCGCGACCAGCCGGCCGCCGCCCACGCGCTCTTCGAACGGCTGGTGACGCCGCTGCGCTTCGCCTGTCACGGGCTCCAGATGGTCGCCGCCTACGTGGGCCAGATGGCCCCGCAAAGCCGCATCGTCATCGCGGCGCTGTTGCAGGCCGCCGACGAGACCCGCCGCATCCAGCGCATCGCCTACCGCATGGCGCAGATCCGGCTCGCGCGGCCTGATTTCGGGGCCCGCAGCCTGGCGATCTGGCAGGACGATCCAGTCTGGCAACCGCTGCGCGAGCTGGTGGAGCGTCTCTTGACCACGTACGACTGGGGCGAGGCGATGGTGGCGCTCAACGTCTGCGCCAAGCCGGTGCTGGACGATCTGTTCATGGTGCAGCTGCCCATCGCGGCCAGGGAGCGCGGCGACTTTCTGCTCGGCCAGATCACCTCGTCGCTGGCGCGGGACTGCGAGTGGCACCGCCAGTGGACGGCGGCGCTGCTGGCGCTGGCGCTGCCGGGCACGGAGAGCGTGCGCTCGGCCGTCGAGGGCTGGGTCGATGCCTGGTGGCCGCGGACGGCGCGCGCAGCGACCGCTTTTCGCGGAGCGCTGGGCCCGGACGGCGGCGCGCTGGTCGAAGCCAGCCAGAACCGGGGCCTGGCGTTTCTCGACCAGCTGGGATTGCGACGGCCGGCATGAGCGCGACCGATCCAGGCGCGCCGCCCGCGGACGTCGCCGCCGACCTGGCCGGGCAGTTTCTGGCCATCAGCCTCGACGGCCTGGCGGCCTTCGGCTCCGATCTGCGCTGTCGCTACTGGAACCCGACCATGGAGCGCATGCTGGGGATGGCGGCGGTCGAGGCGATGGGAAAGGCGGCGCCCGATCTCTTGCCGTTCCTCGGCGACCAGCGCGAGCTGTCGGCGCTGCGACGGGCGCTGGGCGGCGAGGAGATCGCGGCGCACGAGCAGCCGTTCGCGATCGCCGGCGCCGGCGCCGGCGGGCGCGGGTTCTGCCAGGCCCGCTACACCCCCTGGCGTTCCGATGGCGGCGACCCGATCGGCGTCATCGCCATCCTCCGCGACGTCACCGCGGCGCGCGAGGTGGAACAGCGCGCGCAGGAGACGGAGGCGCGATTCAAGGTGATGGCCGACGCGGCGCCGGTGCTGCTGTGGATGGCCGATCGCGACGCCCTGTGCACGTTCTTCAACCAGACCTGGCTGACCTTCACCGGCCGGACGCTGGAGCAGGAATGGGGCGTCGGCTGGGCGGAGGGCGTCCACTTCGAGGACCTGCAGCCCTGCCTCGACATGTACATGGCCGCCTTTCGCGAGCGCCGCGTGTTCGAGATGGAGTACCGCCTGCGCCGCGCCGACGGTGAATTTCGCTGGATCCTGGACCGCGGCACGCCTCGCTTCGGCAGCGACGGCCAGTTCGCCGGATACATCGGGTCGTGCATCGACATCACCGACCGCAAGAACCTGGAGTTCGAGCTGCGCTCGTCGGTGCGCGTGCGCGATGAGTTCCTCTCCATCGCGTCGCACGAGCTGCGCACGCCGCTGGCGGCGATGCAGCTGCAGGTGGAGAACCTGGACCGCATGGTGCAAAAGCGCGGCGCGGAACACCTGGCCAACGGACGTCTGGTCGCCGATCTGGAACGGACCAGCGGCCACGTGCGCCGCATGACCAAGCTGGTCGAGACGTTGCTCGACATCTCGCGCTTGTCGGAGGGGCGGCTCGATCTCGACCGCAAGCAGATGGACCTGGTGGCGCTGATTCAGGACGTGGCGCGATCGATGCGCACCGCCGCCAGCGCCGCCGGCTGCGAGCTGAGCCTGACGGCGCCCGGCGTGGCCGCCGGCGAATGGGACCGCCTGCGCCTGGAACAGGTGCTCACGAACCTGGTCGCCAACGCCATCAAGTTCGGAGCCGGCAAGCCGATCGACGTGCTGGTCACGGGCGACGAGCAGACGGCGCTGGTGGCGGTGATCGACCGCGGCATCGGCATCGCGCGCGAGCAGCAGCGGCGGATCTTCGAGCGCTTCGAGCGCGGGGTCTCGGCCCGCCACTTCGGCGGGTTCGGCCTGGGCCTGTGGATCAGCCGGCAGATCGTCGAGGCCCACGGCGGCCACATCCGGGTCGACAGCCGCCCCGGTCAGGGCGCCACCTTCACCTTGGAGCTGCCGCGCGGCGGAAGCGGCGAGGAATGACGGGCGCTCGGCTCGCTGGATGCGGGCGAGCGCGCGTTCAGCCGACGAAGATCAGTGCGTCCAGGTCACGGAGTCGGTGTACGGCGCGCCGCTGTTGTTGCCCGCCGCCTGGACCACGTTGGCGCCGGTCCGCAGCGCCACGTTGGTCCAGCTGTAGATGTGGTTCGTCGAGGTCTTCGTCCCCAGCGAGACGCCGTTCACGGTCAGCGTGACGTCGTCGGTGTTCGCGTAGACCTTGACCGTGATGGCCGCCGGGGTGCGCGTGGTGAAGCGCCGGCTGGTGATGTACAGGACGGGCGAGCTGGACCAGTTCGCCTTGTAGAAGAAGAAGACGTCCTTCTTCGTGTTGCGATCATACGTGACCATTCCCTTGTCGTTGCGGCCGGGCGTCTCGCCTTCGTTGCGGCTGTCGACGGCGAAGTCGAACATGTTCCAGATGAACTTGCCCCACAGGAAGGGGCGCGTGCGCATGGCCTGCCAGTGGGCCTCGTGCAGCAGCATCTGGTACTCCTCGCTGTGGTCCTGCGAGACCGGATTCTCGCTGTGGATCGAGGGGCCCGCGCCGGCGCCCCATTCGGACACGCCAATCTTGCGGGCCGGGAAGTTCGCGTGGATCTGGTCGGCCCAGCCGGCGAAGTCGTTGTAGGAGCCGCCGTACCAGCCGAAGTACTTGTTGAACCCCACCGCATCGGTGTGCGCGACGATGGGATCGTTGTCGCCCAGGTTCGTCGCCAGCGTCGTGATACGGCTTGGATCCTCGGCCTTGGCCAGCGTCTGCATCGTCGTCATCAGCGGGTTCGGGTCGGGATTGTCGGCCAGCTCGTTCGACAGGCTCCAGAACATGATCGACGGGTGGTTATAGCTCTGACGGATGAGCTCCTTGAGCTGCTGCTGGGCGTTGTTGTTGAACGCCGTCGAGGCGGTCACGTTGTTGACCAGCGGCACCTCGGCCCAGACCACCAGGCCGTTCTGATCGCACAGGCTGTAGAAGTACTGCGCGTGCTCGTAGTGGGCCAGGCGGATCGCCGTCGCGCCCATCTCCGTGATGAGGGCCATGTCCTGATCGTGCTCGGTCTTGCCGATCGCCCAGCCCTTGTCGAGGCGGTCCTGGTGGCGGTTCACGCCGTGGAGATCCAGGTACGAGCCGTTGAGCGAGAAGCCCGTGGAGGCGCTGAGCGAGAAGAACCGGAACCCGAACGTCTCGGTGTCGGCGTCGCTGGCCACGCCGGCGCGGCTGACGGTGACGGCGGCCGTGTAGAGGTAGGGATCGACGCGGCCGTTCCAGAGGTGCGGGTTCGCGATGGTCGTGTTCATCGTGACGTCGCTGGTCGCGCCCACCGCCACCGACTGGCTGGCGGTCAGCGTCGTGACGGTCGCACCCGAGGCGTCGCGGATGGCGACCGAGACGTCGGCCGTCATGTCGGTCGGCCCGACGTTCGTCACCCGCACGCGCGCCGTCAGGCCCGACGAGGCGGCCGTGACGTTGGTGGGCGTGATGTAGACGCCCGGCGAGCCGAAATCGTCGGCGTCGATGTGCAGCGGATCGACGATGAGGAGGTGCGCGTCGCGATACATGCCGCCGAAGAAGGTGAAGTCCGCGGTCAGCGGCAGCACGTCGGTCACGCTGGCGTTGCTGACCTTGACGGCGACGACGTTGTCGCCGGCCACCACCAGGCCGGTCACATCGTAGCGAAAGGCCCCGAACCCGCCGCGGTGCTCGCCCGCCTGCGTTCCGTTGACGTACACGTCGGTGACGATGTTGGACCCGTCGAACTGCAGGTACACGCGCCGGCCGGTCGTGTCCGCCGGGACGGTGACGTGTCGCCGGTACCAGCCGATGCCGCGATAATAGTTCGATCCGCCGTCCTCGCCGTCCAGGGCGTTCCAGGTGTGCGGCAGCGTCACCTGCGACCAGGCGCTGTCGTTGAAGGTCGTGGCCTGGGCGCCGGTCACGTCGGCACGATTGAACCGCCAGCTGGTGTCGATCAGCGTGTCCGAGCGTCCGAGCGAGGTCGGGCTCCAGCTGAGCGGCGTGTACGCTTTGATCTCGAAGATCGAGTAGCCGTACTGCGTGACCCGTTTCGTGCCGTTCATGCGCAGGTAGCGGCCGCTGCCGATGAGGCCGGTCCAGTCGTCCGTACCACCATCGCCGGCCGTCACGGTCTTGATCGTCGTCCAGGTGGCATTGTCGTTCGAGACCTGAAGCTGGTAGGCCGTGGCGTAGGCAGCCTCCCAGTTGATGACGACGCGGCCGACGGGATACGTCGCGCCAAAGTCCACCGTCAGCCACTGCGGGTCGCTGAACGCCGACGACCAGCGCGTGGTCATGTTGCCGTCGATGGCGTTCGCCGGACCGAGCATGCTGGTCTCGACGGAGGAGGAGGTGGCGGTGATCTCCGGTATGGCCGCGCCCGAGCCGAGCCCGCCGCTGCCGCCCGTTCCCGCGCCGCCCGTTCCAGCACCGCCCGTTCCCGCGCCGCCCGTTCCAGCACCGCCCGTGCCTGCGCCGCCCGTTCCAGCACCGCCCGTGCCTGCGCCGCCCGTTCCCGCGCCGCCAGTGCCCGCGCCGCCCGTGCCGGCGCCGCCCGTGCCGGCGCCGCCAGCGCCGCCGTCGGTTCCACCCGCGGGCGGATAGATCTGGAGCTCCCAGATCGAGTAGCCGTAAGGGGTCGCGCGAGCGGTTCCATACATCCGCACGTAGCGTCCGCTGCCGACGAGACCGCTCCAGTCGTCCGTGCCGCCGTCGCCGTTCGTGACCGACTTGATCGTCGTCCAGTTGGTGGCGTCGTTCGAGACCTGGATCTGGTAATTCTTGCCGTACGCGGCCTCCCAGAAGATGACGACGCGGCCGATCGCCTTCGTCGCGCCGAGGTCGACGCGCAGCCACTGCGGATCGGAGAACGCGGACGACCAGCGCGTGTTCATGTTTCCGTCGACGGCGTTGGCGGGACCGAGCATGCTGTTCTCGACCGACGACGACGTCGCCGTCCCCGTCAGCAGCGAGCCGCGCTGGACCTCGATGTCGGCGTCCTCGGTCTGGCAGCTACCGGCGACGACGCCGGCGGCGAAAATCGCCGCGAGGGAGGAGAGCGCGAAGAGACTGCCGCGAGGGGGTCGCCCGTTCTGCATCCGGCCATTGTCGCCGCGACGACGACAGAATCGTCATGATTTTTTCCGTGCCATTTTGATGACGCCGGTGCGAACGTCATCTTCTTGACTCCGGGATTTCGCGGCGAGCCACACGGCGCGTGAAGCTTCCTGCGGCGCTCCGGCTTCACCCAGGGGCCGCCTCTGGTAAGAATGAATGAACCATGAGCCACGCGCGCGCCGACTGCCCGGGCATCCTGCTGGTCGAGGACGACCTCGACCTCCTGAATATCGAGCGCCAGCTGCTGGCCGACGAGGGTTACCCCGTCAAGCCCGCCGCCAACGGCTACGAAGCGCTGGCCATCCTGCGCGGGCCGGAGACCGAACCGCTGCCCTGTCTCATTCTGCTGGATTTGATGATGCCGGTGATGGATGGCTGGCAGTTCCGCGACGAGCAGGTTCGCGATCCGCGCCTGGCCAGCATCCCGGTCGTGATCCTCACCGCCAACGGGCAAGCGCTGGGAAAGCGTGATCGACTTTCGGTCGCCGCGGCGTTGACCAAGCCCGTGGCCTTGAAGCAGCTCCTCGACATCGTCGAATCGTTCTGCGGCGCCCCGCCCGATTCCAGCGTCTGAGCCGCGGATCACCGGCGTGCTCACGTCCCTGCTTCCGTTTCTGTGGGCCGCGGCGATCGATCCGTGCGCCCCGATTGAAGCCGCGCCGCCGTCGCCGCGCGACCGCGGACAGGTGGCGGTCTATCTCGGCATCGGCGACGACGAGCTGCGGGCCGGGGCGCGCGACACGGCGATCGTCGCGTTCCAGGAGGTCGTGCGTCGCGAGCCGAGCAATCCCCACGCGCGGGCCGCGCTGGCGCGCCTGTGTCAGGAGACGCGCGGCGCGGGCGCTGGCAGCGGCGGGCGCTTCGCCGAGGCGCTGGCCCTGATGGACGCGGGCCGGCGGCGCGAGGCGGCGGCCCTGTTCGAAGAGGTGCGCCTGGCGGAGGACGAGAGCGCGGCGGCGCTGCTGGAGGGCGTCTGCTTGTACGAGCTGCACGACGACCGTCGCGCCGAACCGCTGCTGCGCGAGGCGGCCGCCGATCCGGCGCTGGCCGAATCGGCGCGCGTTTTCCTCGGCCTTCTGGCGCTGCGCGCCGACGATCGCGCACGCGCCACCGAGCTGCTGCGGGCGGCCGCCGCGTCGGATAGCCCGACGCTGCGCCAGACGGCAGCCGAGCTCCTGCGCGCCGCGCGCCGCGACGGGCGCGGGGGCGCCTCGCTGCTGGCGGAGACCGGGTACGACTCGAACGTCGCGCTGACCCCCAACGGCACCCCCACTCTGCCCAACAGCCGCGACGGCGCGGTGGGACTGGCGGCGGCGGGCAGCTGGCGGCCGCTGGGACGAAGCGGCCCCTATCTGCGCGGCGCCGGGCAGTACCGGAAGCAGCTGCAGCTCGGCGCCTACGATCTGGGCGCGATCGGCGGTGCCCTGGGCTGGCGCCAGTTTCTCTCCGGCGCGGCCAGCGGCGGCACTGTCGCCGGGGAGTACAGTTACGATTTTTTTACACTGGGCGGCGCCTCCTATCTGTCCGCCCACCGCCTGGCCGCCGAGGGGGAGCTCGAATGGGCGCGCGTCGTCCTGGCGCTAAATGCATTCGCGCGCTTCGAGTCGTACCCGCAGGCCGAGACCGCCGGCTACTCCGGCACGCGGCTCGCGGGCGAGGCGACAGTGTCGCTGCGCTTCGTATCCGATCTGCTGGCCGGATGCGGCTACCGCCTGGGGCACGACGGCGCGCGCGAAGCGTCACTCGCGTACTGGGAGCACGGACCCGCCTGTCACGTCTGGTGGAGCGCCCGGGCCGACGTCCGCCTGCTGGCCGATGCGAGTCTCGCGTTCCGCAGCTACGAGGCTCCCGATCCCATGACGCCGACGATCGAGCGGCGCGATCGCATCGTGGACGGCTTGCTGGCCGCCGAATGGAACGTCCGCGCGCAGTGGGCCCTGCGGCTGGCGCTGACGGCGCGCAAGGCGGCGTCGACCCTCCCCGACGTCTATGCGTACACCCGGGTCACGGCGACGCTGGCGGCGGTCTGGATGCTGGCTTTTCTCTGACACTGGACGTCGTCGCCGCGCTTCGGGCCTGGACGTTTTGGAACACCCGATCGCTCGATTGCGGGCGACCCCCTCCCCGGCGGCGACGGCAATCAGCGAATTGACAACGGTGGCGCACGGTCCGAGTCTTGCTTGAGTCCTGGATGGGGGGTCAGCGTTGAAGATGCCAGGAATTGCTGGGCCCTCGATTGACAGGTAACGTCAGCATGAGACTTCTGCTCACCGCGTTCGCCGCCGCCGCTGTCGTCGCCGCCACCTCGGCGGCCGGCGCCAGCCTGGATGACGACAGGGGTGTCAAGTCTGCCAAGGCCTCTGCTCACGCATCCCTGATCGAACGTGCCGATCTCCCCGACCACCCGCCGCGACTGCCCGATAACTTGGCCGAGCCGCCGCGCGCGGTGCCCGGCCGCGGGCACGACCACAACCGCGGGCAGGCGCTCCGCAAGGCAAGAGACGAAGCGCAGCAGCAGGCCGACGACGCCGCGCACGCGGCCCGCGCCGACGCGGCCAATCGCGCCGCCAGCGGCAGCGCCGCCGCCGCCGCCCGCAACGGCAACAACGCCGACGAGCGGGCCGCCGCCGGCCAGGCGCGGGCGCGCGCCGCGCACGCCAACAAGCCCGACAAGCCGGACAAGCCCGACAACCCGGGCAAGGGCCCGAAGAACTAGTGCTGTCCGCGGACCCGCGGGACCCGCGCGCGTCCTGAGGGCCGCTTCTCGATGAAGCGAGGCCGGTCGGGCGCGACCATGCGCGCCGGGGCGAGCGCCCTGGTCGCGGCGACGGCGCTTCTGACCGCCGCGGTGACGGCCGCCAGCCCGGTCAGCGAGCACATGCTGGCCGGTGCCCAGCATTTTCGCGACGAGCGCTACGCGGAGGCGCTGGTGGAGTTCCGGGCGGCGGAGAAATCCGCGAACGGCGATCCCGGCGCCGCCTGGTACGTCGCCGCCACGCTGGTCAAGCTGCACCGC
>Ga0307475_10001361_pt1 | contig 14546 bp, 15 predicted proteins | sample atmos_gasesECM1C_FD_203317 | JGI IMG/M metagenome (GOLD analysis project Ga0307475, IMG submission 203317) | Hardwood forest soil microbial communities from Morgan-Monroe State Forest, Indiana, United States - atmos_gasesECM1C_515 | ecosystem: Environmental > Terrestrial > Soil > Temperate... | reverse complement strand
CGGGTGGGGCTGGTTTCATCGGTTCACATTTATCCGAGGCTCTTCTGGAGAAGGGCTCAGAGGTATTCATTCTCGACGACCTCTCGACGGGAAGCGTGGAAAACATCCGCCATCTGAAATCGAACAGCCGTTTCCACCATGTTTTCGATTCGATCCAGAACAAGCACCTGCTCGCCGAGCTCGTGGACGAGTCCGACGTGGTTATCCATCTGGCCGCGGCAGTGGGCGTGCGCCTGATCGTCGAGAGCCCGGTGCGGACTCTCGAAACGAACATTCACGGGACCCAGTCCGTTCTGGACGCCGCCTCGAAAAAGAAGAAGCTCGTCTTTATCGCTTCTACTTCTGAAGTTTACGGCAAGAGTGACAAGGTGCCGTTCCACGAAGATGCCGATCTCGTCCTTGGGCCCACCACCAAGGCTCGCTGGAGTTATGCCGCTTCGAAGGCGCTGGACGAATTTCTCGCTCTCTCCTATTGGAAGGAGCGCAAGCAGCCCGTAAAGATCGCCCGGTTTTTCAATACGGTCGGCCCGCGCCAAACCGGACGCTACGGAATGGTGGTGCCGAATTTCGTTCAACAGGCGCTCGCCGGGCAGCCGATTACGGTGTTCGGCAGCGGAAAGCAATCTCGATGCTTTTGCGATGTCCGCGATTGCGTCGAGTCATTGATTCGCCTGCTGGCCAATGACCGCTGCATCGGCGAAGTGGTCAATATTGGGACCGATGAAGAAATCTCAATTGAAGGGCTGGCGCGTGTGGTGAAGGAGCGCACCGGTAGCGATTCGCCGATTACATATATTCCATACGATCGCGCGTACGAACCGGGGTTCGAAGACATGCCGCGACGCATTCCGTCACTCAAAAAACTCGAAAGCCTTACCGGTTTCCGGCCGGCCACACCGCTGGTGGAAATTGTAGATCGCGTGGTTGCGCACAGCAGGAAGCGCAATGCTGCAAGGCTGATCCCGGCGAGAGACGAATTGGCGGCAGCCCAGTCTGCTTCCGACTAGAGCTGTCGAATCACATCTTCTGATCTAACAGCGTTATGCTCGGCCGTCCTTGTTTTCCAGGGGCGACGCCTCAGCATCGATCTAAGACGTGCCCATCTCATGACGAAGCTTTCCCTCAAAGTGAATGGCCGTTTGTACGCCTTAGACATAGACCCCTCTACCCCGCTTCTGTTCGTTTTGAACGACGAACTCGGGCTGCGCGGCCCGAAGTTTGGCTGCGGCATGGCGCAGTGCGGAGCCTGCACCGTAATCCTTCGCGGGCAAGTTGTGCGCTCTTGCGTGATGCCTGTGAATGCCGTTGGCAAGGACGAGGTCACGACGCTGGAAGGCCTTGGCACGCCGGACAAGCCTCATCCCATTCAACAAGCCTTCATCGACGAAGGCGCTGCTCAGTGCGGTTTTTGTTTGAGCGGAGTGATCCTCACAGCCAAGGCTGTGCTGGATGAGAAACCGAATGCCTCCGATGAAGAAATCCGCGGCGCGCTCGGAGGCGTGTTGTGCCGCTGCTTCGCTCACCTCCGCATGCTGCGAGCCATTCGAAAATACGCCGACACGAGAAAAGCATGAATGTTTCGCGTCGTGATTTTCTGAGGAGTGGTGGAGCGCTGATAGTAAGTTTCAGCGCTGTGTCTCACGGCGGAATTTTTGCGGCTGGCCAGGGGCAATTCGATACCCATCCTTCTCACGTGGATCCCACGAAACTCGATTCATGGATCGCAGTGACGGCCGACGGAACCGTGAAGGCTTACACGGGAAAGTGCGACTTTGGACAGGGTATGTTCACTGCACAAACCCAACTCGTCGCAGAAGAACTCTGCGTACCACTAAGACGCGTAAAGCTGATTCAGTGCGACACTTCTGTTTCTCCTGACCAGGGCACTACTTCTGGAAGCCAGTCGACGCCTACCAACTTCAATGCGCAGAATCTCGGTCAAGCGGCAGCAACCGCGCGCGAGGCGCTCTTGAATATGGCAGCGAAGAAATTTGGGGTGGCGGCCGATGACCTCACGGTGACCGAAGGCGTCATTACAGGAAAAGGCGGACGCCGTGCGACGTACGCGGAACTGATTGGAAATAAGCGATTCCATATTGCGTTAAGCACCACCGCAAAAAGGCGATCCCCGGAGCAATGGACCGTGCTCGGCAAGCCGGTGCCCTCGCTCGACCGGGCCGGGCTCATGACTGGGCATTTTGAATTTGTGCACAACGTTCGTGTGCCGGGAATGTTGCACGGGCGTGTTGTTCGTCCGCCTGAGGTGGGTGCGACGGTCGCGAGCGTCGACGAGAGTTCTGTGCGTCAGATCCCGGGAATTATAAAGGTCGTCGTGCGAAAGGACTTCGTCGGCGTCGTCGCGGAGAAGCAATGGCAGGCGATTCAGGCGGCCCAGCTACTCAAGGTGAGTTGGAACCCCGGCATTCAGCTTCCGCCACAGGAGGGGTACTTCGACTGGCTGCGACAACAGCCATCGCGCGATGTCTTACTTGTCGACTCGAAGGACGTTGAGCAACAGCTCTCGAAAGCGAGCTCTGTGTTGCAGGCGAAATACGTCTACCCGCATCAAATGCACGGTTCCGTCGGTGCATCGTGCGCCGTGGCAGATGTGAAGGCGGATCGGGCGACCGTATGGTCCGCAACCCAGTCCGTGTACCCGACTCGGAGCATAGTCGCGAAGTTGTTGGGCCTGCCGCTCGACAACGTGCGAGTTATCTTCGTTCGAGGTTCCGGCTGCTATGGGCTGAACGGCGCGGACGCCGTTTCGTTCGATGCTGCGGTATTGTCACATGCTGTTTCCAGGCCTGTGCGCGTCCAGCTTTCACGCCAAGATGAAATGGCCTGGGAGAACTACGGTTCTGCTTGCGTGATCGAGCAGCGTGCCGGCATCGATCATAATGGCGCCATCATCGCGTGGGAGTGCGCACAGTGGGAAGCTTCGCGTGGTGGCAGGCCGGGCTACTCCGATCCGGGCAACGTAATCACGGGGGTGCTGGTCGGATATGAGCCCGAACCCATCGAACCTCGCGCCGCCGCAGAGCCAAAAGCTAAGCTGCGCAACCGCAGCAACGCCGTCCCCTCATACTTGGCCGGTTGCGTTGCTGATAGTTGTGCTGGCGCAGGAACCATCCGAAGCGAGCGAGTGATCATGCGTACGGTCGCGGGACCCTTCTTTGCCGGCCCGCTCCGTTCGCCCTTGCGGCTGCAGAATACTTTTGCGCACGAAGGTTTCATGGACGAAATTTGTGCGCAGGTGAAGGCGGACCCCGTCGCTTTCAGGTTGCAGCATCTGCGTGACGAGCGGCTTGCCGGTGTCGTGAAGGCTGCGGCAGTGGCCGCCCGATGGCAAAGTCGTCCCTCACCAAAGCCAGACATTCCTCGAACGGGGCTGGCAAATGGACGCGGAATCGCCTGCGTGGCTTACGAAGGCGATAATGGTTACGCCGCATTGGTTGCTGACGTGAACGTCGATGTCACGAACGGTAGCGTACAACCGCGAAAATTTACAGTCGCTGTGGATTGCGGACCAATCTCGAATCCAGACGGCCTGCGGAACCAGACCGAAGGCGGCGTTCTACAAGGCATGAGCCGCGCACTCTTGGAAGAAGTCACCTGGGATGCCAGGCGAGTTACGTCGGTGGATTGGGAGACTTACAACAGCTTGTTTCTCGGTTTCGTCGTTCCGGAGATTGACGTAATTCTTGTCAACAAACTCGACGTGCCTGCAACCGGTGGAGGCGAATTGGCAATCACGTTGGCGGCTGCCGCGATCGGAAACGCAATCTTCGACGCCACCGGCATTCGGCTTCGCCGAGCGCCGTTCACATCACAACGAATGAAAGATGCGTCCAGATCGCTGGCCTGATAAGCAAGGATTCGGCAGATTTCGAATGTTCCGTCCTCTCTCACGAATTAAACGCTTAAGAATCCCACGGCGGAAATTCTCTACGGTCGCAACTGGTACTGCTGCGGTGTTCGGCTTTGTCTGTTGTTTGCTGCTTCACGTCGCCGCGCAAGGCAATGAAGGACAAAATAATGAACGCGACGACGCTGCGGCTGCCGCCGCTTTCGAAACGATCATTCCCGTCCTACATCACCCTCGCTGCATGAATTGCCATTCGACGGGCGACTTTCCTCGGCAAGGAGACGATAGTCACAGGCACACGATGCAGGTGCTCCGTGGCCCGGATGGAGATGGCGCGCTCGCTGTAAAGTGCAGCACATGTCAACAGGACCACAATTTGGACGGCCTGCATGTGCCTCCGGGAGCGCCCGATTGGCATCTGCCATCACCGGCGGCCCCGATGATTTGGGAGGGGCTTGGCGATCATCAATTATGCGAATTATTCAAAGATCCCAAACAAAACGGCAATCGCACTGTCGGCCAGATTGTGGAACATATGAGCACTCCGCTCGCGCTCTGGGGCTGGAATCCAGGGGATGGCCGCACGCCGGTTCCGATGCCAGAGGCCCAATTCTTGGCAAAGGTGAAAGAGTGGGCTGCGAAGGGCGCGGCATGTCCCGCAGAGGGGAATGGGCCACAGCCTCATGAGAAGTAATCGCCCTGCGGAGCTGGGTGGGATGGGCCGAGGATGTCTCTAACGAAGTCGGCTCCGTGAATTCGATACTCTAGTAGAATTGACTACAGGATGACCGAAGAGAGCACACAAGTCGAAAACAGCGCGTCGCGCTACCGTTTCAACAAACGGCGTTGGTTGCGTCCGGCCACGGGAACCTCTGCTTATCGGGCTGAGACCGACGGACCGCAGACAAGCACCAGCCTCTCCGTGATCGTGCCGGCTTACAACGAGCAGTACCTCGTCGAAGCGAGCCTCGAACGCCTCAAAATCCTGGAAACTTCGCCCCTTCTGCATCGTGTGCAGGTGGTAGTGGTCAATGATGGCTCGAAAGACTCAACAGCCGAAGCCATCGCTCGCTTTCGTAGCTCGCTCGAGCCGGATCGGCCGGATAGCAAACTCCAGTGGACCTGGCTTCAGCACGACAGGAACCATGGAAAAGGCGCCGCGATTCGCACGGCGCTCGCGCACGCCGAATGTGAGCTCGTCGTAATCCACGACGCCGATCTCGAATATCACCCCTGGGACCTGCTGCAAATGATCGAGCTGTTCTTGTACGAAGATGCCGACGCCGTTTTTGGATCGCGCTTTATGTCCGGCGGCCACAAGCGCGCCCTTTTCTTCCGCCACGCGCTCGGCAATAAATTGCTCACCTTTCTGTGCGACCTGGTTTCCGACCTCAACCTCACCGACATGGAAACCTGTTACAAGATGGTTCGCGCTGACTTGCTCAAAAGCATTCCGCTCGAAAGCTCCACGTTTGACGTGGAGCCCGAGCTCGCCATCAAGCTAGCCAAGCGTGGCGCCCGTGTATTTGAAGTTCCTATCAGCTATTCGGGCCGTACCTATCGCGAAGGAAAGAAAATTGGCTGGCGAGATGGCGCGCGCGCCCTCTGGGCAATTCTGCATTACGGCGCCTCGAGTCACATCTACACGGACGAGGCTCAGGGTGGAGATATTCTCGAGAGAATCAATCGCGCTCCACGCTTCAATAAATGGATGGCGGACGTCGTCAGGCCCCACGTGGGAGATCGAGTCCTCGAAATCGGCGCTGGCATCGGCAATATGTCGGTGAATTTAATGCCGCGCTCGATCTATTGGGCCACGGATGTAAACCCGGCATATTTGAACTACCTGGAATCGCTTCGCGCCACTCGCCCTTATATGAATGTGTCCTATATCGATGGCGCCAGCGGCGAGTCCTTTCCCAAAGATCAAAATTTCGACACGGTTGTCTGCTTGAATGTCATCGAACACGTCCCCGACGACGTGGGAGCTCTGCGAAATATTCACAACGTTCTGTCGGACGGCGGAACCGCGATTATCCTGGTGCCGTTCGGTCCGAAGCTTTTCGGCAGCTTGGACGAAGTGCTGGGACATTGCCGGCGCTATACCGAGGAGCAAATCATTAGCGCGGCGCAACAAGCCGGATTTCAAGTGGAGAAGATTTTGAAGTTTAACCGCCCCGGGGTGCCCGCATGGTGGCTCAACGGCAAATTAATGAAGCGCCGCACCTTCGGATTGGGACAGATTCGTTTGCTGAACGCTTTGACGCCCCTTTTTCGCCTGATCGATCCGTGGCTGCCGCTTCCGCCGCTTTCGATTATCGCAATACTTCGAAAATGGGATCGTCAGGACCATATGCTTGCGTTCAACACGAAAGCCGCCTCGTAGGGCAATCGCAACCGCGCGGAGATTCTAGCCTTGAACAGAATTGGGATTCATTCGAGGACGAACCCGATTGGCTAGGCTCTCGCACTACGACAAAATCCTGGCGCTTCTTTTCGTTCTCTCGCTCCCGCTCGTCAATCCGTGGGTGCGCGGCGACGGCGTCGGATACTACGCCTTCGGCCGTGCGTTGCTCATCCAGCACAATCTGAATTTCGAGCAGGATTGGCTCAGGGCCAATCCCTCCTTCCGCATGGGCAGAACCGATGCGGCGGGGAATATTCTTCCCGAGGAGTACACAGTCACAGGCCATATAGACAATCATTTCTCAGTGGGACCCGCGATTCTGTGGTCTCCATTTTTGCTCGCCGCTCATCTTTTCGTTCTTTCCTATGACGCTCTCGGTGGCCACGTCCCGCCGGACGGATTCTCCAAACCGTACATTGTCTCTATCGGGCTGGGCACGGCGCTCTATGGTTTTCTCTCCCTGTGGCTTTCGTTTCGACTCGCCTGCAAATATCTCTCCGAGCGATACGCATTCCTTGCGACTCTGGGAATTTGGTTCGCGAGTTCGCTGCCTCTTTATATGTACTTCAATCCGTCCTGGTCCCACTCGCTCTCCGCGTTTATCGTCGCGCTGTTCGTCTGGTATTGGGATCGCACACGCGATGCCCGCTCCTGGACCGAATGGATCCTGCTAGGCGCAATCGGTGGCCTCATGATGGACGTCTATCCCCCGAACGCAATTCTCCTCATCTTTCCGGCGCTCGAATCTTTGTACACGTACTGGAAGGAACTGGCGCGCCGCGATCTGAAATCTTTCGGCCGCGAATTCCTGCAAAACGCGGCGTTTGCTGTTGCGGTCGTCGTCGCCTTTCTGCCCACGCTGGTCGCCAAGAAGATAATTTATGGCAGTTATTTCAATTTTGGCTACGGCGAGAGCTGGTTCCTGAATTCCCCCGCGCTTCTCAAAGTTCTTTTTTCCGCCGACCACGGTCTCTTCAGTTGGACTCCCACCATCTTCCTCGCCGTAATCGGATTGTGGCTGTTGCGCAAGCGCGACGAAATTCTCGGCCTCTACTCGATCATCGCGTTTGTTGCATTCCTCTATCTGATCGGCTGTTATCAGGATTGGGACGGCCTCTCGTCCTTCGGCAACCGCTTCTTCGTCTCGCTCACCGTTCTTTTCGTTCTAGGCCTCGCAGGCTTCATGGACTATTTCGCGCGCGCCTGGAACGAACGTCGCACCTGGCTCGTCGCTCAAGCCGCCACCATCCTGCTGATTCTCTGGAATTTTGGACTCATCTTCCAATGGGGCACGCACCTGATTCCCGCTCGCGGCCCGATTTCCTGGCGCCAGGCGGCGTACAATCAAGTAGCGGTGGTCCCAGTGCGAATGGCTGGAACCGTGACGCGGTACATTACTCGCAGAGGGCAATTGATGGGTAATATTGAGCAGGATGACGTGCAGCGGCTTAAGTCACAGCAGCAACCGGACGGTTCCGAATGAGCGCGATTGACACCACCACATCTGCCGCGCCGGGACCGGGGCCGCGGCCCGAACGGGAGCCACAACAGGCACAGGTGCCGGAGGTGCCGGTGGTGCACATTACACCGCCGACGCGGTGGTGGGTGCTGCCCCTCGCGGAACTGTGGGAGTATCGCGAGCTTCTCTATTTCTACGTGTGGCGCGAGCTGAAAGTCCGCTACAAGCAGACCGTGGTAGGCGCCGCCTGGGCCGTGATTCAGCCGCTCATGACCATGCTGGTTTTCAGCCTGTTTTTTGGCAAGCTGGCGCACATTCCGTCGGGCGGCTTGCCGTATCCGGTCTTCTATTACAGCGCACTGCTTCCATGGATGTACTTTTCCGGCGCTCTAACCAACGCGACGAACAAGGTCGTAGAAAACCAGTACGTGATCACGAAAGTGTATTTCCCGCGCTTGATCCTGCCTTTTTCGGCGGTGCTCTCGGGGCTGGTGGACTTTGCCGTATCGTTTTTGATGTTTGTCGTCATCATGATTTATTACAAAATGCACGCAACTGCAGCAATGCTGTTGCTGCCACTGTTTTTGCTGCTGGCGGTGCTGACGGCCCTGGGCGTGGGCCTGTGGCTCTCGGCGCTCAACGCGATCTACCGCGACGTGCGCTACGTTGTTCCGTTTTTGGTGCAGTTCTGGATGTTCGCCTCGCCGGTGGCTTACCCCAGCTCGCTGGTCCCCGCGAAGTGGCGCCCGCTCTATGGGTTGAACCCAATGGCGGGCGTAATCGAGGGCTTCCGCTGGTCGCTCTCCGGCACCGGCAATCCCCCGGGCCGCATGCTCCTCGTGTCGTCGGCCGTGGTAGTGGCGATCGTGGTTACCGGCATGATGTATTTTCAAAAAATGGAATCGAAAATCGCCGACGTAGTGTAACCCCGCGCAAAACCTGCCCGCGTATGGACAAACGAAACGCAATCGCGCAGCATAGAGCTTGAGGTCACAGAAGCGCATGAAGATTACAATCGCGCACAATCGCACGAAGGCGGAAGTGATGCAGACGATTGACAAGTCGTTTGACGAGATGTCACGGCCAAACGCAGGCATTCCCGTGCAGTTGGCGGTGAAGTCAAAAAACTGGCAAGGTTCGGTGCTGAATTTTGAGCTGGCGGCGAAGATGGCCATGCTGAGCACGCCGATTACGGGCACCGTCGAGGTGACGGACACCGACGTGATCATCAACGCCGACCTTGGCATGCTCAACCGTTTTGTATCCGATGAGACCGCGGCGGAGATGTTTGGCAAACGATTTAAGGGATTGCTGAATTGAGTGGGACGAGATGCAATCGAAATTGCACGTAAAAGCCCTTGCGCTCGCGATGCTCGTGCTGCCTGCGCTGATCACGTTTCCCGCGACGGCGCGCGCGCAGGAAAATACCGACGAATCGCCGCATCACGTCACTGGTTGTTTGCGCCAGGGCGCCGCCGCAGATATCTACACCCTCACGGACGAAGACGGCAAGACCTGGGACCTGCGCAGCCAGACGGTTGCGCTCGCCCCGCACGTAGGCCACACGGTAACTGCGACCGGAACGATCCCGAAGAGCGACAAACCCTCAGACGACAACACCCCGCAGAATCATCTAGTGGTGACCGCAGTGAAGATGGTCCGCAACAACTGCAAACCCGAGTAGGGCCGGAAAATAACAAGCAAAAATTGGAAATGGGGAGGCGCAAGAACCGCGCTACTGGGCGGCGAGGGCTTCGGGCTCGGTTTCGAAGATGGAGAATACTTTGACGAGATGGGTGAGCTCGAGCACCTGGCGCGGGCTGCGCTGGAGGCCGAAGAGCGCGAATCCCGTTTTGAGCTCGCGGGACAGCTTGAGGCCCTCGACGAGCGAGGCTACGCCGGCGCTATCGATGTATTTCACCTGGGAGAGATTGATGATGAGGCGCGCGGCGTGCTTGTCCTTGAGCTGTTCGACGAGCATGGCGCGAAGTTGCGGCGCGTTGTAAAGAGTGATGTCGCCGTTTACGTCGACGATTGTTGCGTTACCGGTTTGTCGAGTGGAAAGATTCACGAAGCCCGATTCTGTTAGTCCTTGCTCTTGCAGCAAAACAGCGGAAGGGGCGCCGCCGCTAGGCTTTTTCCAAGATTACTTCTGTCGACTTGATGATAGCGCCAACCGTGTCGCCAACTTTCAGTTTCATTTCCTCGGCGCTGCGGCGGGTAATAACACTTTCGATAATCACTTCGCCCGAGCGGACCACGACGTGCGCCATGATATCGCCGAAATTAATTTCTTCCACTTTTCCGATAATGCGGTTGCGCGCTGAAAGTCTCATGGGCAGGAATGATACAGGGAGTGGCCGTGGAAGTCGAGCCATCGCCCCTCGCACGTCTTGAGAGTTTGCTTTTCCCGGGGCGAAATGAAGCACGCGCTACCTGGCTTACAATGTGTACGCTCATCTAAGCGCGTTGCATTCGAGCCGCGCGCACGAGCGGGGGAACCGTTGTCGGGAGCCAATCACCGTTTTGCCGAAGTGCGCGTCCTGATTTTCGACCTGGACGGCACGCTGATCGATTCGAAGCTGGACCTGGCGCATGCCGTGAATGCAACACTCGCGCACATGAAACGCGAGCCGCTATCGCCGGAGACGATCTACGGCTACGTCGGAAACGGAGCGCCGATGCTGGTACGTCAAGCGCTAGGCGAAGGAACGAGCGATCAGGAAGCCGATACAGGGCTCGCGCATTTCCTCAGTTACTACCGCGCTCACATGCTCGACAACACCGTGCCTTACCCGGGCGTGCGCGAAGGGCTTGCGCTTCTTGAGCAGCATCCAATGGCGGTCCTGACGAACAAGCCAGTGCATTTCAGTCGCGCGATTCTGGATGGCCTGGGCTTAATGCGCTATTTTCGCTACGTCTACGGAGGCAACAGTTTCGAGAAAAAGAAACCGCATCCGATGGGTACCGAAACGCTCTTACGCGAATTAGGGGCTGAGCCGCACGAGGCGATGATCGTCGGCGATTCGGATGTGGACGTGCGAACGGCGCGAAATGCTGGGACGTGGGCTTGCGGCGTGAGCTATGGGCTGGGAAGGGAAGGAATGAAAGCACACCCGCCGGACTTGATGCTCGATAGCCTGGTGGAACTACCAGAACATCTGAATGGCCGATATTTGTAGACCGCGAAACCGCCACAGTTGCGTCTAACCAAGGCGTCGAAAGCAAGTTCAGACGATTTTTTCCCGGAGGATGGATGAGATTCCGCAGCATTGTGCTCGCCGCCGTTCTGGCAATCGTCCCGGCTGCAATAGCCGGACCCGGAAAAACTGTAGGATTTCAGCAAGTGAGTGTGCCCGACCCCGAAGGCAAGCCAATTGCGATGGCAATCTGGTACCCGAGCGATGCGCCTGCGGCTGATTCGCCGTTGGGGATGTTCTCGCAATTCGTCGCTACGAACGCACCGGTATCAGGAAAACAACTTCCTTTGATTCTGATTTCACACGGAACGAGCGGCTCACTCGCCAGCCACTACGACACGGCGCTGGCATTGGCGAAGGCGGGTTTTGTCGCGGCAGCCATCACCCATACGGGTGACAGTTTTGCGGATCAAAGTTACGCGGGGAATCGGATTGACCTGATCGACCGGCCGAGGCAGATCCGTGTGGCGCTCGACTATCTGCTCGGAAACTGGAAGGATCACGCGCAGCTCGATCCTGAGCGCATAGGCATGTTCGGATTCTCGCTTGGTGGCTTCACGACGCTGGTCGCGATAGGGGGAACCCCTGACCTCGCACAGATGGGGAAGCTTTGCGCAACACGGCCGGACGCGCCGGAATGTGTCTTTGTAAAGCAGCGGCAAGGCGATCAGCTGGAACCACCCGCGACCATTCCCGTTTGGGTCCACGACGCACGAATCAAAGCCGCGGTGATCGCGGCGCCGGCCGTAGGATTTCTCTTCGAAGGTGGGGGACTGAAGCAGGTGTCGGTTCCGGTGGAATTGTGGCGCGCGGCCAACGACCGTCAGGCGCCGGATGCATGGAACTCAGGAATCGTGCGTAAAGAGTTGCCGAAATCGCCCGATGAACATGTGGCGCCGGAAGTGGATCATTTCGTCTTTCTCGCCCCTTGCAGCGAAGCGCTCACGAAAGCGGCGCCCTCAATTTGCGAAGACCCGCCCGCCTTTAGTCGCGAGGAATTTCACGAGAGCTTCAATCGCGCGGTGGTTAGGTTTTTCAGCACGGAGCTGAGGCGATAAAAAACTCGTCGACGTAAGAGCGAACCTAACTTTTTGTATAGGACTTCGAGTACCAGGCCCAGGTGCGGCGAAGCCCTTCTTCAAATTCAACGACCGGCTGATAGCCGAGGATTTTTCGCGCGAGGGAGATGTCGGCCTGCGAATCGCGGATGTCGCCGGTGCGAGGCGGGTCGTATTGGGGCTTGATTTTCTTGCCCGTGATTTTTTCGAGGAGCTTTACCACCTGATTCAGAGTGATTCGCGCACCAGTGCCACCATTGAAAACCTTTCCGGAGGCGTCTTTCGCATCGCAGGCGCGAAGGGTTTCGTCCACGATGTTGTCAATGTAGGTGAAGTCGCGCGACTGTTCGCCGTCACCGTAAATCACGGGCGGCTGCTCCTGAATTACGGCAAGCATGAAACGCGATAACACGCCGGAATATTGCGAGGTGGGATCCTGCCGGGGGCCGAAGACGTTGAAGTAGCGGACCGAGGCGTTTTCGAGACCATAGCTGCGGCCGAAAGTCTGCGCGTAAAGTTCGCCTACATACTTGGCGACGCCGTAGGGAGAAATCGGTTCCGGCTGCATGGATTCGGTTTTGGGCAGAGTAGGTGTTTCGCCGTAGGCGGCGGAAGAAGCGGCATATACGAAGCGGCGGACCTTTGCGTCGCGGGCCGCCACGAGGACGTTGAGCGTGCCGTCGATATTCACGTGATTCGTGTCGAGCGGATCTTTCACGGAACGCGGCACCGATGTGCGAGCCGCAAGGTGCAGCACGTAATCGGCGCCTTTCACCGCCGATTCCACCGCTGCGAGATCGGTGATCGTTCCAATGCGAAGGTCAATCTTGCTGCGAACCGAGGCGAGATTGGATTCGCTGCCGGCGGAAAGATCGTCCAGGACAACCACCTCCTGGTTTCTGCGGACAAGTTCATCGACGATATTCGACCCAATAAAACCGGCGCCGCCGGTGACGACATAGCGCATGCGGGGATTCTCCTGAGATTCCCGGTTGAGGCGCGCCGAAATATTTGCGAAATGCGGAGTCGGACGCGGTGGCCGGCGTGGTGCCGTTGGAGTACGCTTGAATATAGCCCAGCCGCTCGGGGCGGACAAGGAATGTCGCGTCTTTGCGAATTTAAAATGGCTCAGTCGACAACCCAGTTCCAGAAAGCCCTGTGCTCGGCACGGCCCACTTGGAGTGCGGGGGCTTGCCCCCGCTTTTTTAAGCACCGGCTTGCCGGGGCGGTTCTGTGCGTGACGATCGTAGGGGCCTCTTGCTTCGGCACGTTGGTAATCGCATCGGAAAAGGCGCAATCGCCCGGGCACGGTGTGAACAACGTGTCGACTGCGCCTCGCGAAACGCGGATGCCATTTCGCATCGGCGAAAAGCTTGATTATCGAGTGGCGTGGGCGAGTTTTGCGAACGCTGCGTCAATTGAACTGACGGTTCCGGAGCGCCGCGACTTGATGGGTTGGGGAACGTGGCATTTTCGTGCCTCGGCGCACTCGCTAAGCCCGATGCGCGCGTTTATTGTGGTGGACGATCAATTCGATTCCTATACCGACGCGGCGACGCTCGAAAGCCGGCAATACGAGACATATTTGAACGAGATGGGAGAAAAGCAGACGGAAGTTTTCCATTTCCGGCCGGAAGGGCAGCCCTCACGAGGCGATGTGGCAGGAGTCGTGGTCACGCCCGGTACACGCGATCCTCTCGGCGCGGCGTATGCGTTGCGGGGCGTAGACTGGGCGCAGACGCCGGAATTTCGCGCGCCGGTTTACGACGGCCACGATGTGTGCGACATGCGGGCGCGTCTTGACGTTCCAGCCGAAACGGTAGCAGTCGCGGCAGGAAATTTCTCAGTATCGAAAATCTCGATTCGCCTGTTTCAGCGGGGAAAAGAAGTGCCGGGCACAAGCTTCACGGCGTGGCTTGCGAATGATGCGGCGCGAACACCTGTGCTGCTGGTTGCGGAGATGCCTCTTGGAAACTTCCGAGTGGAATTAGTGTCTGCTGTGCAATGAGGCCGAAGAACGTCGCCGGCGTGACCGCTTAGTTTTCTGGAACGACCCAATCATCGGGCGGGAAATCGATTTGCCAGAACTTGCCTGAAGGCTTGATGAACTCCATACCGACCTGCGTTTTACCGCCTTGCGCGCTCCCAATATGCACCACGCGGCAATCGATCGATTGCTGAGTGGATTTATTCGAGAGCATCACGTTCTGTTGAGCGACGACGTGCGCTTCAAGCGCGATCAAAGCGCCATGCGCATTCACGACCAGGGTGCGCGTCTCTTCTGTGAAGTCCTGATTGCCGGCTGTTTTTCCGCTTACGATGATTGGCACGCTGAGCAGCACTCGCATGCTGCGGCGGCGGCCAGGATCGGCCTTCCAGCCCGGTTTTGGAGACGTGGTGGCGCCCATGTGAAAACGATAGCTTTGGGAAACGTCGAGGGCAATGGGACTCTCTTACCAGAAGCAATTTAGGAGTTAACACCCGGTGTGGCGGGCGCAAGTAGTTGATAACACTAGCAGTTAACGATCTTTTCGCGATTCTGCTTCACGCCCCGGGT
>Ga0307475_10001359_pt1 | contig 14552 bp, 13 predicted proteins | sample atmos_gasesECM1C_FD_203317 | JGI IMG/M metagenome (GOLD analysis project Ga0307475, IMG submission 203317) | Hardwood forest soil microbial communities from Morgan-Monroe State Forest, Indiana, United States - atmos_gasesECM1C_515 | ecosystem: Environmental > Terrestrial > Soil > Temperate... | reverse complement strand
CTGATGCGCCACCGCACCGCCCAGGATGAAGCCGCGCGCTTCCAGCCCCGCCACCTTGTCGATCTTCAGGCCGGCATAGGGCTGCACCATCTCGTCGATGGCGCGGCGGAAGGCGCGCGGATTGCCAAGCAGCGTGGTGATGTCGCGAAACATGATGCCCGGCTTGGGATAGTCGGGAATGGTGCGGATAACGTCCTTGTAGTTCATCGCCTCAACCTCTCGCCAAAACCCGTCCCGCGACTGCATCCAGTTTTGCCACCATGGCCGGATCGCGCTTTTCGGGCGCGGTGATCAGCGCGAAATCCAGCATGGTCTCCACGCCTAGCGGACAGAGCTGACGCTGGGGCCCCAGCTTGGGCGCCACGGCCTGGATCAGCCGCCTGGCATTGGCCGCATTCTGCTGCATCACCGTGATCACCGCATCCACCGTCACATGCTCGTGATCGTCGTGCCAGCAGTCATAGTCGGTCACCATGCCGACGATGGCGTAAGGAAGTTCTGCCTCGCGGGCGAGCTTGGCTTCCGGCATGGCGGTCATGCCGATCACGCTGCAATCCCAGCTGCGATAAAGAAAGCTTTCGGCGCGGGTAGAGAATTGCGGCCCCTCCATGCAGAGATAGGTGCCGCCTTCGCTATGGTCGATCTTCTGTTCGCGTGCGGCCAGCGTCAGCGCGCCGGACAATCTCGGGCAGACCGGATGGGCCATGGGGACATGGGCGACGAAACCGGGTCCAAAGAAGCTCTTTTCGCGAGCGAAGGTACGATCGATGAACTGGTCCGCCATCACGAAAGTGCCGGGTGGCAGTTCCTCTTTGAGCGAGCCGCAGGCCGAAACACTGATGACATCGGTGACGCCGATGCGCTTCAGGACGTCGATATTGGCGCGATAATTGATGCTGGTCGGGGTTTGGACATGGCCACGGCCGTGGCGCGGCAGAAACACCATGTCCACGCCCGCAAAGGTGCCGATGAGAAGCTGGTCCGACGGCAGCCCCCACGGGCTTTTGACCGCCTGCCAGCGCGCATTTTCCAGCCCGTCGATCTGATAGACGCCGGACCCTCCGATGATGCCCAGAACCGTTTTTGTCATGAAAAGCCTGGAAAAGCGCGGGAATTGCGGGGCCTTTTAGCACATGGACCGTAACGGACAAGCGGCGTTCCCCGGCGGGTGCCTTGAGCCTAACATCCCCGCCAAAGAGGGAGGACAAGATGAACCATCTGGGAAAATCCTTTTGGCTCAGCCTAATCTGGTTGGGCCTGTTGTCCCTGCGCGGCTCGGCCGAGGTCGGTCCGCCTCCGCCCGATCCCAACCATGTGGTCTTTGTCGCGCCCAAGGACATGAAATGGGAAGGCACCGGCGGCCAGCGCCATGTGAACCTGGTGGGCGACCCTGCCAAGCCTGGTCTTTATGTAAGGCTGGCGGAATGGCTGCCCGGCAATATGAGCCGGCCGCATTATCATTCCACCATCCGCTATTTCTATGTCGCCTCCGGTACCTGGTGGGTCGGCTCCAGCAACACTTACGACCCGGCCAGGACCTGGCCAATGCGGGCGGGCACCTTTGTCACCCATTTTCCTGGTAAAGCGCATTTCGATGGCGCCAAGGACGAGCCCGGCGTGATGGTGGAGATCGGCGAAGGGCCGGTGGCGTCAACAAGCTGCAAGCAACCCAGCGACTGTCCCCAGTAGCGAGCTTCGCCGCGCGTAGCGCGTGAGCAGGTCCAGTGGTCCTGCGAGAGCAGCGAGCGCCGCGAGCTTGGGCGAGCGGCAAGGGGCGTTGGAAATTATCCAACGCCCTTTTCTGCGACAGTTCATGGATGACTAGTGCGCATCCTTCCAAACTTTTCGGTAGGCCGCATACAGCACGCCCGCCAGCAGGATCAGGAACACCATCACGCCAAAGCCGAAGCGCTTGCGCTCTTCCATCTTGGGTTCGCTGGCCCAGGCGAGGAAGGTCACCACGTCATGGGCTTCCTGATCGACTGTCGCCTTGGTGCCGTCGGAATAAGTGACGGTGCCGTCCTTGAGTGGCGGCGGCATGGAGATGTTCCAGCCCTCGAAATAGGGATTGTAATACTTGCCGTCCGTCACCTTGAACCCGGCAGGCACGTGGCCATCGAACCCTGTCACGATCGAATAGACATATCGCGGGCCTCCTTCGCGTGCCTTGAGCACCATCGAAAGGTCCGGCGGCAGCGACCCGCCATTGCTGGCACGGGCCGCCTGTTCATTCGGGAAGGGCGACGGGAAGTGATCGGCCAGCGTCGCCGAACGCATCATCGGTGCGCCCTTGTCGTCGACGGTCTCGCCCTTGTCGTTGGGATCGGCAGGAATCTTTACGGCGGCGGCCAGCGCGCGGGCCTGGGCCTCGGTGAATTCCGGGCCGCCCGGCTCGTCCAGATTGTGGAAGGCCAGATGCTCGGCGGAATGGCAGGCCGAGCAGACTTCCTTATAGACCTGATAGCCGCGCTGAAGCGCGCCGCGGTCATAGGTGCCGAACGGGCCTTCAAAGGAGAAGGACACGTCCTTGGGCGAAAGGCGCGCGGTGTCCAGCGCCATGGCCGAGGTGGAGGCCATCAGCCCGAAGGCCAGAGCCAGGGAGGTACCAAGCGAAACTGTCGTCAGACGCATGTTGGTTCTCACTCGGCAGGGGCCGCGGCGGTGTCGCCGAGGACGGATTGCGCGATGGACGCGGGAATCTTCTTGGGCGTTTCCACCAGGCCCACGATCGGCAGGATCAGCCAGAAGAAAGCGTAATAGTAGAACGATGCTACACGTGCCACCCACACCAGCGGAATGCCGAAACGCGCCGCATCCACACTCTGGGAGCCGCAAAAGCCAAGCAACACGCAGGCCACAGCAAAGGCCCAGAAGAACTGCTTCATCAGAGGGCGAAAGCGGCAGGAGCGCACCCGGCTGGTGTCGAGCCAGGGAATGAAGACCAGTGTCACGAGAGCGCCGCCCATCACGATCACGCCCATCAGCTTGTTCGGGATGGAACGCAGCATCGCGTAATAGGGCAGCAGATACCATTCGGGCACAATGTCGGGCGGGGTCACCAGCGGGTTGGCCGGCTGGTAATTGTCCGGGTTTCCGAAGAAGTCCGGGGCAAAGAAGACGAACATCGCGAACAGGATGACGAACAGGGTCAGGTAGAAGGCATCCTTGACCGTGTAATAGGGATGGAAAGGCACCGTGTCCTGCGGGCTCTTCACATCGATGCCCAGCGGATTGTTGTTGCCCGGCACATGCAGCGCCCAGATATGCAGGCCGACCACGGCGGCGATGATGAAGGGCAGCAAATAATGGAGCGAGAAAAAGCGGTTGAGCGTCGCGTCACCAATCGCAAAGTCGCCCCACAGCCAGGTGGCAATGCTGTGTCCCACCACCGGGATGGCGGTGAACAGGCTGGTGATGACGGTGGCGCCCCAGAAGGACATCTGGCCCCAGGGCAGCACATAGCCGAAGAATGCGGTGGCCATCATCAGCAGATATATGAGCACGCCGATGATCCAGATCAATTCGCGCGGCGCCTTGTAGGAACCGTAATAAAGGCCGCGGAACATGTGGATGTAGACGGCGAGGAAGAACATGGAAGCGCCGTTGGAATGCATGTAACGGATCAGCCAGCCGTAATTGACGTCGCGCATGATGCTTTCGACGCTGTCGAAAGCCATGCCAGCATTGGCGACATAATGCATCGCCAACACGACGCCGGTGACGATCTGCACGCCAAGGCAGAAAGTGAGGATGCCGCCGAAGGTGTACCAGATGTTCAGGTTACGCGGCGTGGGGAATGTGCGGATCGTGTCGTGCAGCAGCCGCGGCAACGGCAGGCGTGTATCGATCCAGCGCTCGAAACCGGAATTGGGCTTGTAGGTCGAGGGGCCTGACATGGTGTTCTCCGTTAGCCGACCTTGACGCGGGTGGCGGACAGGAAGGTGTAGGGGGGCACTTCCAGATTGCGCGGCGCCGGGCCTTTGCGGATGCGGCCAGCGGTGTCGTATTGCGAGCCGTGGCAATGGCACAGCCAGCCGCCGTATTCGCCCTGCGGCATCTGCGGCGTGGAAACCTGGGGCGTGCAGCCCAGATGGGTGCATACGCCAATCAGGATCAGCCATTCCGGCTTGGTGGCGCGGTTGGCATCGGTGGCCAGGGCGCTGTCGGGCAGATTGTTATTGTAGGCCAATGGATCGGGCAGAGAATTTGCGTCCACGGCCTGGGCTTCGGCGATCTCGGCCGGGGTGCGGCGGCGCACGAACAATGGATGGCCGCGCCACTTAACGACGACTTGCTGGCCGACTTGGATGGGCGTCAGATCCACTTCGATCGAGGCCAGCGCCAGAGCGGCCGACGATGGGTTCATCTGGTCGATGAAGGGCCATGCCATCGCGGCCAGGCCCACCCCGCCAATCGCGCCCGACGCCACATAAAGGAAATCGCGTCGCGTGCCCGCCTCAATCGTCGTAGCTGCCACTGGGTCCACCCTTAAGGAAAACGGAAAGGATTGTGCTCGAACTCTTGCCACAAGCAAGCACAACAGCGGTACTGACGCGCTGACACGCCGCCCCCCACCCGCTTGTTCATTGGGTCGGTAAAATAGAGAGTCGAATTTCGAGGGTCTTGCGGCACGATGACGCAGAAAATGCCTTGTTCTGCCGCGACTTAATGCCTGGCAGCGGGAAAATGGAGGTTTGAGGTGCGGCTGGCGCTTTATGAGCCCGATATCCCGCAGAATGCGGGCAGCCTGATGCGGCTGGGAGCCTGCCTTGGCGTGGGAGTCGATATCATCGAGCCCTGCGGATTTCTGCTGTCGGACCGCAATTTCCGGCGCGCCGGCATGGATTATCTGCAGCATGCCGATTTCCGCCGCCATGAGTCCTGGTCCCGGTTTCGTGACAATTTCTCGGCCAGCTCGCATGGAAGGCTGGTCCTGCTCACCACCCGTGGCAGCACCGCCTACACCGGTTTCGCCTTTTCGGCCGATGACACGCTGATGGTGGGGCGCGAAAGCGCAGGCGTGCCGGATGTCGTGCATGCCTCGGCCGACGCCCGGCTGGTGATTCCTTTGCTGCCGGGCTTGCGGTCCTTGAATGTCGCCCAGGCCGCCGCGATGGTGTTGGGAGAAGCCTTGCGCCAGACAGGGGGATTCCCGGACACGGCATGAACCTGGAATTGACCTTATTGCAGCCCGGCGGACTGATTGCGCTCCTTCAGGTCCTGATGATCGACATCGTGCTGGCGGGCGACAATGCCGTGGTGATCGGCATGGCGGCGGCGCGCGTGCCGTCCGGCTTGCGCAACAAGGTCATTCTTTGGGGTCTTGTCGCGGCCGTGGCCCTGCGGGTGGTCCTGGCGGTGATCGCCGTGTCCCTGATGAAGATCATTGGCCTGACGCTGGCAGGCGGCATCGTCCTGCTGTGGGTTTGCTGGCGTTTCTGGCGCGACATTTCCTGTGCCGGGCCTTACCAGGCCCAGCCGCTCGTGGCCGATGCATCGCTTACCCGCGCCATCACCCAGATCGTGCTGGCCGATGTGTCTATGTCACTGGACAATGTGCTGGCCGTGGCGGGGGCCGCCCGCAATCACCTGGACGTGCTGGTGATCGGACTTCTGCTTTCGGTGGGTCTGATGGGCGCGGCCGCCAACCTCATCGCCCGCCTGCTCGAGCGCTTCCGCTGGATCAGCTATCTGGGCCTTGTCATTGTGCTCTATGTCGCCCTGTCCATGATCTGGAGTGGCGGGCATGATGTTCTGAAGGCAATCGGCTAGACGACGTTCCTCGCGACTAATCGAGCCGTACGAGTAGCGCCTACCGCACCTCATCATGTCCGTTCTGACGCTGCCGCTGGAACAGACATGATGAGTGCGTCTGAGCTCAATTCAGTCTCACCAGAAGCGCGGTAGCATCATCCGATTTTTTGAAGCGCGGAAATTGTTCGCCGCCGCTGTCGCGGGCCTCGATGGCGCGCAGCTCCTCGCCCATCGCGGCAAGACCCTTCGACAGCGCCGCCTCCATCAGGCTGTCGGCGTTGTAGAGGCCATAATCACTGGCCAGGGCCAGGAACCCGTCTGTGGCCAACAGCAGCACGGTGCCGGGGCCAACCTTGATCATCCGGCCCGACACATGCGACGCCGCCCGCGCATCCGGACTGAACAGCCAGCTATTGCCGCTATTGATGTGGTTGCGCGTTGCGCGCAGGAAGCCAATGAATTCGGGTCGGTTGATACCGGAAGCAGGCGAAAGGTTCTTTTCCTTCGCCACCAGCCGCGCCCGCTTCGCTTCGGCGGCGCGCTTGTCGAAGGTCTCGCCGACCACGGTCACGGCCGCATCGCCTTGAATGACCAGCGCGGCACAGTCCCCGTACCACAGGCATTCCACGCCACCATCGGCGGGCACCGCCAGCATCATCGAGGCGCAAGGTGTCTGCCACATCTCTCCCGGAGGCTGGCGGCGCAAGGCTTTGAAGCTCTTTTCAGCATCGCCCAGCGCGCCGCGCAGCGCCTTGCGCGCGCCATCCCCGTCACCCAAATGCGCCATCAGCCGGCGCGCGCCGAACTGCGCGATCCAGGCCGCGTCGCTGGGTCCCGGCATGAGGCTGTCACCGAGCGGCGTGGCGCCGTCCATGACCAGCCCGGCGAATTCGCCCACCGCCAGGAAATCCTCATTAGGCTTGCCGGAGTCGCCGGGCAGCGACAGCTGATCCAGCAGCAGCAATCTCATCCGCGCGCCCGCGCCATCACCTGATTGAGCTGGTCGCGGCAGGCGCCTTCATCGGCCGCGAAATCGGTCTGGATCCACCAATCCTCCACCAGGCCAAGGATTCGTCCCACCTCCGGCCCTTCCGGCACACCCGCCTCGATGACATCGCGGCCGGTGAGCGGAAAGCGCGGGCGCTGCCAGCTTTCCGCCATCTTCAGCAACATGCGCCAGGCCAGCGCGCCGGTGGCCCGGGGTGCCGATGCCCATTGCAGCAGCACCTTGTCGCGAAAACAGGCCGTGCCGAAGCGATAAAGCAGCTGTCTCGCATCGCGGGCCGAAAGGCCGGCGGCAATGTGCTCTCCCGAAAGCACCTGTTCCAGCCGTAGGCGATCGGCATTGGACAAGCGGAGCCGGTCGCTCGTCGAATGCGCCGCCTCGCCATTGTCCGGGAGCAGCGCCGCCAGCCGCAAAACCGGCTCGCGGGAGAAAGAATTTTCGGCTTCGATCTCCGCCAGCCGCTCCAGCCGCGGCAGTTGCAGCGCTCCTGGCAGGATCTCCGGCAGGATGCCCGCTGCTGCCATAACCCGCAGCACAGGCGCAGGGTTGCCCGCTTCCAGAAGACGCAGCAGTTCCTTGGCCACGCGTTCCGCCGACAAGGTCTTGAGCTTGTCCCGGGCCTCGGCTGCGGCGCGCAGGCCCTCGGCATCGATTTCGCCCCGGCCGTACCAGGCATGGAAGCGGAACAGGCGCAGCACGCGCAGATAATCTTCCGCGATGCGCGTGCGCGCTTCGCCCATGAAACGCACCCTGCCGGCGATCAAGTCTTCCACGCCGGTGGCGTAGTCGAAGATTTCGCCATCCGCCGAGGCGTAGAGCGCATTGATGGTGAAATCGCGCCGCGCCGCATCCTCCGCCCAATCGTCGGTGAAGACGACCTTGGCGTGGCGGCCGTCGGTCTCCACATCGCGGCGCAAGGAGGTAATTTCGAAGGCATGGTGGCCCGCGACCGCCGTGACGGTGCCGTGGTCGATCCCCGTTTCAACAACCTTGATGTTCCTGGCGGTGAGCCGTACCAGCGCCTCGGAGGGCGGCATGGGCACGGCAATGTCGATGTCCACGACACTGGCGCCCAGCAGCGCATTGCGTACGGCACCACCGACAAAGCGTGCTTCGCCCAATGCAGCCATGACCGCAACCGTTTCCGGTGCGGTCATCCAACCATGCTGCGCGGGATCAATCCTCATGGGCGAGGCTTATACCATCTAAACGGGTGGCCAAATCGACGATGATCGCCGCGGTCGCGCCCCAGATTTCATGCTGTTGATAAGTGATGGCATGGAAGCGGCGTTCGCGGCCGCCGATGTGACGCGTCTCGCGCCGCCGGTTGGCCGGATCAAGCAGGTAGGCCAGCGGCACCTCGAAAATGCTCGCCACCTCGCGCGGGTCGGGCGCCAGGACAAAGCCCTCCGCAAGCAAGCCCACCACCGGCTGGATGTCGAAGCCGGTACCGGTGAGATAGCGTTCCAGATAACCCGCAACCGTGATGAAGCCTGGCGCGATGCCTGTCTCTTCCTGTGTCTCGCGCAGCGCGGTCTCAACCAGCGACAGGTCGCCTGCCTCGCTGCGTCCACCGGGAAAGCTGATCTGGCCGCTATGCCGCGCCAGACTTTCGGTGCGCAAGGTCAGCAGCAGCACCGGCTCTGGCCGCGCCAAGATGGGCAAAAGCACCGCCGCCCGGATGCCCTGGAATGAAGCGGATTGAAGCTCCGGAAAGTGGTTATAGTCATCATGGGCGCCGAGCTCCGGCGGTTCCTGCAGCAACCGGCCGCGAAATGCTTCCAACAGGCTCACACCAGTTCCATCGGGCTTGGGGCTGAGCAGTTTTTGCTTGCCGTCATGGCGCCACAATTGACGGTTTTCTACTGAAAATTAAGGCCATTTCCGGGGTTGCACCGCCAACGCTCAACGGTGCAACATAAAGCCTATCCGGCAAGTTCTGAAAGCGCCCCCGCATGAACAAGGTGGACATACTGGACGAAGCGCCCAAGCGGCTTGAAACCGCAGCCGCCACCTTTGGACGGGTGCGCGACGGGTTGAAGGCGGTGATCTTCGGCCAGGACGAGGTGATCGAGCAGACACTGGTGACTTTGCTGGCGGGCGGCCATGGCCTTCTGATCGGCGTGCCGGGCCTGGCCAAGACCAAGCTGGTGGACAGCCTCGGCATTGTCATCGGCCTGGATACCAGCCGGGTGCAGTTCACCCCCGACCTGATGCCCGCCGACATCACCGGCTCAGAAGTGATGGAAGAGTCCATGAGCGGCGAGCGTGCATTCCGTTTCATCCGCGGACCTGTCTTCACCCAGCTTCTGATGGCGGACGAAATCAACCGCGCCAGTCCGCGTACCCAGTCCGCGCTGCTGCAGGCGATGCAGGAAAAGCATGTCACGGTGGCGGGCGCGCGCCACGACCTGCCGCGCCTGTTTCATGTGCTGGCGACACAGAACCCGCTGGAGCAGGAAGGCACCTATCCTTTGCCCGAAGCGCAGCTCGACCGCTTCCTGCTCCAGATCGATGTGGGCTATCCCGATCTCGATGCCGAGCGACGCATGCTGCTCGCAACCACCATGGGCGATGAAAAGAGCGCTGCTAGGGTCTGCGGGCCCGATGATCTTGTGCAAGCGCAGGCGCTGGTCCGCCGCATTCCCGTAGGCGAACAGGTGATGGAGGCCATCCTGACCCTGGTGCGGGCGGCGCGCCCGGATTCCGATCATGACAGGGGCGTGCGCGGCCAGATTGCCTGGGGCCCCGGTCCGCGCGCCAGCCAGGCGATGATGCTGGCCGTGCGCGCCCGCGCCCTGCTGGATGGCAGGCTCGCGCCTTCCACCGACGATGTGGTGGCGCTGGCCGGCCCCGTGCTGCGCCATCGCATGGCGCTGAATTTCGCCGCCCGGGCCGAAGGGGCAACCACCGCCAGCGTGATCGAGCGGCTCTGCCATGACCTCTTTTAACAAGGGGATTTTGTTGATGGCCTACCGCTTCGCTATTTGAGGCCGGTTTGACCCAATTCTCGACGCTGCAGCATGAAGCCGACGGCCTGTCCGCCGGCCTGCCGCCCCTGATGGTGGAAGCCGACCATCTGGCCGCTTCCGTCAGCCTGGGCGTGCACGGCCGCCGCCGCGCCGGCATGGGGGAAAGCTTCTGGCAATTCCGCCGCTACGCCAGCAACGATTCCTCCTCCGCCATCGACTGGCGCCAGTCCGCCAAGTCGCAACACATCTTTGTGCGCGAGCGCGAATGGGAGGCGGCCCAGACCGTGTGGTTCTGGCGCGATGCCTCGGCCAATATGGGTTTCAAATCGGGAGCAGTCTCCAAGCGCGCCCGTGCCGATCTGTTGCTGCTGGCGCTTGCCTCCCTGCTGGTACGTGGCGGCGAGCGTGTGGGCTTCCTCGGCATGGAAGGCGGAGCCGGCGCCTCGCGGTTGGCGCTTACCCGCATAGGCCGTGCCATGTTTGCACCCGGCGATGCGGCGTTGCCGCCGCCTGCCCCGCTCAAGCGCGGCAACCAGCTGGTCTGGTTCAGCGACTTCCTGGATGAGGGCGTTTTCGAGACGATGAAAGGGCTGTCGCATGCAGGCGTGGCAGGTCATCTCGTCAGGATCATCGATCCCGCGGAAGAGGATTTCCCCTATACCGGCCGCACCCGTTTTGAATCGCCGGTGGGGCAGGAAGATGAAATCTTCGGCCGGGCAGAACGGATACGTGCGCCCTATCGAGCCCGCTTCATCGCTCATGGCGAGCGCATCGCCGAAGCCACCGCCAAATTGGGCTGGACTGCAACCTCCCATCGCACCGATCATGCGCCGCAAGGATCGCTGATCGCGCTGCATGCCGCCATCGGCGGGGTCTGATGTGGGACGCGCCGCAATGGCCGCGACGCGCATGGACGAACGGTCATGAATAATCTGTTCGGACTGCCGCTCGACCTGCTCGGTCTTCCCTTGAGTTTCGGCACGCCGCTGATCCTGGCGGCGCTCGCAGGGCTGCCGGTCTTGTGGTGGCTGCTCAGGGTCACCCCGCCGCTTCCCCGGCGCACGCTCTTTCCGCCCCTGCGGCTGTTGCGCGGACTTGAGGACGAGGAGCAGACACCGGCTGCCACACCCTGGTGGCTGCTGCTGCTCAGGCTGTTGGCGGCTGCGCTTCTGATTGTCGCCTTGGCAGACCCGCTTTTGGGACGCGAACCCAAGCTTGCCACAGCCGGTCCATTGATCCTGGTCGTGGACAATGGCTGGACCGCGGCCAAGGACTGGGATGCGCGCCAGGAATTGATGGCGGATCTGCTGCACAGCGCCCAGGGCCGCCCCGTCGCCATCATCCCCACGGCCGGACCGGCTCCCCAGGGTCTGTTGAACGAAGGCGAAGCCTCGCGCATCGCCAAGGAGTTGAAACCCATGCCCTGGCCCGGCGACCGGAGGGCGGCCGTGGCCGCACTCGGGCGTTTCAAATTCGCCGCGGCGCCTGCGCTTTACTGGCTCACCGACGGCCTGGAAGACGGACAAAGCAAGGTCCTGCGCGACGCCTTTCATCGTTACGGCGGGGCAAGCCTGTTCGCGCCCAAACGCACGGCGCTGGGCCTTTTGCCGGTGACACGCGACGCCAGTGGTTTCGTTCTCACCGCCACCCGCGCGCAAGGGGGTGCGCCGCTTGAGATCGAAGCCGGCGCCATCGGCGTGCGCGGCGAAACGCTGGCCGCGACGCGAATCCGCTTCAAGCGCGGCGAGATCAAGGCGACCGGCCATATCGCCTTGCCGATGGAGGTGCGCAATGCCACGACAAGGCTTGCCATCGCGGGCGAGGACAGTGCCGGCGCCGTGCAGCTGCTGGACCGTGGCGCGGCTCAGCGCAGTGCCGGCATCGTGTCGGAGAATGCTTCCTCCGAAGGCCAGCCGCTTCTTACCGACATCTATTACCTGGAACGGGCGCTGTCGCCTTATGCCGAAATCGCTAAGGGCAACATCTCCCAACTGCTGAACAAGCATGTTTCGGTGCTGGTCCTGGCCGATGTCGCCAGGATTCCGGGCGACGACCTCGCCAAGGTGAAGGACTTTGTCGGCAATGGCGGCATGCTGATCCGCTTCGCCGGCGACCATATGACCGGTGGCTCCGACGATCTCGTGCCGGTGCACTTGCGGGCCGGCGGCCGCTATCTGGGCAGCGCCATGGCCTGGTCCACGCCCCAGCATCTGGCGCCATTCGGGCCCTCCAGTCCCTTCAACGGACTGGACGCGCCGTCCGAAGTGACGGTGACACGCCAGGTCCTTGCCGAGCCCTCGGCCGAATTGCAGGGCCGCAGCTGGGCGCAGCTCGCCGATGGCACGCCGTTGATCACGGCCCAGGCTGTCGGCCAGGGGTGGATCGTACTGTTTCACACCACCGCCAGCCCCAGCTGGTCGTCACTGCCCTTGTCCGGCCTCTTTGTGGACATGCTCAAGCGGCTGCTGGCTTTGTCGGCCGGCACGCCCGCGCGCGACCTGGCGGGGCTGACAAGCCTGCCGCCGGTGTCGCTGCTGGACGGCTTTGGTCATCCCGAGCCCACGCCCGGAGACGTGTCGCCTATCGCGGCACGGGATTTTTCCCGCACGCGAGTATCGCAACAACATCCGCCGGGCCTTTATGGCGCTCATGAGGTGGAAAGCGCGCTCAATGTCATGCGCGCCGATGACCGGCTGGTGGCGCTCGGCGGCTCCGGGATTCAGGCCTATGGCAACACCCACGCCACGGCGCTAGAGCCCTGGCTGCTGGCAGTCGCGATGATCCTGCTGCTGTTCGATAGCCTTCTGTCACTATGGCTTCGCGGCTTCACGCCCAGGAAGCTGAACTGGCTGGGCGCGGCCGTGGCTGTGCTGCTGTTCCTGCCTGTTGCATCCGTTACCGGGGCCCGGGCCGACGACGCCACGAGCATGAAGGCGGCGCTGGACACCCGTCTCGCCTATGTGAAGACAGGTCTTGCCGACGTGGACGCTGTCAGTGAGGAAGGACTGACAGGCCTTGGCCTGGCACTGAAGGCACGCTCTTCCTATGAACCGCCCGAGCCGGTGGGCGTGGATCCGGAGACCGACGATCTCTCGCTCTATCCGCTGCTCTACTGGCCGATGGATCCGCGTGAAAAAAATCTTTCGCCAAGGGCGCTGTCGCGGCTGGCCGACTATATGCGCAATGGCGGCACGATCTTCTTTGACACCCGCGACCTGACGCTGAGCGCGGTGCATGGACCCTCTTCGCCCGGCGAGCAGACCCTGCGCCGCCTGACCGGCGGGCTGGATTTTCCGCCACTTGAGCAGTTGCCCGGCGATCATGTACTGACCAAGACCTTCTACATCCTACGCGACTTTCCGGGCCGCTGGGCTGGCGGCCAGCTCTGGGTCGAGGCGCTCCCGCCCGCGCCCAAGAATGGCGCGCCGCCGGCGCGTGGCGGCGATGGCGTGTCGCCGGTGATCATCGGCAACAATGACTGGGCATCGGCCTGGGCCGTGGACAATTCCGGCCATTTCCTTTCGACACCTTCGCCCGGCGGGGAAATCCAGCGCGAAATGGCCTTCCGCTTCGGCATCAATCTGGTGATGTATGCGCTCACCGGCAATTATAAGACCGATGTGGTGCATGCACCGGCCCTGCTGGAACGGCTGGGGACGGGACAATGACCCGGCTGGCTTTCGCGCCCGTGATCCCCATGCCGCTGCTCACGGCATTGGCCGCCGTCGCGGTCCTGATCACGGTCTATGCACTATTCACGCGTGCCCGCGGCAGCCTGGCGCGCGGCCTGGCCTTTGCCGTGCTGCTTTTCGCCCTGTCGGGACCGCTCTTGGTGCGCGAGAAGCATGCACCTCTCACCGATGTGGCGGTCATCGTCACCGACCGTTCCCAGAGCATGTCGATCGGCAGCCGCGCGGCCCAGGCCGAAAGCGCCCGCCAGCAAGTCAAGAAACTTCTGGCGGCGCAGCCGGGCCTGATTGTGCGCGAGACCAGCATCACCACCACCGCGACGGGCGAGAATAACGGCACCCAGGCTTTCGCCGCCGTGAACGCGGCGCTGGCCGACGTGCCCGAGAGCCGGGTTGCGGGCGCCATCCTGATCACCGATGGCGAAGTGCATGATGCGCCATCGCCGGAAGCCATGAACCTCCATGCGCCGTTGCAGGTTCTGGTGGCGGGCAAACGTGGCGAACGCGACCGCAAGCTTTCGGTCGCGAGTGCCGCGCGATTCGCCATTGTCGGACAATGGGCGCCGATGCGGCTTCGGGTGGACGATCTGGGCGGCGGTGGCGAAACCAATGCGGTGTTGGAAATCCGCGTCGACGGCAGGCCTTTCGGAACCCGCATGGTGCCGGTGGGCAAGGATACCGACATCAAGGTACCCGTCACCCATGAAGGTGAAAATCTGGTGGAGCTTTCGGCGGCGTCCGGACCGGCCGAACTGACGCTGGCGAACAACCGCGCCGTGGTCACCGTGTCCGGCGTGCGCGACCGGCTGCGCGTGCTTCTGGTGTCGGGCGAGCCTCATGCGGGTGAGCGGGTGTGGCGCAACCTGCTCAAGGCCGATCCCTCGGTGGACCTGGTGCACTTCACCATTCTCAGGCCGCCGGACAAGCAGGACAACACGCCGATCAACGAACTGTCGCTGATCGCCTTTCCCTCGCGCGAACTGTTCCAGGAAAAGCTTTCCTCCTTCGATCTGGTCGTGTTCGACCGTTACAGCGAGCGCGGAATTTTGCCGCTTTCCTATTTCCAGAACCTGGCGTCCTACGTCCAGGATGGCGGCGCGCTGCTGGTGTCTTCGGGTCCGGAATTCGCGG
>Ga0307475_10001356_pt1 | contig 14563 bp, 14 predicted proteins | sample atmos_gasesECM1C_FD_203317 | JGI IMG/M metagenome (GOLD analysis project Ga0307475, IMG submission 203317) | Hardwood forest soil microbial communities from Morgan-Monroe State Forest, Indiana, United States - atmos_gasesECM1C_515 | ecosystem: Environmental > Terrestrial > Soil > Temperate... | reverse complement strand
GGCCGTCTAGCCGCGGACACCATCGCTTTATTCCCGAAAGAAATTGGCGAATTCGCTTACGCCGACCTCAAAAAAGCACGCACACTCAGTTGGTTCCCGCAATTACAGGAACAACTCTTGCCGGACCGCTTTAAGCAGTTCGAGCGTTTTCTGGCCTCCGCCGGCATCGATCCAAACAGCCAAGTCGAAGAGTTGGCTTGGGGCCTGGTTCCCGAAGGCGTAACCGCCAAAACCGCCGCCACCGGCTCTGATGCCGTACCCACGGGAGAAGAAATTGTCGGCGTCGCTCTCGGTAATTTCAATCCCAGCAGCGCCGAATCTTATTTTAAGCAGCAAAAATTGCCGACCTTCAAAGCTCGCGGCTACACCTTGTACGCTTTCGGCAGCGGTGCCGGCCCCAACGATCTGTTCTTTTTATTTATTGATTCAAGCACCGCGGCATTCGGCCACCGCAAGCTGCTCGAAAAAATGATCGAGGTACGATTCGGCGGCGAAGAAGGCCTGCTTCGTAATGACCAGTTCTATCCGCTCATCAGCGATGCCAACGGTACTGGCACGGTGTGGGCTGTCCTCAACCCCGCGTATACGCGGCTAGCCATGCAACAACTCGCTCCAGAAATTCAACAATTTCCGGAAGCCGCGAAGCTCGTCACGCGCATGCGCAATATGATCATCAGTGTAGACGCCAGCGGCTCGCTAGACGGAAAGTTCCAGGCCATCTGCGGCTCCACCGAAGACGCCAACACCCTCGGACAATTACTTCAGGCCGGATTTTTGTACAAGCGCTACCAGGCTCAACAGGATAATCCCGAGATGGCCCAGCTTCTCGATACGGTTCGCGTTACTCCGGCGGGCGACCGCGTGATTTTGCGCATGACCCTGAGCGACGATCAAGTCACTTCGCTGATCCGCAAAAATACCTTTGCCTTCAAAATGTAATCATTGCTAGCTGTAGGAAGCCTTGCGGAAATCCACTAACCGGCGAAAGCCTGTTCGCCTACATATTTCGTCAAGCGTGTGATCGCCATTTCCGCTCGAATCTCATGTTGCACCCGGTCTACCCCAGCGATCATTCCCTGTTCTTCCGAATCAGCGCCGATACCGTCTGTCGCCCGCCTTATCACCACCACTTCAATGCGGTCCGCAGTTCTGGTCACCGTCACCTCCAAACGTTGGCTCGAGCCTATGCGCTCAACTTCCCGGTTACACACCGCAACAATCGCGGATTGCAATCCTGAAACATCGTCGTTCGCCAACCCCGCCGCATCCGCAAAATAACGTCCAGCCCCACCCGCAGCGGCGCACAGTCGCTTGTCAGCGTCCAGTTGCATGCCAATCTTTTGGGTGTCAGCGTGCACGGTTGTCAGCTAACGATACGTCACAGGCTTCCCGGCAATCCGGGCAATAGTAAAGTCCATCCATGCAGAGTCGCACGCCAAGCTGGCCTTGGCAAATCGTGCAGTACTTTTCGCACGCGCAATGCTCTTCGGTTTTATCACACTGGACACACACTACCTGTGCGGGCATGGGACCCTCCGAGAAAACTCTACCTGAGGACCAACGGCCCGGCAAGACGCGTGCACCCGCTGATGCGCGAATTAAATAGCTGTACCTTCAGACTTTCGTCGTGCTTTTTGACCCATCGGAGGGTGCATGCTAGTATCAATTTCCGCTGAATTTTGTGGAGTCTACCGTCGATCCGTCCGTCATTACCGAGCTTCGCAAAACGCCTCTAAATGCCATCCACCGCCGTTTGGGCGCAAAAATGGTGAATTTCGGTGGTTGGGATATGCCTGTGGAATACCCGTCCACCGGGGGTTTGGTCGCCGAACATAAAGCCGTTCGCGCCGGCGTCGGCGTTTTTGATGTTAGCCACATGGGCGACATTCGCATCAGCACTGCGCGCTCCCAGAGCGGCGCCTTGGCCGCCGTGCAGCACATCACCATGAATGATGCCTCCAAATTAGCGACCGGCCAGGCCCAGTATTCAGCCATGCTTTACCCATCGGGCACCTTCGTGGATGACGTCATCGTGCATCGCCTTGGAGATGACGATTTTCTTCTGGTGATCAATGCCGGGACTCGCCAAAAGGACATCGATTGGGTGCGTCAAAATACCGCGTCCCACGACTGCAAAGTCGAAGAGTTGAGTGACGCTTACACCCAACTGGCCATCCAGGGACCACGCGCCATCGATGTGCTGCAAAAGCTTACTGACGTAAATCTGCATCCGATCAAAAATTACTGGTTCACGCACGGCACTGTTTGCGGATTGAAAAACACATTGATCGCTCGCACCGGATACACCGGCGAGGATGGCTTTGAGATTTATGTGCCTTCCGATGTAGCCACCAGCGAAGAGGTCTGGGCGAAAGTCCTGGAGGTTGGCCGCGAATTTGGAATCATCCCGTGCGGTCTTGGATGCCGCAATACCTTGCGCCTCGAAGCGAAAATGGCGCTCTATGGCCACGAGATCAGCGAGAACATCAACCTTTGGGAAGCAGGTCTTGACCGCTATTGCAAAATGGAAAAGGGAGATTTCATCGGTCGTTCAGAACTCCGACGCGCCAAAGACGCGGGATTGACTCGGACGCTAGTCGGCCTGGAAATGATTGAACGCGGCATCGCACGCGATGAATATCGTTGCCTGAATGACCAGGGCGAACCGGTAGGTTTTATCACCAGCGGTTCCCCGTCTCCGACGCTATGCAAAAATATCGCTTTGGCCTACTTGCCGCCATCCATGTCGGCTATCGGAACCACCGTTTTTGTAGAAATTCGCAATCAAAAGGCTAAGGCCCAGGTTGTTCCAACTCCTTTTTACAAACGCGCAAAAAAATCAACAACTCAGCAATTCGCAAGTACCGTTTAGTGACGGAAAGGAACCGATGACTTATCCCCCGTCGTACCGCTACACCAAGCAACACGAATGGATCGATGTCAAAGACGGCGTCGGCACCATTGGTATCACCGATTACGCTCAGCACGAGTTGGGCGACGTCGTCTTCGTGGAACTTCCTAAACCCGGCGCCAAAGTTCAGTCCGGAAAATCATTTGGCAATGTGGAATCCGTCAAGGCCGTCAGCGAAATCTACGCGCCTGTCTCCGGCGAAGTAGTAGAAGCCAACGCCGACCTCGAAGCCACTCCGGAAAAGTTGAACTCCGACCCGCACAAATCTGCCTGGCTGATTCGCGTAAAGCTTGCCGATCAAGCGGAGCTCGCCCAACTGATGGATGCGAAGGCCTACGAAGCCTTCATCTCCGAAAAAAATAAGGAAGCTTCCGCCTGATGCGCTATCTCCCCAAGAGCCCCGCCGAGCGCAAGCAAATGCTTGCCGTGGTCGGCGGCAAAACAATTGACGAACTGTTTTCCAGCGTTCCGGAACAATACCGTCTAAAGAAAGCTTTGAATCTCCCCGGCCCGCTTTCCGAAGCGGAGATCATTCAGTATTTCAAGGCCCGCGCCGCTGAAAATTCTCTTGGCTACACCAGTTTCCTCGGAGCCGGCGTATACAATCACCTTCGCTCCGTCATCACCGACACTATTATCCAGCGCGGCGAATTTCTTACCTCCTACACTCCGTATCAAGCGGAAATCACCCAAGGTACGCTGCAATCCATCTTTGAATTCCAAACCCTGATGTGCCAGTTGACCGGACAGGATGTCGCCAACGCCTCCATGTACGATGGCTCCACAGCTGCGACCGAAGCGGTCTTGATGGCCGAGAGATTGACTTCACGCCGGCGCGTTCTTGTGGCGCGTTCCGTACATCCCGAATATCGCACGGTCCTGAAGACCTACGCTAAAAATTCCGGCCTAGTAGTGGAAGAAGTCGGCATAAGTGCCGACGGCACAGTGGACACCATAGCGTTGCAATCGAGCCTGAAAGAAGATGTCGCCGCAATCCTGGTGCAATCGCCGAATTTTTTGGGTGTAATCGAGCCAATCGCGGATCTTGCCAACATTGCCCACAAGGTTGGGGCACTACTCGTCGCTACTGTAACGGAAGCCGTTTCGCTCGGTCTCGTAAGGCCTCCGGCTGAGGCCGACATCGTAGCCATGGAGGGGCAAAGCTTCGGGTTGGCGCCAAGTTACGGCGGCCCTTACGTAGGCGTTATCGCCTCGCGAGAAAAGTTCGTAAGGCAAATGCCCGGGCGTCTCGTAGGGCAAACCACCGATTCGAATGGCCGCCGCGGTTTCGTCTTGACCCTCGCCACTCGTGAACAACACATCCGCCGCGAGAAAGCCACTTCCAACATCTGCACCAATCAAGCGTTGTGCGCTCTTGCCGCCACAGTGCATCTTTGTTTGCTTGGTAAAGAAGGCCTGCGCGAGATGGCTCACCAAAATCTATCCAAAGCGCGCTTCGCTCTCGCTGAACTCGAGAAAATCCCGGGCGTGCGACGCGCCTTCGATGCTCCGTTTTTTAACGAATTCACAATAGTGCTTCCGCGATCAGCGAAGCTCGTGAACGCACAACTTCTGCGCGAGAAAATAATCGGCCCTTTTGTACTCGGCACCGCTTATCCCGAATTAACCAAGCACGCGTTAGTTTGCGTTACTGAAACCGTCACTCGCGTGGAAATTGAAAAGTTTGCAAGTGCGCTGCGTTCCGCGCTGGAACAGCCGGTTTAAGTCCAGCACCGCTTTACAACTAAGTTTCAACTACGCGATAGGAATAAAAAATTGATCAAAAAAGCTTCCCAGCACGTTAATCAGAACGAACGTCTCATCTTTGAGACCTCTTCACCCGGTAAGCGTGCCTTTGAATTGCCCCCGCTGGACGTCCCGTCCGCCGACGCCGCCAAAGTGCTGGGCCGCCACCATCGCGACGAGGGCGTTTCCGATTTTCCAGAAGTAAGCGAAATCGAAGTTTTGCGTCACTTCACCCGTCTTTCTGCCTGGAATTACGCCATCGACTTGGGCATGTACCCGCTCGGCTCCTGCACCATGAAATATAATCCGCGCGTAAATGAATTTGTCGCCCGCCTCGATGGCATCGCCACCGAACATCCTTATCAGCCCCAGGAACTTTCGCAAGGCTGCCTGAAAATCGTAAAGCTGCTCGAAGATTGTCTCCTCGAAATAACCGGCATGGACTCCATCACCTTGCAACCTGCGGCTGGCGCGCAAGGTGAACTCACCGGCCTGCTTTTAATTCGCGCCTATCTGCAAAAACAGGGCAATCCACGCAAAAAAGTTTTGATCCCCGATTCCGCTCACGGCACCAATCCAGCTACTGCCGTGATTGCCGGATACCAGGTCGAAAATATTAAGTCAGAATCCCACGGTCAGATCGACGTCGACAAACTTCGCGACCTGGTTACCGAAGAGGTTGCCGCACTGATGATCACCAATCCTTCCACGCTGGGCATCTTCGAGCCTCGCATCGCGGAAATCGCCGACATCCTGCACCGCAAGGGCGCCCTTCTCTACATGGACGGCGCAAACATGAACGCCCTTGCTGGCATTACGCGGCCCGGCGATATGGGCGTTGACGTGATGCACCTCAATCTGCACAAAACGTTTTCTACCCCGCACGGCGGTGGCGGCCCCGGCGCCGGCCCGGTGGCCATGAAAAAAATTCTCGAACCCTTTCGGCCGACGCCAGTGCTCATTGAAAAAGACGCTGGACGGCTCTTACTCGACTCTAACCGCCCTGAATCCATTGGCCGCGTGAAAGCTTTCGCTGGAAATTTTGGCGTGCTCGTCCGCGCGCTCGCTTACATCCTTGCGTACGGTCCGGGTATTCGCCAGGCCACCGAGGACGCCGTCCTCAACGCTACGTACATCCGCAAGAATCTCGAAGGCGTTTACGATTTGCCCTATTCCCTGCCATCCATGCATGAAGTGGTCTTCAGTGACGCGCGTCAGAAACAAAACGGCGTAAATACCATGGACATCGCAAAGCGCCTGATCGATTACGGCTTTCATCCTTACACCACGGCATTTCCCTTGATTGTCCCCGGCGCGTTAATGATCGAGCCCACTGAATCAGAATCCAAAGAAGAGTGCGACCTGTTTATCGATGCGATGAAGTCCATTGCCCACGAGGCTGCCACCAATCCGCAAATCGTCAAAACAGCGCCTCACACCACACGGGTCGGCCGTTTGGATGAAGTCAGCGCGGCCCGCAAACCAATCCTACGATGGAAACAAGCCCCCGCGCGATCGGAAGCCGCCGACTGATTCGGACGGCAGCCAAGCGCTTAATCCTAAAAAAGAAAAAGCCCGCGGCAAACATCACCGTGGGCAAAATAAATTTTAACTAAAATTAATTACAATTATCGAGCCATCCGTGGCATTCCTTCAGGTCCAAACGCCACCGGCGGAGCTTCCACAGATCTGCCATTGCGCACTGGCAGTGGCCGCGCGACAACGGCAGGTTCCGGCCTTCGCGCCGGCATAGCAAGGTTTTCCCCTTCGCGTACAAACGTCAAGCGGTTCTGTTCGCTGCTCCAATCGATGCACACTAGGTCCCCCAATTGCACCTGATCAGTAGCCAGCAAATTCGCCAGAGGATACACGACATGGCGTTCAATTGAGCGCTTCAAGTGGCGAGCGCCATAACGCTGGTCCGTGCCCTCTTGCAGCAGGAATTCGCGACCCGCCCCGGTAACGCGGAACAAAAACTGCCCCTTCGCCGTCTGCAATACTCGCTTCTGTACCTGCTCGAGTTCAATCTCAAGCACTTCTTCGAGCTGTTCTTTCTTCAGCGGATGAAACACCACCACTTTGTCGAGGCGGTTCATGAATTCCGGCGAAAACTTTCGTCTCGCCGCTTCCACAGCGGTGCGTTCGATTTTTTCGTTTAATCCGGTGGCCGGTTTATCGCTCGGCTGCACAAACCCCATTCCGCCATTCATCAAATCGGTAATTTCTCCGCCGCCCAGGTTCGAAGTTAAGAAAATCACCGTTTGTGAAAGATCCACGCGGCGGTTGTCGCCCAACGTCAAGGTCGCTTTATCCAGGATCCCCAGCAGTAACTGCCAAAGCGCATCAGACGCTTTCTCAATTTCATCGAACAGCAAAAACGACAATTTCAGTTTGTCTGTATGGCTGGCGGACAGCGCTTCCTGGGTGATCAGCGGATGAGTTTCGCGATGTCCCAAATACCCTGGAGGTGAACCGATCAATTTCGCAATTTCGTGCGAATGCTGAAATTCCGCGCAGTCTACTTTAATGATCGCGCGCGGATCCCCAAACAATATCTCCGCCGCTGCTTCCACGATGCGCGTTTTTCCCGAGCCCGTCGGACCAAGAAACAACAGGTTGCCGACTGGCCGCCCGGGCGAGTTCAAACCCGCGCAAAACACCTGATACATATCGACCAGCGACTGCACCCCTTCGGCCTGGCCCACAATCTTGGAACGCAATGAACTCTCGAAGTCGCGCGTATCCGTGCTGCGAATGGACGGATCTAGTTGATGTCGAACAGCAGCTTTCATTTTCCCCAGTCCTTCTTCGCCTAGGCCACCGGTGTGGAAGACGAGCGAAGTCTCACTGCCTTGCTTATTTGAGATAGAGCATGGGGAGTGCCAACCGCTGGGAGGACGATTGCGGAGGAAAGGTCTAGCAATTTCAACGACATACGTCTAACGCACTTGTAAGAGTTGTCTCAGCGATTGAGACAGTGTTTCATCTGAGCGCAAATTGAGAGCAATGAAACATAATGTGTCGTTGCTTACGCGACAAATTTCGGCACACATTGCGCTTATTATCGACATTTGATGTGCGAACCGACACATCGCGGAGCGCACTATGGTTTTAGGCGGTTACCGCTCCGTTTTTTTGCGGCCCTGCGGCGCAGCCGCGGGAGTCGCCGCAGGCAAGGCAGCCCGCGATTTCTTCGCTTCTACCACTACTTCAGCGGGAGCATCCACGGATTTACCGTCACGGACTTCATCCGCCGCGGCGCTGCGCGTTAACTCTGGAGGCGCGCTATTCACCAACGCCCCTTCGCCTTCCCGCACAAAAGTCAGCAAGTTATGCTGGCCATCCCAATCGATGCGCACCAGATCTCCCAGCTGCACCTGCTCCGTAGCCAGCAAATTCGCCAGCGGATAAACGACGTGGCGCTCGATGGCGCGCTTCAAATGACGGGCCCCGTAACGCTGGTCGGTGCCTTCCTTGAGAAGAAAGTCGCGTCCTGCGTTAGTGACGCGAAACAAGAATTGGCCCTTGGCCGTTTCCAGAACCCGGCGCTGCACGTTGCCAAGCTCGATTTGCAATACTTCCTCGAGCTGTTCGCGCTGTAAGGGATGAAATACCACTACCTTGTCGAGACGATTCATGAATTCAGGCGAGAATTTGCGCCGAGCCGCTTCCATTGCGGTGCGCTCCACCTTTTTCTCCAACCCTGTGATCGGCTTGTCTTTGGGCTGCACAAAACCCAAGCCCCCACTCATCATTTCCGTGATTTCGCCGCCGCCCAGGTTGGAGGTCAGGAAAATCACCGTTTGCGACAAATCCACTTTGCGGTTATCGCCAAGCGTCAAAGTAGCTTTGTCCAGCATCCCCAGCAGCAATTGCCACAACGAATCAGAAGCCTTTTCAATCTCATCAAATAGCAGGAACGAAAGCTTCAGTTTTTCTGTGTGGCTTTTCGCCAGCTCTTCCTGAGTGATTAAAGGATGCGTCTCGCGATGCCCCAAATAGCCCGGAGGCGAGCCAATCAATTTTGCGATTTCGTGCGAATGCTGGAATTCCGCGCAGTCCACCTTGATCATCGCGCGAGCATCGCCAAACAGAATTTCAGCGGCCGCTTCCACGATGCGCGTCTTGCCCGAGCCCGTGGGGCCCAGTAGCAGAAGGTTTCCCACCGGGCGGCCTGGCGAGTTCAATCCGGCGCAAAAAACCTGATAAAGCTCAACCAGCGCCTGGACGCCTTCCTCCTGGCCAACGATTCTCGAGCGCAGCGACGTTTCGAAATCCATCGTCCCTGTGCTTCGTTTACTCGGATCCAGCGGAAGAATGCTTGTGCCTGTACTCATGACCGCCTCCCTGCACCACGCAACCGCGATGGCGCATTACCGAATCGCACGCCGCCCCGGTCAAATTGATCTAATTTGACCTGAAGCGTCGACTGCAGGAGCCGTAACTGTAGGAGCAATTCCCGGGCCACTACAGGCGATTCAGAAATTCGCAACAACGGCGGAAACAGATCCGCCAAATCCAGATTGATCGATCGCAGGTTCGATACCAGGTTTTGCACTACTGGGGAGTCGGGATCCACGAGATCCAACTGACCATTCAGCTGCTCGCGCAGAGAACGCCAGTTCAGATCGATGAAGGGATGTTTCTTGGAGACTTCGCGAACTACCTGATCCGTAATGCGCGCGCGTTTCCCTAACCGCGCCAGATGCAATTGCCGCACTTTTCTACCGTGGCGCACATTGTGCACCAGGTAAAAGGTGTTTCCTTTGCGGCGAACAAAAGCCATGACGTTACCTCACACGCCCCATTTATCTGTAGTGTATTTGACTTCCACTACAGCGTCAATCGCTTGGTGCCCAATTCGTAAACCGAAAACATTCATACAATTCATTTGACTTTAAGTTAGATGCTTTCATTCCGAATTGCATATGTAATTTTTTCGTTTCGTTTCATCACCTTTTCAGCAACATCTCTTACGTAGAAGCTTGGTCTCCTGCACTTCCACTTTGTTAAACACCGTTGGTGAATTTTTGTCTTGTTCTGTTTCAAATCGCGGCTTAGCATAATCGCCACTTTTTGGAGAGCACCCAAATGTCCTGGGACCCGGTCTACCAGCTGGTGCAACGAATTCCTCGCGGGAAGGTTCTAACTTATGGGGCCTTAGCTAAAGCTCTACGTCTGCCTGGTGGAGCTCGCACTGCCGGACGCGCCATGGCCGGCACCCCGTCCGGGCAAGGTATCCCATGGCATCGCGTGGTTGGCGAACGCGGAAAAATCCTCATTCGCGGACCCCACGCCATGCTGCAGAAAAAACTCCTCGAAAGCGAAGGCGTGAAATTAATCGAATCTCGCGTGCAGCTCAATCTGCATGCCTGGAAGCCGGCGGCAATGACCTCAGCAGGCGGAAAGCGGACTCCATCAAAAGCGCGCAAAGCACCTGCACGCCGTCGCAAGTCCTAGAATTAGCTCAAGCGGGATCGGTATTTCTCCGCGACCCCTCGCCACTCTCGCCCGTAATCTGCCGCCTTCGACACCTGTGCTATAACTCTTTCCAATGAATAAATCGATCTTGCAGGTTGAGAACCTGGTAAAACGCTATGGTGATGTTGAGGCCGTACGAGGCGTCAGTTTCAACGTCGAGGAAGGCGAAGTTTTTGGTTTGCTGGGCCCCAATGGCGCAGGAAAAACCTCTACCGTTGAGATTATGGAGGGCTTGCGCACCCTCGATTCCGGGCGAGTGTCCGTTTGCGGACTGGATCCGCAAAAAAACGCGCAAGAACTGAAACACCAGATCGGTGCCGCTCTCCAGTCGACCTCTCTCCCCGACAAACTGCGGGTCATCGAGGCACTCCGCCTTTTTGCCAGCTTTTACCGCCGCCACCGAAATCCCGAAGAACTCCTCAAGCGTTTCGGATTACAGGAAAAGCGCAATACTTTTTACAGCCAGCTCTCCGGCGGCCAAAAACAGCGTTTAGCTCTGGCCATGGCGCTAGTCAACGACCCCAAAGTGCTTTTCTTCGATGAGCCCACTGCCGGCCTCGATCCCCAAGTGCGCCGCGAAATTTATGACATCATTGAAGAATTGCGCCGCGAAAAGAAAACCATTGTGATGACCACTCATTACATCGAAGAAGCCGAGCGCCTTTGCGATCGCGTCGCCATCGTCGACCACGGCACCGTCATCGCGCTGGGCACGCCACGCGAATTAAAAGAACGCTCCGGCGACAAAACTCGCCTGGAAATTCGTTTAGCACGACCCGAGTCACAGGAAATGCTGAAAAATCTGGAAGGCGTCTCCGACTGCCGCATCCTGGGCGACAGCTATATCCTGCATTGCCGACGCCCTCCGCAGGCCATTGTTTCCCTCGTGAAATATCTTGAATCTCAGGGGAATGAGTTGGTCTCGCTCGAAATCGTTACTCCCTCGCTCGAGGACGTTTTCATCGAACTCACCGGCAGGAGGTTACGCGATTGAGTAATTTTGCCGCTCTCACCCGCATGCGAATTCAGCTGACCATTCGCAACAAAATGTTTCTGTTCTTCAGCGTGATCATGCCCTTCGGCTTCTTTTTTCTGTACGCCGGAATTTTCGCCAAGGGCGTGCCTGAAGGCGTCCGATATCTTCTCGGTCCCGTCGTAGCTCTCACGGTCATGGGCAGCTTCTGGGGTCTGAGCGCCGCGCTGGTCGCCTTTCGGGAACAGGGAATATTGCGGCGCTTCCACGTCACCCCAGTTACGCCCAGCGACATGTTGGCTTCCAGCATCGTTGCGAATTACGTCTTGACCATGCCTACCGTTCTTCTAGAGCTAGTCTTCGCCCGCGCGTTTTTCCATGTGCACAATTTCGGTGATTTGCTGGCCGTCTTCATTCTCGTCACCGTCGGCACCGTTTCCTTCGCCTCGCTCGGCTTGGTGGTGGCCAGTGTCACCAACACCATGCAGGAAACGCAGATCATAAATCAGCTTCTCTGGTTCCCGCTGATTTTTCTCTCTGGTGCGACCATACCGCTTCCCTCGCTTCCGGCTGTTGTGCAGCGCGTCGGCGTGTTCCTTCCTGCCACTTACCTGGTCAACGGCCTGCAACGAGCTATCGTTTTCTCCGTACCCATTACACATTTGTTGCTGGGCGTTGTTGCCCTTTGCTTCTGGGCCGCCGTCACCTTCTTTGTGTCCTCGCAACTCTTCCGCTGGGAACCCGAATCCAAAATTCCCCGTCGAGCCAAATTATGGGCAGCCGCCACCGCCATTCCTTTCTTATTACTGGGCGTGTATGAAAACCGTACGGGCAGGCTCGTGGCTGAATCACAAGCCGCCATGCATGCCGTCGAAAATTCAGGCCGCCGTGTTGGCTCCCCAAAATAAAATCCGTGAATTCATCAGCGATCCGGCATGCAATCGCTAACTCTATGAACTGATAAGGCTACCCGCCATATTGGTTCTTGCTCCTGGAGTCACTCCGGATACTCTGGATTGACGCTCCGCACGCTGTACCGTATTCTGCTTTTCTAGCGCGATTTTCCTCTGCTAAGGAGTGTAGTGATGCCGGTTCAGAAGACAGAAAAAATTTGGCACAACGGTAAATGGATAAATTGGGACGATGCCAAATTACACGTTCTCTCCCACGTCGTAAGCTACGGCTCCGCTGTTTTCGAAGGCATTCGTTGCTACGAAACCAAGCAGGGCCCGGCCATTTTTCGTCTTCGCGAACACATGGATCGCCTCCTCAACTCCGCCAAGATCTATCGCATCGATTTACCTTATGCGGCTGAAGAACTTGGCAATACCGCCGCCGAATTAGTGCGCCTAAATAAACTGAATTCCTGTTACGTGAAACCGATTGTGCTGCGCGGTTACGGCGAAGTTGGCGTCAATCCCCTTAATTCCCCCATAGAAGTCTATATGGCCTGCTGGACCTGGGGCGCCTATCTCGGTCCCGAAGCCCTGACCAAAGGTGTGGACGTCGGCGTCAGCTCCTGGACCCGCATCGCGCCCAACACTCTGCCCGCCATGTCCAAGGCGGCAGCAAACTATATGAATTCTCAGCTCATTCGTATGGAGGCCACCTTCAACGGATACGCCGAAGGTATCGCGCTCGATTCCGGCGGCCATGTCAGCGAAGGCTCGGGCATGAACGTGTTTCTCGTACACGATGGCACGCTTTACACCCCGCCTCTCGCGACCAGTATTCTTCCTGGAATCACTCGCGACACAGTGGTCAAGATCGCTGAAGATCTCGGCATCCCCGTGAAGGAATCGGTCATCCCCAGGGAAATGCTTTATATCGTCGACGAAGTGTTCTTCGTGGGGACCGCCGTCGAAATTACCCCTATCCGCTCGGTAGATCACATCACCGTCGGCAAAGGGGTAGCCGGCCCCATCACCCGCAAACTACAAGACGAATTTTTTGCCCTGACCAGCGGCAGCAAACCCGACCGCCACAATTGGCTGACTCCCGTAAGCAGTCCCGTCGCCGCTACATCTCGCTAATCCGTACCAAATATCTTTATGCCAAAAGGGATGCCCCCTTCTGGCGTCTGCTTTTTTCCTCCTGATTCCGTGACATATTGTTCGGTGCGCTTTTCATACCAATCCGCGAGCCCGCAAGTTACGAAACACGCCCTCACGCTTCTTTTGGTCGCATACCCCTCTTCAAGATAAAATCTCTCGCGTACCCGCCGCATGTATCTTCCGGCCGGAGGATTTCGCATGTACACCAACACGCAAAAACTCGCCGCCGAATTCTTGGGCACCTTCGCCCTGGTTTTCTTCGGAGCTGGCGCCATTTGCGCAGATCAATTCCTGCACGGCGCCGGCGGCGTCGGACTTCTCGGTGTTGCGCTCGCGCATGGATTAGCGCTGGCCATCATGATTTCCGCTCTAGGCCACATTTCCGGCGGTCACTTCAATCCCGCCGTAACCATTGGCTATTGGGTCACTCGGCGCCTCAACACCGTCGACGTCATTCTTTACTGGATTGCCCAGCTGGCAAGCGCAATTGCGGCGGCCTTTCTGCTAAAAGCCATCATTCCCGAGGATACCTGGCGAGCCGTGGCCCTCGGCACTCCGCAATTCGCGCGTGATTTTCCCCGCTGGGCGGGCATGGCCCTTGAGGCCGCCGCAACGTTTTTCCTGGTGCTGACTGTCTTTGCCACCACGCTTGATGATCGTGGAACCTTCCGTTCCATTGCAGGCTTTGGTACCGGTCTCATGTATGCCCTCGGCGTGATTGTCGCCGGACCATTTACAGGCGGCGCTCTCAATCCCGCGCGCGCCTTTGGACCAGCCCTGGCCGCGACCCACTGGGCCAATCACGGCGTTTTCTGGGTCGGGCCCTTGGCCGGAGGATTTGCGGCCGCCTTGCTCTACGATTTCTTGTACCTCAAACGTGCCCAGATCTAGGCATCCGTCAATACCAGCTTTGGCCTGGAAACCCAACTACCATCCCTCGTTCGGATTGAGGTAACTAGCTCGTAACCTCTCCCGTCTGTTTTCTTGCTGCCCTATCACTCGAATGTTAGTGTCCGTTATTAGCTGCATCTTGTGGGGATAAGCTCTATGGCTCTCAGTATCGACGACCTCTTACGTCGCGCAGTAGACACCAAAGCCTCAGACCTGCACCTGAAAGTCGGCAATCATCCCTATCTCCGCGTCGAAGGCGTGCTGGCCCCGCTCTCTGACATTCCTCGCGTAACGCCGGAAGAAATGCTGTCCATGGCGTTCAGTATGATGACCAACCGTCAAAAGCAAAAGTTCAAAGAAACCGCTGAACTTGATATGGCTTATGGCGTGTCCGGCCTCGGCCGTTTCCGCGTCAACGTTTTCCAGCAGCGCGGCAACGTAGGCATGGTTTTGCGCGTAATTCCCACGAAAATTCGCACCTCCGACGAATTAAATCTGCCCGCCGTG
>Ga0307475_10001355_pt1 | contig 14564 bp, 10 predicted proteins | sample atmos_gasesECM1C_FD_203317 | JGI IMG/M metagenome (GOLD analysis project Ga0307475, IMG submission 203317) | Hardwood forest soil microbial communities from Morgan-Monroe State Forest, Indiana, United States - atmos_gasesECM1C_515 | ecosystem: Environmental > Terrestrial > Soil > Temperate... | reverse complement strand
CCCGAGAGTTCGATTGCTCTGTATGTTGCGTTCATATCGCCTCCGCTTGACTCGATGAAGTGCGACACTAGGCCGCGAATTGCTTCAGGTGGTAATCGATGTGGATTTGAAGGAGCTTTCCCCATTCGGACAACGTCATTTTTCCAAACATGGGGTGCGGCCCCCAATCATTGGGTGATCTTGCATGCCACGCAGCATTCACGATTTTGAGCAGCTGTTGCTTTTCAAAGTCGAAGTCGAATTCCGCGCCGTGGGGAATCTTGAAACCTTTTGGCAGTCGCAGTCCTACGGGTTGTTCCGGGAACCAGTCCACCAGAATCCATCGAAACAGCGTTCGCGATACGACATAACTCTCATCAGGAAGTTTGTAGAACCCCAGCGCACTGCCGCATGCCAAACTGAGATGGTGCAACATCTGCGAGACGCTCATCGTTCCCCATCGGCGTGGGTTAGCAGGAGTAATTCGAAAAACTCTGTTCCGAAACTCATCGTGTTTTGCTTCTGTGAAGAAGGACATTCCGTCTACCTGCTTCGCACCGAACGAACGCGGAATGTACTGCAGCATCGCGAGACCAGACATCCAGAAGTTGCTCGTGAACAGCTCTCGGGCAAGACTTGTCCCTTTGGCTTCGGTCAATTGTGCGGGGACCGCTTCGGGCGCATGATTGTTCATATCAAGCAACTCCACTCATTTCGAAAACGCGGCCGAAGACTTAACCGGGGCTGAGGCCGGGTCAGCTAACTGAGAGTTCTCCTCGCTCAAGAACAGGTTCACATGTCGCAGGAATGTCCCTGCATGTTGATACTGGGGGCCCCATGACTCGAATCTGGGAACCGTCCCTGCTTTGCCGAAGCGGCGATACGCATAACGAATGCCATCCGCCTCAACAATTTGTGTTGGTGCCGTTTCGTGGGTGTAATTGCTCATGGCGTGCCTTCCCCAGTCCCGTTTTTCGAGCTCCAACAAGATTCACCCCCTCAGCGGATTCCGAACTAGCAGAAGATAAGATCCAAACTCATAGGTTTCTCGCTTTCTTCACTTCAGCTCCTTCTCGAAATCCGTGCTCCTGGATTCATCGCACCGGCTTACCGCGGGAAACTCGTCCCGAACATTGGTGCTTTGCTCTTGGACTGTTCCTCGGTGGCCTCGTCCTGAAGCACATCCCAGTGTTCTTGAAAAACCCCGTTTTCGATGCGCAGGATGTCGGCAGCAATCCAATTCACGGACGAACCGCGACCGCTGAATCGCCCATGAACAATTACATAGTCGCCTTCAGCCACAATCAGACCGGGCTCGTACTTCAATGTGGGAGGAGCGCTCCGTACTAGATTGAACAAGCCGTCACGGCCTGGTTCGATATGCGCGCTGTGCTGCATGTAGCTCGGAGACCAGTAGCGTTTTGCCGCTTCGTAGTCACGCTTGTTGAACAACGTGTCGAAGGCTTCCAAAACGAGCCTTTTGTTCTGTTCAGTTGTCGTCTTCACCAGAGTGCTCTCCTGATGCAGACTCCCTTACCGGACTGCGCTCGCGAGACATCCACTCCCTGATGTAAGGCGAACAGTGCAACACCGAAATGCCCTTCGCCTCACACGCGTTGAGAAGGCGAACACCTTCGACATCTACGAGGTCCAATTCCTCCAAATCCAAAACTGCCGGTGATTCGCAAAGCTCGATTTCGGCTTTAACCTGTTCCAGGTGCTCAGACCGAAAGTCTCCACTCAGGCGAATCCGCGCTCCGAACCGTTCTATCCTCAGCGTCATGGATTCCCAGCTCCGGAGTACACGCATGGGAATGCAAGGCAAAGCCCGCTTACAATTAAGTGAAAAGGTAGGACTTAGAACCGTTGGCGATGCTCGATTTTGAGCAAATGCTGTTTAATAAGCAAACGCAATCGGGCTGCTTACTAAGGCAAGAATCAGCGGGACCGCTGAACTTTGAACCGATATTTGTCGATTCCTAATCGCTTGATTTTTGCGTCAAGGGTTGGTCTTGCAATCCCCAATTTGGTTGCCGCACCGCTTGGACCGGAGACGCGGCCCCCAGTTTCTGCCAGAGCGGCCTCAATCATCTCCTTTTCCTGTCGTTGCAGCGCGCTATTAAGTGCGACTGCCGGACCAGCGAATTGTGGCGCTTGCCGTTTGAGCCACGTTTCGTCCACGCAAAAAATGTCTCCGTCGCTTAGGATCACAGCTCTTTCAATCACATTTTGTAATTCGCGAACGTTGCCCGGCCATTGGTAGGATTCGAACAGTTCGACGGTTCTTTTCTCAATAGTTCTGAACTTCTTTCCAGCCTTCTTTCCAAAACGACCGACAAAGTACTCAACAAGCAAAGGAATATCATCCCTGCGCTCGCGTAACGAAGGCATCTGAATAGGCACGACACTTAGTCTGTAAAGAAGGTCTTGGCGAAACTTTCCTTCGGCGACCAGGGTGTCCAGATCGTGATGCGTCGCGGCCAGCACTCGCACGTCCACGGGAATGGCTTTGTTGCTGCCCACGCGTTCGATTTCACGTTCTTGCAGTACCCGTAACAGCGCGATTTGAATTTCGGAGGGCAAGTCACCCACTTCATCCAGAAAAATCGTCCCGCCATTCGCCGATTCAAAACGGCCCAGGCGTCGTTGCGTAGCGCCGGTAAACGCGCCCTTCTCGTGACCGAAGAGTTCGGAAGCAATCAGAGACGCTGGAATTGCGGCACAATTTACGCCGAAAAACGCGCGCTCCGCCCGGTTGGATCGCTTATGGATGGCGCGAGCTATCAACTCCTTTCCGGTACCGGTTTCGCCCAGAATCAAAACCGTGGAATCGGAAGGTGCCACCTTGGCAACCTGGCGTAGCATTTTACGTAGCGCTTCCGAGGAGCCGACAATATCCTCGAACATCGACTCCCGATCAATTTGCTCTCGCAATGCGACGGCTTCATTTCGCATGCGATCTTCGGCCTGCTTGCGATCTTCGATGTCGGTCGCCGTTGCGAACCACCGGACGATGTCTCCCGCTTCATTGAGTACGGGGTTGTAGCGAAAAAGGAACCAGCGAAACTGGCCATGTTTACCCAGCAGCCGCTTTTCCGTCTCGAACGGCACTCCCCTTGAAAGGCCCGCGCTCCGTTCGTTTTGTACTCTCTCTAGATCGTCTGGATGATCGTCTCTGTTGATCCGCTCGCGAGTTCCCCCGCCTTTCATTTCTTCCAAGGTGAAGCCCTTGTAGTCAAGCATCGTCTTGTTGACTTCGAGCAAGGTGCCATCGGTGTCTAGCACAAGCACATGCTGAGGAAGGAAATCTATGAGTTGCCGCAGCTGGCGCTCTTCCTGTCGAAGTTTGGTTTCGGCCAGCTTACGATACTCGATGTCCGTACCCGTCGCGTACCACCGAACGACATTTCCTCTCTCATCGATTAAAGGGTTGTACCGGATCAGAAACCACCGATATTTGCCGTCTTTCCCCCGACCGCGCTGCTCGTTTTCGAACGGAACCGAGCCAGAGAGACCTTTCTGCCGCTCTTCGTGGAGTCTCTGAACGTCTTCTGGATGGAACACGCGATCCCGGAAGTCATCGGCGCGCATTTCGTCCAGAGACAGCCCCGTGTACTCAAGTGCCACGCGATTTGCGTAAATGGCCTTGCCGTCGGGATTCAAAACCACAATTGTTTGTGGAATAAGGTCAATGATTCGCCGCAGCTCTTGTTCGTCCGGAAGGAGTTTGGGCTCAGTGGGCTTTACGTCACCAGCGCCGGCGGCGGTCGCCAGTTCCTGACATGTGACACCATGGGTAGGTGTGGGGCTCCGCTCACCACGCTCTTGCTGCACGTCAACTTGTCGACTGTCTGGCGGCATAGCGGGCATCCGTGCATTGTAGTGAGATTTCTGTAGAAGGCCAAAACATTCGGATAAGGGACCGTTGGACACGTTTGCTGTATGGTCGCGTGGCAATGTAGATCCGCTTGTTCACCGCGTCCTCAGCCTTCTCAGGGAAGTCAGGAAGGAGTTGTGAGAACAGGCTCATCGTTCGGTGAAAGGCCGTGCAGGCGTTTCTGCGCTTATTCCGCTGCCCTAGACACCTGCCACGTCCAGCTGCGGTGAAATGAGAATGTTCAATGAACGTGCCGTGCTGGGAAGGAATCGTGACATGGGGCGTCAGAATGGCACAACGGCAATCTGATTGAGAAGAGTTTTTCTGACATCGCCAATGGGCCGTCGAGGAAAACGGTGGGACTGCCGCGGCACGGAAGTAAATACTTAGGTCCCGGCATTTCCACCAGATGGGGACGCCGATGGAATTTTTGCGTAGCACACCTTCCCAGCGAGCCGGACGCTAAACTTGCGGAGAAAAGCCACGGGTGGAGATCAAGTGTCGGCTCTTAGGGTCGCCGGGACTTGCATCGGGACAAGAAAGTTGCTGGCGAGAAGGTAGGCAAACAGGTGTCCGAGAGGTGGCGCGCGACGCAGCTGGGAGGCAGAAACCAATCCATTCGTCTCACTCCATTCCCAACCTCTAGCGGAAAGACCCTTCAGCGTTTCCTGCAACTCCGTAGCGGTCATCGGATAAGCGTAGATGCGGACGTTCTGCGCGAAGAGACGTGCAAGGGCTTCCAGAAGTCTCCCTTCGAGATTCCCGTAAACATCTTCAAACGCTCGGATCATCAGGGAAAGACCGGCGACGAAGCGCACAGGAGCCTGCGTATAGCGGTTTGCGAGAGCCGTCATATTGTAGAGCTCGCCTTGGCGAAAGAGGAGCACATCGCCACCTGCGGCGAGGAGAGCATCGATACGACGAAGCAAGTCGGGGATCTCCGGTGCCGGTTCGGCCGGCCTGAGCGGAGCAGCCGTCAGGCAAAAAAAGCCACTGGGCGCAGCCTTTGTTTCGCCCAGCTCCTTCTGAAGCTCCTGGATAGCCGAGGCCAACAGTCGCATGTGAACTTGCGAGTGAACTGGATCCACATGGCCAAAGTATCCCGGCGCAAGCACTACGGCTTTCTTGTAGAGAGCCTCGGTGGGAGGAACGGCAGGACCCCTGGAGGGGAAGAATATTGCCTCGGCGAATCCTCCAGTGACCAAATGGGCTAGTAGGGCACGGCGATCCCAAAGCTCGAATGCTGGCCCGCGAAGATCCACGTAGTCGATCTCGATTCGCTCGTTGACGACATCTTGTGCCAAGCCTGCCAGAAATGATTCCTCGGTTTGCAATTCATAGAACGCGGTGTAAATGAGATTGACGCCCAGAATACCGATGGCTTCCTGCTGGAGGACATTCGCTGGATCGCGCATATTGATGTGCAGCAGGATGTCGTTGGGAGGGCCGGCGGGCTGCAATTGAAACCGGAGACCGACCCAGCCGTGCGGGTCGTTTGTCCCGGCGAAGTTACGCGTGGAAACGGTATCAACAAAGGAGAAGAAGCGCGTTTGCGCACCACGGGTCTTGCTTAACTGTGTGAGAAGCTCGGCCCATTCCTTGTCCAGCATTGCCTCGAGTCGCTGCCTGGAGACGTAGCGCGATCCGAAGCCATAGAGATCGTTACTGACTTCCTTGTCGTAGGCGGAGATCGTTTTGGCAACCGTGCCGGACGCACCTCCTACTACAAAGAACCAGTTCGCGACTCCCTGTCCGGCGCCGATTTCGGCGAAAGAGCCGAAGGCGGATGCGTCGAGATTCAGGGTGAGCGCTTTATGGTGAGTGTCGAGTTTTTGAGAGGAAGGCATTGCCAATCTCCAGTCTGGCAAAACTCTTCTCAATGCGCAATTCAGGGGCGAGTTTCCATGAGCTCACTTCCTGCGGTGCAAACGCCACTAGGGGTTTTACGGAGCCTCGAACGGCGTCCGGATGAACGGCATCCACGGACAAAACCAAACCCGCGAACCTGCTGGCCTTCTTTTTGTGCAACCAGGACTATATTTCACATGACATGAATTCGTACAGTCACGAGGGGGTTCTCCCGGCCATTCTTCCTGGCAAGGTTGACTAACTATTGCTGCCAGCCCCCGCCGAGTGCCTTGTAAAGCTGCACGAGACCCTGATACTCCCTGCCGCGCGCTTCCGCGAGTGTGAGTTCAGCGGAAAAGAGCGACCGTTGCCCGTCCAAGACTTCGAGATAAGTGGTGGTGCCACCTTTATAACGCATATTGGACAGGCGGACGGACTCTTGAAGGTCCGCGACGGTATTCTCTTGGCGCAGACGAACCTCGTAGAATTTCTGATAGCCAATCAGCGCGTCGGAAACGTCACCGAACGCACGCTGAATCGCGTACCGGTAACCGATCAAGGCCTGCTTGTATTCCGACTCGGCCAAGTGCAGATTCCCGCGGAGAGCTCCGCCCGTGAAAATGGGTTGGCTCACTTGGGCGCCGTATGAATAGATCCCAAGCTGCGTGCTCATCAGACTCGAGAAGGCGCTGCTCCGTCCGAAGGAACCACCGCCGGAGCCTGTCAAAGAAATTTGTGGAAAGAACTGGGCCTTCGCAACACCGACTTCGGCATTCGCGGAGACCAAAAGATGCTCAGCCTCACGAATGTCTGGCCGCCGATCAAGTAATGACGAGGGCAGACCACCAGGAACTTCCGGAGGCAGAGGTTGGTTCACCAACGTCATCCCGCGCGGAACCGCGCCCGGATAGTTGCCAAGGAGAATGCTGATGGCGTTTTCTTCCTGCGCGATCTGCCGCTCCAAATCGGGGATCTGAGCATTTGCAGTATCGAGCACCTGCTGGGCCTGCAGAACGTCAAGTTTTGTGGCCACGCCGTGATCGACGCGAAGATTCGTGAGCTTCACGGAGTCTTCCTGCGTCTTGACCGTCTCGTGCGTAATCTGCAGCTGAAGGTCAAGTTGCAAGAGCGCGAAGTAGTCGCTCGCCACGTCGCTCACAAGCGTCAGAATCACCGTGTGACGAGCATCTTCCGTAGCGAGGAGTTGGGCACGCGACGCCTCGGTGGCGCGACGCAGCTTCCCGAAGAAATCCAGTTGGAACGCTGCGTCGGCTGTGAGGGTTAGAAAATTGGATGTGGTTTGAAAGTTGCCTTCTTTTCCCCCGTTGAAATTGCCATTGGCCTGAACCTGGGGAAACAAGCTGGAGCGCGTCACGGTGACCACCGCGCGCGCGGCGTTAATGCGCTCGGTCGCGAGTTGCAAATCGTAGTTTTGCTTCAGCGCGGTCCGGATCAGCTCTTGTAACTGCGGATCCTGGAAGACCTGCCACCAGGGAAGATCGGCATAGGATGCCGTCTGAGCCTGGACCTGTGGGCTCTCACTGAGATCACGATAAGCCGCCGGAGGTTGAACGTTTGGTCGATGGTAGTTCGGGCCGACCGCGCATCCAGCGGCAAAACCAGAGGCCATCATGGCAATCAGCCATTTTGTGAGCTTCATGACCCAAAACTCCTGTCTGTCGTATTTTTCGAGCTACAATGCATCTCAATCCCCAGGCTCCGGGGCTGGGCGGGCTGGCAACGATCCGGCAGCGGGCACGGCGCCGGACCACTTCTCGACCAGGGTGAAGAGTGCCGGAACGAGGAGAATGTCGACGGAACTCGCTAGGAGCATGCCGCCGATTACGGTGGTGCCCATGATTTGGCGCGCCACTGAACCGGCGCCCGAGGCCGTCCACAGCGGCACGCAACCGAGAATGAATGCAAAAGAGGTCATCATAACGGGACGCAGGCGAAGCCTGGCCCCTTCGAGCACCGCGTCCATCAGAGGTTTTCCCGTATCCACCTGTCCTTTCGCAAATTCGACAATCAGAATCGCGTTTTTGGCAGCCAGACCAATCAACATCACCAAGCCGATTTGCGAGTAGACATCGTTCTCGATTTGCACCATGTATGCCGGATAGAAGGCACTGAGCGCCGCCCGCCGCAGCCACAAGACTCCGAAAGCCCCGCATATCGCCCCCGACGTTCCTAGGAGCACGCTGAACGGCAAGGACCAGCTCTCGTACAGCGCGGCCAGGATCAAGAAGACGAATATCAAGGAGAGTGCGAAGATCGCCGATGCCGGCACCCCTTCGCGTGCTTTCTGCTCTTGAAACGACATGCCCGAGTAGTCGAAACCCATCTCTCGTGGCATGGTCTGCTTAAAGACCTCCTCAAGCGCTGCCGTGGCCTGGTCGGCGCTGTACCCGGGGGCCGCGCTCCCATTGATTTGGGCGGAGCGGTACTCGTTGAAGCGCATCGTAAATTCCGGGCCGACGCGTGGCAGGATGGTGGCAAGCGTGGACAAAGGGACATTATCTCCCTTGCTGTTGCGGACGTAGAATTGTCCAACGTTTTCCGCCTTGGTCCGGTCTTCGCCTTCGGCCTCGATGTACACCTGCCACTGGCGGCCGAAGCGGTTGAAATAGTTGATGAAATAGCCGCCCATGAAGGCCTGAATGGTGCGGTAAACATCGTTAAGGGCCACACCTTGTTTCAGTACTTTGTCGCGGTCTACCTGGACAAACTTCTGAGGCACACTGGGGAGAAAGGTGGTGCTCAAGCCGGCGACTTCCGGGCGCTTGCGTGCGGCATCGAGGAAAATGCCCAGGTTTTTGGCGAGGAACTGAACATCGCCACCGGACCGGTCCTCGAGGATAAACGTAAAACCTCCCGAGGTGCCCACGCCGGGAATGGCCGGGGGCGAAAAGCTGAACACAAAGGCGCCAGGCAGTCGGCTCAATGCCCCGTTGAGGTGAGCTTTAATGGCTTGATATTGCTCGGCTCGGGATTTGCGCTCGCCCCAGGGTTTGAGGGTGACAAAGAAGAAAGCGTTGTAGCTGGTGCGCACGTAGCTAAGCAGGCTGAAACCGATGACGCTTGTCGTCTGTTGGACGCCAGGCGTATTGGCAAGGATCTGCTCGACCTGACTCGCCACTGCGCTCGTGCGCTCCAGCGAAGCCGCATTCGGAAGTTGCATGTTGATAAAGGCGTAGCCCTGGTCTTCATCGGGCAGAAAGCTCGAGGGCAAACGGTTGCCAAAGAAAACTGCAATTATCGCGAAGGACGCAATCACCACCAAAGCCAGCGCGCCCTTGCGAAGAACCCCAGCGCAGATTTTGACGTAGATTTCGGTGCCGCGCCCGAACATACGATTGAACCCGTCAAAAAACTTGCTGAGCAGCCCGTGGCTCTCCTCCTTTGGCCGGAGCAGCAGCGCGGAAAGCGCAGGGCTCAGTGTGAGCGCGTTGAAGGCGGAGAGGATCACCGAGATCGCGATGGTGAGGGCAAATTGCTGATAGAGCCTTCCGGTGATCCCGGGGATAAAGGTTGTCGGTACAAACACCGCGGAGAGAACCAGGGCAATGGCCACCACAGGACCGGAGAGTTCCTCCATGGCTTTCAGGGCCGCGTCCTTGGGAGTCATGCCTTCCTCGATGTGGCGCTCAACGCCTTCGACGACCACGATGGCGTCGTCCACGACGAGGCCGATGGCCAGCACGAGACCAAACAGAGAAAGGGTGTTGACGGAAAAACCGAACAGCGGGAAAAGGGCAAAGGTGCCCACAAGCGAAACGGGCACGGCCAACAGCGGAATCAAGGTAGCGCGCCACCCCTGGAGGAAGACGTAAACGACGAGCATCACCAGTGCCAGGGCAATCAGCAGGGTCTGAAGAATCTCCTTGATGCCTTCCGAGACGGCGCGAGTGGTATCGAGCGAGACGGCATAGTCCATGTCTTGCGGAAAGCGCAGCTTCGCCTCGGCCATCAGCTTCCTGACGCCCGCGGCGGCTTGCACGGCGTTGGAACCGGGCAATTGGTAGACAGAAATTATCGCGCTCGGTTTGCCGTTGAAGCGGCCTTTCCAACTGTAGTCCTGGGCTCCCAGCTCGATCCGGGCCACGTCGCGGACACGAACGATGCCGCCGTCGGGCGTCTCGCGCACCACGATCTCTCCGAACTGGTCCGGTGAGACGAGGCGCCCTTGTGCGAGGACGGTGTAAGTAAATTCCTGGCCCGGTGGGATGGGCTCGCTTCCCGCCCGGCCGGCTGGATTTATTGTGTTCTGGGCCTGAATGGCGCTGATGATATCCGGGACGGTGATCCCCAGCTTTGCCAACCGGTCGGGTTTTACCCACATCCGCATCGCGTATTGGCCGGTCCCGAATACCTGAACGTTGCCGATGCCCGGCGAACGGAGGAGGGGATCGACGAGATTGATGTAGGCATAGTTCCCCAGAAACGTGGCATCGTAAGTTCCATGCGGCGAGTAAAGGGGAAAGAGCATGAGTGGGGCGGATACCGACTTGCGCACGGTAATGCCGTAGTTGGTGACGTCCACCGGGAGCTGTGAGGCGGCCTGGGTCTCGCGAGATTGGGTGAGAATGAAATCGGTGTTCGGATCGGTTTTCAGGTCGTAGTTCACAATCAGGGTAGTGGTCGAGTTGGCGGTGGCATTCAGCGAGTACATGTAGTTCATGTTGTCCACGCCGCTCATCTGTTGCTCGATGGGAGTGGCTACCGCTTGTTCCAGGGTCTGGGCATCCGCGCCGACGTAGGTGGCCAGGACTTGAACCTCCGGCGGAGCGATGCTGGGAAACTGCGCGACAGGCAGCGAAAGTATGGTGATGCACCCGACCATTACCATGAGGATGGAAATCACCATGGCGACGATGGGGCGATTAATGAAGAATTTGGACATGGGCTAGTCCCCCTTCGCCGCTTCGGCAAACGGTTTGGGGGTTACTTGCATACCCGCGCGAACCTTTTGGACCCCCTCGGCAACAACGCGCTCGCCGGGTTTCAGTCCGCTCAGCACAATCCATCGGTTGCCGACTTGCGGCCCCACCTGGATCGCCCGGATGTTCACTTTGCTTTCCGCGTCCACCACCGCCACTTGGTAGCTGCCTTGCAGCTCGGAGACGGCGCGCTGCGGCACCAGGATGGCGTCGTTCTGCGTCCGTACAGTGGCGCGCACACGCGCATAACCGCCCGGCCTGAGGACGTTTCCAGGATTCGGAAACAGCGCGGCGATGCGGATCGCGCCCGTAGTCGGGTCCACCTGCCGGTCGGTGAAATAGAAGGTGCCTTCTGGCGGATACGTCGTTCCATCGGCTAGGATCAGTTGCAGATGCAAGTTCTTCCGCGCCGCGTCCAGCGTGTTCTGGGTCGAATATCTCCTGTGAAAATCCAAGTACTCCTGTTCGCTCACCGTGAAATACACCTTGATCGGGTCCAGGGTCGAGACGGAGGTGACAGGGCCACTCGCAGGATTGGCCAACGCGCCCACTTGCAGCAGCGCTTGCCCGGCAATCCCGTCGATGGGCGCAACGAGCCGAGTGAAATCCAGGTTGATCTTGGCCGTTTCAACGGCTGCCTCGGCCGTCTTGATCTGGGCCTGGGCCGTCGCCACAGTTGCCTTCGCTGCCAAGTTATTTTGAACGGCGTTGTCGAGATCCTGCTGGCTGGCGGCCTGCTCGCGTGCCAGGGGCGTGTAACGGTTGACGTCAAGCTCCGTCCGGCGTTGAATTGCTTCGGCATTGGCGAGTATGGCGGTTGCCTGTGCGAGCTGGCCCCGGGCTTGGTCGAGCGCTGCCTGAAAAGGTCGGGGGTCAATCTCAAAGAGCAACTGACCTTTTTTGACGAATGCGCCTTCCTGGTAGCCCTGCCGCAAGATGTAGCCCGTGACCTGCGCCCTGACGTCGGCATTTGAGAGGCCGTCGAGCGTACCGATCCACTCGCCATAAATCGGAACATCCCTCTGCTCAACCTGTACCACTTCAACGTCGGGCGGAGCGCCCGGCTGCGCTCCCGATACGTGCTTTGGGCGAATCGCTGCAATGATAAGACCGATGACGATCAGGCAGAGTGCTCCGCCGATCCAGAGCTTGTATTTCCAGAGCTTGTTCATCGTCTCCTCCCAGCAGCGTGCCGTTCCGCTTGAATCGAGATGTTAGGTTCCCATGCGCGAAGCATCTAGGACTTCCAATACTTCGGGATTGAGGGACACCGGGTGACCGAAGACTAGCAACCATCCCGTGCTCGGGTCAATCTAGCAAATCCTAGAACCGTCTTTCAACGGGATCGCCCTCTCTCTTGTGCGGAGGTAACTGGGTTTGTCAAAGATATGATCCCCGGGCCCCCTTCGGGCGGGTTGCTTAGGCAGCCTCCTTCTGCGACTTACCGGCCTTCCCGCCAAGGAAGCTCAGCAGTTCGGCGTTTACTTCGTCCGCATGCATCCAAATGATGCAGTCGAAACACCACTGGCGGACACGGCCGGTGTCGACGTGGATAAAGTCCGCAGTCCCGTGCGATGAGTGCTTTCATGGCCTGAGCCTGCTGAGCCGCATCCCACGGAACGAAATGAGCAGTTCGCAAGACGAGCCTTTTCGCCCGGTCCGATGGGCGCCGACTAAATGATGCCAGGGCCACCATTAATATCTTCGGAAGGACTCCGTGCTTTACAAGCGCAGCGGAGCGAAAAACCTATCGGTCGGATGTACCGTCGCGCACAGGGAATGAAATTCTCCGTCGCTTGCTACTTTTTATCTACCCGTACGACCACGTCGAGAGCAGGGGAAACAGTAGCTTTCAAATACTTCGCAAAAAATTCCTCGACCAGAGATCGGGTTAAGATGCTCGTGAGCAGAGCCTTTTCAAATGCATTGTCGTCTGGCTTAAGATCACGCGTGAACCTGTTAGAAATCAGGTCCGCATCGGTAAAACTCATGTGATCGGCCCCGGTAACCACCACGTAGTAGGTATTCGATTCGCTGCCGATGTACTCACGAGCTCGATCCTCACCCGACGCGTGTTCTTCGGTAGCGAGAAACAGAAGCGGCTTGCGCACTGCAATGGGCCGAACATCCGCGTTCATGCCGGGATAGGTGGAACCGTCCAGGTTGACGCCAGCCAGAATGCGGGACTCTTCCCGTGTAGCCAGAGCCGCAGTCGTTCCACCCATCGAGTGACCTACGATTCCAACCTTGGACAAATCTAGGTGGGTATGCCAGAAATGATCATGCGAATTCATTTCTTGGAGCTGGTCAAGAACGAATCGCACGTCTGGCACCAAAACCTCGTCTGCGAACTTTCCGATGGCCACGCCTTGAGTTCGTCGATCGGCTCCGGCGGGCCAGTATGGCGTGAATTTGAGTTCATGCCCGTCCGGGAACACCGAAATTAGGGAGTCAGGAGGATGATTGGTGGCGACCACGATAAAGCCGCTACTCGCCAGACCCTCCGCCAGAACAGTATAGATGGCCGGCACGACACCAGAGCCGTGTTCCAGAAGAACAACTGGAAAAGGGCCGCCCTCGGCAATAGGTGCCAGCAGTCCGGCGTGGGTATGCACGAGTCGTTGGAAATCAGGCTGCAGTTTCCACTCTTCGGCCAGCGCATCCGCAGTCTTCTTGTCCATGTAGGGCGCAAGCGCGGACGCGCCCTGCACCGACGGATACCACATCGTCACTAAAAGATCTCGGTTACGCTGCGGGTCTCTCAACACAACCGTTCTATTCCCTACAGGGTGGCAGCCATTGGGTTGAGGAAGATCAAACCCTGCCTGGTCAGCATTAGAAGCCTGAGATGGCGAAGCGAGCAGGACCAGCACGAAAATCAGTAAGGCAAGAAATGCAGCTTTAATCATTGCTTCTCGCTCCCAACAATCACCCGTGACTAATCCTCTCCGATCCATCCCGATTACCATAACATTCCTTGACATCATCGAAGAGGATTCGGGGTAGTGTGCCCCCGGCATGGCCTGAGTTCGTTGACCATCACCTCTCGTTCTGCATTCGCCAGCGGCTTCAATTACTTCGCCAGAGCGTCCAAGGCGCTTTCAACTTGCTCGTGGAGATCGGGCGGCGCTCCGTACACCGCGCGGACGGTTTTCCCCGAACGGTCAAAGAGAAGCATGGTCGGCACGGCAACGACGTCGCCGAACGCGCGTGCGGTCGCGGCGTCAGAAATGGCCCAGTGAATATCGGGACTGAGAGAGCTCGCCAGAGCGCGAACCTGTGCCTCCGGCGATTCCACCGCCAGCGCTAGGATCACAACGTTGTCGCCATACTTGTGCTTAATCTCTCCTAGCCACTCGAGCGTGGAGCGGCAGGGCGGGCACCACGTGGCCCAGAACTCGACCATCACTACCCGTCCAGCTACCTGCTCAGGACCAAGGCCCCGCCCCGACAGATCGGTTACTGAGAAGTCAGGCAGAGACGCGATCTGATCCGGACCGGCGTTCGCGGCGGCTCGTTCGCGGGTGACCTCATCTTTCCTGCCGGCCAGGACCAGATCGATCATGCGGGTCAAATCGGCCTGGAATTTTGCCTGGTTTTGTGGATTACGCACCCATGGCGCGTAGCGACCGTCCTTTTCCCCCTCACCGAAGTAGCCGAAATCACGAGGCCTGGCGATGAGCACGTCGTCCACAAACACGGCGGGATATCGCTGCACGCCAAATCGTTCCGCAAGCTTGGAGGCTCCGAAGTTTTCGTTAACGAAGGTAACCCTTTGCTGGTACTTCGCCACAACTTCTTGTATCAGCAAACTTGCTGGATCGGACAAGTTTCAAGTGTAGGGCCAGCGCACCAGAGTCACCCTGACTCCGGTCAGCGGTGGATGGACCTGCGGAGGAGATGAAGTCAACGCCGCGGCG
>Ga0307475_10001354_pt1 | contig 14571 bp, 11 predicted proteins | sample atmos_gasesECM1C_FD_203317 | JGI IMG/M metagenome (GOLD analysis project Ga0307475, IMG submission 203317) | Hardwood forest soil microbial communities from Morgan-Monroe State Forest, Indiana, United States - atmos_gasesECM1C_515 | ecosystem: Environmental > Terrestrial > Soil > Temperate... | reverse complement strand
GTTTTCAACGCTATCGAAAGTGACTTCTTGAGTGCGCTGCGGAATCGTAGCCTTCATATTTCCAGTATCGGAATCGACCTCGTAAATGCCGTGGCCGACGAGCCCGATATGTGGCCGGGAGCCTAAATAGTTCGCAACAACCGTGAGCTTCTCTTTCGCCCACCAGTCGTCTCCGTCGAGAAATGCGACAATGTCGCCCGTTGCCTCATGGATGCCCGCATTGAAAGCGGATGCCTGGCCGCCATTTGGTTTTTGGATCAAACGCACGTCCGGAGCGAATTTGCGGACGATTTCGGGCGTGCGATCGGTTGAGCCATCGTCCAAGACGAGGATTTCCATTTCTGCTCGCGGGAAGTCCTGCCCCAAGACGCTGAGAATGGCTTCCTCGATATAACGCTCGTGGTTGTATGTGTCGATCAGGACCGTGACCGCCGGTGTGCCCATGTCAGCTTGTCGCCTTCGAGACGCCATCTCGCTTGCGTGCGAGACAGTATAAATACAATCCAGTGAATCCGCGAATTCGCAGGAACGGAAGCAGCACTGTGGCGGCTGGAATCATCGCCAAAGTTTTCCACGCGGCGAGGCGAGCGGCCAGCCGGTGTCCCGGTTCATCGTTCATCCTGTCCATAGCTTTTTCCATTTCCGCTGGCGGCAACACAGCCAGATCGGATGGAGATGGCGGCTTCTCGCCTGCAATTTTTGTCACGAGGCCCGTTCGGAGGGCCATGCTTAAGACTTGAGCGACGCGGCCAATATTCAGAGGCTCTTGATTCATGGACAGAACCTCAAATCCATTCCTCTCGAGAAAGTTTCGGAGCGCCAGTGGACTCCAGCGCGTAAGGTGATTGGGGGGATAGTCAAGCGTTTCGACGCCTTTCTGCCATCGGGTGCGGTTCGGCACGCTCAGGGCGATGTATCCGCCACCCGCGAGAAATTCCTGAGCAACTTTGAGAAATCCCTGCGGATCGTCCTGGTGTTCCAGCACTTCAAAGAACGTGACAACGTCAAACGTCTTATCCGGATTGGCGGCGCGAAACTCTTCGGGACGCATCGCAAAAATTTCGCGCAGGCCGTAGGTTTCGCGCGCAAAGCGAACCGCACTTTGATTGAGTTCCACGCCCGCAACTTCGAACCGGGAATCACGAGCGGCGGCGAGAAAATTTCCCACACCGCAACCGAGATCGAGCAATCTCCCGTTCTTAGGTGCTTTAGGGTCCGACAGGAAAAATCGGTGGCCGGGTTCAAGGGGCAACGCGGTTTGATCGCGGGTTTGATAGGTCTGTTCGTGCCAGCCTGCGTCGGGCATGGCCGCCGGGTGCCAGAAGTGAAGATCACATCCAGGGCACTCGTACAGTGATGTCGAGTGGTAGGTCTCGAGCGCAGGACGAATGGGCGACTGGGAGCAAGCGGGACACTGGATGGCCTGTATCCCACCCTGGCTTATGCTCGAAGCAAGCGGATTCATACCGCTCACCTGATTCAAGAAGAAGTCCTCATAGGATATCGGAGCGCATGCCTCGAAGAAGGCAGTCGAATGTGGCAAATCATCTCCCAGCTTCCCGCAAATTGCCGCCGATTCGTCACATATTCATTCTACCGTCGGAGGCGCTCGCAGCACGCTTGAAAAACGTGGAGGCGATTTCGGGGGCATGGGGCAGGGCGACGCTCAAGGCCATACGCGTAGTAGCGTTGGGGGCAGCAAGCAAGGCAGCGCGCGGTCCGGCGCAATAGAAAAATATCGGCTGGACCGCGGCGCGTAACGACGATGCGGGCTACTTCGGGAAGCTGGCGACGGCGGCGGCTTCGCTGTCGTAGGTGTCGAAGACGGTCATGAGCTTCGTCACCTGCAGCACTTCCTTGAACTTGGAGCCCAGGTTGGCGAGCTTCAGGACGGCGCCCTGCGAGCGGGCGCTGTGGAAGGTGGCTACGAGGGTGCCAAGTCCGGCGCTGTCGATGTAGCCGACGTTGGCAAGATTAAGTACGATTTTCTTTTTGCCGGCTGCGAGAAGGCTTTTCACTTTTTCGCGGAACGCATTGCTTTCTTCGCCGAGCACGATGCGTCCTTCGATCTCAAGCACGGTAACGCCATCCATTTCTCGATCCGTCATTCTAAGTGCCACGTTCGCGCCTCCTGGAATCTGTCAGCTGGTATTTGAATTTGGTGCCCGGAGAAATCGCCGCTGAGGGCAGCGAGGGTTCTCGTTAAATCTTCCTCGGCAAAACTCAGTAAAAATCCGAACAGGACATGTAGTACCCGCAAGAGCAGATCAGCTTGCAGCTCCGTGGCTCAAGCCGGGCCGAGCAGCGCGGGCAGAAAGCGGAAGGAAGCTCCGAATGCTGAACCTCGCGATACGCGTCTGCCACCGGTTTTGCGTTTGCTGTGCTTGCCGCTTGCGGCGGCGGCCCCGCTAATGTTGCCAGATCACCTGGCAACGGCAAAACCGCTTGTTTGTGAGCCATATCCGGACACCCTTCGGACGGACGTTTATAGCACATCCAGCGTATCGGGAAAAGCAACGTAAATCGCCATTCTGGGGAAGCGATTGCTTTCGCTGGACGCGAGGCTGGGCTCTGGTGTAGACACCGGAGGCACGGATTTTGTGCCTGGACGCGCCAGGCGGGCTGCAATAGAGTTGCACTAAAATCGTGCAACCGGGGCAGTGGTGGTCGCGTCTCATATTGTGGAAGAAGGGAAGGCAGCCATGAAAATGCAAGGCAGATTCGGGCTGGCCGCCGCGGTCCTGCTGGTCCTACCCACCTTTTCTCAGGCCCAACACGCGACAGGTAGCTTTCGAGCGGCGCCGAGTGCGCCTGCGAGCGCTCCGGCAGCGCGTAGCACAGCGGTGCGAGCGCATGCTGTAAATCGTGCGAGCAGCGGTCGAAGTGTGAAATCTGCATCGTCGGTAGGAGCGAACGCGAGTGCAGGTGCGAATGCGCCTGCCGGTTTTGCAGGGAGTGACGGACTAACGGTGCAGCAGATTTTGAACCCCTTCCCGAGTGACGGATTCGATTTTGCACATCTGGCTGCGATACACAAAGATGACGATATCAAGGCGCTGATCGACCCGGCGACGCAGGTGAAGCTGGCGCTTGCCGAACGACGCATGCGGAGGAAGCCGAAGACGGCCAACGGGTTCATCTTTCTGGATGGCGGCGGGGCGTATGTGTTGCCAGTCGAGCCAGGCGCTGACTTGAATGCGGACGCGGATGCGCAGGCGGCTCGGCAGCAAGGACAGGACCAAGGCCAGAGCCAGGGTCAAAACGGGCAGGTCTCTTCGCAGGAACGTGCGCCGCGAGAGTCGCAACAAGTGGAGCAGTTGGAAGCCAACAACGAGCGAATTGCGCTGGAACAATCTGAATCCTTGCCGGATGAGGGCGAGTTCACGCTGATCTTGCGAAGTGGGCAGGAGATTGAGGCGGTGGCGTTTACGCGCGTTGACGACAGGATTGTGTATATCACCGTGGGAGGCGGGCGGCGGACGGTTGCTCTGCGCGAATTGGACGTGGATGCGACTGTGCGTTTGAATCAGGAGCGCGGGACGCCGCTGCAGATTCCTCTTTAAGTTCGAGGTAGCACGGATCTCCAGAAACGAATTCACCGCTTGAAGTTCGCTTGTTTGGGCACGCTGTGCCATGCCCTTGCGGCAGAAGAGACATGCGGTGTTTCCGGTAACCAAAAAGAACGTGAGCGCGCCCTCGCCAAGCAATGGATTTTCTAAGCATCTAGCCAACGTGGCGCAGGCTGAAGCCTACGCTACTTGAGGGCAAGCTAATCGGCGCGGCGGGCTGGGGCGGGCTCGGGCATTAATGGGCCGGCTTCGGCTGGGAGGCCGGCGCGTTCGAGTTGAACCGTGGTGTGCGAGATTTGGAAATCGCGGGCTAGCACTTCGCAGATGCGATTGAGGATCTTCTCGCTGTCTTCCATGTGCATATCCGGGATGCGCGCGTGGCAGGAAAGTGCGTGGAGATCGGTGCCCAGCGTCCAGATGTGGATGTCGTGGACTTCCTGTACGCCATCGACCTTCAAGATGGCCCCGGCCACATTTTTCAAATCGACATTGCGCGGTAATCCTTCGAGCAGAATGTGAGTGCTCTCGCGAAGTATCCCGGCACCCGTCCAGAGAACCATCGCGCCGATCGCCATGCCGATGAAGGGATCGATCCAGTTCGCGCCGGTGCGGCGAATTACGAGCGCGCCCGCGATGATGGCGATGTTGGAGAGCGCGTCGCCCAGATTGTGAATCCAGACGGCACGAATGTTCAGGTCGCGACGGCCGCTATGGAGGGAGAACGTAATGCCGCTATTCACCACCAGGGCGAGAATCGAAACCCAGAGCATCACGCCGGACTCGACCTCGACAGGAACGCGCAGGCGTTGGATCGATTCGTAAATCAGAAAGAGAGCCACGATCGCCAGCAGCATCGAATTGATGAAGGCCGCGAGTATGCCGGCGCGGTGATAACCATAGGTTTTTTCGGGGGTGGGAGGACGCATAGCCCAGCGCGCGGCCAGCCACGAAATCACCATCGTGGGCACGTCCGTCAGATTGTGAAGGGCATCGCTGACGAGCGCGATTGAATGCGCCGCGTATCCGGCGATTAATTCGACGGCAACAAGGGCGAATGTGGCGACGACGGCGGTGCCGAGAATGAGGGTCATTCCCTGGCTCGGATCAATAGGCGGGTGCGAGTGGTTATGAGCAGCGCCGTGTGAATGGACGTGCATCTCCTGAATTCTACTCGCTCAGCAGTCATGGGAACCACCTTTCGGTGTCTACGATGTCGCGAAGGTTCCGCTGGCATGGAATGGTCACGGCTGTGCGATTCGGGGTCAAAGTCCTGGGAACGAACCAGCGGTGGGAAACCCAATTGACTTGGCGCGCTGCCACCGCCTACCATGAGCATCATCCTCAAGGCTTTGGGACTCTCAGGGGGCGCGGGCGGCGCGCGGGAAGCTTCGCCCAGCGATGACGCACAACGCAGCCAAGCTGGTTTTCTGGGGAGTGCGCGGCTCTACGCCTACGCTCGAGCGCGATACCTGGCGCTACGGCGGAAACACGCCCTGCCTGGAGCTGACGACACCGGAAGGCACCCGGTTCATCCTCGATTGCGGTACGGGTATGAGGATGTTGGGGAATCTTTGGACAGAGACGCAGGGGGAGCGCGGCGTGCATGCGCACGTTCTCGTGACGCACTATCACTGGGATCACATTCAGGGCCTCCCTTTCTTTCGACCTCTTTTTGAATCGCAGAACAAATTCAACTTCTACAGCTTTCAATCGGAATATCTGGGGCCGGACAGCCTTCGGAAAGTGCTGGAGGCGCAACTTGCGAGCCCTTATTTCCCCGTGGACGTGAGCACGATGACGGCGGGGCGTACGTTTCACCAAGTAACTTCGGGACAAAAGTGGGAAATTGGCGGAACGAAGATCACCTCCGCGTGGCTGAACCATCCCCAGGGATGCTTGGGCTACCGCATTGAAACTTCAGGCGGGTCGGTCGTGTATGCGACTGACAATGAACCTGGCGTCGCTGAATTCGACAAGAATCTGAGGGAACTGGTGCATGGCGCGGACGTCTTCGTCTACGACGCGCAGTATTCCCCGGAGCAGCTGGCCACGGAACGGCGAGGATGGGGGCATTCGAGTTGGCTCGAAGGAGTGAAGATTGCGCGGGAGGGTAAAGTACGGAATCTGATTCTCTTCCATCACGATCCGGACTCGACGGACAAAGTGATCGACGGTTTCCTTTCCGCTGCGCGTCACGAGTTTCCCGCTACCTGGGCCGCGACGGAGGGAATGACCGTGTCGCTCAGCGAGCGCGGAATTCATGTGGCTCTGCCGAAATCGCGCGTAGGACAGCGGCGTCGGATTCGTTTCGCGGCAACGGTAAGCGGCCAGGGAGAGGATGGCTCGAATTTCCAAGAGAAGGCCACCGTGCGCGACATCAGTTTGCAGGGCGCTTATTTGACTCTGAAGAGCCGACCGAAGCTACAGTCGGAATTGCGCGTGGTGATTGAAGCGGCGGGCGATGACAAACGGTCGAGTGTGCTATCGCTGCGCGGCACTGTGATTCATTTCGATGCGGGGCGCGAGAAAGGCAGCAATGGAGTGGGTGTTGTGTTTATCGAAGAGCCCGAATCGACTCATCCGAATGATTAGAATTTCCGTTGGCCCGGCATAACGCTCAGGATTTTTCTGTCAAAGCGGCAATCTGCGAATCCAGATCGGCTAGCGCGCTATTGAGTTGATCTCGATGGCGGGGATTCTGGCTTGCCTGCAGGTCTTTTTGCACTCGCGAGCGGGAGAGCAACAGCACTTCCCGTTTGCGGCGCGATTCCAATTGTTCAGCGGTCAGTTGCTTTTTCGTGCTTTCTTCTTTCTTTTGCTGATGTTCCTGGACTTGTTCCTCGACGGACTTGCTTTCCCATCCTCTGGCCATGCGTGCATTCTATGACGGCTGCGCTATCTGAGGTTGATTTTTATTGTGGGTGTTTCGTTGGGCCGGGCGCGCTAGCCTGCCTGGGCAATTGACTCGATTTCGATTGAGCGGTGGCTGGGTACTTCCACTGCCACGCCGTCGCTGAAAGCAACGAAACGGCCGGAAATCGCCGGCACGCGTTCGCCGGGGACGATAATTCCGACGAGATTGAGTGGGTCGGCAGCCGAGATTGTTATCGTGTCGCCCGATGATTGTTGGTCTCGCGTGGCGCGCAGCGATTCCACAGCGACAGGCAGCGCGAATTGTTCGCCGAGAAAGCCGCTTACGAATCTGCCGCCTCGAATTTCTCCTCGATCTTCCAGACGGCGAAGGGCTAGCAAAACTTCGCGCCAGCGAGGAAGAATGGCTTCGCGCGTGAGCACCTCGCGGAACACCACGCCATAGCGGTTGAGCAGCATCTTGCAGGTGGCTTCGAGCGCGGAGGTGCGGTCGTCGGATTCGACTGGATAGAGAAGCGACCAGCGGCCGGCGCTGTGACGCGGGCGCGTGGTGCGGCCATGGCCGTGCCCGCTGCGGCGCTTGGGGTCGATAAGAGCGCGAAGATTGTCGAAGCCGTCAGCCGTGATGATTCCGGCGGCGACGAGCTCCCATAGCGCTGATTCGACTTCGGATTTCAGTTTTCCTGCGCCGCGCACGATGTCGGGGAAGAACGACGCGCCGCGCTGCTTCAGGAATTGCAGAACTTCTGCTGCGCCCGGACTTAGCCCTTTCGCGGCGTCCGCGCCATCTTCCGTGCGGCGCGGCATCATCCATTCGGATTCCTCGCGGATGAAAAATGTGATCGGAGCGACGCTGGTCGGAATCACGCGTCGAGTGCCTTCGCGCGAATCGTCGAGCAACGCGGGATGCGGCGAAAGGCGTCCCCAACCGACGGCGCCCGTGAGACAAAGCTGGTCGAGGATTTTCGGCTCGTAGTTCGCGACGCGGCGGGCGAGAATTTGCCGCTCCCAGGCGTTGGCCGGAGCTTCGTAGCCCTGAAGCTGGCGCAAAGCTTCGAGCGTGCCACGCTCGCCGAGCAGTTGCGTGGACGGGGCGACGTGTTGCCAGCGCAGCAGCCAGCGCATGAATTGCGCCGCGTTGACGGGCTGAATTTCGTTGCGCAGCTTTCCAAGGGTGAGGCGATGAATTCGCGCGAGCAGGCGGCGGTCACACCATTCGGTTTCGGGCGTCGCCGGATCGGTGAATTTCCCGCGTAACACAGCGCCGCTGACTTCGAGTCGCAAGAGCGATTTATCGATTTCGTTTGCGGGAATACCGAGCGCATCGCCGAGCAGGTTCGAGGTGACCGGACCCGAATGCTGCATGCAGCCGGTGACGAGATTGAAGATCGCGTCGTCCTTCGAGGGAGTCGCGGCTTCGACATCTGCGACCGCGGTTTCGAATAGGGCATCAGGAAAAATCGCAGCGAACGATTTCGCACGCTCGGCTGCCACCCAGTATGCGTGGCTTTGAGTTGTAGCGCGCGCCGCCCGGCCTTGCGACACGAGTTGGTCGACGAACGTTTGCCACGCGCCAGCTTCATCAGGCGTGAGTTGGAATATTTTGGAGTCACTTCGGTGCGGCTCCGGCAATGCAATCAAGGTGAGCAAGCCATCGTGCAGTTCGTCGGCATCGCGCGCGTCGAGCTTAGCTTCCTCGCGTACTTCTGCGATTGCAGCCGAATCGAGGCGGCCGACTTCGGAGAGAACCGCTTCGGGCAGCATGCGACGCATTTCGACGGCCCGGGCGCGGCGCTCTTCGAGGGGCGCATCGTCAAGGTAGGCAAAAGGATTCGCATTCAATATCTCGTGTGAGAACTGCGACGGCACCGGCGTATCGACAGCGACGCAGCGAATTGTCCCATCGAGAATTTTCGTGAGGACCTGCTTCAGGCCGTCAATATCCATCGCTTCGGTGAGGGCATCCTTCATCACTTCCCGCACCAGAGGATGGTCAGGGATGCGCACCTCGCCATCGAGATTTTCCGGGCACGCCGCTGCATCCGGAAATACGACCGCGAGCAAATCGTCCGCGCGCATCCGCTGGATTTGCGGAGCCACTTTCTTGCCACCCTGAAAACGGAGAAGCAACAAAGCGCGGTTTGCGTCCCAGCGCCAGCGCGCCGTGAAAATCGGAGACGCCAGGACGGCTTGCTCGATCACGTGATCGAGGGACGCAGGATGCAGAAATCGGAATACGTCGGCCAGGGGGAAGCTGTGCTGCTCGGCGAGCGAGATATTGAGGCCGTCATCAGTAGCGGCAGCCTGCAATTCGAGATTGAACGAGCGGCAGAAGCGTTTTCTCAGCGCGAGACCCCAGGCTTTGTTGATGCGGCCGCCGAATGGAGCGTGGATGACTAACTGCATGCCGCCGCTCTCGTCGAAGAAGCGCTCGGCGACAATCGTTTGTTGGATTGGAACCGTTCCGAGGACTGCACGGCCGGCAACCACGTATTCTACGATCTGTTCGGCGCCCGGGTCGTCGACGCTGCACTCTTCTTTTAGCCATGCCAGCGCGGGCTGCGCGGCAGGAAGACTCTTTACCTGGACACTCGCCGGAACATCGCGCGTGCGTTCGTCAATTTGCGTCCGCAGATCGGCAACTTGCGCGGAGAGCTCCGCAGTGCGAGCCGGAGCTTCGCCACGCCAGAAAGGAACGGTGGGAGCGGCGCCGTGCGCGTCTTCGACCAGCACGCGCCCCATTTGCACGCGACGAATGCGCCAGGAAGTGTTGCCGAGCAACATGATGTCGCCGCGGAGGCTTTCGACGGCAAAATCCTCGTCGATGGTGCCGACGACCGTGCCTTCCGGCTCTGCAACTACGCTGTAAAGCGCGTTGTCGGGAATCGCGCCGCCGCTCGTGATCGCCGCGAGGCGGCTTCCGCGACGGCCGCGCACGCGTCCATTTACTCGATCGCGATGCAGATATGTGCCGTAGCGGCCACGGCGCGCCGCGATTCCTTCCGAAAGCATTTCGACGATTGTGTCGAATTGCGAGCGTTCGAGATTGCGATAGGGATAAGCGCGACGAATGCGCGCGAAAAGATCGTCTTCCTGCCAATCTTCAGCAGAACACATGGCGACGATTTGCTGCGCGAGGACATCCTGTGGCGCGTCGGGAATTTCGATGCGGTCGAGATCACCCTGTCGAATCGCGCGAACCAGAGCGGCGCATTCAAAAAGTTCATCTCTCGTTGCGGCGAAGATCCGTCCTTTCGGAATCGCACCGTGCCAGTGGCCGGCGCGTCCAATGCGTTGCAGGGCGGTTGCGATCGAGCGCGTGGAGCCGATCTGGCAAACCAGATCAACCGCGCCGATATCTATACCAAGCTCGAGCGAAGCGGTAGCGACGAGGGCTTGAATTTCTCCTGCCTTCAGCTTGTTTTCGGCGGCGAGGCGGAGCTTGCGTGAAAGGCTGCCATGATGCGTGGCGACCGCATCTTTGCCAAGGCGCTCTTCGAGATGATGGGCCACTCGTTCCGCGAGGCGGCGCGTGTTGACGAACACAAGAGTCGAGCGGTGCTGGCGAACGAGATCTGCTACGCGGTTGTAAATCTCGTCCCACATTTCATGCGAGGCAACCGGGCCCAGTTCGCTGGCCGGAACTTCGATGGCCAGATCGAGCGTGCGTTGGTGGCCGATCTGGACGATCACAGGGGCGGGGCGGCCGCTGCCGGTGAGAAAATGCGCAATCAGCTCGATCGGCTTTTGCGTGGCAGAGAGGCCGATGCGTACCGGTGGATGGTCGGCGAGCGCTTCGAGGCGTTCGAGCGAGAGCGCGAGATGCGAGCCGCGCTTGTCGTCGGCGACGGCGTGAATTTCGTCGACGATGACGGTTTCGACGGATTTCAGGATTTCGCGGCTCTTCGCGGCAGTTAGCAAAATATAAAGGGATTCGGGTGTGGTGACCAGAATGTGCGGCGGTCGCGCGAGCATTTTGCGGCGCTCGTGCATGAGCGTATCGCCTGTGCGCACCGCGGTGCGAATTTCGGGCATGAGGAAACCGCACTCGGCGGCGAGCTGCAAAATTTCGCTGAGCGGAATCTCGAGGTTTTTCTGAATGTCGTTACCGAGAGCCTTAAGCGGAGAAACGTAAAGAACTTCGAGGCGGTCGGTCAGCTCACCAGCAAGCGCTTTGCGGACAAGCCTGTCAATACAAGCCAGAAACGCAGCGAGAGTCTTGCCGGAGCCGGTCGGCGCGGAGATCAGCGTTGTTTTCCCGGCAAGAATATGCGGCCAGCCCTGCTCCTGCGGTTCGGTGGGCGTGCCAAGGCGGCGGAGAAACCACTCGCGGACGAGCGGGTGGGCCCAATCAAGAGACGCCAATGCTGCAGCCGCGGATTCTGTCACTGCAGGATTCATGGAAGAGAACTCGGTGCTGCCGCCGTGAGTAGACTGAAGTTAATTGCTACCGGCGAAGCTGTAGAATACTCTTTATCGAAGGCGATGTCATCTTGGGGAGTGCGGTTACGCGATTCACAACCATAGCTTGCTCGTTTCTTTTGTAGAGGAGTAGTTAGACGTGAATGAAAATAAATCTCGCGATGCTTTCATGAAACCGCATTTTGCCCATCGGGTGCCGATCCTCGCGCTGATTGCGCTCTTATCCCTGGCTGCTTTTTCTTCGCGCTCAGCCGCCGCCCCGCCGCAGTCGGATGATGCGGCTGCCATCCTGACCCTGCTCAACGATCAAACCGCCGCCTGGAATCGCGGTGATATCGAAGGCTTCATGAACGGCTATTGGAATTCGAACCAGACCGAATTCGTGAGCTCCGACGGAGTATCGCACGGCTGGCAAGCGCTCCTCGAACGCTATCGTCGCAGCTATCCCGACCGAAAAGCGATGGGCCACCTGACATTCTCCGACCTCGAAATCCGTGTGGAGTGTTCTACTGCTGCTTACGCCCTCGGCGAATATCACTTGCAGCGCGAGAACGACAATCCCTCCGGGGTGTTTACTCTTAATTTCAGAAAATTTCCCGAAGGCTGGCGAGTTGTCGTAGACCACACGACGGCGTTCGCAAAGCCAGTTGCCGCGCCCAAATAGCTCAAATCGAAATAGCGCAAGGCCAATTGAAGACGCGTCGCGAAGAAATTCGGGCGATAATGGGGTTCGGGCGCAAACGCTAGCCGGTTCGGAATCACCAAGGAGAGAATAATTTGCGCGCTGTGATAACAGGTGGTGCAGGCTTTCTCGGCTCACATCTCTGCGACTTGATGCTCGATAAGGGCTGGGAGATCCTCTGCCTGGATAACCTTGTCACCGGCAGCGATTCCAACGTGGGGCACCTTCTGCTGCATCCCAAATTTCGCTTCGCCCGCCAGGACGTCAGCCGGTACATTGACGTGCCAGGCCCTGTGGATGCGGTGTTGCATTTCGCTTCGCCGGCAAGTCCACCCGATTATTTGAAGATGCCGATTCAGACCATGAAGGTGGGCGCGCTTGGCACGCACAACGCTCTCGGCCTCGCGCTCGCTAAAAAAGCAAAATTTCTCCTGGCCTCGACGTCGGAATGCTACGGAGACCCAGAGGTGAGCCCGCAGCCGGAAAGCTACTGGGGCCGGGTGAATCCGATCGGGCCGCGCGGCGTCTACGACGAATCAAAACGATTCGCTGAAGCTCTCACGATGGCTTATCACCGCTACCATGGCGTGAACACGCGAATCGTGCGCATCTTCAATACCTACGGGCCGCGCATGCGTCTCAATGATGGCCGTGCGCTTCCCAATTTTCTCTATCAGGCCCTAACGGGCGAACCGCTCACGGTATACGGCGACGGCAAGCAGACTCGCAGTTTCTGCTACGTTTCCGATTTGCTTGACGGCATTTACCGCCTGCTCGAATCCGACGAGCACGATCCCATTAATATCGGCAATCCTCACGAAATCACGATTCTGGAATTTGCCGAACGAGTACGTGCACTGGTTGGCTCGAAGGAAGCGATCGTGTTTCACCCGCTGCCGCAGGACGATCCCAGGCAGCGCTGCCCGGATATCACGAAAGCCCGGCAGGTCTTGAAGTGGGAGCCGAAGGTGAATCTCGAGGAGGGACTGAAGCGCACGTACGACTATTTCCACAAGAAGGTCGCAGAGCCCGCGCGTTAAGTAGATCTATTCACCCAACTTGGTTTCAATCCGGACGGCCAATCGAATAATACTCAAAGCCAAGCGCCTTCATTTCTGGGCCGGAAAGCAAATTCCGAGCGTCTACAATCAACGGATGCATCATCGCATCATGAATGCGCCGCCAATCCAGCTCCCGGAATTGTTTCCATTCGGTTGCGATGATCAAAGCCTCGGCGTCTTTTGCAGCTTCGTAGGGTGACTCTGATATTTTCACCTGAGGCACTACAGCCCGTGCCTTCTCCTTAGCTTCCGGGTCAAAGGCCCGAACGTTCGCACCCTCCGCCACCAGGTCATGTATCAGGTCGATGGCCGGCGAGAAGCGAATGTCGTCCGTATTCGCCTTGAATGCGAGCCCCAGCACGGCGATCGGTTTCCCCTTCATTACCCAGAGCCCCCGCCGGACTTTCTCAATAACATGGCGAATGCGCCCTCGGTTGATCTTCTCGACTTCTTTGAGGAGTGAGAAATCAACTCCTGACTTTTCGGCAAGGTGCACGAAAGCCTGCAAATCTTTCGGCAAGCAAAATCCGCCAAATCCGAGGCCGGCGTTCAAGAAACTGCCGCCGATTCTGGAATCCATCCCTACTGCTGTCGTCACTTGTTGGATGTCGGCTCCCAAACGCTCTGCCAGGTCGGCCACCATGTTGGCGTAGGAAATCTTCAGGGCGAGAAAAGAATTCGAAGCGTGCTTGATCAATTCGGCGCTGTTGATCGTCGTAACCAACCATGCGGGCAGCGGCACGTTCGGACAAGCGGCAGGAGCGTGAAACGGACAATTGAATTTGCGCTCCAGCACCGGGCGATAAATCTCGTGGAGCTGTTTCTCCGCAACCTCGTCATCCACGCCTACAACGATTCGGTCGGGATGCAGAAAATCCTCGACGGCCGTACCTTCACGAAGGAATTCCGGATTCGAGGCTACGCGAAATTCCACTTTGCTTTTGCGGCCGTAGACCGAAAGGGCGCGCTTCAATTCCTGACCCGTCTGCGCGGGAACGGTGCTCTTCTCAACCACCAGCTTTGGCGAACGCGCTTCGCCGGCGATAAGCCGAGCAACGTGGTCAATTGCGCTCAGGTCGGCGCCGCCATTTGGCAACGGAGGAGTTCCCACACAGATAAAAATCGCATCGCCGGCCGCTACCGCATCCAGCGGGTTGGCACTGAACTTTAGCCTGCCCTCCTTGCGGGCCTTCGCGATCACGCCATCGAGCCCCGGTTCGTAGATAGGCAGCCTTCCGGCTTCGAGCGTCGCGATCTTCTCGGCGTCGTTGTCAGTACAGAGCACCTCGTGGCCAATTTCCGCCAGGCAACCACCCGTCACGAGTCCAACATAGCCCGCGCCAATCACAGATATCTTCAACAGTCCCCCCGAAAGAATACTGACGCGATATTCAGAGAAATATGCCTTCTCATGTTACCTGAGCTTTTACAGGTTTTCGAATAGCAGGCCGAACTACGTGTGCGAATACATACGATGCTAAGGATTTGCATCCCGATACGTTGGTCGCCACTCGTCACTGCGCCTGCCTATCGCTTTGAGAGCAGAAAATTTCCCGCCATCAGTGCGTCCACACCAGAGCAAAAATAGCTTCGAACCGCGTCCCTTGGCGTTATCACGAGTGGTTCGCCAAACAAATTAAACGAAGCATTCACGAGAATGGGCGCCGGGCCCTTTTCTCCGGAGCGTCTTAAGAGCTTCCAAATCAAAGGATTATCTTCCCTTGCCACAATGTGGAGACGCACGCGGTCTTGAACGATAAACCCCGACGAGACTGGCTCCAGCAACTTGCGCATCCTGGGCGTGGGCGTTGCCATCGTCGTCATAAACCGCCCGTTCGCTGTGCACTCAAAATATTCCTGGCAATCCTCTTCCGGTATCGAAAGTGCGAAAGGACGATACGGTTCGCGATGCTTCACGAAATCATTCAGATTATCGACCACGTACGGCGCCCAGGGTGATGCCAGC
>Ga0307475_10001353_pt1 | contig 14573 bp, 7 predicted proteins | sample atmos_gasesECM1C_FD_203317 | JGI IMG/M metagenome (GOLD analysis project Ga0307475, IMG submission 203317) | Hardwood forest soil microbial communities from Morgan-Monroe State Forest, Indiana, United States - atmos_gasesECM1C_515 | ecosystem: Environmental > Terrestrial > Soil > Temperate... | reverse complement strand
AGCCCTGCGGGCAGGGACGTAAAGGTGACGTAAGCCTCTTCCACACTGACGCCGGTTTCCCCGAAGGAGATGAAGGCATCGGCACGGGCGTACGGGTCGATGATCGCTTGCATGCCGATTTCGGATTCGTGGAGCTCGAGGGAGCGGGAGGGGGAGACTTCGTTGTGGCCGGCGGTGCCGATGAAGTCGCCGATCAGGCTGATGTCGGGATTGAGGAGTTTGGCGTTCGAGGTAGCGCCGCCATAGGTTTGCGTCTGGGCCATCTGCGGCGCTCCGGGCGCAGGCTCGGGCGGAGCAGACGCGGCGATCGGTGATGGGTTTGCAAGAAGCATGCCGGGCTCGACATGCGCAGCGGCCAATAGAATGCGCGGGTCTGAGGCGGGCTCTGCAGATTTTGCGTCGCGGACAGCCTTTAGCTCTCCGCGAAGCACGGCGACCTCTTCGGCGAGCGTGCGCACCCGGTCTTCCAGTGCATTCATGCGGGCCTCTTGCGGCGACAGCGCAGAACTGTTCCCTCCGGACATCTGGGCGGCCGTACTTTCTTGCGCGCGCGAGGCAGAACACAAAAGCAAAATCGCGGACACCAGAACAGCTCTCTTCATAGCACCACTCCTAAAGTAATTTGCAGAGTCGAGAGTACCCGGTCAGCTGACGCGGCCGGAGGTTGGAGGAGCGCGCGGCGAAATGCCCTGAGGGATGTCTATCGATAAGGCGAGCCGGGCACCGGGACTTTCCAATCGATCGGAGACAGACGCAACCGTCAGCAACAGCGCTTCGCTGACCATCGCGGAAGTCGCTGCGCTGCAAACTGGGCAGACATGGGTTGCGGCAGGTCCAGCGGTCAACTCGGTGCAGAAGTGGAACTGCGCTCCAAGAAAAACGACCGCCAGCAGCAGCGCCAAAACGGCTATTCGCGATGTGTGGTGATGCATGTGCTTGCTAAGACGGAGCTTAGGCGGGATTGGTTGCGGGGTCAAGCATTCCAGACAGTGCGGTTGAAGCAACCAAGCGGTGCCCTCGTCCGTCTAAGCTGCTACACTAACGTGTGCAGCATTAGACAAATGGATTTCGCCAGACTCATCTCCCGCAAGCGCGCGCTAGCCATATTAGGCTGCTTGGCCCTGTTGTATTTCGCTGCTGGCGGAGCGTTCGTTCACCAGCACACCGGTGGGCCGGAAACTGCCTGCCACGTTTGCCAAGCCCTGCACATGCCGGCCCTGGCGGCCGCTTCTCTGGATTTGATCCCCGAAGCACAGCAAGTCGCCTGGCACGCTGCGCTGCCGGATAGTGTTTCTCCGCTAGATTCGTTCACGCTGCATCGCGCCTCTCGCGCACCTCCTTCCGCATAACATTTTGAGCTTCCGTCCGACCGTCGGCGAGCCTTCCATGGGCTGGCGACAACCGCCGTACTTTTTGGCGGACCACTCCACAACTAACCTTTCCCGTATCGGGTCGGAGGAGAAATGTTCGAGAGATTTCGCAGCTATGGATTTCTGATACTAAGTTTGAGTTTGTTACTTTCGGCGGTGCCTGTTCACGCGCAGTTGGGCAATTCGGGCTCGATCGACGGTGTGGTTAAGGATCCCTCCGGTGCCACGGTGCCAAACGCGAAGGTGGAGATTTCCAACCCGGTGACCGGCTATCACCGGGAGACAACCACGGATAGCGATGGGATCTTTCACTTCAGCAATATTCCGTTCAATCCGTATCACCTGACGGTAGGGGCGACCGGCTTCAGCTCCCATTCGCAGGATGTGGACGTGCGCTCGACAGTTCCCACGAGCGTGCCAATTAGCCTGAAGGTCGGCGCGGCGGAGACCAGCGTGACCGTAGAAGCGCATGGTCCAGACTTGATCGAGAATGATCCCAGCTTTCACACCGATGTGGACACCACTTTGACCGAGCGGCTGCCGCTCGAGAGCCAGTCGTCGGCGGTGAGTTCCCTGGTTACGCTGGCGTCGCCGGGTGTTGTTGCGGATTCAAACGGACTTTTTCACGGCCTTGGCGATCATGCAGAGAACTCTTTTTCCGTGGACGGGCAGCCGATCACGGATCAGCAGAGCAAAGTGTTCTCGAATCAGATTCCCCTGGACTCGATCCAATCGATTGAGGCAGTCTCCGGTGGACCGCCAGCGGAATACGGCGACAAGACGAGCTTGGTGATCAAAGTAACCACACGCTCCGGTCTTGGCGTAACCAAGCCCACCGGGTCCATCTTTGCCTCTTACGGCAGTTTCGGTTCGGTGAGCGGCGGCTTCCGTTTGGCCTACGGCGGTAAGAAGTGGGGTAACTTCATCGCCGCAAATGGTTTGAATACCAGCCGATTCCTGGATCCGCCGGAACTTCACGCCATTCACGACAAGGGGAATGAGGAAAATCTGTTTGACCGCGTGGATTACCAGCTCACGGGCGCAGACACAATTCACACGAATTTCCAATACACGCGGTCCTGGTTCCAGACACCGAATACCATCGATAATCTCAACATTGGCGTCAACGATCCGATCACCGGAAATCCCCTGCCAGCCCAGGACCAACGCGCGAAGATCAGTACGTTTAATATCGCCCCGGTGTGGACACGGCTAATCAGCCCGACGACGCTTTTCACGTTGGGAGCCTTCGTGCGGCGCGACGTGTTTGACTACTACCCGAGCGCAAACGTTTTCGCGGACGGGACCGGCCTCATTCCCGGCGGTTCCTCAGCCACCCTCAATCAGCACCGGACACTGACGAACGCAGGCCTTCGGTCCGACCTGTCTTACGTCAAAGGCGCGAACAACATTAAGGTGGGTGCCACGTTTCAGCACACATTCCTAACGGAAAATTTTAACTTCGGTATTACAGATCCGAATTTCCTTCCCTCGCAAATGGATGCCAATGGCAATCCCTGCTTTAATACGGTGACGAACACTCCGATCGACGCGCCGTGCACGGACCTGTATCCCTTCGACTTATCGCACCCGCATGCTGGAGTGGGGTTGTTTCCGTTTCGCGGTCACACGGACGTCAAGGAACTCGGGCTCTATGCTCAAGACACAATTACTAAAGGCAATTGGGCGTTTAATCTGGGACTTCGCGTTGACCTGTATCGGGGGATCGTGCATGACTGGCAGCCGGAGCCTCGCCTGGGCGTCGCTTACAACATCAAGAAGACAAACACGGTACTGCGCGTATCTTACTCGCGCGTTTTAGAAACGCCATTCAACGAAAATTTGATTCTTTCCAGCGTGGGAGCGACAAACCCAGTGGTGCTGGACGTGATCGGAGGGACTAGCTTACAGGCGCCGCTTCGCTCCGGGCAACGCAACCAGTTCAATGCCGGATTTCAGCAAGCATTTGGGAAGTTTGTTGTTGTGGACGCCGATTACCTGTGGAAGTTCACGCACAACGCGTTTGACTTCAGCACATTTGCGAACACGCCGATTTTCTTCCCTATATCCTGGAGGAGTTCAAAAATCGACGGCCCTTCGGTTCGCGTCAGCATGCCGAATTACCACGGCTTTACGGCGTTTGTCGTGCTTGCGCATGTCCGGGCGCGCTACTTCCCGCCGCAGATCGCCGGCCTTGGCGCTAGCGTCGCGGGCACTGAAGTTTTCCGCATCGACCACGACCAAGCGTTCAATCAGACAACTCACTTTCAATATCAACCGTGGCTGAAACTCCCCTGGATTGCATTCAATTGGCGTTATGACAGCGGATTGGTAGCCAGCAATCAGTTCCTCGACAATTTCGCGGATGCGTCCGGGTTCCTGGACGCGGACCAGCAAACGGCGATCGGGCTCTTCTGCGTCGATGCTGGCGGGACCACGCATAGCGCGACGTTAACGACCGCTCTGACGCCCACTAGCTGCGGGCCCAATCCGGCCAGTAGTGGCGCGAAACTGCTCAATATTGCAGGCCCCACATTTAACGCAGACCGTAACCCCACGCGCGTCAAACCGCGCAATCTGTTTGACGTGTCCGTGGGCGACGACAATCTTTTCCAAGGTGATCGATACAGGTGGAGCTTGCGCTTCACGGTCATCAACCTGACCAACAAGACCGCCGTTTACAATTTCCTGTCCACATTCAGCGGAACGCATTTTGTCACGCCGCGTGCATACACGGCCGAGCTGGGCTTCCACTTCTAACGTCAGAGTTCGCCAGTCGAAAAACACTGGGGGGATCCCGCCAAAGCCGCTCCAATCCTCGTTGCGGCGGGCGAAAGCGCTGGTCGAAAGCATCCGGCCGTTGCAGGAAAAGCAATGGGTGCGCGAGGCTACGCGCCCGGGGTGCCGGTATGGGGCTGCCTGGGGCGTTCGCTGACCCCAGGGAAACTTTACGATCGTGTATGGTATTTGAAGCGGCAGAGGCGCCGACAACAACGTCTCAACGGCCTGTGGACGCCCTGGTCAGGTAAGACTTGGCTTCGCTGAGCTCGGCACGGTCGGCTGTCGGCGCGCAAATTTCCGTTAGCTTTGTGAAATAGGCATTCGCATCAGCGGAATCACCCGCCAATTGCGCGGCATGGCCGGCTCCATAGAGCGAATCGAAGCGATTCGGCGAGTTCTTGAGCGCGGCTTTGTATTCCGCAAGAGCTTCCGCTGGGCGCTTGAGTTCGAGCAGCATGTCGGCAAGCATTTCCCGGGCGGGCATGGCCAGCGAGTCCACCCCATCTGCGTCTTCGCGATCCGCGGCGGAGCGCAGCGTCTTCACGGCTTCTTCGGCTTTGCCTTCGGCGAAGGTCACCCAAGCCTCCGCTTCCAGTTGCCGCACGCCTTTGTCGGGAGCTTTATCCCCGTGGTGATGCTCCTTGCGCTGCTCCTCTGCGCTGATCTCGACAAACTTCTGAAGACTTTGGCGCGCGGCGGCCGCGTCACCCAAGTGGGCGGCGCCAATCGCGCGCACTTTGTAGGTTGATTCTTGCGACTCGCGCGGAACTTGCGGAATGGGCAATTCCGCGGCTTCCTTCCAGCGGTGCAACTCGAACGCATTGCGCGCGGCGAACCACGCTTGATGCTCGGCAATCGATTCATGGTCCGCGCCGGGCACGTTGTCCAACTCTTTCACCATCTCGCGGGCCTTGGATTCTTGTCCGCTTTGCAGGTAGGAATAATTCAGAAAGTCGAGCGCGTGGAATTGGTAGTGCGGAGCGGAACGATGCTCCTGCGTGGCTTTGGCGGCGGATGCGGCAGCAGCTACGTTGGACGAGATAGATTCCTGCCACAACCCGAGGCGCACGAAAATGTGCGAGGGCATGTGCAGGGCGTGCGAGGAATCCGGCGCGATTTTCGAGTACGCGCGAGCTGCTGTGAGACCCTGCGGGGCAAATTCCGCGGTGTCCGTGGCGTGGATCAGGTAATGGGCAGGACCCGGATTATCCGGCGCCCTGCGGCAAAGAGGTTCGAGGATCGCGATGGCCGCCTTGCGATTCGCTTGAGCATCCACCTCTTGTTGATCGGCTAGCGCTAGAAGTGAGAGAGCGTAAAACGCGGCAGCGTTCACATCGTCGCGCAATTGCTTGTGTAATCCAGCAAGCGCGGCCGAGAAAGCTTGTACGCGTTGCGTTTCGCTCAGCTTCGCATCGGCCAGGTAGAACGCTGCCGCTGCGGCGATGTACCCGCGTTCGCGCTCTGTCAATGCGCCGAGTGTTTGCGCGCGCTGAATATCTTGGGCGCCGAGCTTTAGCTTTTTCCCGGAGGGAAATTCCCAGAGTTGTTCGTAGCGGGACATGGCTTTGCCCCAATAGGCCATAGCACATTTGGAGTCGCGCTTGGCGGCGTCGCTGAAGGTCTGATTCGCTTGCTGGTATTGAAAAGAGTGCAGCAGCGCGACCCCAGTCTCGATGAAAGGTTGTGCGTCGGGGGTACAGCTCGTCGGAAAATTGACCTGGCCGAGTTGCGGCGAAGTTGCCGCGGCGCCTTGCGCACCGAGACCTTCGTCGCGTGTAAGCGTCCCCACATAAAAGAGCAAGCAAAGGAGGCTCGCAACGAACATTGTGATGCGCGGCATCTGTTTTCTCCCACTCGTGATTCTACGCTGGCAAGCGACTGCCTGCCATTTTGTTCGACGCAATTGTCGTGTGAGGCGAGCGGTCTTGGCCGTTGATTGTTAGTTTTTCGCGGAAAAAGGGGGGCTGCCGGCGATGGGTCGATTGCAATCTAATAGCACCGGCTCTTATGCGGCTCGACCGTGAAAGCGGCGGCAAGACCGCCGCACTCCATAGCGGAGGACGAGCGGCAGGCAATTCCTCCCGGCATGCTGTTAGAATATGGGCCGGAGCGGCACTTCGAAGCAGGTGCGGGTACGAAAGCCATTTGAACCAATGTCGAATCTCTGAGGAGCTGCGGATAGACAGCCTGTGTGCACGGCCTGTCCCGCTGGCGTCCCGCAAAGCGGGAAGCGAGCGGGGCAGGAAAGCCTAATGGTTGGCTCGTGGCGCCCACTTAATTCAGAGGTTCATGGCCTAGTCCCCACGGCCGAGCAGTCCGCTCTTTTTTAATTGTTGCTTCTTAGTGGTCAGATATTTCTGGGGACGCAACAACTGCACGCATGCGCATACTCTTTATCGGAGACATTGTTGGTTCGCCGGGCCGGCAAATCGTGCATGACAGGCTGGCGGATATCGTATCGCAACGCCAAATCGATCTGGTCATCGCCAACGGTGAAAACGCCGCGTCCGGCTTCGGCATCACGCCGCGTCTCGCCGACGAGCTTCTTGGCATGGGCATCGACGTCCTCACGGGCGGAAACCACAGTTGGGATCGCAAGGAAATTCTCGAGTACATGCCGCACCAGCCGCGCTTACTGCGCCCGGGCAATTTTCCAGAAGGCACACCTGGATTTGGCTCGTTCATCGGCACGGCGAAGAACGGCGTGAAGTATGCGGTGGTTAATTTGCAGGGGCGGGTCTTTCTCGCGCCCATCGACGATCCCTTCCGCAGAGCCGACGCCGAACTCGCCAAACTTCCCGCTGACGTGGCCTTCGTCCTCGTCGATGTCCACGCCGAAACTACCAGCGAAAAAGTTGCGATGGGCTGGTATCTCGACGGCCGGGTCACCGCCGTCGTGGGCACGCATACCCACGTAACCACCGCTGACGAACATGTCTTGCCGCAGGGTACTGCCTATATCACCGACGTGGGCATGACGGGCCCGCACGGCGGCGTGATCGGGATGGACCGCGAGGCGATCATCAAGCGCTTCCTCGATGGCCTTCCGGCCCGCTTCGAGGTGGCGTCTGGCGACGTGCAGATGAACTGCGTGCTAATCGAAACCGACGACGCCGGCGAACGAAACACGGCTGGACGCCTCCGCGCCAGCTCGATCGAGCGCCTCAGCTTGCGTATCGATTGAACCTGGAAGCCGCAACCTAAGGCAACTCCGCAACGTCTGTAGTAATCTCAGCTCTTGCCGCAACAAAAGGCGCCCTTACGTGAAAATCCCAGCGGCTTTGTGTCTGTTCGCGTGCCTCGCGAGCGCGAGCTTCGGTCAAGAGGAAGACGAACTAACCGCGAAGGCGCGCGTTCTTCCCACCATCGGCCCTGGATTGCGTTCCGTTAGAGTCGGGGCTGACGGCAGTACTTACGTGCTGACCGCTCCTGCCGCCTACGTTTCGGTCTTCGGCAAAAACGGGAAACTCATCAAGAATGTGCCTTCCTACGCGGGAACCTCCGGCCCGCAATCGGCAGAGTTGCGCGCCATCCGCTACGGCGAAAGCATGGATGTCGATGCCTCCGGGACCATCTACGTCGCCGACCGCGCGGCCAACGCCGTAAAAATCTGGGACGCCGCGGGAAACGCGCGGATGGCGCAGGTGAACGCGCCGCTGTCGGTCGCGGCGCTGCCTGATGGCGAGGTTGCCGTGGCCACACTGCGTGAGCCGCACCTGGTGATGGTCTTCGACAAGAATGGCCGCGACGTGCGCGAGTTCGGCGACCCCGAGCCGCTGACCGATCGAGCGGACCTCAATCGCTTTCTAAACATCGGCGAGCTTGCCACCGACGCGCAAGGCCATCTTTTCTATGGATTTGCCTATACGCCAGAGCCAACCGTGCGCCAGTACGACCGCTTTGGCTACGCCGGCCAGGACATTCAATACACCGCCCTGGAAGCCGCGCCGGAGGCTCAGGCCATTCGCCGCGAAATCCTGCGCCAGGAGAAGAAAAATGGGGCGCCCGTCTTCAAGCGCGTTCTGAATGCCGTTGGCGTCGACCGCGATTCCGGCGAAGTTTGGATGGCCGTGGGTAACAACCTGCTGCGCTTCGATAAAGAAGGCACGCGCCGCGCGGGGTACAAGCTCTACACACCGGAAGGGGCGCGCCTTGAACCAAGCATGATTCTCGTCGAGAAAGATCGTTTGATGGTCGGCAGCGACCCCCTGGGCATCTATGTCTTCGAGCGCCCCGACAAAAAAACTCCGCAATAGTTGGAGTTTTCCTCAGGTTGTCCTTGTGCATTTCTGCCCGCGGCCGCATGTACCTTGCAAAATTTCCGTAAAATTCCCTTTTGAATCAGCAGGTCGCAGTTCGTGTTCCAAATTCTCCAGGTTGTGGAAAAACTGTGCACGCGATGTGAACAGCTCACAACTCCTTCGCGCACTTTTCGCTTGCCCCCTGCGCTTCAATCAGCGACAATCCCGCGCTGACTCTTAGCATCAATGGAGAGAGCCAAAAGATTTTGAAGCAACGCGCGGGGCGATCAGGGGCAAAACGGGAAGCTTCGTCGCGGGTAGACACCAAGTTCTAACAAAAGATAGAGCGGTATACTGAGTTTGGCTATTCCACAACTTTTTCACATCTGTGGAAATGGCTGAGGGTGCGTATTTTCTTGTGACGATAGCTGCCACCAATCCGGCGCGCGAGCGCGAATCAGCCAACGCATGGGACAAGTTCCTGGAACTCGTGAAGTCCAGGGTCAGCATCAATACCTACACGACCTGGTTCCAGCCCACGCGCCTAAACCGCGTAGAGGGCGAGAATCTGTACGTCCAGATCCCCAGCGCCGTGTTCCGGCAGGTGCTCACCCGCACTTACGGCGAAATCGTCAAGGCCGTGTTTCACCAGCTTGGCACGCCCAACGCCAAAGTGCAGTACGTTTGCACCGAGGAGGAGGTGGCGCCGGCTCCCGTGACGGCGCCACCCAAGCAGTCCAAGCTTGATTTCGACAACAACGACCACCAGCTTAATCTGCGCTATACCTTCGACTCCTTTGTGGTCGGCAAGTCCAATGAATTTGCGCACGCCGCATCTCGCGCGGTGGCCGAGCAGCCTTCCAAGGCGTACAACCCGCTCTTCCTTTACGGCGGAGTGGGCATGGGCAAGACGCACTTGATGCATGCCATCGGGCATACCATCAAGAAGCGCAATCCCGCCATGCGCCTGTGCTACGTGAGCGCTGAGAAATTCACCATCGAAGTCATCAATTCACTGCGCTTCGACCGCATGATCACTTTCCGCGACCGCTTTCATACCGTGGACGTCTTGCTGGTCGACGATATTCAATTCATCGCAGGCAAAGAACGCACGCAGGAAGAGTTCTTTCACACTTTCAACGCGCTTTACGAGCAGCAGAAGCAAATCGTCATTTCCTCGGACTGCTTGCCCAAGGACATCAATTCCATTGAGGAACGCTTGCGCTCGCGCTTCGAGTGGGGGCTTATCGCGGACATTCAGCCGCCCGATCTGGAAACCAAGATCGCCATCTTGCAGAAGAAAGCTGAAAACGACCGCTTCCCTCTGCCTGACGACGTAGCCGAATACATTGCGCGCGCCATCAAATCCAACGTGCGCGAGCTCGAAGGCGCACTGACCCGCCTGATGGCTTACGCGTCGCTGACCGGCGCAACCGTGTCTCTTGCCACCGCGCAGCAGGTGCTCCGTAACATCATCGCTTCGCAAGAAAAGCGCGTCACGATCGACCTCATTCAAAAGCGCGTCAGCGAGCATTTCAATCTGCGCGAGCAGGATCTGAAGATTCGCAGCAACACCCGCGCCATCGCTTTCCCGCGCCAGGTGGCCATGTACATCGTCAAGCAGCTCACCACCGCCTCGCTTCCGGAGATTGGCCGGCAATTTGGCGGCAAGCACCACACCACTGTGCTCCACTCCATCAACAAAATTGAAGAGTTGCGACGCTCCGACAAAGACCTCAATCGCGTGATCACCCGCCTCATGGACGCCCTGCAGTAGAACCTGATCACTCAAGCCTGCGTAACGACATAATGTAGAAGTCTGAGTCATGCTGAAGCCCTGCGGCTTTCGGCTACAGAATCAGACAATTAGATATTTTGCACCTTGATCCGTTACCAGCGCACTCGCCGCAGAACCTGTGTAGATCCCCTGTGAATCATCTGAATTTTCTGTTGACGACGTTGGATGGAAATGGAGGACAACACCGTGCGGACGATCACATCCCGGGCTTTTCCTCGATTCGCACAATTTCTCCGCTGCTACACGTTCCCTGCACGAGACGCATAACAAATCAGTTCGAACGCTTTCCACCGATCCACAGCGATCATCACAACAACAAGCTCTAATAACCCTTAAAAAGTAAGTCTAAGACTTTGGTAAGAATTAGAATCTTAGAATCTTGTAGTGTTTGTTGTTGAGGAAAAAGGGTTGTCCCCGGTGATTGGCACTGCGGCAGAAATAGCCGGACCTTAGTTCGTCATCTCCGCTCATTTCCACAGCCCCAAATCATTGTTAGGACTTCTCACTTCCTCGAAAAACGAGTACAGTACCGCAGCAGCCAGTAGTTTAACTAAACGCTATTTGACCGCCCTGCGGTCGCAAGGTCACAATGACAGCACCGGTAACCGCCCGCGAGGATTATCAATCGATGGAATTCAGCGTCTCAAAATCCGCGCTGTTGAATGAACTCAGCACCACGCAAGGTGTGGTCGAGCGCAAGACCACTATCCCCATCCTCTCCAATCTTCTCGTGGAGGCCAAAGGTAGCCACCTCAACATCACGGCCACAGATCTCGAACTCAGTATTCGCACCTCTTGCGAAGCCAAAGTAAAAAAAGAGGGCGCTGGCACGATTCCCGCCAAGAAATTACTTGAGCTCGTGCGCCTACTTCCTGAAGGTGAAATCAAGGTTAGGCTATTGGAAAATCATTGGGTGGAAATTGTCAGCGACCGCAAGAAATACAAGCTGGTCGGCATGGCCAAGGAGAATTTCCCGGCGCTGCCCGCCATGCCGCACACCTTGGTAAAAATCTCCGCGCCGGTCATGGAAAGCCTGATCGCTAAGACCAAATTCGCGATCTCCATGGAAGAATCCCGTTATACGCTTAACGGCGGCCTGCTTATCTTGAAGCCGGACACACTCGCCATGGTCGCCACCGACGGTCACCGCCTGGCACTGGCCGAAACTGATCAGAAACTCACTGGAATTAACGGTGAAATGAAGGTGCTGATCCCCAAAAAAGCGATGGACGAAGTGGAAAAGCTGGCCGCCGCTGCCGGACCCGATGCGCAGATCGATTTCGCCAAGGACGAAAGCAATCTCTTCTTCCAGATCGGGCACCGCCTGCTCATCTCGCGGATCCTCACCGGCCAGTTCCCGAATTACGAAGCCGTTCTTCCGCGCGAAAACAACAAGACCGTCGTCCTCGAGCGCGCCGAGCTCACCGACGCAGTGCGCCGCGTTTCACAGCTCGCCGACCAGCGCTCGCACGCCGTGAAGTTTGCCGTCTCCAAGGAGGGCATCGAGATTTCCGCGTCCAGCCCGGAGTACGGCGAAGCCAAGGAAAATATCGACAAGGATTACAAAGGCGATCCCATCTCTATCGGTTTCAACTCCACGTACATGCTCGATTTTCTTTCCGCCGCTGCCGATGGCCCGGTCAGCATCGAGCTGAAGGACGAACAGTCGGCAGGCCAGATGCGCCCCCTCGCCGATGAAAGCTACCGCTACCGCTACATCATCATGCCCATGCGTATTTGATTGAACGCACTTGAAATCACAAACTGTGATTTCATTTCACGATCTGCTTGCTGCGGAGCGCTGGGCAGGAGCTCGGGCTACTAGAATCCATCTAAATCATTGAAACCATGGTACTTACATCACTAGGTTTGTGTGAAAAACCTTGAGAAAATTCATCACGTCGCGTACAATATCTGAGTAGTTTTTGGTTGTTCGGTTTCCTCTCAATCGGCCCGTCCCGGCAGTCTGGGACACGTCCGCCAAGCGATTACGGTGGCAGTTTTTCGGCTCTGCGCCAGGAGCCGGGCCTCGCGTCCTTGGAGTGAAAGCCTCGCGGACTTCGCAACAAAGTTCGCCGGGCACCAAGTCTTCGCCACGTCTCGCTGCGCGAGACGGGATGGAGCAGAAGCCCTACGAGTTCCGGTCGCACGCGGCCGGGATCAAAGGGTAAGGCGACGTACGGAGAACAAGTCCGCATCCACGCCTTCCCTCGATGCAAGTTTTTAGAACGATCCGCACGCAGTCCGCTCCCGGTGCGAAGCTGCGAAGCCTCGCGCAAGCTGCGAGTAGTGATTTGTCAGGAGAATGAATGGGCGACAAAGAGGAAAAACCACAAGAGCCCGTAATCGGAAAAGCTCCGGGCCATCAGTACGACGCGAAATCCATCAAGGTGCTCGGCGGCATCGAAGCCGTACGCCTGCGTCCGGCGATGTACATCGGTTCGACCGGCGAAATGGGTTTGCACCATCTCGTTTGGGAAGTGGTTGACAACTCGGTCGACGAAGCCATGGCTGGCCACGCCGACGAAATCAATGTCACCGTACACGCCGATGATTCCGTCACCGTGGTCGACAATGGCCGCGGCATTCCGGTCGACATGCACGCAACGGAAAAGCGTCCCGCGGCCGAAGTCGTCCTCACCGTCTTGCACGCCGGCGGAAAATTCGACAGCGAAACTTACAAAGTTTCTGGCGGCCTGCACGGCGTCGGAGTCTCCGTTGTCAACGCGCTCTCCGATTGGCTCGAGCTCGAAATTTCCCGCGATGGCGGTGTTTGGGAGCAGACTTACGAAAAAGGCAAGCCCACTTCCAAGCTCAAGCAGACCGGGAAAACGCGCAAAACCGGAACGAAAGTCACGTTTCATCCTGATCCAGCGATCTTCGATAAGACAACCTTCAGCTTCGACACGCTGGCGCAGCGGCTTCGCGAACTCGCTTTCTTGAACAAGGGCCTGAAAATCACGCTCACCGACGAGCGCACCGAAAAATCCACGGAGTTTCGCTTCACCGGCGGCATCACCGAATTCGTCAAGCATCTCAACCGCGGCAAAACCACGCTCCATGATTCGCCCATCTACATGGAAGGCAAGCGCGGCACCGTCGAAATCGAAATCGCGCTGCAATACAACGACACCTACGGCGAAAATGTTTTTGCCTTCGCCAACACCATCAACACTGTTGATGGGGGCACGCACCTCTCCGGCTTTCGCTCCGCGCTAACGCGCTCCATCAACAATTTCGCTTCTTCTGCCGGCATGCTCAAAGAGCAGAAGGACGAAGTCAGCATCAGCGGTGACGACGTGCGTGAAGGCCTTGTCGCGGTCATCAGCGTGCGTCTCCCGCAACCCCAGTTTGAAGGCCAGACCAAAGGCAAGCTCAACAGCGACATCAAGGGTGATGTCGAACAGCTCGTCAACGAGCGCCTCGGCGAATGGTTCGACAAGCATTCAACCGTCGCGCGCCGCATCATCGGCAAGTGCATTGAAGCCGCGCGCGCCCGTGAAGCCGCGCGCAAAGCCCGCGAGCTAACCCGCCGCAAATCCGCGATGGATTCCAGCGGCCTGCCGGGGAAACTCGCCGATTGCCAGGAACGCGATCCCTCGCGCTGCGAACTGTTCGTGGTCGAGGGCGAATCCGCCGGCGGCTCCGCAAAAATGGGCCGCGACCGCAAATATCAGGCGATTCTTCCGCTCAAAGGCAAGATCCTTAACGTAGAAAAAGCGCGCTACGACAAAATGCTCGGCCACGAAGAAATTCGCGCCATCATTACTGCGCTCGGCACCGGCATCGGCAAAGACGATTTCGACGCCGGCAAGCTGCGCTATCACAAAATCATTCTGATGACCGACGCGGACGTCGACGGCAGCCACATCCGCACCTTGCTGCTCACGTTTTTCTTCCGCCACATGAAGGAATTGATCGAGCGCGGCCACGTGTACATCGCGCAGCCTCCGCTGTACCGCGTGAAGCGCGGCAAGACGGAGCGCTACATCCGCGACGAAACCGATTTCGCCCACGAACTGATGAAGCGCGCCACCGAAGACCACGTGGTGAAAGCCAAGGAAGGCGTCTCGCTGGAAGGCGCGGGCTTGACGAAATTCCTGCTGAACGTGCAGGAGTACGAAGCCGCGGCGGCAAAACTCGGCCGCCGTCTGCGTGAGCCCGGCCTTGTTGAGTTGCTGTCGGAGAGTGGCCTCGAAAAGAAAACAGATTTTGAAGACAAGAAGGCGCTGGAGAAATTTTTGAAGGAAGTCGAGAAAGCCAAGCTCAAGCTCGAAGGCGACATCGTCTTCGACGAGGAGCATAGCCTCCACGAAATTCAATTTGGCCCGCCGCACAGCCAGAAAATCAACTGGGCGCTGGCGTCCACCGCGGAATACAAAC
>Ga0307475_10001352_pt1 | contig 14575 bp, 13 predicted proteins | sample atmos_gasesECM1C_FD_203317 | JGI IMG/M metagenome (GOLD analysis project Ga0307475, IMG submission 203317) | Hardwood forest soil microbial communities from Morgan-Monroe State Forest, Indiana, United States - atmos_gasesECM1C_515 | ecosystem: Environmental > Terrestrial > Soil > Temperate... | reverse complement strand
GCGAGCCACGTCCTTGCTCGATCCGATGCGAACGTGGAGGTGGTCGTCGGTTGGCAGCGCCTGAAGCCAATTCGCCGTCCCCGCGAAGACCTGGCGGCTTCGTTCCTGCAGCAAGACGAGAGTGCGCTTCGGGCCACGCCCGGCCAAGAGCCGTGAGGTGAGCTCTGGTCCCGGCGGATCTTTTGGCCATTTGCGCGCGTCTGCCACGACGAGGACATGATCGGCATTGCGAAAGGCGCGGTCCGTCCACCCCGACCAGCCGGGATCACCTTCATAGACCACAAATCGATGGGCCCTTTCCTTGTCGAGAAGCCAAGGAAGGAGCACCAGGTGATGCGGCTCGTCCGCTTTAGCGCACGAAATGCCCTTGTGCCGCAGCGTTTCGTCCACCCCGTTGGAAGTCAGGTGCGAAACACTTCCAAAACCGCACAGCGCGGAGACCAGATCGATCGCAAACGCCCTGACATCGACTCCGGGGGCCGCCGGCACAATCGCAAATGCCCTTCTGTTGGCGGCGAGCGGCTGGTTGGCAGTCCTCTCCACGACGCGCAGGCCAAGCCTGCGGGCGATTTCCGCCATACCTCGCGGATACTGATCTATGAGGTCATCGAAGATCCGCTGCGGGAGAAAGACGAGCTCCGTATCGCGGACGGCGTAGACGGTGGTCGACCGACGTTCTCGGGTCAAGAGCGCGATCTCGCCGATCCATTCTCCCGCCCCCACCTCGGCATTCGGCCGCTCGGTCAGTCCATCGGAGGCTGCAATCCGCACCCGGCCGACGGCGATGATATAGGCACCCTCCGCCGGCGCGCCCTGACGAAAGAGCTCTTTGCCGGCAGCAAGGTGAATCCAGGTGACTTCGTTCTCGATCGTCTCGAGCGCCGCCGGTTCAAGGTCGCCGAAGAGATCGCGCAGATAACCCGCCACTTGCGAGCGGTGCGCACGCGACACGACCATGGGCGAGAAGGCCGCTAGGATTTCTGGATGGCCCTGGGTCATTTCCTCGAATCGAGTGCGATGAATCTCGACTACCCGTGTCGGTTCGAGGGCGCGCACCGTCGCCGTTCGGCTCCCCCCAAGCAAGAGCGACAGCTCACCGACGACGCTTCCGCGACCGAGCTGCCGAATGGTGCTCCCGAGGTCGTGCGACAAGACTCGAACCGTGCCCGAAAGGACGACGAAGAGACTTTCCGCCGGATCGCCTTCACGAATGAGATCCTCTCCGGACAGGATTTCGCGTTCCTCGCAGTGCGAGGCAAGGCGCAACGTTTGGGTTTCACTGAGGTTTTGAAACGCGTTTACGGAACGCAGAAACTGGGCCAGTTCTTCGCGGTAGGGCGGGGTCATTTTTAGCGGACTTGTTGTCGCATGGCGGCGGATAGCTGAGACTCCTCGCGAGAGCTGCCGAGTGACCGGGTTGGGGCGTGGCTGATGTCAGAACCGCGAGACGAGCCGCGTCTATTCGCAGTAGCTAGGCAAATGGGCGGACTCATGAGCATTGACGCCGTCCAGGATTCGTACAACGAGAAAGGCCGCGGACCTGCAAAGGGCGAGGCAACAGGAGGTTTCATCATGGGCGAAGCAACGGTCAAGAAGGGCACGAAGATAACGCGCGAAGAGGCCAAGTCGCTTGATCGCACGAAAATGGGAGTGGGAATCACCAAGGCTCCCGAAGTCGAGGGGCAGGAGCTTTACGTGGGTCTTGTGGAGTGCCCCTGGTGTCGAACGCTCAACCGCGTGATCCTGGATACCAACTACTACGTCTGGTGGACGTGCGGGGGCTGCGGAGGGCACTACCGCAACTAGCCCGAGCGCGAGACCACGGCGGTGTATCGTAGACCGTTGACAGAGAGGAGCCACGCTGGTGGACAAGCTTTCCACGGTAAGCGGGGTTGTCGCGGACCGAAATGGGGGCATGCCCGGTCAGATGCCAACCGGAGGGCGCCCCCAAAGTCGCACGGCGCGGGGGGTGCCGTATCGGACGCTTTTTCGGCTGGGCCTTTACGTGGTCCGCGGCGCCCCCATCTCGTTCCTCCTAACCACGGCCCTCAGCGTCTCCAGCATCCTGCTTCAGCAGCTGCAGCCTCAGCTTCTTGGTTCGGTCATCGTCCACTTGCAGTCTGCGGGGGCGCCCCGCGCTTCTTCTCATCGCGACGCTTCGTGGCTCCTGCCGCAGAGCGCTACCGCAGCCGTGGGGGCCCTCGCGGCGCTCACGATCGGGAGCATTCTTTTCGGTATTGCGGAGCGTGTGCTCATGACGTGGTCCGATTTGAAGATGCTCTCGAAGTTGCAGCAGAGACTGCACGACCGGCTGCTGACTCTCGGCCCTCGCTACCATGCGCTTCACTCGGTGGGCGAGACCAGCGCCATCGTATCGCGCTTCGCGACAGGCGCCGAGCTGGTCCTGCGCGACCTCATTGCTTCGCCGCTCGTGCGTGGCATTTCCCTCGTTACGGCAGTCGCCCTCTTGGTCAACAACGTGTCGAACCTGGGGCCCGCGCAACCGGAGCTCGAGGTCGTCCTGGTCTTGGCCGTTCTTTCCATGCCGCTCGTCGGTGTGGGCCTGTCCAAGCGCATGCGAGCCTTCTTCACCACGGCTCGCGACAGTGAGCTCGCCGTCGCTGAAGAGCTTCAGAACTCGCTGTCGCAACCACTCGAGGCGCAGCTCATGGGTGCGAATTCGCAGCGGTCGCAGTCGTTCGCCAGACGGCTCGCGCGGCACTCCCGTAACCTTGTCGCTGCTTCCTCGAGAAATGAGATCGCTAACCAGGTCCAAGGCATGATCCCGACCCTTCTACGGCTAGGGTTTTTGGCCTACGGCACCCTGCGAGCGGCAACGACGAGTGATCCCGTTGCTGCGGGCGCGGTGGTCTCGCTGTACGGGTTGGTCCCCTTGGCCGTTCAGCCCATCCAGCAGCTCGTGCAATATTACAATGGACTGAATTCCACGTGGCCCCAAGTCGAGCGGGTTGCAGAGATTCTCGATGCACAGCCCGAGGTGACAGAGCGTGTCGACGCCGTACGCTTGTCCGACGGGCCATGCGACGTCGCGATCGATCGCGCGACGTTTCGCTACAGCGCGAACCTCGAGCCTGTACTCGACCAGCTGTCGTGTTCCTTCGACCACGGGCATGTCACCGCGCTCGTTGGCGCCTCGGGCTCGGGCAAGTCGACGATCTTCAACCTCCTGGCAAGGCTCACCGACCCCGAGGAGGGGCATGTGAGGGTCGGAGGCATCGACCTTCGTGATGTGCTGATCGCGGATCTGCGTCGCCGCGTCGTTCGCGTCGCGCAGTTCCCTCTGTTCATCGCCGATTCGGTGCGCGAAAACTTCCGTCTTGCCAAAGAAGACGCTACCGACGCGGAGATCGAGCGAGTGTGTCGCGCGACGGGCCTCTGGGAAGTCCTTGTCCGCGCCTCGGCCGGGGCGCCGCTCGATTATCATCTCCCGCGCGACGTCTCGCAGGGACTCTCGGGCGGCCAGCGGCGCTTGCTAGCGGTGTCCCGCGCGCTCCTGCACCAACCGTTGGTGCTCCTCCTCGACGAGCCGACGGCGGGAATCGACAACATCACGCTCCAGGTACTGATGAAATTCATCAAGTCGGTCAGCGCCGGGATGGCGGTCATCCTCATTGACCACGACCTCGAGGGATTCGTGGCCCACATCGCGGATCGCATTTGCGTCCTCGACGGCGGCAAGATCGTGACGTCGGGTACGCACTCGGAACTCATGGCGCGGGGGGGGCTCTATCGGCGACTCGTCCAAGGCGCCGCTGAGGTGAAGGCAACCGCGCCGGAGGTATCCCGAGCGCCCGTCGCCATGCAGCCCCCCAAGATGAGCGGAGATGTCGTATCGTGACCACCTCGTCGGGCGAGCTTCTAACGCTTCTTGCGATCTCAGCGGAAAGCTCGGAGGAAAAAGTCCTCAAGCTCCTGATCGAGCTCGGCGCGCAGTTCGTGGGCGCCGCGGAGGGCTCGCTTCTCGTTTACGATCCCGTACGCAAGGATCTCGTTTTTGCGATAACCGTCGGCGGTTCTGGGGTGCTCGTTGGCGAGCGGGTGCCCCTCAACAAAGGTCTTACCGGCCTAGCGGCCGCAACGCGCGAGGTGCAGATCGGCGCACCGACGTTCAAGGTGCGTCAAGACCCGTCGAGTCATGGCGGCCAGGGTCCCCAGGCAGTCCTGGCGGCGCCGATGTTGGTGGGCGATGAGCTCGTGGGCGTCATCACGGCGGTGAGTTTCGATCCGGCCAAGCGCTTCACCGGCGACGACAGCGAACTGTACGCGCGCATCGCCGCCGTGGCCGGCGTGGTCGTGGAGCAGCGGCGCAAAATCAACACGATCACGACCGGCGCCAGCGCGGCGACGCCTGTCGAGCGCAGCATCGCAGCATCGCTCAAGCGAATTGCCCAAGGCGGGCAGGAGGCACTCGAACGCACGGGGCGCATCCTCTCGGAACTCGCTGCGATTGCCGAAACACGACCCCGGGAGGTGGAATGACGACATCCAGAATCGGCCTTGCGCTCCTCGAGCGGGTCGAAAAGCTCCGCGAGCAGCCGCTTGCGCCAGTGGACGTCGCCGTGCTCGACAGCGGGGTCGACGCCACACACCCGGATCTCACCAGCCACGTCGTCAAAGCGTACGCCGCGGTGACGGAAGACGACGGGGTGTCGATCGTGGAGCAATCCTTGCCCGGTAACCATGACGACTACGGACACGGCACGGCGGTCGCAAGCATCATTGCAGGAATCGCCGCCAATGCGCGGATGAGCGACTACCGCGTGCTCGGAACCGACAACACGGGCGCGGGTGAGGCGCTCGTCGCGTCCCTCAAGCACGCGGTCGACGTCGGGGTGCGGGTTATCAACATGAGTTTGGCGGCCACCAGCGCGTTCGGCGGCAAGCTCGAGACTCTGTGCGATCGCGCCTACCGCCGGGGTCAGATCGTCGTGGCGGCGAAGCGCAACATGCCGCTTTCCGATCTCGGATTCCCCGCGGAGCTGACTTCCGTCGTGAGCGTAGATCGCGCCAAGTTCTCGAGTCGCCTCGCCCTGCGTTACATTCCGGATAGCATTATCGAATTCGTCGGGCACGGCGACGACGTGGTCGTAGCGGCGCCCGGCGGGGGCTACACGACGAAGAACGGAACGAGCTTCGCGACGCCCGCCGTAGCTGGAATCGTTGCCGTGTTGCTCGGCGCATATCCCGACTTGCGCCCGTTCGAAGTGAAAGCCATCCTTCGCGCCTGGGCGGAACCATGACAGAGATCCAGACGCCGGTATTCAGTGTGAAGCTTCCGTCGAGCCTCGGCTCTTGGCTCCTTGTGCTCGCCGGAATTCAGGTCTCGCCCATCGAACGCAACCTCGCAGCGATGCGGGTTCTCTCGCATGTCCGCTCGTGGGTCGGTCCCTACTTGCGTCGTAGCTCGCCCTGCTTGCTCGACGAAGCGGACCTCGACGAGGTCGTCCAACACCTTTTGACCCGTTGCTCTACGGGGTCGTCTCGCTTCCGTGGCACGAGCGAGGGCGAGGCGCACAAGTGGTGCATGCGCGTTCTCCTGAACAGGGCGCGCGACCTCTGTCGCAATCGAAGACGACTCATGCTCAAGGACAGCGAGCAACGAATCGAGAATGAGGCAATCGACCCGGATTTGACAGAACTCACGGCGACGGAACTCGGACGGATTCTCCAAGCCGTCGTCGAGGAGCTTGCGCGTTTGCATCGCCCGCAGGATCTAGAGGGCCTGGAACGGTCGCTCCGATGCCTAGTCGAGGCGCGGTTGGGCGCTACGATCGAGGAGCAAATGGAGGCTTTTGGGTTCAGCCCGGACGAGTCGCGTTCCGCCGAGGCATGCGCTCGAGCGAGGAACCGCGTCTACAAGTACCGCGAGCGCGGCCGGTCCGTGGGGTGCGAAGCGCTCTCGGCGCTCGTCGCCCAGGGGCGTTTTGACGACGAGGAGGTCGTTGATCTTCGGAGATTACTGGGATGTGGTTTGAGCGCATCTCTGTCCGTCGCCAAGGGACAACTCTCCTGACCATGTTCTCGGGACTCTAGCCGCGCCCATATGCATACCCTGGACCACCTGCTCGCTCCGGTTTTGCACCGGGCCCCGGCCAATGCCTGGGTTGTGGCAGAGGACTTCGCCGCCCTTGCGGGGGCGAGCGCCCTGACGGCTCGCTCGGCGATCGTGGTGGGAAGGTTGCTTAGGGCGGCTGATTGCGTGCGAGGGGAACGAGAAGCGCTCGACGAATGGCTCCTGGCCTCTGCGCGATCGTCAACGACAGCTTTGGATCCCGTCATCCAAGCGACGTATGCCGATCTCGACGGCCTCGCGGAGTCGCTCTCCGCCGAGCGCCTGGCCGCAAGCGCGTTGCTCCTTCGGGACGAAGTCGAGAGCCGAATCTCCGTACTGGGCCACGTCGCTCTCCTTGGTCGCGTCGATGACGGCGTCGTCGCGCACGAACGGAGGCTCCTCGACCGGATCGCATCGGTCGACGTTATCGCCATCGAACGAATGCGGGAGACGACCGCGGACGTGGCTTCGATCGCGAATCCTTGGCTCTCGCGGGCCGCGGCCCTGGATCTCTCTTCGTGGTGGCTCGATCCAGTGGCGATCCACGAACTGCGAAGGCGTGCAGGGACCTTCCGATGGCCTCGCACAGGCTCGATTCGGGAGCGGCCGCCCATTCGATTCCGTGGGAGACGCGTCGGCGCCCTAGGGCCAGTGACGCACGCCATGGCCGAGGTCGTCGGTTGTGAGGATGACTTTGCCCAACTCGTCCCCACCCACGGTACGCTCGTGGCGCGGCTCTTTGACGGAGAAGTCGAGATCTTCGCCATTGGGCTGGGGATTACCGAAGGTATTGAAAGCGGGCTATACGTGCGAAGGCCGAGGGGCGGAGATGACGGGATCGAAGCGGTTCAGGCCCCGAGCGCTGCGATCCCGCCCTCCCGAGGGCCATCCGGGTGGTGGGTACCCCTGGCCGGCATCGCCTCCGCGGCCGAGATAATCGTGCGCTTGCAAGAGTCCGGTGAAGCGCGGGAAGAGCGTCTTGTCATAGTTCCGGAAACGCATTGAGCGATGGCTCGGAGCTACTGGCTTTTCATCGGCGCGATGAGCAGTGCAACGCAGACTGAGGGTCAGATGGCCCGTCGCGACAAGTTCTTTGAAGGTTGGACAAACCAAGCCCCTCAGGAAAGTTGTGTTCATACCTTCCGAGGGCTAGCGAGCGAGTTTTTTGAGCGACTGATGACGACTCGGCGATCGTGGAGCGCGTAGCGCAGGAGCTGTGCGGACTTCGGCGGGCCGCTTGTCGGGGGGAATTACGCCCGCAGGCCCCGTGGAGGGCTGCTCGCGATCGCGTGTCCGCGGCAGAAACTCCGAAAGATTACGGAGGAGGGGAGGCGTCGGCGGCAGGGATCAACGTCCAGACGGCCATGGGACTGGCCAGCCACTCCGACCCCGGGACGCACATGCGGTACGTCATGGCAGCGGAAGGGGCGCGGCCCGTGCCCGCGGCGGCGCTCCCCGTCATCGATCCCACCCTTGCGGCGCGTCTTCTGTCTCCAGCGGTGACCCATCGACCTTTCAAAGACATTAGAGATGGCTTGCAAGTAATTGATTTCTTAGGGAGCGGGACACGGGTCTCGAACCCGCGACCTTCGGCTTGGGAAGCCGACGCTCTACCAACTGAGCTAGTCCCGCGGCAACTTGGGCCCACGTAACGCTCCGGGACCTCTTGTGTCAAACGGAGAGAAAAAACGGCCCGGGTGGCGTATTCGTTCCACCCGGGCCGCTCTGGCCCCAAACGAAGGGCATGCCGTCTCACGCGATCGGTTCCGCCACTCCTTCTCGAGGGAGATAGTCAGCCTCTGTTGGGAGCGAGCGAGCCGGCGCGCGGTGCGACTATCTACGGCAGCGGCCCTTTCGGATTAGAGCCATAGGTACTTTGCATGACGGTCTCCCTCCTCCGGCGATGGGCCGGCACTCGGGGCTGGGCGCCGTTGACGTTGGTCTTGTGACCGAGCGCTGCCAAGCGAGTGTTTCCTTGCTGGGGTGCGATTTTGCACCGGTTTTACGTCGCTCACACGGCGGTGCTCCGCCATCGAACCATTTCGGGACCGGCAAGTCCGAGTTCGGGACCCGCAAGTCCGAGCGCGACGCCTTCTTGCAGCATAACACGCGAGGGCCCTCCGTCTTCCCGACAGTTTGCACGGCGATCACGTTGACCTTGGGGTATCGGCTAGGTTTCCGCGCGGTGATTGCCCGCACCCCCGCCTGGCGGCCCGAGCTGAGCGCTTCCTGACCCGCTGGGATTGGATTGTCCTTGCTCGGTCGGGGGGGGACTCTGCTGGCGATCGCGCTGGCGTGGCTCATTGCGGCCGCGTCCGATCAAGGGAGCATCGTCTGGAGCGAGCGGACCGGGCGCACCCCGCCCTTCGCGCCCCTTTGCGGCGTCATCGGCGTCTGGCGAGTTCTCGGACCAGGATGGCCGATTCGAGGATCCCGTACAGGCCCTGTGGATCGGGGAAGATGGCGCGCCGCAGCAGAACCCCGAAGCAGCGGCCCTGGAGCCCGCCCGGGCTTGGGCCGTACCACGCCATAGGCGAGCGGCGGCCTCGTTGGCGACCGCCTTCGCCGCGCTGGCCATGGGGCTCGTCGCGGCGCGCATGCCGCTCGCCACCCCTTCGCTGACCCTGCGAAAGGGTCAGCTCTTCCGCAGTCAGCTTCTCGACGGTGCCGTCTACGTTCTTGCGATCGCATCGTCCACCGTGCTCTTTCAGGTGGCGGCGGTCCGTCACGCGCCGGCTTTGAGCGGAGCTGCGCCGATGCTTATCCTGCTCGGATTCTCCGTGAGTCGCTATCGTGATCTCGCCTGATGAACCAATGACTCCAAGGACCGATCTCGATATTCGTCGCGTGACCGCGTCTTGGGGAGCTGACGGCGGCCAGTGGGCAGTCCTTGTTCACGGCGGGGCGGGGGACGTGCCAGTCGAGCGCGTTTCAAGGCACATCGAAGGTTGCCGAGCGGCCGCTGTCTTTGCCGCTCAAGTACTGCGTGCCGGCGGAACGGCTCTGGACGCCGTCGAGCGTGCCGTCATGGCGATGGAGGACGATCCTTGCTTCAACGCCGGCACGGGGAGTTCTCTGAACGCCGATGGTTTCATTGAGCTCGACGCGGCGCTCATGGAGGGGCGGCAATTGCGTGCGGGCGCCGTCTGTGCGCTCCCTCCTTTCTTGCACCCCGTTGCTGTCGCCCGAAAAGTCCTCGAGGAAGGGCGTCACGTGCTCTACGCGGCCGACGGAGCCGCGAGGTTTGCGCTCGAGCATGGCTTCGCGCGAGCTACCGCGGAGGCAATGACCACGCAGGCGGCACGAGAGCGATGGGAGGCCTCGCGCACCGATATGTCGTCCTCGGAGCCGGGCACTGTCGGAGCCGTAGCACGCGACGCGATGGGCACGGTGGCGGCCGCGACGAGCACCGGCGGCTTGGCCAACAAGCGTCCTGGGCGGGTAGGGGATTCCGCTCTCCTAGGCGCGGGAACTTATGCGGACGATGATGGAGGCGCCGGGTCCGCGACGGGACTGGGCGAAGCCATCATGCGAGTGGTGCTCGCGAAGACGGCTATCGACGCGATGCGCGCGCGCATCCATCCTGAGGACGTGGCCCGAGCCGTCATTCGAAGCATGTCCGGCCGAGTGGGAGGCAGCGGCGGCATCATCCTCGCCGACAGGGCAGGGCGCTTGGGACTGGCCCGCAGCACCGCCTCGATGACGTGGGCCGCCGCTGGCGCGGCGCTACCCGAGGTCGTCGCCGGAGGCTAGTCCTCGACTGGCCGCGCAGGGCCTGCCTTTCGGTCCATCGCCTCCTGCAACCCACAGCGAAGACGCTGGGCGCGCTTCACACGCTTGGTCTTGAGAGGGGTGGCTAACCATTCGTGACGCTTTCGGACGTTCCACAGAGCGCGATTTGACATAGGGCTTCGGCGCGCAGTGTGCGTGAAAAGCGCGCAACGTCAAGAGCTTCCATCAATCGGGTATCGGCTCGAGCGTTGCGGTCAGTCGAATGGGCGGCGATCCTGGTCGCGCTTGCACCTCACGATCCCAAGGAAAATAGCCAGGCGCTTGGACGGTTATGTGATGCACACCCGGCGGCAAAGCTACGCCATGCGCCGCGACGAAATCGAGCGTACCAATGGGCTGGTCGTCGACGATAACCGTGGCCTCGGCCGGACCGCCCCCGAGGCGCAAGCTGATGGTGGGCACGGCAGGGGTCTCGGCGGGCGTGCACGCCGTCATCGAAAAAGAGACCCAGAGGACGTTCCGCAGAATGGACCTTGTGGTCGGAGGCGAATCCCGTTTGTTCTTCAGGGGTTCTCGCCCATCTTTCATTCCCATTCGATCGTTCCCGGGGGCTTGCTCGTAATATCAAGGACCACGCGATTGATCCCGCGCACCTCGTTGATAATACGATTGGAAATCCGCCCCAGGACGTCGTGGGGGATTTTGGCCCAGTCGGCCGTCATCCCGTCCACCGAGCGCACGGCCCGGACTGCGCAGGTCTCCTCGTAGGTGCGTTCGTCGCCCATCACGCCGACGCTGCGTACCGGCAAGAGGACGGCGAAAGCCTGCCAGATTGTATCGTAGAGCCCGGCGCTACGGATCTCCTCAATCACGATGGCATCGGCAGCGCGCAGGGTTCCTAGACGTGGCTCGGTGACTTCTCCCAGGCAGCGCACGGCCAAGCCGGGCCCCGGAAAGGGGTGGCGCCACAGCAGGTCTCGGGCCATTCCCAGCTCTTCGCCTGCGGCCCGGACCTCGTCTTTGAAGAGCTCGCGAAGGGGCTCCAAAAGCTTGAGGTTCATCTTTTCGGGCAGGCCCCCGACGTTGTGGTGGCTCTTGATGACGGCGCTCGGCCCTTTGAAGCTCACGCTCTCGATGACGTCGGGGTAGAGCGTGCCCTGCGCAAGCCACTTGGCCGCGCCGCCGCGCACTTCCTTTGCCTTGTCCTCGAAGACTTCGATGAAGACGCGCCCAATCGTTTTTCGCTTCGTCTCCGGGTCGGTCACGCCTCGCAAGGCCGAGAGAAACCGGTCTTTCGCGTTGACCGCTACGAGGTTCAAGTGAAAGCTCTCGCGAAAGGTGGCAATGACTTGCTCGGGCTCGCCTAGCCGCAGCAGGCCGTTATCGACAAAAATGCACGTGAGCCGATCACCGACGGCGCGGTGGCATAGCAGCGCTGCGACCGAGGAATCGACGCCCCCGGAGAGACCACAAAGGACATGGTCGTCGAGCCCGACTTTCGCCCGAACCTCCGCGATCGCCTGCTCGGTGAAAACCCCCGGTGTCCAGGTCGGGTGCAGACCTGCGACGTCGAAGAGAAAGGACGCGAGCAGATCGGGCCCGCGCGGCGTATGGACAACCTCCGGGTGGAACTGAACGCCGTAGATGCCGTCGCGGGAATGGCCGACGGCGCAAAAGGGGGTGTTCTTGGTTACGCCGACCGTCTGAAAGCCGGGGGGCAGCGCAGCGATGCGATCGCCGTGCGACATCCATACGTCGAGCGCTTCCCCCGCGACAAAGCGGTGGAAGATGCCTTCGGCTCGCTCGACGACGACGCGCGCATGGCCGTATTCGCGCTCGCGCGCGCGTTCGACCTTGCCGCCCAAGAGATGAGCGATGAGTTGAAGTCCGTAGCAGATGCCCAGGACGGGTACGCCCAGGGAGAAGACGCCAACGTCAATGGTGGGAGCCCCGTCCTCGTAGACGCTCGCCGGTCCCCCCGACAGGACGATAGCCTGTGGGCTGATGGCACGCACCCGCTCCAGCGGTACGGTGCACGGGAGAATCTCGCAGTAGACGCGCTGCTCGCGGATCCGGCGTGCGATCAGCTGCGTGTATTGGGACCCGAAGTCCAAGACGAGAACGAGTTCGCGCGCAACGGCCATGGGAGGGTCTCCAAGTACCAGTCGGTTTGAGGGCGTCAAGCGGGGGCGCCTCGCGGTTACACTCGCTCCCATGCTGCCCGACCTTCGCATTCGAGCTGCGCGAATTGGCCCGATCCGAGTACCGCTTCCCCGGTATCAAACCGAGGGCGCGGCCGGAATGGACCTGCACGCGGCGATCGCTCATCCGTTGAACCTCGCGCCGCTCGCGCGTGCCCGCGTGCCCACAGGGCTTGCTTTCGCGATTCCGACGCACTTCGAAGGGCAGGTGAGACCCCGCTCGGGTCTGGCAGCGCGCGCGGGGGTTACGGTGCTCAACGCTCCCGGAACCATCGACAGCGACTTCCGGGGGGAGGTCCACGTCGTGCTCGTCAACCTCGGGGATGTCCCGGTCATGATTTCTCCGATGGAGCGCATCGCCCAGCTGGTCATCACCCCGGTCGCCCGCGCCGAGCTCGTCCTCGTGGAGACCCTCGACGCCACGGTGCGTGGCCCCGGGGGCTACGGCTCGACGGGCACCGTGTAACCCAGGCTATCGTTCCCCACGCTTGATTTCATACGCGCGAATCTTCTTGTGAAGATTGGTGCGCTCCACGCCGAGCAGGATGGCGGTTCGCGAAATATTCCACCCCGTCATCCTCAGCGTGTCGACGATGTAGCGGCGCTCGGACTTCTCGCGAAACTCCCGCAGCGTGAGGTGCTTGCTGGCCGGAGGGGGCGTCGATATCGAGCGCGCAAGTTCGGAGAGAGCGTCGTCGTCAGCGGCGGCGCCCGTCGAGGCTGTCCCCTCGCTCGCCGCCGGCGCTTCGCTCTCTTCCTCGAAAGGACTGGCATGAGGGTCTTCGGGCAGGTCTGCGATCGTGATCCGCTCGCCGCTGAGAATGGCGCTCCGCTCGACCACGTTCTTTAGTTCTCGCACGTTGCCGGGCCACTTGCGCGCGACAAGGGCCTGCATCACGGCCTCGTCAATCGGCTTCGGGCGGATCCCGTTCTCGCTCGCGAACTGCTGCATGAATGCGTAGGCAAGCAGTGGGATATCCTCTAGTCGCTCGCGAAGGGGCGGGCTACGAATCGGAAAGACGGCGAGCCGAAAGAACAAATCCTCTCGAAAAGTGCCCCCCTCGACGGCCTTGGCCAGATCCTTGTTGGTCGCTGCGAGGACGCGAACATCAACTCGGATGACGTGCTCGCTGCCGACCCGCGAGATCTCTCCCGATTGAACGGCGCGCAAGACCTTTGCCTGCGCCATCAACTCCATGTCTCCAATCTCATCCAGGAAGAGAGTTCCGCCGTGCGCTTGCTCGAAAAGGCCGCGGCGACGCAAAAGGGCTCCGGTGAAGGCTCCGCGCTCGTGCCCGAAAAGCTCGCTCTCGATGAGCTCGCGCGGGATCGCGGCGCAGTTGACCTTGACGAAAGGGCCATCGGTCCGGGGGCTCAGGCGGTGAATCGCACGCGCGATAAGCTCCTTGCCGGTACCGCTCTCGCCGGTGATAAGGACGGACGCCTTGGTCGGCGCCACCTTTTCGATCTCGTGAAAGAGACGCTGGATGGCGGGCGTCCGACCGATCATCTCGTAGCGCTGCAGCTGTTCTTCGGTGACGCGAGCCAATTCCCGGTGAGCCTTGGCCGCGTGCAGCACGTTGTGAACGCTGACCAGCACGCGCTCGCGCACGAGAGGCTTTTCGAAGAAATCGCTTGCGCCGAGTTTGATCGCCTGCACGGCGTCGTCCACCGTGGCGTGGCCGCTGATGACGATGATTGGCAGATCGCGTGTGGCCTCGTCGCCGCGTATCTTGGCCAGAGCCTCCAATCCGCTCATGTCCGGGAGCTGGACGTCGAGCACAGCGAGATCGACGGGGGTTTCGGGGCTTGCCAGCACCGCCAGCGCCTGCTCCGCCGTTTCCGCGCCCAGCACGCGATAGCCGTCTCCTTCGAGCACGAGCTGCAGTGTGCGGCGGATGTTCTTTTCATCGTCGACGACGAGCACGGTCGGCGGAGCCGGGGTGCCCGGCGGCGGCGAGGACGGGCTTGCCGAAGGCGTATGGTTGTCCGACATGCTAGACGCCGCGCTGACGCAAGTAGTCGAGGTAGCCTCGCGCTTGAACGGCAATGGAGCTGCGGTCGTCGTCGTGCAAAATCGTCTCGAACGCTTGCCGCGCGTTCTGCCACTTGTGCATCTTGAGGTAGGTCTGTCCAAGGAGGAGGAGTGCCTCGCCCATGAGATTGCCTGCGGCCGGTTCTCCAGGAGCGCCGGTTGCCGCCGTGGAATAGTTGCGCAGCGCGTAGTCGATTCGCGCGACCGCTGCGTCGAAGTTGTCTTTCGCGAGGTAGAAGCGAGCGACGTAGAGCTCGTGGTGCACGAGCCGCGCAGTGACTTGCCCGAGAAGCTCGCGCATGTGAGGCGATTGTCTTGCGTTCGGGTAATCGGCAAGAAACGATTTGAGCTGCCGGTACGCGTCGACGACGGACGCTTGGTCTCGCTCCTCGGCGGCCGGCATGAGAAAAGATTCGGGGATCTCGGCGTACGTGGCCTCCGCGATCCGGGACCGGGCGTAGGCCACTTCGTCGTCTTCCGCTCGATGCGCGCGGATGAAGTCTTTGTACTCGCGGATGGCGTCTGCGTACTTTT
>Ga0307475_10001351_pt1 | contig 14591 bp, 16 predicted proteins | sample atmos_gasesECM1C_FD_203317 | JGI IMG/M metagenome (GOLD analysis project Ga0307475, IMG submission 203317) | Hardwood forest soil microbial communities from Morgan-Monroe State Forest, Indiana, United States - atmos_gasesECM1C_515 | ecosystem: Environmental > Terrestrial > Soil > Temperate... | reverse complement strand
AGGCCCTGTGTTTCCAGTTTTTCCAGGCGATGAACTTCAAACGGTTGTGCGCCTACATTTAGTTTGTCGCGGGTATTGAAGGAGTTTGCTGCGGAGATAGGCATACGAAACTTCCTTTCAGCTGTTGGGTAAGCCTCTATGATAACCGAAATTCCCGTAAGGGGCGGGAACGCTATAATAGAGCACTGTGAAGATCGTTCTGATCTCGACCTACGAACTCGGCCGCCAGCCGTTCGGCTTGGCTTCGCCCGCGGCGTGGCTGCGCAAACGCGGTCATCAGGTCACCTGCCTCGACCTGTCACGCCAGCCGCTGAACGAGCCGGCTCTCCGCGAAGCCGGGCTCACCGCGTTTTACGTCCCGATGCATACGGCCACGCGGCTCACGCTGGAACTCGCCGAGCCGATCCGTCGCATCAATCCCAAAACCCATTTTTGCGCCTACGGCCTCTATGCTGCAATGTGCGCGGAAAGTTTTCGCGCTCACGGCATCACCAGTCTGCTCGGCGGCGAATTCGAGCAAGCCATGGTGGATCTTGCCGAACACCTTTCCGGCCTTTCCGCTTTTCCGCAGATTCATCCTCTCGATTCACAAATTTCGCTGGCGCGCCTCCGCTTTCTCACTCCTGACCGTTCCGACCTTCCTCCGCTTCGTTCCTACGCGCATCTCGTTTTGCCTTCGGGTGAACACCGCACCGTCGGCTATACCGAAGCGAGCCGCGGCTGCAAGCATCTCTGCCGCCATTGCCCGATCGTTCCTGTATACAACGGCGTTTTTCGTATCGTTGATCGCGACGTCATTCTCGCGGATATTCGCCAACAGGTTGCGGCTGGGGCCCAGCACATTACCTTCGGTGATCCCGATTTCTTTAATGGCACAGGCCACGCCATTCCTCTTGTCGAAGCCCTGCACCGCGAATTTCCCCGGCTCACCTACGACGTAACCATCAAAGTCGAACACCTCCTGCGGAGTGCGGATCTCTTGCCCATCCTCCGCCAGACAGGCTGCCTTTTCATCGTCTCTGCTGTGGAATCGCTTGACGATTTCGTGCTGCACAAGCTCGACAAAAATCACACCCGGGCAGATTTCTTTCGCGTCGTCGAAAATTGCTTCCGCTCGGGCCTTGCTCTTCAACCTACTTTCGTCCCTTTTACGCCGTGGACCACCATGGAAAACTGCCTCGATCTCTTCGAGCAACTGCATCTTCTCGATTTGGTGGAGGCCGTTGCGCCCATCCAACTCGCCATCCGCCTGCTCATTCCTGCAGGCTCGAAACTGTTCGAATTGGACGACGTGCGCGAGCTCGTCGGTCCCTTCGACGCCAACGCCCTCGTCTACCCCTGGAAAAACGCGAACCCGGCCGTCGATGCGCTCTGTGAAGAGCTTCAGGAAATTGCTGCTGCCAGTGAAAAGCTGAAACGCGGCCGCACGGCGACCTTCGAGCGAATGTGGCATGCGGCCAAATTTGCGGCGCATCAGACCGCGGAAGAGCGGGTCGGTCCTCACCTGCCTTCGCGTGCAACCGTGCCCTTTCTCAACGAGCCCTGGTATTGTTGAGCCGAGCCGACTCGGGACCAGTTGGTCCCCATCGCCAAGGCCAAGGAAGCCGTTCGCCAGGCCGAAACATTTTTGTAGCTGGCTGCGCTTTTCTTCAGGACGCCTCTTCACAGGTTGCGGAGAATTATCCCCGGTAATTGTCATCCCGAGCGGAGCGCGGAATCAGCTTTTGCAAAGCCGCGAGAAAGAGCAATTCCTCCGGCAACTACATTCCCCCGGAATGACAGGCCTTCACGCGTGACGATTCTCTCTTTGTTAAACTAGATTCGATGACGACACAAAAACGCGTCCTTCTCTTCGCCACGAAGCTGGGCTACCAGACTCGCTCTTTTAACACCGCCGCTCAAAAACTCGCCGTAGAACTCGTCTTTGTCACCGACCGCTGCGGGAGGCTCGATGATCCCTGGAACGACCAGGCGCTCGCCGTGCATTTCGAAAACCCGGAGGCCGCGGCCGGCGCTGTCCTCGAAGCGCAGCGCGGGTTGCACCTCGATGGGATTCTCGCTCTGGGCGATCGGCCCGTGCCTGCCGCAGCCTATGTCGCGCGCGGTTTAGGCCTGACGTACAACCATCCCGCCGGCGCTGAAACCTGCCGGAGCAAGCTCCGCATGCGCGAAGTGTTCCGCGATGCGGGTCTCCCCGTCCCTTGGTTCCGCGGTGTCACGCTGAATCCGATTCCCGAACCTGCTCTCCTCGGTATCCAGTATCCCTGCGTGTTGAAGCCGCTTTCTCTCTCCGCGAGTCAGGGCGTCGTGCGCGCCAACAACCGCGAGGAGTTTTTGACGGGAGCAGCGCGGCTGAAGCATTTGCTTGATTCGGCGGAAGTTCGCGCCACCCGCGAACCGAATCTCGGTCACATGCTCGTGGAAGGTTATCTGCCCGGCAGGGAAGTAGCGGTCGAGGGATTGCTCACCGAAGGGAATCTCCGAATTCTTGCGGTTTTCGACAAGCCTGATCCGCTCGAAGGCCCTTATTTCGAGGAATCCATATACGTGACGCCGTCGCGCCTCGCGAGCGGGCAATTGCAGGCCATTGAGTGCTCCTTACTCAGCGCTGTCAGAGCCCTTGGCCTGACTCACGGCCCGCTGCACGCGGAATTTCGCTTGAATGATCACGCAGTATGGTGTCTCGAAGTCGCTCCCCGTCCCATTGGCGGCCTCTGCGCGCATGCGCTGCGGTTTCAGATGCCCGGCCAGAGCGGAACGATCACTCTCGAGGAACTCTTGCTGCGTCATGCCTTGCAAATGCCCGGCCGTGATGCTCCACGCGAAGAAGCCGCCTCCGGTGTGATGATGATTCCCGTGCCGCGAAGCGGAATCTTCGAAAAACTTGATGGCGGCGAAGTCGCTCTCCAGGTTCCCGGCATCACCGGCCTGGAAATTACCGCGCGTCTCCACGACTACATTGCCGCTTGGCCGGAGGGATCAAGTTATCTCGGCTTTCTGTTCGCCCGTGCTGCAGGGCCCTCGGCCGTCGAAGCCGCTCTTCGCCAGGCTCACTCCAAACTCGCGTTCACTCTCACGCCGCGCCTCCCCGTCGAACATCCGCTGTCTCACGCGCTGCCACCCGCTGATCACTTATGAACACGAAAGGCGCCCCATCTTCGCCGAGGCGCCCTACGAACTTAAAGGTTATGACTTATAACTAAACTATCCTTTCGCCTTTGGCGGCACGTATCCTTCCGGCAGTTTCGCGCCTTCCCCGAAAAAGAACTGTTCCATCTGTTCTTCCATGATCTTCTGTGAATTTGGATCCAAGGGGTTCAGGCGGTATTCGTTCATGATCATCTTCGAATGTTCCAACCAAAGCTTCCAGGCGTCTTTCGAAACATTCTCATAGACCCGCTTGCCCAATTCGCCCTTCCACGGAGCCCGTTCCAGCCCAGGCAACTCTCTGCCGAACTTGACGCAGTGCACCATGCGCGTCCCCGGCTTCACCGGTTCGCTTGGCGTTGGTGTCGGTTCACAGGACTCGTTTGCCATTCGCCCCTCCCCACCTCGGTCTATTCTCCGCTAATGCATCTCTCTCTTGCAACCTAGCCCGGATACAAGTAGGCTGTGCCCTAGAAAGCGCCACATATCCGGTAGCTACTCGGACGTGCTGCCAGGTTCTTCTACTTTCCGACCTCGCCTCCGCTTACGCTCTTTCTCCCCTGCCCCCATCTTTCGTAGAACTTGATGCACGAAATCAAGGCGGGAGGTGCTGTGGCAATCCCTCCGCAGTCAATTGTCCCTGGCCAATTCGAAAACGCTTTCGCCCTCGCTCTCACCGCCGATTCTCCCGGTGAGTTGGCCATCCCCTATTCCTTTTCCCAATTGTATCGTGCGCTCGTTCTCGGAGAAATCGCTGCCCTCGCCACTGCGGACCGCTTCGTCATCCGCATGCAGCTCTCCAGTCTGCCCGAATCCCTCCATCGCCTGGACCGCCTCTTCGAAAAGGTTCTACGCAGATTTCGCGTTGGCCCCCCATTTTCTTCTTCCGTCCCATACCTCTTATCTGATATTTCTCAGTGTCCTGCCTTGGAGGAATTCCCGTGCCTGCGATTACTTCTCTCTTCTGGGATGTTGGCGGCGTCATCCTCACCAATGGCTGGGATCACCAGTCGCGCATGCAAGCTGCGCAGACCTTTGGCCTGGACTGGGAAGAATTTCGCGAGCGCCACGACCTCTCCTTCCCGGCCTTTGACTCCGGACAAATCACCCTCAACCAGTATCTCGATCGCACTCTCTTCTACCGGCCCCGGCCTTTCACCCGCGAAGAGTTCACCGCTTTTATGTTTGCTCAATCCAGGGAATACCCCGAGACCCGCGCCGTCCTCTCCTCCGTTGCCCGCACCGGCAAATACTTCGTTGCTTCCATCAATAACGAGCCCCGTGAACTCAACAATTACCGCATCGAGGCTTTCGGCCTGCGCAAGGATTTCCAGGCCTTCTTCAGCTCCTGTTACCTCAATGCCCGCAAGCCGGAAGAGACCATCTATCGCATCGCACTCGAAGTCACCCAGCGCCCTCCCGAAACTGCCGTGTTCATCGACGACCGCACCCTCAACCTCGAAAATCCCAGGCGCCTCGGCATGCATGTCGTTCACCACCAGACCGCCGAGCAGCTCCGCAACGACCTGCGTGCGCTCGGGATTGAGGTATAGTCTTGGGGCGGATTTGCATCAAAGACACGACTTGGCCATTCCCGGAGGGAGTTCATGCCTGAAGAGACCGCACGTTCCGGATCCATCTATGGTGCAACTGCCGATCCCTGCACCGTTATTCTGTTTGGTGCTTCGGGCGATCTTGCCAAGCGCAAGGTCATTCCCGCCATGTACGATCTTGCTCAGTACAACTCTCTCGGCGAGTGTTACGCCATCATCGGCTTTGCCCGAACGCCTATGACCGACGAAACCTTCCGCAACGTTGTCGGCGAAGCTGCCAAAACCATTTCCGAGGTTGGCCCCATTGATCCGGAGAAATGGAATGCCTTCGCCTCCAACCTTTATTACACGGAAGGCGATTATTCCGATCCCGATTCCTATGCCCGCCTGGTGCGCCGTCTTTCCGAGCTCGATGCCGAAAAAAAACTCTGCGGCAACCGCCTCTTTTATCTCTCTACGCCGCCGGAAGTTTATCCGGACATTGTCGAGCAGTTGGGCCACGCGGGTTTGGCTCGGCCAAGTACTCCCAACGCCTGGGTGCGCATCATCATCGAAAAGCCCTTTGGCCGCGACCTCGCCTCGGCCAAAGAGCTCAACAAAATTGTTCTGAATGTCTTCGAAGAGAAGCAGGTTTACCGCATCGATCATTACCTCGGCAAAGATACGGTGCAAAACCTTTTGGTGCTGCGCTTCGGCAATGGCATCTTCGAACCTCTTTGGAACCGCAACTACGTCGATCAGGTCCAGATCACCGCTTCCGAGACTCTCGGCGTCGAGCGTCGCGGCGGCTTTTATGAAACTGCCGGCGCTCTCCGCGACATGATCCAGAGCCATGTTCTTCAGCTCACTTCCCTCGTGTCCGTCGAACCGCCCGCCTCCTTCGACGCCACCGCCGTCCGCAACGAAAAGCTCAAAGTCCTGCAGTCGATTCGACCCTTCAATCTCGAAATGGTCGCCCAGTGGGTTGTCCGCGGCCAATACGGCCCCGGCAAGATCGGAGACAAACCCGCCCCGGGTTACCGCGAGGAACCTGGCGTCAAGCCCGATTCCCGCACCGAAACCTTTGTGGCCATGCGCCTTCTCATCGATAATTGGCGCTGGGCGGGCGTGCCCTTTTATCTCCGCACGGGAAAGCGGCTGGCCAAACGCAGCACCGAAATCATGATTCAATTCAAGCGCGCGCCCCACATCGTCTTTCGCGAGCGCGAAGTCGAGCCCAACCGCCTCATCCTCAACATTCAACCGGAAGAGGGCATCTCGGTCTCCTTCGGCGCCAAGCGCCCCGGCACCGAAATGAGCATCGGCAACGTAACGATGAACTTCAGCTATAAGGAGGGCTTCGGTGGCAGCTCGCGCAGCGCTTACGCTACGCTGTTGAACGACTGTCTCCGCGGGGATGCCACTCTGTTTGATCGCGGCGATTCCGTCGAGGCCGCCTGGGCCCTCGTCGACCCCATCTTGGATGTCTGGAGCGCCGCCAAGACGGCCGGTGTCCCTGTCTACCCCGCGGGCACCTGGGGTCCCAAAGAATCCGATCAACTACTCGAAAGAGACGGTCGACAGTGGTATAACCCTTAAAACGGTTTAATATAGAAGTTCCTTGGAGGCATGGTGATTCTCGCTGGCGACGTCGGCGGTACCAAATGCAATCTGGCCCTGTTCGCGGAAAAAAATGGCAAGCTCGAAGTCGTCTTTCGCGAACGCTTTGCCAGCAAGGAATTTGCTCAGTTTGACCTCATCATCAAGGAATTTTCTCGGCGCGCCGCGCCTTATCTCGGGTCAGGTAAAATCCGCGCTGCCGGCTTTGGTGTCGCCGGCCCGGTCATCAACAATCGCATTCATGCCACCAACCTGCCCTGGATTGTCGAGGCTGAAACCCTTTCCCGCGAAGTAGGCGTTCAGTCCATCGTTCTCGTCAATGATTTGGGCGCCACCGGCCACAGCCTCGAACACCTCCCGCCCGAAGATTTTTGCGTTCTCAATACCGGCAAGCCTCTCCCCGGAGCCTCGCGCGCTCTCCTCGCCGCAGGCACGGGCCTCGGCGAAGGTATTCTCTTCTGGGATGGCACGCGCTACAAGGTCGTGCCCAGCGAAGGCGGTCACACCGATTTCGCTCCGCGCACCGATCAGCAGATCGACCTCCTCAAGTTCATGCGCCGTCGCTACCCTCAGGTCAGCTGGGAACTCATCCTTTCCGGCCGTGGCTTCCGTACTATCCATGAATTCCTCGCGCCCAGTGTCAACCATCCCATCTTTGAAGATCCCGATGCCGATCCCGCTCCCTTCATCACCAAGGGCGGCCTCGATAAATCCTGTCCAATCTGCGTCCAAACCTTGGATCTCTGGACCTCCGTGTACGGCGCCGAGGCCGGCAATCTTGCGTTGAAAGTCCTCGCTCTTGGCGGCGTCTACGTGGCCGGCGGCATTGCCGTAAAAATCCTTCCAAAAATGACGGACGGCACCTTCTTCAATTCCTTTAAAGACAAATGGCAGTTCACGAATATGCTGGCGGACGTTCCTCTCTCCATCGTCCTCAACGAATCCGCTCCTTTAATCGGCGCAGCCTACGAAGCCTACGCCTCCCTTAAACAATAGCGCAACCGGCCTTGGCCGGCCTTTTTTGGAGTGCGGCAGCCTGCCTACCGCAGGCGGGCTTGCAGCCGCTTTTGAGGTGTCGGCATTTGCGCCAAGCGTCGCCGTGTAGTAGGCGCCTCCCCGCCGGGCACTCAGCACGTGCTGGCCGAACATCCGGGCTTTTGTAGGGCCCTGCCTTCTGAGGCGGGCCGCTCAGCCGTGAACTCGCATATCTCGCATAGCGCCCCGCTTGACAAGCCGGAAATTGAGAGGCGCTATCAGTCTAGTCAGACTAGTCAGTGTCGGAAGGGAACAGAATATGCCCGGGAGTACGAGGAGACGCAAGCGCTCGCCCGCCAGGCAAGAGGCAATCAGTCCTTCCCGGCAGGTTCAAACCGCCAAAGCCCGGTTCAGCGAGGTATTTCTTCGGGCCCGCACAGAAGGTCCCCAACTCATCACACGCCAGGCAAGGAAGGTGTTGTGATGATTTCCAACGAAGCTTACAACCACCTTGTCAATCGGTCGCGACAGCCAAAGAGCATCGTTGAGTTCTTCCGGGAGTCGCCCCTGGTCGGGGTCGAGCTCAACTTGGAGCGAGACAAGGATGAGGGTAGAGACGTCGAGCTATGAGTGGCTTCTTGCTCGACACGAATTGCGTTTCTAAGGTCGTCCGCGTCAAGCCCGAGCCATGCGTAATCGCCTGGATGGAAGCTGTGGACGAAACACTTTTGTGCTTGAGCGTACTGACGCTCGGCGGGATTTGGGAAGGCTTGGCGGCACTTCCTCAGGGCAGAAGACGGACCCATCTGGAGACTTGGCTAGACGTGGAGTTGCACGCCCGCTTCGCGGGTAGAATTCTTCCAATTGACGCGCAAGTCGCTGACAGATGGGGCCCTGCTCACGGCCGGCGCAAAGCGTGCAGGAAAGCCTCTAGCGACCATTGACGGCCTCCTCGCGGCCACTGCGCTTCACCACAATCTGACTGTCGTGTCGCGCAATGTCAGTGATTTTGCGAGTGCGCCCGTGCCGCTGTTGAATCCTTGGAAAGTATAAGGAACGCTCTCCCCTCCCGGATTTTTGATAAACTGGCTGCTCGGCTTTAATGGTCTCCCGAGACCGCCATCCTTCATTTCGCAAGTCCTGCCGCTCGCTCCCGAGCGCGCGGAGGCACGGAGCATCCATGAGCAGTACTGCCACAACCCACGTCACCGAAATTCTCAATTATTTCGCGGGCACCTGGCACAAATCCTCCGCCACCGACTTCCTCAATGTCACCAATCCCGCCACCGGCGAAGTCATCGCTCGCACTCCCATCTCCACCAAGGCCGACGTCGACGCCGCGGTTCACGCAGCCGCCGAAGCGTTTCCCGCTTGGCGCCGCACTCCGGCGGGCGAACGCATTCAATACCTCTTCAAGCTGAAGTTTCTTCTCGAAGAACACATCGACGAGCTAGCCCGAATCATCACCCTGGAAAACGGCAAGACTCTTGCCGAAGCCAAAGCCGAGTATCGCCGTGGTATTGAAAACGTCGAAGTCGCTTGCGGCATCCCCACGATGATGCAGGGCTATAACCTTGAGGACATTACGCCCGGAGTGGACGAGATGCTCATCCGCCAGCCCCTTGGTGTCGTTGCTGCCATCGCTCCGTTCAACTTTCCCGCCATGATTCCGTTCTGGTTTCTCCCCTACGCGATTGCCTGCGGCAACACCTTCGTCCTGAAGCCGAGCGAGCGTGTGCCCCTCAGCATGCGCCGCGTCTACGAGCTGATCGAACAGACCGGCCTTCCCAAGGGAGTGATCAACATCGTGAATGGCGGCAAGGAAGTCGTAGACGCCCTTTGCGATCATCCCACCGTTCGCGCCATCAGCTTTGTCGGTTCCACCCCAGTTGCCAAACACGTTTACGAGCGCTCCGCTGCGGCCGGCAAGCGCATGCAGTGCCAGGGCGGTGCCAAAAACCACGTCATTGTTCTCCCCGACGCGGATATGGACCTTGCTCGTCAAATCATCAGTGATTCCGCGTTCGGTTGCGCCGGACAGCGCTGCCTCGCGGTCTCGGTCGCCGTCACCATTGGGGAGGCGCAAAAAGCTTTTCGTGACGCCATCGCTGAAGCCGCCTCCTCCATCCAAGTCGGCTTCGGCCTCGACAAAGGCGTTCAGATGGGCCCCGTAATCTCCAAAGAAAGCAAGCAGCGCATTGAATCCCTCATTGCTACCGGTGTGAGCGATGGCGCGAAGCCCGTCGTCGATGGCCGCAACACTAAGGTTCCCGGCCACGAGAACGGCAACTTTGTGAAGCCGACCATTCTCGACGGCGTTCCTGCGTCCAGCTCGCTGGCCAACACCGAAATCTTTGGACCGGTCCTGAGCCTGATTCACGCCAACACCATTGACGAAGCCATCGATTTCATTAAAAAGAGCCCTTACGGCAATCAGGCTTCGCTTTTCACCACCAGCGGCGCCGCGGCTCGCAAATTCCGCTATGAAGCTCCTGCGGGCAACATCGGCATCAACATCGGCGTAGCTGCTCCCATGGCATATTTCCCGTTCAATGGCTGGAAGGAAAGCTTCTTCGGTATTCTCCACGCCCAGGGCAAAGACGGCGTCGAGTTCTTCACCGAGTCGAAGATCGTGATCGAGCGCTGGTCGCGCCAGGAAACCCGCAAGTTCTAACTTTGGAGTGCCGCTTTTCAGGCGTTTCAACTTTGAACTTTCAACTTTGAACTGTTAACGTCTCTTCATGACCGGCAACCCTGTGCGCCTCGACGTGCATCCGCAACTCGAATGCGCCGAAACGCTGGCCTCGCGCTTCTATACCGATCCCGCCATCCTCGCGCTCGAAAAGGCGCAGATCTTCCTGCACACCTGGCAATTGGTCGGCACCCTCAGCCAGCCTTGTAGTGAACTGAATGGCGTGAAACGCACCATCGCCGACCCGGAGACCTACTTCACCGCGGATGTTGCTGGAGAACCTATTGTTGTCGTCCGTGACAGGTCCGGCACCCTTCGCGCCTTCAGTAATGTCTGCCGTCATCGCGCCGGACCCATCGCCCAGGGTGCAGGTTGCAGAAGCGTTCTGAATTGTGCCTACCACGGGTGGACCTACACGCTCGATGGCCGCCTGATTGGCACTCCCGAAGTCGACGGCGTCGAATTTTTCGATCGCTCCACCATGGGCATGGTTCCGCTCCTGTGCGAAACCTGGCAGCAATTCATTTTCGTGAACTTTGACCGCGACGCTCCTTCGCTTTCCGGGTATCTCGGCAATATTCCCCAACTGTCGAGCGCTTTTCCATTTCAAGGACTCTCGCTCACCGAGCGCCGGGATTATTACGTCAATTGCAACTGGAAGGTGTACGTCGACAATTACCTCGAGGGCTATCACATCCCCATCGTTCATCCCGGCTTGATGAAGGAGATCGACTATCCGCGCTATCGTTGCCAGACCTTCCGCTACCACTCCCAGCAGATTGGCCCTGTGAAGGACTTGAAACCCAGCGACACGCACGAACGCATCTATCCACCCGGCTCAGGGCTCCCGGAAGCACTCTACTTCTGGGTGTTTCCGAACCTGATGCTCAACATTTATCCCGACAACATTCAGATCAACATCATCGTGCCGCTCTCACACGAGAAAACTCTGACGATTTTCGAATGGTATTTCCACAATTCAAGGTCGGAAAAAGTCCGCGAGCGCGCCGCCAAAGCGATTGCCTTCAGCGACACTGTTCAAGCCGAAGATATCCACATCTGCGAAGCGGTGCAGCGCGGCCTGCGGTCAACCACCTATGACCGCGGACGCTACTCTGTCAAACGGGAAAACGGCGTCCACCATTTCCACAGGCTCCTCGCCGAATTCCTCGCCTAGCGTATCTTCACCTGAGTATCGGCAAAGATTCAGGAGAAACTGTCATCCCGAGCGGAGCGAGGGACCTGCTTTTTGCTAATGGCCGTTCTGAGCAAAAAACAAATTCCTCGCCTGATTTGGGGTGCGGCGGTCGCCGCCGCTTTCCAGCTGTCATCTCGTCCTTAGCGCAGTCCCGTATGCAAAATCTTCCCGTGCGCTCCGGGCTCTTCCTCTGTGAGCTCTGCGTTAATTCCTTCCTTTCTTTATCAACGCGGCTTACGGATGCGCGGGCGCCGGCGTCTGCGGAGGCGCAGGCTTGTTCGTTTCGAAATTCACCCTCGGTGCCTGCCGTGCCCCTTCCTCTGTCTTGAAATATGCATCGTTGCGCGTGAACCCGGCGAGGCTTGCTACCAAGCTGTTCGGGAACAGCGAAATATAGGTGTTGTAGCCCTGCACGGCTTCGTTGTACCTTCGCCGCTCCACCGCAATGCGGTTTTCCGTTCCTGCCAGTTCGTCCTGCAACCGCATGAAGTTTTCATTGGACTTTAATTGCGGGTAATTCTCCACCACCACCAGCAAGCGGCCGAGCGCCGAGTCTAACTGGCCGTTCGCTGCGATCTTGTCCGCGGGTGTTTTGGCTCCAACCAAAGCGGCCCGCGCTGCCGCGATATCTCCAAACACTTTTTGTTCCTGGGCCGCGTAGCCTTTCACCGTTTCCACCAGATTCGGGATCAGATCCGCGCGCCGCTGCAGCACCACATCCACCTGGGCCCACGCTGCGTTCACCGCTTCGCGCTTGATTGCCATCTGATTTCGCCGGCTCACGTAGGCTGAGCCCAGCATGAACGCCAGAAGCAAAATAACCACGAGCACCACGATTGCCGCTTTCATAGCCACCTCGATCGTTTGAGTTGCGAGCTTCTACTTGGTCGCCCGCTGCCACTCCTTTTTCGGAACCATTCCATCGAGCGCAATGATCACTTTCTCCAGGGCGTGAATGTATCCGTCGTACGTCAGGAACGCGTCATCACCCACTGCGCCTCCTTCCCGAAAGTCGTACACAGCCTGAAACGCCTCCGCATCCGCTCCCGTCACCGCCGCTATGCGCGCAAAAATCCCTTGTGGCTCCGTTGGTGGTTCCTCGCCGAACGCCAGCAGTGTGTGCCGCAGCAGGGTCAACACTCCCGAAATCGTTTTCTTGAGCACCGCTGTCACTTCCATTTCGTTGCGCCCGGTGTGCAGGATGTGCTGCCGCAACCGCAGCAGCGTCATCCGCAAATCGCGCTCCACCTCCACGCGATGGAGGTTCATCGGCACTTCCAGATTTGCCACCGGATCCTTCCCGAACAGCACTCGATGGGCCCTCTTCATGTCCAGGCTCTCGATCGCAAAGACGTCCGTGGAGCGCTCCAATTCTTCCGTCAGGAAAAACAGCGGTGCCGGCTCTTTCATTTCGTGCGTCCACCAGCTAACCACCGGAGAAAGTAACTGGAGTTCCTTCACATCGATTGTCACCAGCGTGCACAGCACGTTCAGATCAGACGCGCCCGGCTTGTACGTCCCACGCGCTGCTGAGCCATACAAGATCACCGCCTCCAGGTTCTTTCCTGCGGCTTCTCTCAGCCGACTCACGAGTTCGCTCAGTTTTCCTTCCATCGCTGCTACCCCTCGTTCAGTCTAGACTTCGCTCACCAGCTGCCCCCGGCCCCGCCTCCGCCGCTTGACCCGCCGCCAAATCCTCCAAACCCGCCGCCTCCGCCACCCCAGCCTCCGCCGCCTCCGCCCCAACCGCCTCGACTCCCACCCCACCCACCGCCGATCAGTGGGCCGATCCACCAACCGCTGCCCATCCCTCCGCCCCTACGGATGTTTCCTCGCGCCCCCCCGAATCGCGACATCAGGACAATCAGCAGGATAATTCCCAGCAAAATCCAAATCCCTGCGCCGTTCGACCCTTTCTGAGGTGCACGCCGCAATTGCGGTGCCCCGGTCAGTGTTACACCCTTGTCATCCGCAATATACTTCGCCAGTTGCCACGCGGCTGCGGCAGTGCCGCTACTGTAGTCTCCCTGTCGGAAGTACGGCTTCATCAGCCGCCCTGCGTCTCCCGCACGCGCATCCGTTATTATGGGCTCAAGCCCGTAACCCACTTCCGTCCAGTACTTCCGGTCGTTCGGCGCTACCAGCAACATCACTCCGTTATCTTCCTTTTTCTTCCCGATCCCCAATTGTTTGAAGAGCTCGTTTGCATACGTCTGCACATCGTTTCCGTCCAGCGATTTCACCGTGACGATGGCCATCTGCGCCCCGGTCTTCTGCTCCAACTCCACCGCCAGTGCCTCCAATTGCGCCTTCGTCTCCGGTCTAATCACTCCCGCGAGGTCCGTAACGTATCCGGTTGGGTGAATCTGCTTGATGTCTTCCGCATATGTCATACCGCTCACGGCCAGTACGAGCCCGCTGATACACCACGCCAGCCTCAGCCTGCGGAGTTTCATTGATTCCTATGCAAACCCTTCGAGCGTGCCTTTCCAACTTCTCGCAGAAAGAAAAAAAGACGCAGAACTTTGAGCGGAAAAACGAACCGTTGCGGCGAGCCACTCACCGCTGCGCGAATTCTCTCACAAAACTCGCGCCAAAATCCCCACTGAATTTCTTTACACCGTCGCCACGCTTCTCACCGCAAACAAGTTGCCACAGTTTTCCTCTACCAACTTTTCCCGGTATTCCTCCTGCTCTCTTTCACCCGTGGATCCCGACCGAGGAGTGGAGTGTATCCCGGCGTGGGTAATTTTGTCCGGCGGTACATGGTCCGGGCTTATATCCTCATGTTTCGATCCCCTTTTGGTCTCTCCTCTCGCACCTGATCCGATCTCTTGTTGCAGGACTTCATGATCGAAAACAAACCCGAAAAGGCTATGAAGCCACTACCCGTTCCCCATGAGGAGTTCGAAATCTTCCCCAAGGCTGTCGAGGAGTTCTTTGAGCTCATCGCCCGCCGCCCGTTTGAGCTGCTCGAGAAGAGACCGCTCCTCTTCGGCCGTGACCTCGAGCTCTTCTGGAAGACCGAGCCGGAAACGCCTTGTCCTGTCTTCTTGAAGCTCTATGAGACCGAGGAGAACCTGGTCGTCCGGGCGGAGGTTCCCGGCTACACCTGGAAAGAACTCAACATCACCTGCGAGCCCTGGCGGCTCATCATCACCGGCAAGAAGGAGTACAAGGAAGAGGTAAAGTCCGAGAAGAAGGTTGCATTGCATCTCGGGTCATTGACCCAAGTGCTTGCCAATCATACTCTGTACTCGCGATGGCCGACTCCGAATCCAAGAGCTCCCTGCGTTCCTGGACCTCTCTCCCGCGCCCTCTCCTCCTCGCGCTCGCGATCTTCCTCTGTGCGGCCACTACTCTGTTTGCTCTCATCTGGATGTACGACGTCCGTCGCCCTGGCGTCTATGTTGAAATAGGTTTCAAT
>Ga0307475_10001348_pt1 | contig 14602 bp, 5 predicted proteins | sample atmos_gasesECM1C_FD_203317 | JGI IMG/M metagenome (GOLD analysis project Ga0307475, IMG submission 203317) | Hardwood forest soil microbial communities from Morgan-Monroe State Forest, Indiana, United States - atmos_gasesECM1C_515 | ecosystem: Environmental > Terrestrial > Soil > Temperate... | reverse complement strand
GGATAAAGAAGGAGCGGAGAAAGAAGATAAGAAGGACGCGGGCGACGACGCTAAGGATAAGAAGGATAGCGGCGACAAGAAAGACGCGAAAAAAGGTGGCGCAGCGGCAAAAGCAGAGAAGGACAAGGGGTAACCTCGCATGGATACCCGGACATCGACAGCGCCAGGCGTACAGCAGACTGAGCAGGAACAAAACCCTTGGTTTCACCGGCTATCTCGGCCGATTCTTTTCTTAATTGTGAGCTTGGCGCTGGTGGGCGTTTATTTCGCGTTCACTATTCCAGTAGCGGTATTTCCCGACACGGATTTTCCACGCATTGTGGTGGGCATCGACAACGGCGTAATGCCTATTGATCAGATGCTGATCACCATCACGCGCCCCCTTGAGGAAGCCGTAAATAGCGTGCCCGGATTACTCAAGGTCACATCCGTTACGAGCCGAGGATCAGCGGAAATCGATCTGTTCTTCGACTGGAATTCGGACATGATTCTGACACTACAGCGTGTGGACGCAGTGGTGGCCAGGTTACAAGCGGAACTTCCTACAACAGCAAAGGTGGATACGCACCGCATGACCTTTGCCAGTTTTCCGATCATCGGTTACAGCCTGACATCGGATACCGTGCCGCAGAACAAACTTTGGGAAATCGCTACCTATAACTTGAAGCCACGTATTAACCGGCTGGATGGAGTGGCGTCGGTAATTGTGCAAGGCGGAAGAGTGCCAGAGTTTCAAGTCACGCCGGACCCGGCTCGTTTACTGGCGGCGACGGTAACAGTGCCGGAGATATTGGATGCACTTAGACGCACCAACCTGGTTGATTCTCCTGGATTGTTGGAATTCAACCACCAGCTGGTTCTTGGCCTGGTCAGCGGGCAGGTGCATAGTCCCGAGGAAATTGGCCAGATTGTAATAAAGACTTCTGCAGCGGGCGTGCCAATTCGCGTCGGGGACATTGGCAGCGTTTCACCGTCGGAGGCGCCGGTCTATACGGTGGTGACCGCGAATGGTAAACCAGCGGTGCTGCTGAGCATAAACCGGCAACCGCAAAGCAATACCATGGATGTGGCGAACGAAGTCCACAAGCAGATCAGTGATCTGCTGCCATCGCTGCCGCCGGGAGTGCACGTCGAGCCGTTTTACGACCAGTCCACCATTGTGCATGACTCGATCGCCAGCGTACGCGATGCGGTGCTACTGGGCTTGGTGCTGTCGTCGATCATTCTGGTTTTGTTTCTACGCGACTGGGGCACTTCGTTGGTTGCGGGACTCGTTATCCCGGCCACCCTGCTTATTACTTTTATCGTTTTGAAAATAACTGGTCAGAGCTTTAACCTCATGACCCTTGGCGGGTTGGCAGCGGCGGTCGGTCTGGTGATCGACGATGCCATCGTGGTGCTCGAGAACATCGTGTTGCATCGGGACGCGGGGCAAGGGCGCTTCCAGGCCATTGCCAGCGCGCTTCGTGAATTGACGGTGCCGCTCATCGGCTCGACGATTACGCCGATTGTCGTATTTCTACCGCTGATTTCGATTACAGGTGTCACGGGAAGCTTCTTTCGCGCGTTGGCAGTCACCATGACCGTGTCACTCTTTACCTCACTTCTTTTGGCGCTCACCTGGACTCCTACGCTTAGCCAGTACCTGGTGAGGCGTAAAGAGCCAGCCAATGCGGCAGGCGGCGGCGATGATGTTGCATCACTGCTGGCCGCGGAAGAGGCTCACCTGTCGGGATTTTTTGGGCGGATTGTAAAGGCCTACGGACGGCTAATGGAATCGGTCCTGGCTCGACCGTTGATCCTGGTGATCGGTGCTGTCGTGATCGTTGCTCTTTCCGCCGTTTGCTACAAATTTTTGGGCAGCGACCTCCTTCCGGAAATGGATGAAGGCGGATTTAGCCTGGATTACTTCACGCCACCAGGGAGTTCACTGTCGGAATCGAACGCCATTTTGCAGCGGATTGAGGCCATTCTGCATGCCACGCCGGAGGTGGAGAACACCACGCGGCGCACTGGGCTGGAGCTGGGAATAGCGGCGGTCACGGAAGCGAATCGGGGCGACTTTACCGTGAAGCTGAAGGACAAGCGCAAGCGCGGCATCGACGAAGTCATTTCCGACATACGCGGACAGGTGGAAGAAACCGAGCCGGCGGCGAAGGTGGAATTCATCCAGAAGCTGCAGGACATGATTGGCGATTTGACCAGCCAACCGGAACCGGTGGTCATCAAACTATTTTCCGAGGACGCCAAGCTGCTGGAGGAAACCTCGCCGAAAGTTGCGGATGCAATCACCAAAATTCACGGCGTGGTAGATGTTCTCAACGGGATTGAAAATACCATCAGCGGGCCGGCGGTCACCTATCAAGTGAACCCCACGGTTGCCGCGCGGGCGGGATTTACGCCAGAAGAGGTGGCGCTGGACGCGGCCGCGATTCTGGAGGGCGAACCGGCGGCGCTGCCGGTTATTTTGAATGACCGGCCGTACACCATCCGCGTGCGTTTTCCGGAATCGAGCCGGTCTTCGCTGGAGAGCATGAGCAACACTTTGGTGGCGAGTTCCGCGGGGCACACGGCTACGCTGGGATCGCTGGCAACGGTAAAGCAAGAAGCGGGGCAAACGGAAATCCGGCGCGAGAATCTACAGCGGCTTGTTGAGGTTACCGGACGATTTGAAGGGATAGATTTAGGATCGGGTATCACGGCGGTGAAAAAAGCGGTATCGGACATGCATCTTCCCAGCTCCATACGGGTGGAGTACGGGGGCATTTATGAAGAGCAGCAAAAATCGTTCCACGATCTGTTGATGGTTTTGTTTCTGGCGCTTTTGCTTTTGTTCATAGTGTTGTTGTTTGAGTTTCGAACTTTTTCGGCGCCTATCGCAATTCTTTCTTCGGCGCTTCTGTCGACGTTTGGCGGTTTTCTGGCGCTGTTGGTTACGCGCACTACGTTCAATGTGGCTTCGTTCATGGGCATGATCATGGTGATTGGCATCGTGGCGAAAAACGGCATTTTGCTGCTGGACGCCGAGCATCATTTTCAGGAATTAGGATTCTCGGCCAAGGAGGCCATGATTCAGTCGGGCCGGCGGCGGTTGCGGCCGATTGTGATGACTGCGCTGGCGACCATTGCGGGCATGCTGCCGCTGGCTTTCGCTATCGGGGCTGGCTCGCAAATGTTGCAGCCTTTGGCGATCGCGGTAGTGGGCGGGTTGCTGAGTTCGATGGTGCTGTCGCTCGTGTTCACGCCAGCCATTAATTACTATTTGCAGCCGAAGACTGCTGCTGAACCGCTTAGAACTTCGATTCCGCAGCGCAATGCGCCGGGACTCTCGCTACGTTAAGCCGGGCAGGTCCGAATCATGCCTCTTCCCTTGTCGGACGTTGTCCATCCTGATATATGGCCTTATATAATGGTGGATAGCGCGCGAGGCCTGATTTGGGATTGCTGGACACCATGAAGGCGAGAACTTTACGTTTTCGCATGATTATTTTGTTCTGCTCCGTAGTGGCGGGGCTTCTGGCGGTTTCTTATCTGGCATTCTGGGCGCTGCTCAACCGCGAAGTAGGGGCTCAGCTGAATCGGCAGCTGCAGGAAACCGCGGGTCCGATCATTGTGGACTTAATTGCCGAACCCAACGTTGAGGACGTGAACAACCTCAACATCCCGGATGAATTTTTTGAGGTCCTGAATCCGGACGGCGTCGTTTTACAGCATTCTGCAAACCTCTCCTCACCAATTAAATTTAAAGGTATCAATCCACGAGTTACAGAGAAGACATTCGGCGCCGGGAGTCTGGAAGACGGCCGGCACGTGCGCTTGGCGCTGATTCCATTTCGAGTGGCCAATGCGCCGCGGGTGCTGGCTGTGGCGATTCGAACCTCGCGCTTTGGCAGCACGCTGGAAAATTTTGGCAGCGTGGCCTTGCTGATATTTCCGTTGAGCCTGTTATTGACCGCGGGCATTTCCACTTTTTATGTGGGGAAAAGCCTCGCGCCAATTACGGCGCTTACGAATCATGCGGCGTTGATGGCGAAGCGGGTCACTAACCGCGAAGGTTTCTGGACGCCGCTCCCAGTATCGCCGCGCCACGATGAGTTAAGCCTGTTGGCGCAGACTATTAATCAATTGTTGGAACGCGTGGATTCTTCGGTTCGCCCTTTGCGGCAATTTGTTACCGACGCATCTCATGAATTGCGGACGCCACTGTCTGTTCTGCATGGCGAAACGCAATTGCTGCTGTCCAAGCCGCGCAGCGCCGAAGAGTATCGAAAAACGCTTTGCGAGTTTGACGAAGAGTTCAAGAAGCTCACTCATATTGTTGAAGGATTATTTACGCTTTCGGTGGCCGATGCGGGGCAATTGCGTTTGGCGAAAGAGCCACTGTACCTGGACGAAGTTTTGGAAGAAGCGTGCGCGCTGGTCAAATCGCGCGCGGATGCAAAGAACATCTTTCTAGTTCGAGATCTTCTGCCGGACGTCCCGTATGTGGGCGATGAAGCATTCATGCGCCAGCTTTTTTTGATTTTTCTGGATAATGCGATCAAGTATTCCGGGAGTGGAACGTCCATCCGAGTGCGTTTGGAAAAAGACGATCGCGTAATCAAACTTCATTTTGAAGATAAAGGCATTGGGATATCCACCAAAGACTTGCCATTTATTTTTGAGCGATTTTATCGCGCGAATTCGACGTCGAATAATGGAGGCCCTCATCAGAGTGGAGGATTAGGGCTGGCGATTGCCAGCGCCATCGTGGAAGTGTTAGGGGGCTCGATTGAATGTAAGAGCACCCCCGGCATCGGATCAAATTTTACGGTAATCTTGCCTTCGAATAGCGCGGCGGTCAGTGTCGCGGTTTGAAAAAAGGCGCCCCGAGTGGCGGTAGTGGCGGGCATACCCGCTTTTCCAGCAACATCGGTTTTTCGAGCCTCGGAAACGCGCCCAGTCGCCTGCCTTACTGACTTAACTCTGAGGCGTCTCTACAGTGAATACCGTAGGCACTCGGGTACGCAACCCGTGTTAATTATGAGAGATAACCAAAAGGTTTGGCCGGAGTGCAATAAAGTAATTTTAGTAGGCATGGCTGGCGGTATTGGAGAGCCGGGCGGTTGGGGTCGGCTCACGATACTGTATTCGAACAACGGGCTAGGAGAATCGGAATGAAACGAACCACGCATGATTTGGGCCCCGCAAAAACGGGGACTGTTGAGCCAGCTACTACGGCTGAAAAAGGCGCCTTCAATGTGACTAGCGAGACGAACACGAAGCCCGTTGAAAGCTTGAAGGGTGGCGCAAACGCTAAGCGCAGTGCTTTGACGAGCGCGGGAACCGTGACGCAGGTTGGAAATGGCAAGAGGAACGGGTCTCATTCTAATGATTCTGGAGAGTTGGCGGTGATCCTCGCGAGTTTGCAAACCATGCGAAACGGGGATTTCTCAGTGAGGCTGCCTGGGGCGTGGACCGGTTTGCCGGGGAAAATTGCAGACACGTTTAACGAAATTGTGGCGGCCAATCAGCACATGGCCAATGAACTTAAGCGGGTGGGGCAAGTAGTCGGTAAGGAAGGGCGAACGCGAGAGCGCACGCGCTTCCATGAATCGAAGGGCGCGTGGGGCGAGATGGAGGGGTCGGTCAATACCCTGGTGGAGGATTTGCTGCGCCCGACGACGGAAGTTACGCGCGCGATCGCGGCGGTGGCGCAAGGGAATTTGACGCAGACGGTGCGGTTGGACGTGGATGGGCGGCCGCTGGAAGGCGAGTTTTTGCGGTCGGCGGCGATCGTAAACACCATGATTCAACAGTTGGGCGTGTTCACCGCGGAAGTGACGCGCGTGGCGCGCGAAGTCGGAACGGATGGAAAGCTGGGCGGGCAGGCGCAGGTTCCGGGAGTGGCGGGCACGTGGAAAGATCTGACCGATTCGGTGAACTCCATGGCCAGCAACTTGACGGGCCAGGTGCGCAACATCGCCGAGGTGGCGACGGCGGTGGCCAGCGGCGACTTGTCGCGCAAGATTACGGTGGACGTGCGCGGAGAAATTTTGCAGCTCAAAGAAGCCATCAACACGATGGTGGACCAACTGCGGTCGTTCGCTTCGGAAGTCACGCGCGTGGCGCGCGAAGTTGGTACGGACGGAAAGCTGGGCGGGCAGGCGGTAGTTCCGGGCGTGGCGGGCACGTGGAAAGATTTGACGGACTCGGTAAACGCAATGGCCGGAAACTTGACGGCGCAGGTTCGCAACATCGCGGAGGTGACTACGGCGGTGGCGCGCGGCGACTTGTCGCGCAAGATCACCGTGGACGTGAAGGGTGAAATTCTGGAGTTGAAAGACACCATTAATACGATGGTGGATCAGTTGAATGCGTTCGCGGGCGAAGTAACGCGCGTGGCACGCGAAGTGGGAACCGAAGGAAAGCTTGGAGGACAGGCGCAAGTTCCTGGAGTCGGCGGCACGTGGAAGGATTTGACCGACAACGTGAACTTCATGGCCAGCAACTTGACGGGCCAGGTGCGAAATATCGCGGAAGTATCGACGGCAGTGGCGCGCGGTGACTTGTCGCGCAAGATCACCGTGGACGTGAAAGGCGAAATTTTGGAGCTGAAAGACACCATCAACACGATGGTGGACCAGCTGAGGTCGTTCGCTTCGGAAGTCACGCGCGTGGCGCGCGAAGTCGGAACGGACGGAAAGCTGGGTGGACAAGCGCAGGTGCCTGGAGTGGCAGGCACGTGGAAGGATTTGACGGATTCGGTCAACTCCATGGCCAGCAACCTTACAGGCCAGGTGCGAAACATCGCGGAAGTGGCCACCGCTATTGCGAGCGGCGACCTTTCGAAGAAGATCACGGTAAACGTGAGCGGCGAAATTTTGCTTCTGAAAGACACCATCAACACCATGGTGGATCAGCTGAACGCGTTCGCGGGCGAAGTGACGCGCGTGGCGCGCGAGGTCGGCAGCGAAGGCCGCTTGGGCGGACAGGCGAACGTGCCTGGCGTGGCCGGGACGTGGAAAGATTTGACCGACTCGGTGAACTCCATGGCCGGAAACTTGACCGGTCAGGTGCGAAATATCGCGGAAGTGACAACCGCCGTGGCGCGCGGCGACTTGTCGCGCAAGATCACAGTGGACGTGAAAGGCGAAATTCTCGAGTTGAAGAACACCATCAATACGATGGTTGACCAACTCAACGCGTTCGCGGGCGAAGTAACGCGCGTGGCGCGCGAAGTTGGGACGGAAGGAAAGCTTGGAGGACAGGCCCAAGTTCCTGGGGTTGGTGGTACGTGGAAAGATTTGACCGACAACGTGAACTTCATGGCCAGCAACTTGACGGGCCAGGTGCGAAACATCGCCGAAGTGGCGACCGCTATTGCGAGCGGCGACTTGTCGCGCAAGATCACTGTGGACGTGCGTGGCGAAATTTTGCAACTGAAAGAAACCCTGAACACAATGGTGGAGCAACTGCGGTCGTTCGCCGCGGAAGTCACACGTGTGGCGCGCGAGGTCGGCAGCGAAGGGCGTCTGGGTGGACAGGCGAACGTGCCTGGAGTGGCGGGCACGTGGAAGGACTTGACGGACTCGGTGAACTCCATGGCCGGAAACTTGACTGGCCAGGTACGAAACATCGCTGAAGTCACGACCGCCGTGGCGCGCGGAGACTTGTCCCGCAAAATCACGGTGGACGTGAAGGGCGAAATTCTGGAGTTGAAGAACACCATTAACACCATGGTGGACCAACTGAACGCGTTCGCGGGCGAAGTGACGCGCGTGGCGCGCGAAGTTGGCACGGAAGGAAAACTTGGAGGGCAGGCGCAGGTGCCTGGAGTGGCCGGCACGTGGAAAGATTTGACCGACAACGTCAATTTCATGGCCAGCAACTTGACCGAACAGGTGCGCGGCATCGTGAAAGTAGTGACCGCGGTAGCCAACGGCGAATTGACTCAGAAGCTGACGGTGAACGCGAAGGGCGAAGTGGCCGCGCTGGCTGAAACCATCAACAACATGACGGATACACTGGCGACCTTCGCCGACCAGGTGACCACCGTGGCCCGCGAGGTTGGCGTGGAGGGACGTCTGGGTGGACAAGCTAACGTGCCGGGTGCCGCCGGAACGTGGAAAGACTTGACCGGCAACGTAAACCTGCTGGCAGACAACTTGACCAACCAAATGCGCGCGATCGCGGAAGTGGCGACGGCCGTAACCAAGGGTGACTTGACGCGTTCGATTCAAGTGGAAGCGAGCGGTGAGCTCGCGGAACTAAAAGACAATATCAACACCATGATCGACAACCTGCGCTTGACGACGGTCCGCAACGCCGAGCAGGACTGGCTGAAAACGAACCTGGCGCGCTTTACAGGCATGTTGCAGGGACAACGCGATTTGACGTCAGTGGGACGCATGATGCTTTCCGAGCTGGCCCCGCTGGTGAACGCGCAGCAAGGCGTGATCTACCAGATGGAGACAGAGAATTCCGCGGGCATGGTGCTGCTGTCGGCGTTCGCCGACGATGGCGAGAATGGACACCGCCAACATCTGCGAGTCGGTGAAGGACTGGTGGGGCAGTGTGCTGCGGAAAAGCGGCGTATGTTGATTTCGGACGTGCCCAAGAATGCCGTGCCGGTGCGATCCGGATTATTTGAAGCGGTCCCAAAAAATGTGATCGTGCTGCCGGTTTTGTTCGAAGATCGAGTTAAAGCGGTAATCGAGCTGGCTTCGCTTAGCGCTTTTACCGCGTCGCACCTGGCGTTCCTCGAGCAATTGACGGCCAGTATCGGCATCGTGCTGAACAGTATTGAAGCCACGATGCAGACGGAAGGCTTGCTTAAGCAATCGCAGCAATTAGCAACTGAACTGCAAACGCAGCAGAAGGAATTGCAGCAGACCAACGAGCAATTGGCGCAGAAAGCCCAGCAACTTGCGGAACAAAACGTTGAAGTCGAACGGAAAAACCAGGAAATCGAGCAGGCGCGGCGCGCACTGGAAGAAAAGGCCAAGGAACTGGCGCTCACTTCCAAGTACAAATCGGAATTCCTGGCCAACATGTCGCACGAGCTGCGCACCCCGTTGAACAGCATTCTGGTTCTGGGGCAGCAGTTGAGCGACAACCCGGAGAGCAATTTGACGCCCAAGCAAGTGGAGTTCGCGCGCACCATTCACGGCGCGGGCACGGACTTGCTCAACTTGATCAGCGACATTCTGGATTTGTCGAAGATCGAATCCGGCACGGTTTCGGTGGAGGCGGAAGAAGTATTTTTCGCGAGCCTGCTGGAAATGATCGGGCGGCCTTTCAAGCACGAAGCAGAGAATCGCAAGTTGTCCTTTGAGATAGCTTCCGATCCACATCTGACGCGCAGCCTGGTTACGGACTCGAAGCGACTGCAGCAGGTGTTGAAAAATTTGCTGTCCAACGCATTCAAGTTTACCGAACACGGTGGGGTGCGATTGTCGGTATCCGCGGTGGACAGTGGATGGAGCGAAAATCATCCGATTTTGAGTGGGGCTGCGTCGGTGATTGCGTTTGAAGTTTCTGATACCGGGATCGGCATACCATCGGAAAAGCAGAGGATTATTTTCGAGGCCTTCCAACAAGCGGACGCGGGAACGAGCCGCAAGTATGGCGGGACCGGTTTGGGGCTGGCCATCAGCCGCGAATTGGCCAGTTTGCTGGGAGGAGAAATTCAACTGCGAAGCCAGTCGGGCAAAGGCAGCACGTTCACGCTGTACTTGCCAAAAACCTACGTTGGACCGGCAAACGCTCTGGGCACGATCACCGAGAGGCACACGTTGTCGAGCGCGACGGCCATGCATCTCGTGGGCGCGACTCTGGAGCATCCGATTGAGGCGATTCCGGACGATCGCGAAAGGCTCCAGCCTGGCGATAATGTGCTGCTGATCGTGGAGGACGATGCGCATTACGCGCGCGTGCTGGCCGATCTCTCGCGCGACAAGGGGTTCAAGGTGCTGGTGGCCTCGCGTGGCGCGGAAGCCCTGGCGTTAGCGCGCGAGTACCAGCCGACCGCTGTGTCGTTGGACGTTTTTCTACCGGATATGCTGGGCTGGACGGTACTGAATCACTTGAAACAGGATCCGGCTACGCGGCACATTCCGGTGCAGATGCTGACCATGGATGAAGATCGCCATCACGGATTGGCGCGTGGAGCATTTTCTTTTGTGACCAAGCCGACCACATCAGAGGGATTGGAATCGGCGCTGGAAAAAATCAAAACATATTCCGCGCCACGCCGGCGGCGCTTGCTGGTGGTGGAAGACAATCCCGCCGAGCAATTGAGTATTCGCGAATTGCTGACGCACACGGACATCGACGTGACGGTGGCGGAGACCGGCACGGAAGCGTTGATGAGCGTGAATGAAAGCAATTTTGATTGCGTGGTGTTGGACCTGCGGTTGCCGGATATGTCGGGATTCGATGTGCTGGAGAAGATTGGAAACAGCCCGACGTTAAGCGACTTGCCGGTAGTGGTTTTTACCGGCAAAGACTTGTCTTCCGAAGAGGACGCGCGACTGCACACGCTGGCGCGCAGCGTGGTGGTCAAGGACGTGGAATCTCCGGAGCGGCTACTGGACGAAACGGCATTATTTCTGCACCGTGTGATTACCGACCTGCCGCCCGAGAAACAGCGCATGCTGGAGAGATTGCACCGCTCGGACGAAGCGCTGGTCGGCAAGAAAGTGCTGGTGGTGGACGACGACGTGCGAAACATTTTCGCATTGAGCAGCGTGCTCGAACGGCGGGGCATGACGGTGCTCACGGCGGGCACCGGCCGGGAAGCCATCAAAACACTGGAATTCACAAAAGACGTGGCCATCGTGTTGATGGATATTATGATGCCTGAAATGGATGGCTATGAAACCATGCGGGTGATTCGGCAGAACGCCAGGCTGCGACGCTTGCCGATTATCGCGTTAACTGCCAAGGCCATGAAAGGCGACCGGGAGAAGTGTCTGGAAGCGGGCGCATCGGAATACCTGGCCAAGCCTGTAAATACGGACCAACTGCTTTCCGTGTTACGCATGTGGCTGCACCGGTAGCTTGTGAAGAAATTTCTGGAGCTACCGGATCACGATTAGGGTCGGAACTTTTGGCGCGGGGATGCGGTTGTACGGTAAATCCCTGAGCCCGGCAGATAAAATATGATCGTACCTGACAAAGTAAATATTTTGATGGTGGACGATCAGCCATCCAAGCTTCTGACCTATGAAGCCATCCTCGCGGAACTCGGCGAAAACCTGATTAAGGCCAATTCGGGGCGCGAAGCTCTGGAATTGCTATTGAAGACGGACATCGCGGTGGTGTTGATGGACGTAAGCATGCCGGAGCTGGACGGGTTCGAGTTGGCGGAAATCATTCGGCAGCATCCGCGATTTCAAAAGACGGCGATTATTTTTATTTCGGCGGTGCATCTGACGGATCTGGACCGGTTAAAAGGGTACCAACGCGGGGCGGTGGATTATTTGTCCGTGCCAGTAGTGCCGGAGCTGCTGCGCGCAAAGGTAAGCGTGTTCGCTCAGTTGCATCGCAACGCACAGCAACTGGAGCTCCTGAACACGGAGTTACGCGGGCTTTCGGGAAAATTGCTGAGCACGCAGGACGAGGAGCGGCGGCGCATCGCGCGCGACCTGCATGACGGGTTGGGCCAGGAGCTGAGTGCGGCCAAAATGCTGGTGGACGGAATTCATATGGGGCAGCAATCCGTCGAGGCGAAAAATCAGGCGGCGCTGCAAGCGAGCGGATTGCTGGAACGGGTGATGCAGCAAGTGCGCAGCATTTCGCATCTGCTGCATCCGCCGTTGCTGGATGAGATTGGTTTGCAATCGGCGCTGCGCTGGTATCTGGACGGATTAACGGAACGGAGCGGGATTGAGACCGTTTTCGATGTGCACCCGCAGGAGTTTCCACGATTGGCGCCGGAAGTCGAGACGGCGGTTTTTCGTATCGTGCAGGAAGCGCTCACAAATGTTTTTCGTCACTCGGGAGCGATGAAGGCCTGCATTACCTTGACAAAAAACGATCATCAGGTGGCGGTGAGCGTGCGCGATTTTGGGAAAGGAATCGCGGGACATATTGTGGAGTTGCGCCCTGGCAGCGTGGGCATAGGCCTTGGCGGAATGCGCCAGCGCGCTAAGGAATTCGGCGGCGAGTTGCGATTGCAAAATGCGGATCCGGGGACGCTCATCGAAGTGACGATTCCTATAAAGGCGGGCGATTCGGAAGTGCGAGCCACGCAAGCATCCCTGCGTGGGTCTCGCTCGTGAGTTTCTCTTTAATGTTGATTTGCCGCGTAAGCGCAAGCGCCCGCGGGCTTCCCGATCACCCCTGAGAACCTTTGGCATAACAGCATTACACCTGCCTCCCGTGTGTAAGAACCGACCGTTTCGGGCCTGAAATCGATAGTAATAAATCGTCTGAAAAATCCGGGATTAGCGGAAGATAGAGATATCCCTGTGCCGGCAACAACTTTTTGTCCGACGTTGGGGAACATGTGAACCGATTTTGGGGAAATGACACGTCTAACCGATCAAGATATAGGTGCGCCATCGCGAGGAAATGCCAGCTTGAGGCCAGCTTGAAGAAGGAATCATGAAGTCGCCGGAACAGTATGTTTTCCTAAAGCGCGCCAGATTCGCCAGACTGTGGCCTTTGTGCGTAGTGACAGTGGCGACGGTAATAGCGGCATGGAGCGGTGGCCTGATGGCGGTGAAAGCCGCCGCGGCGCAAGAGCCGGGACCGATCAACCAGGGAGCGGCTAAATCGCCTCCGGCACTGGGAACTATTAAATCGATTTCGGGGAATACTCTGGTATTGGCCAGCGATACGGGCGTGGAAATGAATGTAGACGTTCGGGATTCCACAAAAATCGTTCGCATCGCTCCTGGTCAAAAGGATTTGAAGGACGCGCAGCCTATCGCGCTGACAGATCTTCAGGTGGGCGACCGCATTCTGGTGCGCGGGAAGGTCGGGGACGACAATAAGACGTTTTCGGCGACTTCCATTATTGCGATGAAGAAAGCGGACATCGCGGAAAAACAAAATCGAGAGCGCGATGAATGGCAAAAATTCGGCGTGGGAGGATTGGTAAATAATGTTGACGCGGCGGGCGGGGTGATCAGCATTACCACGCCATCGTTACGAGAAAAGAAAACGGTTGCGGTGCGCGTAACGAAAGACACCGTGCTGCGACGTTATACGCCGGGTTCGGTGAAGTTTGACGAGGCCAAGCCCGCGCCGCTCGCGGAAATACGGCCCGGCGATCAATTGCGCGCGCGTGGCGAGAAAAACGCGGATGGCAGCGAGCTGACGGCGCAGGAGATTGTCTCTGGGAGCTTCCGAAATATTTCTGGAACGATTTCGTCACTGGACAACGCGCAGAGCACCATCACAGTGCACGACCTCGCCACGAAAAAAAATGTTGCGGTGAAGATTACCTCTGAGTCGCAGCTTCGCAAATTACCGGCGCCGGTGGCGCAACGCATCGCGCAACGATTGAATGGATCGAGTGGCGCGAATGGCGGTGCGAATGCAGATCAAGCGGGTTCTGGGCAGGCCGGTTCCACAAGGCCTGAGGCGCCGACGGCCAAGGAACCGGCGGCGGGCTCGGGGCAAGGGCAAGGAGATTTTGGCGGACGCGGGCGTGGCATGGGCGGTGGAGCGGGCGGCCCTGGCGGCGGCGCGGATTTGCAGCAAATGATCAGCCGCATGCCGGCTTCCACAATCGCAGATTTACAGAAGGGCGACGCGGTCATGCTAGTGGGCACCGAAGCAATCGGCAGCAATGCGGTGACGGCCATCACGCTGCTGGCTGGAGTTGAACCGATTTTGCAAGGTTCGCCGAATGGCGGAGCATCGTCAATTCTCTCGCCCTGGAGTCTGAGCGCTGCGCCCAGCGGAGAAGCAGGAACACCTTAGACGCACTGAATACACAGTCTCACCTGCGGCAATTCATTCGTGGAGAGTTGATGAGAGTTCGGGCCCTATACATAGCTATTTTATTTTTATTCGCGCTGGCTTTCGGGGCGAACTTTTCGGCCGGCGCACAGGCGCCCTCGACGGGCACGCTGCGCGGACAAGTGATCGATCCTTCCGGTTCGACGGTTAGCGGAGCAGCGGTGTTGCTGACCGCGCCAAACGGGAATTCGGTCGATTCCGTTACCAATAGAGATGGATTTTATGAAGTCACGGGACTGGCGCCCGGAACGTACACGGTAAAAGTTGTAGCGGAAGGTTTCGGCTTATTCACGGCGCAAAATATCGCAGTAAAAGCGGAGCAGACACAAACACTGAAGATTGCGCTGACGCTGGAAGAGCAAAAATTGGAGATACACGTCGAGGACTCTCCAACGCAACTGGACGTGAATCCGGAAAACAACGCCGGAGCCATTATTTTGAAAGATAAAGATCTGGAAGCGTTGTCGGACGATCCGGACGAGCTGATGGACGAGTTGCAAGCTTTGGCGGGGCCATCCGCGGGGCCTAATGGCGGACAAATTTATATTGATGGATTTACGGCCGGGCAACTTCCCCCGAAAACTTCCATTCGGGAAATTCGAATCAATCAGAATCCATTTTCGGCGGAGTACGACAAACTGGGCTA
>Ga0307475_10001346_pt1 | contig 14612 bp, 14 predicted proteins | sample atmos_gasesECM1C_FD_203317 | JGI IMG/M metagenome (GOLD analysis project Ga0307475, IMG submission 203317) | Hardwood forest soil microbial communities from Morgan-Monroe State Forest, Indiana, United States - atmos_gasesECM1C_515 | ecosystem: Environmental > Terrestrial > Soil > Temperate... | reverse complement strand
CAAGCTTGGGTAATTTCGTGCCGTCTTTCAGGCCGTAGGTGGTTTCGTTCCAGCCCGGCAAAGTTTTGTATTCGGGCGTGACGTGCTCATATTCTTCGGCCAGGGCAGGCATTTCGTGCAAGCGCTTGCCTTTGTATTTGTAGCCGACGCAAACTTGGATTTCGCGTTGGGTGTCGAAGACGTCCAGTTTGGTGATTACCAGCGAGTCGATGCCGTTGATCATTTTGGCGTAGCGCAATACCTGCAGATCGAGCCATCCGCAGCGGCGGGGACGCCCGGTCACGGCGCCGAATTCTTTGCCGCGCTTGCGAACTTCTTCAGCGTCGAGGTCGGGCATTTCGGTGGGAAATGGGCCGGAGCCTACGCGCGTGGTATAGGCTTTGGAAATGCCGAGGATGTGTTTGAGCTTGGTGGGTGGAACACCTACGCCAGTGGAGGCTCCGCCGGAGATGGCGCTGGAGGAAGTGACGTAAGGGTAGGTGCCGTGGTCGATGTCCAGCATGGTGCCTTGAGCGCCTTCGAAGAGAACGGATTTACCTTCGTCCATGGCGTGGTTGACAAGCTCGGCAGTGTCACAGATGTAGCCGCGAATTTTTTCGCCTAATGCCAGCGTGTCTTCCACTTCGTGGGAGAAGTCGACATTTGCCCCGTAAGCGCCTTTGGCGAGGCGATTTTTTTCGGCCACAACGTGGGCGGCTTTTTTGCGAAACGAATCGGGATCCAGCAAATCGCACATGCGTAAACCGCGGCGGGCCATTTTATCTTCATAGGCAGGTCCGATACCGCGGGAAGTTGTGCCGATTTTGTCCGCGCCACGCGCGCCTTCGGCGGCTTTATCCAGCTCGCGGTGATAAGGAAAAATTAAATGGGCGCGATTGCTGACGTGCAGGCGGCCCTTCACGTCGATGCGGGCCTTAGCCAGAGTTTCGATTTCGTTGACGAGCGCGGCGGGATCGACGACTACTCCGGTGCCGATCACAGCGTGACGCCCAGGACGCAGAATCCCGCAAGGGATGAGTTGCAGAACGTAGCGATTGGTGCCGATGATGACGGTGTGGCCGGCATTGTGGCCTCCGGCTACGCGCGCGATATACTCGAAGGAGCCGGCGAGGTAGTCGACTACTTTACCTTTCCCTTCATCGCCCCATTGCGCGCCTACCACCACGACAGAGTTCATTTCTGACCTTTCTTACCGGTTGATCCGTTGCAGCTAATGCATCTAAGCCAGCCGCCTGGAACATCGGCGGATGACGCTTCCCTCCCCGTCATGGAGAGAAGCATGGTGGGAACTTTGACAGCAAACGGCAAAACAAATCGTACCTGTGCCTTCGCAAAGGCGCAAGCAAGGCAGATATTAGACGGTGACTCAGTTTGACTTGGAACCGTCGATCCAATTCCTGATCCATCCGAGACAATATGCAACTGCGCCGACGATCGCCATGCCGGCCCAGAAAGGCCAATGCTCTTCCACGTAAGCGCCAGGACCGAGCGGCAAAAAGCGCGTAAAGAAGTGGATTTTCGCGCCGACATAGAGCAGGCCGAAGATGACAAGAAGAAAAACACTCGCCCTATCGAGCCACTTCGTCATGCCGTTAGTTTAGCAAAGCTTCGATTTCGGGAACGCAACGGTTCTACGTACTTACCTGCCGGTAGCGGAAACAGGTGGTGGCGTGGTCGTTGACCATGCCTACAGCTTGCATGAAGGCGTAACAGATGGTGGTGCCGACGAAGCGGAAGCCGCGTTTTTTCAGGTCTTTGCTTATGGCGTCGGATACCTGGGTAGAGGCTGGCAGGCCGGCGAGAGTTTTCCACGCGTTTTGGATGGGCTTGCCGTTCACGAAGGTCCAAATGTATTTGTCGAAGGAGCCGAATTCTTTCTGGACCTGCAGCAACGCTTTGGCGTTGCTGATGGTGGACTCGATTTTCAGGCGATTGCGAATGATTCCGGGATCTTTTAGTAAGGCGCGTACTTTTTTGCGGTCGTAGTCAGCCACCTTTTTTGGGTCAAAGCCGTCGAATAGTTCGCGGTAACGTTCGCGCTTTTTCAGCACGGTGTCCCAGCTTAGGCCTGCTTGCGCGCCTTCAAGGGTCAGAAACTCAAATAGCGTGTGGTCGTCGTGGACCGGGACACCCCACTCTTTGTCATGGTAGGCGATGCTGAGATCGTTGCTGGGCCATTGGCAACGAACGAGAGGCGCGGTGTTTTTCATTTGTTCTGATTTCATTTGTTCTGGCGCGAATATTCAGCTAACGAACTTGGAAAATAAACGGCGCGTCGCAGAAAATGTGCGGCGCGCCGTTCACAAATGAATCATAGATGAAGACAGGCTTCTGCCCTAAATTGCGAGTTTGAGATTACGCCAGGTGCCTGGCCAAGGCCTTGGTGATTTGGTCCTTGGGAACTGCGCCAACGATTTGTTCCACGACCTGGCCGTTTTTAAAAACCAGCAAAGTGGGGATGCCGCGAACGTTGTAGCGGCCCGCAGAATTGATCGCTTCATCGACGTTCAGTTTCATCACTTTGAGTTTGCCGGCGTAATCATGAGCGATCTCTGCGACCGTGGGTGCCAGCATGTGGCACGGGCGGCACCAATCGGCCCAGAAATCTACCATTACCGGTTGCGCGTTGCTGGCGCTAAGCACCTCTGCCTCAAAATTGCCATCTGTTACGGATTGAATATTATCAGCCATGTTGTTTGTCCTCAGCGGATTGGCCCGGAAGGGCTCCCGCTGGCTCCTTGAGTCGCTTAATTAGATGTTGCAACGAAGATTTGGTTTCGTGCCAAACGCGCGGTCTTATAGAGCTTCGCATATTCCGTTGCTGGGCGCTTCCACGAAAAATCCTTGGACATGCCGTTAAGTTGGATGCGCTTCCAGATACGTTCGTCGGCGAAATGATGCAAAGCCAGGCGAACGGCATCGAGCAGAGCCGCGCCAGTATAGGGCTCAAACTTGAACCCGGTGCCGGTGCCGTGCTGTACGTCAAAAAGTTCGACAGTGTCGTCGAGACCACCGGTGGCGCGCACGATGGGGACGGCACCATACTTCAAACTGTAAATCTGATTCAAGCCGCAGGGTTCGTAGCGCGAAGGCATGAGGAACATGTCGGCTCCTGCTTCGATTTTGTGGGCGAGTTCATTGTCGTAGGCGATGCGCACGCCAACGCGGCCGGGGAATTCGTCAGCGAGAGTCTCGAACAATTCTTCGTAGCGGCGCTCGCCGGTGCCTAGAATGGTGAGGATGATGTCTTCGAGCATTAATTCCTTGGCGACGGCGGCAATGAGATCAAAGCCCTTTTGATCGGCAAATCTGGAGACAATGCCAAGAACCGGGCTGGATTGATGTTCCGGAGAAAGGCCAAAGATTTCGAGCAGCTCTTTCTTGCAGGCATGCTTGCCGGTCAGATCTTTCGCGGAATACGTGGCGGCGATCAATTTGTCTTTCTCGGGATTCCAGACGGAATAGTCAACGCCATTGAGAATGCCTACCACGTGATCGCGCCGACTGCGAACCACGCCGTCGAGTCCATATCCGAATTCCGGAGTTTGAATTTCTTCGGCGTATTTTTTGCTGACGGTGGTGAGGTAGTCGGAATAGACCAGGCCACCCTTCAGGAGGTTGACGTCGCCGTAGTATTCAAGACCGGCGGGATGGTAAACCTCTGGCGGAATGCCGGCGCGATCGAGTACCGCCGCTGGAAATTGCCCTTGATAGCCTAAATTATGGATGGTGAAAATTACCGGAAGTTCTTTCACCAGCGGGTCGGCGGCGTACAAGGAGCGCAACAGCGTTGGAACGAGTGCGGTCTGCCAGTCGTGGCAGTGGATTACGTCGGCGGGCCAGACGTGCTTGGCGATTTCAATAGTAGCGCGGCAGAATTCACTGTAACGCTCGGCGTTGTCGGGGAAATCTCCCGCGCTACCGCCATAGATTCCGTCGCGGTCGAAGTAGCCGGGATCGTCGACGAAAAAATAGCGCACACCGTCAAGCATGGTGCCATCGGCAATGGAGGGGAAGCGCAAGCGGCCGCCCAACGGGATGGTTACGCTGGGCATAATCACCATGCTTGTTTTTATTCCACGGTAACGAGGTAGCACCACGGCCAGTTCATGGCCCTGAGCGACCAGGGCTTTGGGCAGCGCTTCGATCACGTCCGCGAGGCCGCCGGTCTTCGAGAAGGGCAGGCCTTCGGATGCCGCAAAAAGTATTCTCAAAACAAGCTCACTGGAAGTGCCGCTCCGCGTTGTGGATGAAGGTGACGCTGGACCATTTTACGCTACGCTATCCGATTTCATAAGCGCGGTCAAAGTCCGGCGCCGCGCTGGTAGTTGTTACACTGAGGAGCGATGAGTCGTCAACATCTGGGTCAACATTTTCTTGCGGACGTTTATTGGCGGGAAGAAATCGCGCGCGCCATTCGGGTGTCGCCACGTTCGGAGGTGGCAGTTGCAGCGGCCGAGCAGCAAGCGGATTTTTGCTGGGTTGAGATTGGCCCCGGTCACGGCGAGATGACGGAATACCTTTTGGGCAGTCGCGTGCCGGTGCATGTGATCGAGGTGGACCAGTTTTTGATCGGGAATCTCAACCGTTTGAAGAAGAAAAATCCGAATCTCGATGTGATTTGCGGGGACATTCTTGAGACCGACCTGGCGGCCGTGGCTGGCGGGAAACGAATGCGGATTTATGGCAGTCTTCCCTACTACATCACCTCACCGATCCTCCATCACTTGTTTCGGTTTGCGGAATTGATCGACGAGATTCATGTAGTGGTGCAGGCGGAAGTGGCGGAGCGCATGGCGGCGGAACCTGGGAGTAAAGCTTACGGATATCTTTCCCTGGCGACGCAGTTGAATTCGCGGCCGGAACTGGTACTCGAGATTCCGCGAGCGGCGTTTACGCCACCCCCTGAAGTCGGGTCGACTTTGGTGACGCTGCGATTGCCTGGCGGGTGGGAGGAGTTGCGACACAGCGGCTTGTTACCCGCCGAAAATAAATCCGCGCAGCAGAAGATGGAAAGTGAAGAGGATTTTCTGGAATTTGTTAAGTTATGTTTCTCGAAGAAGAGAAAAACGCTGGTGAATAATTTGCGAGAGTTGGCGGAACCGGAAGAGGTACGCGACGCGCTGGGGACCGTTGGTTTGCGGCCGGATGCACGCGCGGAGCAGATTTCGATTCCTAATTTCGCGGCATTGTATTCGGCGCTGAGGAAGTAGACCCCTTTTGAGGAAGTCCCCGATGCCATGCTTTGCGGTAATCCATTCGCCACGATTCTGTTTTTCTGAATGCCCGAATGTCATCTAAGTCAAAAGTGGCGAGAAGTATCTGTTCCTGCTCCCCCGCCTTCGTAATCAAAGTGTCGGTGGGTAGGCCGGCGCGCCACGCCACGCAGCTGTGCGCCTGAGAACTTCCGCGGTTCAGCCCAGGATAATTCGTCATTGCGATTCCAACGAGATTTTCAAAGGCTCTAGTCTTGAACCCGGCGGTTCTGATCTCGTCCCAGGTACACGAATTTGGCACGATGACGAGCTCCGCGCCATTTAGCATCAGCTGGGTTGCGGCTTCAGGAAACTCCCTGTCAGCACAAATCATGGCACCGACCGTAACTTGTCCCTCAGTGCCTTCGAGAGTACAAACATCAAACGATTCACCGGGGCTGCAATTCACATCACAGCCGATGTCATCGGTGTTGGGGTTCGATTTTTGGATTTCGTCTTTGCCGAAGTCGCAGAGAAACACTTTGGAATAGTTGAGCACGACCTCGCCCCGGCTATTGAGAATGGAAACTGTATTCCTTGGCAGTGGCTGGTGAGCTTCCAAATAGGTAATGGCAATACTCATTTCCTGGTCTCGTGCCAGGACGGCAAAAGTCTGAAAGAAACTGCTCGTTTGATCAATGGCTAAGGCTATCCAACGTCGCCGACCTTGGGGATCAAGGCGGGCGAGAGTAGCGCCAATATTCCAAAGTTCCGGGAATACCGCCAAATCCGCTCCGAGTGTTTTGGCCTCGCGGCAAGCTTGGACGCCTTTTGGCAGGTTCTTGCCCTGATCGTCGCCAAATGGCGAGATTTGAAGCAGTGCCACTCTGAACTTCATATCGATGTTGTATGCAGAGATGTATGTTTGACAGTTTTTGCGGTGGCGGCCAGGCGGTCGGGATAATCGCTCATGATGCCATCTACGCCCGCGGCCATGAGCAAGCGCATGTGCGCGCAGTGATTTACAGTCCAGCATACGACTTGCAAATCTTTTTTTCGCGCGGCTGCGAGCAGCCCGGGACTTACCAGATCGTCGCGGATGGCCAATTGGCGCGCGCCGACTTCGAGAGCGCGGTCGAGGGGCTTTTCAATATGGCCGTCGTACAGCAAGGCGGTCATCAGCGTTGGTTCAATTTTTCGCACATTGGCCAGAATTGCGGCGTCGAAGGAAATAACGATGGTCCGCGCGACTTCGCCGGATTCCCGCAAGCAGCCGATTAGCGCGTGTTCGCCGCCCCAGGAGCCGCCGGGCTTCATTTCCAGGTAAAAGACCACGTCGTATTTTTTGGCAAAATCGAGGACTTCATCGAGGGTGGGGACGCGCTCGCCGGCGAATTCGCTGCCGAACCAGGAACCGGCGTCCAAGCGGCGCAAATCGGCGAGGGTCATATCGTGGACGGCGCCTTTTCCATTGGTGGTGCGATTCACGGTTTCATCGTGAATGGCCACCAGGCGCGCGTCACGAGTCAGTTGGAGATCGGTTTCGATAAAGGCGGCGCCTAAGGTCACCGCTTTCTTGAAGGCGGCCAAGGTATTTTCGGGCGCGTGACCGGAGGCTCCGCGATGAGCGATTAGCAGCACTGCAAAACACCGGCACAAGAATGGATAGCACGCGGAGCGGCGCGGCAAAATACTCGACATGCAGCAAGTACGGTAAAAAAAGATCGAGCCACGGTTCTATCCTAACATTGCCACCCGTCGTCAGTGCCGCGCACCCGATTGCCGTGCGACTTGAATCTAACCATTGTGTCAGGAGAATTTGAGTGATAGAAGGATCGGAATTGGAGGTCATCATGAGGAAGAGAGCTGTTTTGACTACAGCATTGCTGCTCGGGACAGCATTCAGTGGCATGCCGATGAGTTCGCATGCGCAGGACAAAAAGCAGCAACAGGCTGAACCAAAATCGCGGCAGAATCTGATCCGCGAAGTGCGGCACCAACTGGTATTGCTGCCCTACTATTCAGTGTTCGACAACCTGGCGTTCCGCGTGGAAGGCGACACCGTCATACTGGAAGGGCAAGTGGTTCGGCCAACGCTCAAATCGGATGCCGAAGGAGTGGTAAAAAGCATTGAAGGTATCGGCAGGGTGGTGAACAACATCGAGGTGTTGCCGCCATCGCCGATGGACGACCAGATTCGCCGCGCGGTGTACCGCACGATTTTCAGCGAGCCGGGACTGTCAAGATACGCCGAATCGGCTATTCCGTCGATTCACATCATCGTGAAAAACGGAAATGTTACTTTGGTCGGAGTGGTAGATAGCGAGGCAGACAAGAATCTCGTCAACTTGCGGGTGAACGGCGTACCTAACGTTTTTTCAGTAAAAAATGAGCTGGTGGTGACGCCCTCCAAGTAAGACGGGTTCGATTTCGTCCTCAGCAAGGATCACGACGCGCACAGGCGAGCCGTTTTTCTGTGGGGCATCGGACGCCGCGCCGATCACTGTTACTTTTGGTCACGGAATGTCTCACGTTATACTTTGTTATGGACTTTCGTACCTTGGCCGCAGCCGCCGGGCTGGTGTTCTTATTGAATGTGGTCGGCGGTGATTCACGCGCGACAAAGCCCGATTCGTCGCAGAAAGATTCTTGGCAAAAAGATCTTCTGGACTGGCGCGCTAAACATGCCGCCGAACTGCAGAAGCCGGATGGCTGGCTTTCTTTAGCGGGGCTGGAGTGGTTGCAGCCGGGCGATAATTCGTTTGGCGGCGCTGCGGATAATAAAATCCGTCTGGCGCATACGGCGGTGGCGCACTTAGGCGTGCTGCAATTAGACGGTCAAACGGTTCGCTTAATTGAGCCCGCCGGAGGATTTCCGCCGGAATTTCTGGTGGCTGGGGCGGCGGCGAAACCGCAAGCGTTGCAGACGAATCTCGACAACGACAAGGACGCGCCGCATCTGACCATTGGAACACTGAACATGTATGCGATCCGGCGGGGCGATAGGTTCGCGTTGCGCGTGAAAGATTCGAAATCGCAGGCCTTGCTGGGGTTTCATGGATTGAAATGGTATACGCCCGATCCGGCCTACCGCGTTACGGCAAAATGGATACCGTACAATCCGGCAAAAACGGTGGCGCTCGACACCCTTGCGGGGACACATTATTCGCAGCCTGTTCCCGGCGCGGCGGAATTTCAACTTGCGGGCAAGACTTACCGGCTGGAGCCGGTGCTTGAGGATTCCGACCCCAGCAGACTCTTTTTTATATTGCGAGATACCACCAGCGCTGCGACAACCTACAGAGCCTGCCGGTTTCTGTATACCGCGCTGCCGAGCGAGGGAGTAGCGAAGGCCGGGGAGTTGGCGCTGGATTTCAATCACCTGGAAAACCCGCCTTGCGCCTATACGCCATTCGCGACGTGTCCTCTGCCGCCGCCTGGAAACCGGCTGCATATTGCGCTGCCAGTGGGCGAGCAGCGATATCACGATTGATTTGGGCAGACGATGACACCGAACTCACCTTCTGAAAGCGGCGCGGACGCGTTGGACCGCGCAAAACTCACGGAGTTGCGCACCATCTTGCTGAAGCTGCACAAGACGTTGCTGGATATGGAGCGGCGGGACTATGAGCGTGAGCATGGGCACGTGTCCACCGGGGAATTATTTCGCCTGGTGCTGGATCACCAGCAATTTGGCTGGCTGCATAACATTTCGGAATTTGTGGTGCGGCTGGATGAAACGTTGGCTGGTGAAGTGCCCATTACTCCTGAAGATACGCGCAGCGCGATTGGCACGGCCCGGAAGTTATTTGTGCCTTCAGAGTCCGGGGACGCTTTTCAGAAGCGCTACTTCGATGCCATTCAGCGCGATCCCGCAGTGGTGATGGAGCATGCTGAGTTGGCGCGGCTGTTTAATAGCGAGCCGGAAGTTAGAGGTTAGAAGTTAGAGTAAGTACGCGATAAAAATTCTTCTCGAATGAATTACTCCGTGGGAACTCCAAAACATTTTGCGAAGAAGAGCGTCATCCGGCGGCTGCGGCGGGCGGAATTGCCCAGCGATACGATTGAGCTGGCGCGCTTCTTGATTGGCAAAGTGGTGGTGCACGAACTGCCGGCGGGGCGGGTTAGCGGGCGCATCGTGGAAACGGAAGCGTATCCACCGGGCGATCCGGCCGGGCATCATTTCCGCGGGCCGACTCCGCGCATCCGCTCGATGTACCTGGAACCTGGGCATGCGTACGTATTTTTTAACTATGGCGCGCATTTCATGTTGAATGTCAGCGGCGAGCGGGCGGGTACGGCGGGCGGGATTTTGATTCGCGCGGTCGAGCCGCTGGAAGGCATCCAGCTGATGAAAAAACATCGCCATTGTAACGAGGTGCTGAGCTTGACGCGCGGGCCGGGGCGGCTGGCCTCGGCGTTTCAAATCGATCGCAGTCATGATGGAGTGGATTTGTGCGCTGAGAGTGCGTTGTGGTTGGGCGTGATCACCGGCGAAGCCAAGCAGAGCGATGCGGAAACGGTGATCGGGGAAACGGTGCGGATTGGAATTACGCGAGCAGCCGATCATGTGTTGCGCTTCTATGAAGCGGGGAATCCATTTGTGAGCGGTCCCAAACGGCTGCTGGGAGCTGGAGCGTTTGCGAGCCCCAGGAAAATTGAGTCCAGTACGACGAAAGCAAAGGCTAAGCTTCGCGCCAGATCGATGAGAAAATCCGCCGCCACACGGGTCGGTACCTTTGCAGGAGTTAAGACGGGGAAAAGCGTTCGGAAAAAGATTGGCCCGCCCAGGTCGGAATGATCATCGGTCGATTTTCTTTCAAACCGTGAACACAAATTCGGTTTTGATATCGGGTGCAGTGGCGCCGGCAACTTGCAATCGCGGGCGGCAGCAACTACTCTTCCGCGATGCCCGATATCACGCCTGAGTTTCTGTTGTATGGATTCATCTGGTATGTTGCGTTTCTTTTTTCGACCACATGTCATGAAGCGGCGCACGCCTTTGTCGCGAAACGGGGCGGTGATGAGACCGCTTCTCAAGGCGGGCAAGTTTCGCTAAATCCCATTCCGCACATCCGGCGCGAGCCATTCGGTATGGTGCTTGTTCCGCTGCTGTCTTATGTCATTAACCAATCCATGATTGGCTGGGCCAGCGCGCCGTTCGATCCGGCCTGGGAGCGGCGCTACCCGCGGAGAGCGGGATGGATGGCGCTGGCCGGTCCAGCGGCAAACTTTTCATTGATGATTCTCGCGGTGATCGGCTTACGGGTGGGAATGTCAACCGGCTTGCTGGGAAGGGATCCGGCGACCGGGCGACCGGGAATTACCTTCGTGGTACTAATTGTTTTCTTTTCTTTAAATCTATTGCTGGGCACCTTCAACCTCTTGCCGGTGCCGCCCTTGGATGGGAGCACCGGAATCATGATCTTCATGAGCGAGAGCACCGCGCAAAAATATCTGAACTGGCTGCGCGGGAATAGCTACGCGATGCTGGGATTGCTGGTGGGCTTGCTGTTTTTTAACAAGGTGTATCGATATATCGAGGAATTTGCTACGAACGTTTTGCTTCGCGGTCATTTTTAGATCGCTGTTTCAACCTGGTACGAATTTCCCTGAGAGTTGCGAGTACCTGCTTTTGGCGCCGAGGTTTAACGCCTGAGGGCCTGGTGTGTTCGGATTTGGAAAGTGGCGAAACGGGCGGAGGGTTCAAAAGGGGATGCGCTGGGGTTCGGAATTGGAGCAGTGACGCTGACCATTGTGGAATCGAGTTTTTGTGCGCTGACGCCGGGCTTGTTGTAATGCCCTGAATCTTGAAGCTTTGTTTGATTTCGTGGCTTGAAGCCGCAGCGGAGAGGAAGGCGAAGGGAATGGAGGAAGAGTTGCGAAACAGGAAGTGTGGGAAATGTGGAGACCAAGACGATCGAGGTTGTAGCGCCGCGTAGTTCGCTTACACCTTGCATTCTGGATGACGATCCCGAGCAGCTAAGCGTGCTCTCGGAAATGATTTCCGAGATAGGTTATGAATCGTTGATGACCGCCGATCCCGAAGAAGCGGTACGGCTCGTGCAATCAGGAGCTTGCCGGGTAATTCTCGCGGATGTTCATTTGCCTGGGATACATGCTTATGAATTTCTGGACCGCCTGTTGCGCGTGGACCCCGGGGTTCACGTGATCATCATCACCAAGGAAGTTACGCTCGAATCCGCTCTCGAAGCGATACGACGCGGGGCCACAGATTTTTTGCCGAAGCCGCTGGACCGCCTGCGGTTGAAGCGCGCGCTCGACGACGTGGCCTCGCTGTACGACCAGCGGCGGCGGGTGCGGGCGCTTGAAGAACAGCTGCTGCGAGATTTGGAATTTCACGGCATCGTGGGCAAGAGCCCGGTGATGCTCGAAGTTTTTGACTTTGCGCGCAAGGTGGCGCGGCACTATACCAATGTGTTGCTGGTGGGACCGACGGGCACCGGGAAAGAACTGGTGGCACGGGCCATACATCAGCTGAGCCCGGTGAGCCAACAGCGCCTCGCAGTTTGCAACTGTTCGGCGATGGTGGACACACTGCTGGATAGTCAACTTTTTGGACATGTGCGCGGGGCCTTTACCGGCGCAACGGAAATGCGCCCGGGATTGTTCGAATACGCGGACGGCGGAACGGTTTTCCTTGACGAAGTGGGCGAAACATCGCTGGCCATGCAGGCCAAGCTGCTGAGGGTGATACAAAACCGCGAAGTGCAACGCGTGGGCTCGCCGGAGGTGCGGCACGTGAATGTGCGATTGATTGCCGCTACCAATCGGGACCTGCGCGGAGAGGTACTGGCGGGGCGCTTCCGGGAAGACCTGTTCTACCGCTTGAGCTCGATTCAAATTCGCGTGCCTTCGCTGACCGAGCGGCTCGAGGATATTCCGTTGCTGGTGCAATTCTTTGTAAAGAAATACAACCAGGCCTATGGCAAGAGTATTTCCGGATTAACGCGGCGCGCGCAAACGGTGCTGCTGCAACATCCCTGGCCTGGCAATGTGCGCGAACTTGAGAATGTAATCTCCAGCGCGGCGATTACCACCACGGGAGATTTTATTAACCTGGCGGATTTGCCGGAAAATCTGCAACACCGCGGCCAGCGCACCGCGGAAGGCGCGGAGTGGCGGCCGCTTTCGCTGGACGAAGTTCGCAAGGTGCATATTCAGAGGGTGCTGGCGATGTGCATGGGCAACCGCTTGCGGGCCGCGCAAGTATTGGGCATCGGACGCACCAGTTTGTATCGTTACCTGAAACGTGATCAGTTCGAGCAGGGTTTGCAGGTAAAGCTGCGTGGAGCTGCCGCAGCAGGATCTGTGCAGGTTTGACTTTGTGCGCTGTCGACGCCAGATACCGATAGGCGTTAGCTGTTCTCTAAACATTGTGTGGCTTTAAGTTGTGGCTGCACGTCATCGTCTGGCCTGTCGAGTGCGCATCTCTGGTTAGTTGTAAACGCCTTCTTCCATCGCGGCGGTTTCAAAATATACCGGCTCTTGCAGTTGCAGGCGCTTTGCTACGCGGGGCGTAGACCGCCGACCGCAATGGCGACAGGTGAAAACTAAAGCGCAGGGCGCCGCTATGACAAAATACTTGGCGCACCGGCGTGCCTTTCGTTTTGCAGCAGATTATAGGGATCGCTACTGGCTGGCCGGAGCCTCTGGCGTTGGCGTTACAGAGCCCGGCAAAGTCACCGCATCATCGATGCTTACAAGCATGCCGGTTCCGGCTGGCAGATCTACTTCCTTGCCTTTGCGTGCCACGATGTAGGCAGCGCTTCCTGCGATACCGAAGCCGAATCCTCTGGCAACATTGCTGAAAATCAAACCCACGAGCGCGCCGCCGCCCGTGCCGATGGAAGCTCCTAGCACGTCGCCTCGGTAGTCGTGTCTCTCCTCGATGATCTGGCCTTCATCTATTCTGACGTCGTGGCGGCGCGGAGCATCGCGATCGCCGCCGGGCCGTACGATTTCGAGGATGCTCATGTGCACGGGGACGAGGCGGCTATCGATTTCAATGCTGCGGAAATTCAAATCCATGTAAGCCTGGCCGCGAAAAACGGAAAAGTGACGCGCCCGCTCCACGGTGCCGATGGTGCCGTGGACGCGGGTGCCAGCGGGAAGCAGCAAAGTGTTGCCAACGAAGACCGGCTCCGATAGCACGGCGACAAACGCATCGCCGTTGCGTGAAGCGGCGGTGCCGATTTCGCTGGCGATGTGCAGGCGCACTTCGGTTCCGGGAGCAACTTTTCGCGGCTCGGGGCGCGGCTCGGAATAGGAGACCGGTGCGGTCGTGAAAAGCAGCGCACCAGCCAAAACTGCGGACGACAATGGTTTCATGAATTTTCCTCCTGCCCACACCTTGCACGTGGGCTGACCCCGTGTCGTGGGGCGATTCCGGCTTTGCCGGAACGTTTCCGCTGGCGCCGCGGACCCGGCGTTTGGGAAAGCCAACGCAGGGCGGATGGGGAGGAACTCCATCCGCGTGTAGTGTACTGCGGAGGCGGCGTACGGAAATACGATCTTCTACCGATGTGTTGCACAACTGGACACAATTTGCGCTTGCGATGATGCGCGTTCAGGGGCGGATAATTTTCGCCTGCTCGAAATATTTACCCGAACGATGGGATGTGATTGTGATATCGTGCCGCTAAATTTTCGTTTGGACGGAGGATGCATGTTCAACAACCGTTCTTCAAAGATCCTTACTATGGTGATGTGCGTAGTGCTTTGTATTGCTCTAGCAAAGGCTCAGGATACTGCCAAAAAGTCCGCCACTGACAAATCCGCGCAGAATAAGGCGGAAACACCAACAGCCAGCAAGCCTGCCGCACCGGAACCGTTCATCGGAACGCCGAACAAAATCAAATGGGTGCAATTCGCGCCGGGCATCGAGTATGGACCTGTGCATGGCGATTGCGACAAACCTGGAGCGCCGTGTGTCTTTCAATTGCGGTTCGCCGCCGGCGGGAAAATTCCACCCCACTGGCATCCTGTCGACGAAAATGTAACCGTGATATCAGGAACGTTTATGGCGGGCATGGGCGATTCGTATGATGAGTCGAAGATGATGTCTCTTCCAGCGGGAACCTACGTGCTGATGCCAAGACGCATGCATCACTTCGCGGGGACAAAGGGCGGCGCGCTGGTACAGGTTCACGGAGTGGGCCCATTCAAAATAAATTATGTAAATCCGGCCGACGATCCGAGTAAGGCCGCCAAAGCTTCCGATTAATTTTTGTGTGCGCGAAAATCGTGGCGAGCGCAGGCAATCTGGTTGCGCTCACGATGCTGTGCTAGACTTTTGTTCAGCAGACGCAAAAATTTTGCGACTGTTGAAACGTGGAACTTCGGGCTCTGTGCAACGAGGTCCCGCGAACCCCGCCAGGCCCGGAAGGGAGCAAC
>Ga0307475_10001344_pt1 | contig 14623 bp, 16 predicted proteins | sample atmos_gasesECM1C_FD_203317 | JGI IMG/M metagenome (GOLD analysis project Ga0307475, IMG submission 203317) | Hardwood forest soil microbial communities from Morgan-Monroe State Forest, Indiana, United States - atmos_gasesECM1C_515 | ecosystem: Environmental > Terrestrial > Soil > Temperate... | reverse complement strand
AAAGATTTGATTCTGGACATGAATCCTATCGGCCAGCTAGCCGGGCTTGGTCCGCAAGTTGCGTTGGTGACCAGATACGACACGCATCCCATCGTCAGCGAAATGAAGGGCACCGCAACGGGTTTCCCGCTCTCGCGCTCCATTGACGTAAAGAGCGGCTCGAAGACCACCGCCGAAAAGCTCTTCGGCTCCTCGGACTCCAGCCTTGCAACCAACAAACTGAATTCCCCCAACGTCGACCCGAATGATCCCAAGAATAAAAAGGGCCCGATGACGATCGCTGCGGCTGGCACTTACAATACCGGCAAAGAAAATTCGCAGGGCCGGTTTGTGGTCGTCGGCAGTTCCGCTTGGGCAGCCAACTCGTTCATCAATTTCAATGGCAATCGCGACCTTGCGCTGAACGCCATGAATTGGCTTTCCTCCGACGAGGATTTGATCTCCATTCGCCCCAAAGAGCCGGAAGATCGCCGCATCACGCTAACCCGCGCGCAGATGAATTGGGTTCGTATCACCAGCCAATTCATTTTGCCGCTCATCGTGGTCTTCGCCGGCGTTTCGGTGTGGTGGCGCAGAAGATAGCAAACGCGGACCATGAAATGGAGTTTGGCATTCTATAATCGCGGAAAAAATGAACTTACTACCGTTAGCTCCAGAGCCATGAAAAATAGCGGACTTCTCATCGCCGCCGTCGTGCTCGCCGCTCTTACCGGCGCGCTCTACTGGTCTAATCGTCATCCGCCTTCCGAGAACACGGCGAAGGCTTCTCTCGATACTCCACCCAAAATTCTCTCGCTGAAACAGGAAGACATTTCCAGGATTGCGATTCGGAAGAAGGGCGGGGAAGAGCTGGACCTGGCGAAAGGCGATGCCGGTAAGTGGCAAATCACTGCGCCCAAGCCGCTCGGCGCCGACCAGGAAGCCGTGTCGAGCCTGCTCTCCAGTGTCTCTTCGCTCAACGCAGACCGTCTGGTAGAAGACAAAGCCGCGGACTTGAGCCAATTCGGCCTCGCGCAGCCTGCTCTCGAACTCGACGTGACCACCAAAGACGGCAAGCCGCAAAAGCTTTTCCTGGGTGACGACACTCCGGCGGGCAGCGCGGTGTTTGCCAAGCTGGATGGCGATCCGCGCGTTTTCACCATTGCGAGTTACAACAAAACCAGTATCGACAAGACCGCCAACGATCTTCGCGACAAGCGCTTGCTGACGGTCGACTTTGACAAGCTCAGCCAGATCGAACTCGCGACAAAGAAACAAGACATCGAGTTTGGCCGCAACAAACAAGAATGGCAGATCGTAAAACCCAGGCCGCTGCGCGCCGACAATTTTCAGGTCGAGGAAATCGTGCGCAAGCTCCGCGACGCCAAGATGGACACCTCTTCCACCGACGCGGACGCGAAGAAGGCTGCCGTGGCGTTTGCCTCGGCAACGCAGGTGGCGACCGCAAAAGTGACCGACACGGCCAGCACGCAGGAACTGCAAATCCGAAAAAGCAAAGACGACTACTACGCGAAATCGACCGCTATTTCCGCTATTTACAAAGTCTCAAGCGACCTCGGCAAAGCACTCGACAAGAATTTGGATGATTTCCGCAACAAGAAACTCTTCGATTTTGGCTACGATGATCCCAGCAAGGTCGAGATTCACGATGGCGCGAAAGCTTATTTCCTGACCAAAGGCGGGCAGGATTGGTGGTCCGCGGATAGTAAAAAGATGGAATCATCGAGCGTCCAGTCTTTGATCGACAAAATTCGGGAACTCTCCGCCGGCAAATTCGTCGATTCCGGATTTACCTCGCCGACCCTGGAAGTGACGGTCACATCGAACGACGGGAAGCGCGTTGAAAAAGTCTTGATCTCCAAATCCGGCGACACATTCATCGCCAAACGCGACAACGAACCCGCGCTGTATCATCTCGATTCTTCTTCCGTCGCCGACCTGCAAAAGGTCGCCGCCGACGTTAAACCCGCTACTCCTCCCGCCAAAAAGTAGCAGTACACATTCTTCGTAGGCCGCGCCACAAGACCTGTAGCTCAGGTCCGGTTTTTGGACCTGAGGCCTTTTCTGCATGTCCTAAGGCTTTTCTCGATGAAATGGTGTCGCCGCGCCGTAAAGTCCACACAACGAGTTAGTGTAGGATACCCTTCGCGCCTCCGGCTGAATCAAAACTCCGGGGCAGCGCTCCCATAATGATTGCGCGTGGCTACTTTCGGATACTGAACTTCTTTGACATCGCCGAGGCGATTGATCTGGAGAAGTTGCGCGCCCTTCTCGGTCCCGAGGCGTCCCCTCGCTCGCCTGGGTTTGTCCATCTCACTCCCGAATACGCGCAGGCGCAGAATCCGCCCCTGGAGGAGTCGCTCGAGCCGCTCACGCTGCCCGGCGGCGAAAAGTTGAGCGGGAAAATCAAATACTACTGGTTTGGAGTTGCCTGCGTAGAGCTAACCGCGCCATTCCAATGCGACCTCGATGCCTTGTGCCCGGATTCGTACCGCTGGATGAACGCGCCCGAAGTCGAAAAAGCCGCGGAAGACTTGCTGCGTGGGCACCTTGAGCGGTTCCGGCCCGCGCTAATCAAGCCCTCGGCGAGGTGGCTCGACGAGGACTACTTGGTGATCGATATTCAATCCGCGCAGTATGAGGACGGACGCACGCCCACGGCCGCCGAATTGCTAAGTCAGTATGGGGATCAGCTCACGCAACTTGTGCGCGGCGAGACGACGCCGCTCTCCGCCGGGGAACGCGACGAGATCCTGCGGGGCGCGCTGTCGTATTACCCGACGGACCTGATCGTGGCAGGCTGGGGCGCCGGGCTTGTCTACGACAAACCCGACGCCACCTCCGCGATCATCGACCTGCTCGAATACGCGAACACGCAACTGCTGGAATTTCGCTACTACGACGAACTGCTCACCTCGCTTCTCTCCAATGTATATAGCTCGCTCGAGGGCCACGAAAGTTTTCTCTCCCGCTGGCGATTGCCGCGCCGCGCCGGCCGCTTGAATCGCATTCGCCTGGACATTATGGATTTGGCGGAGCGCACCGAATACGCCGTAAAATTCATCAGCGACACGTACTACGCGCGCGTCTACAAAGTCATTTCCTCGAAGATTGGGGTCGATGATTACAAGGCGCTGGTCAATGAGAAGCTAAAAACGGCGGGCGAACTCTACGGATTCATGGTCGCGCAGTTCAACGAGCGGCGCATGTTCGCCCTGGAAGTGGTCGTCGCTGTGCTCGTTGCTCTGGACGTGATTCTCTTGCTGCGCTGGCACTGAGGCCGAATCCAATGGTCATCGTGGTGATGGGTGTGACCGGCTCCGGCAAGACCACAATTGGCAGCCTGCTCGCGCGGCGACTGGGGAGCGAATTCGCTGACGCCGACGACTTTCATTCCGCCACCAACAAAGAAAAGATGCACAAGGGTATTCCGCTCACCGATGCCGATCGCCTCCCGTGGCTGGCCGCCATACACGATCAGATCGCGAAATGGTTGGCCCTGAAAAAAAATGTAGTCCTTGCGTGCTCGGCCTTGAAGCAGAGTTATCGGCAATTGCTATGGAACGGCCCCGAAGTCCGATTTGTTTATTTGAAAGGCGGCTACGCGCTGATCGCTGAGCGGCTTCGCGCGCGTAAGGGCCACTTTGCTGACGAGCACATCCTTGCCGGCCAATTCCGCGACCTCGAGGAGCCGACGGATGCCGCCACGGTGAGCGTTGACGCCTCACCCGAAGAGATTGCCGATGAGATTTGCCGCCGCCTCGACCTCCGTTGTGATGCGCGGTGAACTGGCCAAGCACCTGTAACGGCCGCGGATTTTCGCGGGCCGCTGTGTGCGAACGCACCGACCTTCTTACGGTTTTGCTGCTGGCGCGGCCGTCGAAGTAGTCTGCGTCACCGCACCAAAACGCTTGGCGAGCCAGGCGCGGACTTCTTCCGGGTCGTACTTGAACGGCCCCATGCCGCCTGCGTAGGCGATGCGGCCGTGCTCGTCGATGATGTAGAGCCGCTCCGGCCATGCGGAGTAGGCATGGTCCGCGGCGTCATTCATATCGTCGATCCCGAAGGGCAGCGGATATTTCTGGCGTTGCACGAAATCGTTGGCGATGGCCACGCGCTGCTCCAGTGTTTTCGGCTGCGCGTAGCAGACATCTTCTTTCACGTTCGATTTCATCTGCCACTCATCGGTGGGATGCGCTTCACGCACGTAAACGGTCAGGAAATCCGCGTGATCTTTGTAGTCGTTGAAAATCTTGACCACGTCGCCGACGTGGCGCCGGAAGGGCGGTCAAGTGTAGCTGCCGAAAATCACCACCAATGGCCGCGTGCCGATGCGTTCGCGCAAATGAAAATGGTTTGAGCCGTCCAGGGCCAACAATCGCACGTCGGGCGCGTCATCGCCGGCGTGCAGTTTGCCGCGGTGCATGTGCGGCAAGGCATAGCGCACTAGGCCATAGACGTCTTTGGGGCTCCCGGCCATAAACGACAGGCCGACGAAGGCGGCCACCAACAGGCCGAGAACACTGCCGAGCGTCCATTTCCAGAAACGGCTCATCGTGCGTTGCTCCCCTGAGTTTTCGGGTGGCCCCGGAAAATCGTGCGCGAACCATAGCACCGCGCCGAACCCGGCAACATAGTGTTTATATATTACGCCGAGCCAGTTCCGCGGCAACCCACATCCCACGTGGGATCTGGCTCGCGCTAACGAAAAGCCTCAGGCCTCAAAAGCAGGCCTGAGCTACAGGGACCGGCCTTCCTTGGCAATCAACTTTCCGCGCTCCTGCTGGTATCGCGCCAAAGAGCGTTCGATGACGGTGACCGCCGCGTACGCCGGGCGTATGTCTTCCACTTCGACGCGCTTGCCTTCGAGCTGCTTGTAGTCCTGGAAAAAGCGCTTCAGCACCAGCAAGCGATGCGGCGGCAAGTCGCGTGCCTCCACGTATCCGCTGAACTCCGGGTCGTTGGTGGCCACGGCGATCACTTTGTCGTCGCTCGCGCCGGAATCGATCATGGTCATCAGTCCGATGGCGCGCGCGTGAATCAGGGCCAGCGGCTGCACCGGCTCCTGGCACAGGACCAGCACGTCCAGCGGATCGTTGTCCTCCGCGTACGTCTGGGGAATGAAGCCATAGTTTGCCGGATAGAAAACCGCGGAGTGAATGATGCGGTCCACCTTCAGCAGGCCGGTGGCCTTGTCCAGTTCGTATTTTACGTTTGAGCCCAGCGGAATCTCGATGACCGCCTGAAAATCCCGCGGCAAATCATCGCCGGGCGAAACGTCATGCCATGCATGGACCATTTGTTCTTCCTTGCGCCGCCTTGGTTCTTACGTTGAGATCCTTCGGCTACCCTCGCCCTTCGCAAACTGTGCTCAGGACAAGTCGGGTAGCCTCAGGATGACAGGCTGAGGGCGGCGCGCCAATGTCGGAAGTTCGCTCGCTCTCGTTCAAGCGCGCGCCTTCTCTATCATTTCTTCCCAAATGCCTTTGCTTTTCAAAATCAGTTCCACCAACTCGCGGGCCGCGCCTTTGCCGCCAATCGCCTTGGTCACAAAGTGCGCCGCGAGCTTCACTTCCAGGGTCGCGTCTCCGACCGCGACAGCGAGCCCAACGCGGCGCATCACCGGCAAATCCGGCAGGTCATCGCCCAAGAAGGCCACTTCGGATTCTGCCGCTCCCGTTTTCTTCAGGATCTCTTCATAGGCGGCAATCTTGTGGGGCTGTTTCTGGTAGACGAATTCGATGTCCAATTCTTTAGCGCGCCGGCGCATCGCCGCGCTCTCACGCCCGGTAATAACGCCGGTGCGAAGCCCCGCGGTGTGCGCCAGGGAAAGCCCTTGCCCATCATGTGCGTCAAATGTTTTCATCTCCAGCGCGGACCCGTCGGGCTGCGAAAGCAGGGAAACGGCCCCGGTTGTTAGCGTTCCGTCCACATCCATCAACAAAACCCGAATCTGCTTGGCTCGCTTCCTCACTGCCGGCGAAATCCTCTTTCCTGTTCTAAGCAAGCTCGCTCCTCTGTTGTTGTCCCACGTTTGTTGACCGCACAGCCAAAAATGGCTGTGCCACTAAATCAGCTCCAGGCCCCACAAATCATGCAGATGCACTACGCCTAGCACGCCTCCGGCTTCATCCACCACCACAATCGACGTGATCTTGCGCTTCTCCATCAAGTTCAGCGCCTCGCTGGCCAGTAGCTGTGGACCAATGGTCTGAGGATTCCGCGTCATGCACGCTCCCGCGGTCATTTCCAGTGTTGCTCCGCGATGCTTCTCCATCAGGCGCCGCAAATCGCCGTCTGTAATGATTCCCGCGAGCCGCCCATCGGCGTGGAGCACGGTGGTCATCCCCAAGCCCTTCTTGCTCATCTCGTGAAACGTGTCGGGCATCGACGTTCCTTCGCTCACGCGGGGCAGCGCATCGCCCGCGTGCATCAAATGCTCAACGCGCAGCAGTTTTTTGCCCAGCCGCCCGGCGGGATGCAGCGCCGCGAAATCGTCGTGACGAAATCCGCGCCGCTCCAGCAGCGCCACGGCCAGGGCGTCACCCATGGCCATCGCCACCGTGGTGCTCGCCGTGGGCGCCAGATTCAGCGAGCAGGCTTCTTCGCGCACGCTCACGTCCAGCGCTACCTCGCTCGCTTCCCCCAGCGTCGACGCAACGTTTCCGGTCAGCGTCACGAGGGGCATCTCCAATCGCTTCAGCGCCTCCAGCAGCTGGATGATTTCCTCGGTCTCGCCGCCGTACGATACTGCCAGCATCGCGTCCCCGCGCGCCAGCATGCCCAAATCGCCGTGCAGCGCCTCCGCCGGATGGAGAAAAAACGAGGGCGTGCCAGTGCTCGACAGCGTCGCCGAAATTTTTCGCCCAATCAGCCCGGACTTGCCCATTCCGGTAACCGCCACGCGCCCCTTGCACGCGAAGAGCACGTCCACGGCTTTCGCGAAGCTGGCGTCCAGTCGAGCCTTCACCTCTTGCAGCGCGCGCGCTTCGATTTCCAGCACCCGGCGAGCCGTCTCCAGGCTCACGATAGTCTCCGCTTACTCAATACGCCTCCTCGACTGGGGCGCAGCGGTGCTGCGCCCCTACAGATCGGCGCCTTACGGCTTCTCCCATCTCCGCACCAGGGAAGACAACTCTTCCAAACGCGCCAACAATCCAGCCAACTGCGAGAGGGGAAGAGCATTCGCGCCATCGGAAAGCGCCGCCGCTGGATTGTCGTGCGTTTCCAGGAAAATGCCATCGACGCCGGCGGCCACGCCCGCGCGCGCCAGCGGCTCGATGAATTCCGGCTGTCCTCCGCTCGCATGACCTTGACCGCCAGGAAGCTGTACGGAATGCGTGACGTCAAACACTACTGGATACCCCAGCTTGCGCAGAATTGGAAATGAGCGCACATCCACAACCAAATTCTGATAGCCGAAGGAAGCCCCGCGCTCCGTCACCACGATTTTCGTGTTCCCCGCGGCGGCGATTTTCTCCACCACGTTGCTCATGTCCCATGGGGAAAGGAATTGCCCCTTTTTCACGTTCACCACGCGGCCCGTTTTCGCGGCGGCCACAAGCAAATCCGTTTGCCTCGAAAGAAACGCTGGAATCTGCAGCACGTCGCAGACCTCGGCTACTTCCGCCGCCTGCGCTGCTTCGTGAATATCCGTGAGAATCGGCAGCTTCAGGTCTGCCTTGATCTTCTGCAGAATCCGGAGTCCTTCCTTCAGACCAGGCCCGCGAAACCCCTTTGCCGACGAGCGGTTGGCCTTGTCATACGAAGCCTTGAACAGTAAGGGCACGCCGGCATCGCCGGCGATTCGCGCCACTTGCTCGGCCACCTTGCGGGCGTGCGCCTCGCTCTCAATGACGCAGGGCCCTGCGATCAGAAATAAGGGATTGCCGCCACCCAGGCGCAGCGAGCCCACAGCAATCTCACGTGTCGTCTCCATGCGGAGCAATGAAGATAGCACGAACCTACGACGTTGGCCGACCGTGGGCGAGAGGGCGGGGTTGGCGCTGGCGTCGGGCGGCGCAACGATGCCGCAAAGTAGCGAAGGTAATGAGCCGGCTTGGTGATGTGGCTTTCATTGTTTTGTCCCTGCTGGATGTAGTGAGGGGATACATCACGCCCGTGGTGACGGGAAGTCTGCGCAATGGAGTGAGAGCACAGGGGATAAAGGCGCACCTTGTGCATGGTGACGGCGGAAGCGAAGAAGTGGGGCGCATGCCGCGAGGTACCCCCACCCGGGCGTTTTTTGCATAAGAGTTCGGATTCGCCTGAAAACAAAGGAGTTGGCTTCTTGAAGAGCGACAAAGAGTTCGCAAGAGTGTGAAAGGGAAGGAGATAGAAGAAGGCGAAGGGGTGAAGAAGTTCGGAACAGATGTGGTGTTAGAGGGCGACAGCGGTGAAGCGATGGCCTGACAAGTATTCACGGGGTATGATACGAAGGATTGTCGAAATTGTCAAGACATTAAGTGAGTTCTAGTATTTAGGGATTGGGCACAAATCGCACTATCGGTTCGAGCTTAGGTAGCCAGGAGGCCCAGCTAGGAACGGCGTGGCAAGAGATTCTGAACTGCGATCAGAGACTGAACTTGAACAAGCTCAGACGCGGGAAACTTACCTAGCCACTATAGTATCCAAGTCACGGGGCTAGACAGTTTGGCGTCGAACGATCCAAGCCATCAGGCCGAGAGCGGTCAACAGAAGGGTAAGACTCTTAGGCTCAGGAGTCGTGGCGCTCGGTGTATCGAGAGTCGCGACCACGCCGAAGTAGCAATTGGTGCACGGACCGTCACCACTCGGGCCTAGCCCAATGAAACTCGTCATGCCGGCAGTTGGGTTTCCTACATAAGGTAGAATCAGGCCGGGATCGGCTGGCGTAAACGTACCGGAGATGGCAGTGGACGAACCTGCCGTAAGGGAATCGACGGCGAGAGCATTTGAAGTTCCGGTGAACTGAAATACTGAACTGTCGGTCAAACCGCCGATACCGTCGCTTGTATCCTTAACCCCAGTCACCTCAAAGAGGCCACCGGACAGGTGAACGGCGCCATCTGAGGTGACACCGGGTATCAGGATAAACGTAGCGCCGGCCGCGATCGTGGGCAGCGCATAGGAGTCGTTAGGAGAGGCTCCGCTTACCGAAAAAACGCCTCCTGTAATCGGGAAGGCGCTGGTATTCACAAAGGCGAACAGTATGGCGTCACTCGCGACACCTGGGTTATTTGTCAGGGCCTCATCGATGGCGGCATTACCAGTGTTTGAACATGCGTAGCAAACTAAAATTTCACCAACTTGATTGGCTCGAGCAGGTGCGGGAAGAAAGACGCAAAGTCCCAGGGCGAGCAAGGTTATCAAGGCTATTAGGTGCTTCATATAGACCTCCACAGAGCAGAGGGATCGATAGCACGCAAATCTCCAACTTATCAGCTGAAGAATAAAGGACTTAGCTGGATTCCACAGTCAGGGTGTGCAAATCTCTGCCGTAAATGTGGACGCCAGTGGAGTTTGAGGTTCGCCTCTACCGCCCACCGCGGGGACGTGGGGGCCTACTGCTACGGGCTTGGGCGCGGGCTGGCTCCAGGATGGCGCGCGACTTGTTGCGCCTGTTTTCCAGCGAGGCGCCGATAAAGGCGGCAAATAGCGGGTGCGGCTCCAGGGGCTTGGACTTGAATTCGGGGTGGAACTGGCAGCCGAGGAACCACGGGTGGTCGGGGGCCTCGATGATCTCTACGTTGTTCTCATCGGGCGTGCGCCCCGTGATGAGTAATCCCGCGCTGGTCAGAATCTTTTCGTAATCGCGATTGAACTCGTAGCGGTGGCGCTCGCTGATTTCGAGCTTGCCGCCGGCGCGATGCGCGAACGGTGCTATGACTGGCCAGGCTAAAGCCCGGCGTCTACATCGGTCACAGGGATTTGGGGATTAGGGCTAGTTGGCTGGCGATGCAGAGCCAGCGGTAATCGCGCTTGATCCAGGTGTCGGTGAAGCGGCCGTGGTGTTCGTAGGGTTTGCCTTTTAGGGTGCCCTTTTCGTGGGTGGCGCCGATGACGATGACGGTGTCGCCGTGGCGGTGGAGCTTCATGTCCTGGGAGACTTCGACGGTGAGTTGATTGGACCTGTCGCGCAGGGTGGCGAGGAACTGGGCTTTGTTCAGGATGGAGCCGTCGTAGTCGGTTAGGACGAAGTCGGGATCAAGCAGTTGGTCCATGGCGTCGGCGTCGTGGGCGATTTGCATTTGGTTCCAGAGATTCTCGAAGGCGATGATTTGGGATTCGTCGCCTTCGGTTTTTGTGGCGGTTTGCGGCAGAGCTAGGGACGACAACAGGAGCAGCAGGGTGAAGAGACGTAGCATCGAGAGGATCTCCTTGGCAGTTTGGTAAGCGAATTATGCGTTGGAGAAGAGACTACAGGAATTGAGCAGATTTTGGTTTGCGAAATGAGGCGGCTCTTGCCAATCCGTGACCGTCGCGCGGATGGCGTCCGCGACCCTTCGAGGCTCAGGGAAAGCGATCGGCAGCCGCGACCCTTCGACGGCTCGGGGCAAGCGGGTGCACGGACTTGAAGCGTTCGCAGGAACCTTGGTTGAGGTCCTTCGGCTATCCTTATCGGATAGCTTCAGGATGACAACCCTCGGAACACAGGCTGAAGCCCGTGCTACTGGTTAGCCGGGATAGGTGCCGGGTTGGATCGGGAGGGTGGAGGCGCCGGCGTCCAGGTGCAGGGTGGTGCCGGTGACTTGGGCGGATTCGTCGCTTAGGAGGTAGACGACGGCGTAGGCGGTTTCCTGGGGGGTTTGGGCGCGGCCGAAGGCTAGTTTTTCGCCGGCTTTGCGGAGGTCTTCGGGGGTGCGGCCTTCGCCCTTTTGGATGGCTAGCTCGCCTTCGGTGAAGACCCAGCCGGGAATTACGTAATTGACGCGGATGCGATGTTCGGCGAGGGCTCCGGCCAGGGTGCGGGTCAGGCAGAGCAGACCGCCTTTTGCGGCGCCGTAGGCTACTAGATTGGGTAGGCTTTGGATGCCGCAGATCGAACCCATGTTGACGATGCTGCCTGCGCGGGCTTGGCTCATTTTGGGGACGGCGTATTTGCAGCAGTAGAAGGCGCTGCGCAGGTTGACGTGAAGGACTTCTTCCCAGAGCTGCGTGGTGGTTTGCTCTAGGGTGGCGCGGGGGAACCAGCCGGCGTTGTTGACGAGGCCGTCGAGCTTTTTGTGGGTACGGAAGGCATGGTCGATCAGGGCGGCGCATTGGGATTCGTCGCGGACGTCGACCGGGTGGAATTCGGCACGGCCGCCTTCTTTGCGGATTGCGGCGGCGGATTGCTCGCCGCGGTCTTGTCTGATGTCGGCTAGGACTATCGTCGCGCCTTCGGCGGCGCATTGGCGGGCGCAGCCGAAACCGATGCCTTGGGCGGCGCCGGTGATGATGACGACTTTGTCTTGGAGGCGGTTGGACATGGGATCGGAAACTGCAAGAATTTAACACAGAGGGCACAGAGGACACAGAGACTCACAAAGAAAGAAACGAAAGGGGCGAGTGCTAGACTTTACTGGCGGAGACCCTTGTGATGCACACTTTGCGGGTTAAGACTGGGCGGCGGACGCAGCTTGTTGATGTGACTGCGGCTGTGGAGCGGGTGGTGAAGGAGTCGGGCGTGGCGGGCGGCGTTTGTTATGTTTATGTGCCGCATACTACGGCGGGCGTAGCGATTAATGAGCATGCGGACCCGGATGTGGCTACGGACTTGGAAGGCGTGTTTGATCGATTGGTGCCGCACTCGGGGCCTTACCGGCATAGCGAGGGGAATACGGATTCGCATGCCAAGGCGGTGATGGTGGGGGCTAGCCAGGTGGTTTTTGTGGAAGAGGGGAAATTGCTGTTGGGGCGGTGGCAGGGGATTTTTCTTTGTGAGTTTGATGGGCCAAGGGAGAGGAAGATTTTTGTGAAGGTGGAGGGAGAGAAGAGGTGAAGAGTAAAAAACCTTTTCGAGCGCCGACGTTTTACATGTGCTGTACGTTGAGGTTCTTCGGGCATCCTCATCGGATGCCCTCAGAATGACAATGCGTGGGTGGCTCAGCGCTTGATTTTCGCGGATCATTTGTTGGTGTGGATTCCGTTGTGAAAGCGGCGGCAATACCGCCGCACTCCAAAGGTGCTAGAGTTTGCGAGAGATGAATTCACTTGGGATTTATGTGCAGGTGCCGTTTTGTCAGACGAAGTGCACCTATTGCAACTTCCATACGGGGGTGGTGTCTTCGGCGCGGTTTGCGCCTTACGTGCAGTGCGTTTGTGACGAGATTGCGGGGTGCCGGGAATTCTATGCGGCGGCGGGCGTGGATTTGCCGGCGGTGATGGCGGACGCGGTGGTGGATACGATTTACATTGGCGGGGGGACGCCGAGTTTGCTGGATGCGGGGCATTTGCGGCGGATTGTGGATGCGATTCACGGCAACTTCGTTACGGAACTGACGGAAGTTACGTTGGAGGCGGATCCGGAGACGGTTACGGAGGAGAAGGCGGCGGCTTGGGTCGCGGCGGGGCTTAATCGGATTAGCTTTGGGGTGCAGTCGTTTTGCGATGCGGAGTTGCGGGCGGCTGGGCGGATGCACCGGCGGGCGGATGTTTATCGCGCGGCGGCGATTTTGCGGGGGGCGGGAATTGCGAATATCAGCTTTGATTTGATTGCCGGATTGCCGAAGCAGACGCGGGGGAGTTGGAGGGAGTCGCTGGATGCGCTTGTGGAATTGGCGCCGGAGCATGTTTCCGTTTATTTGTTGGAGGTGGATGAGGGCAGCCGGTTGGGTGCAGAGCTTTTGCGCGGCGGAAGGCGATACAGCGCTGGGGATGTGCCTGGCGATGACGAGATGGCGGAGTTTTATGAGACGGGTTGCTCAGTTTTGGAGGCGGCGGGGTATCAACATTATGAGATTTCGAATTGGGCTAAGCCGGGATTTGCTTCGCAGCACAATTTGAAATATTGGAGACGGGAACCTTATTTGGGATTTGGGGCGGGGGCGCATTCGTTTTCCGGGGCGGAGCGGTGGGCGAATGCGCATGATGCGGCGGGTTATGTGAATGCGGTTACGGCGGGGCGGCTGCCGGTGGAGCAGCACGAGAAGTTGACGACGGAGAGTGCGCTAGAAGAGGAATTGTTTTTGGGATTGCGGCAGTTGGAGGGGATCGATGTTGCGCGGATTGAGCGGGAGTACGGAGTTTCGTTGGACTCGCGATTTGCGGGGCTGACTTCGGCGGGGTTGATTGAGCGGGAGGGGAGTTTGGTGCGGTTGGCGCCGGGGCGGGTCAGCGTCTCGAACGAAGTCTTCGTGGAATTGATGAAATAAAGAAAAATCAAGAATTTCACCGCGGAGTTCGCAGAGGACACAGAGAAGAAAGGAATGACGTGGCTACTGAGACCCGGACGGATGTGGTGATGGATTTGAATCGAGTTGCCGCGCGCCGGGATGGCGTGGTGGATTTGCGCAGCGATACCGTTACGCAACCTAATGCGGAGATGCGGGCGGCTATGGCGTCGGCCGAAGTCGGGGACGATGTTTATGGCGAAGACCCTACCGTGAACCGGTTGGAGGCGAGGGCGGCGGAGATTTTTGGGAAAGAGGCGGCGCTGTTTGTGCCTACCGGGTGCATGGGGAACCTGATTGCGATCAAGGTTTGGACGCATCATGGCGACGAAGTGATTTGCGAAGAGCGCAGCCACGTGAATTTGTATGAGTTGGCTTCGATGTCGGCGATTGCCGGGTGCATGCCGCGGGTGGCGCGCGCGGAGGATGGGATTCTGAGCTGGAAGCTGATCGAGGCGGTGATTCGGCCGAAGATTTATTACGATTCGCAGACGGCGCTGATTTGTCTGGAGAACACGGTCAACATGTGGGGCGGGACGGTGTATCCGACGGCGCAGGTGGATGAAATTTGCGACGGCGCGCATGGGGCTGGATTGAAGGTGCATCTCGATGGGGCGCGCATTTTCAATGCGGCTACGGCTTTGGGCGAGAGAGTTTCGCACATGACGCGCAAGGTGGATTCGGTGATGTTTTGCTTGTCCAAGGGATTGGGCGCGCCGGTGGGGTCGATGATTGTTGGGACGCGAGCGTTTATTGAGAAAGGACGCGTGTACCGGAAGATGTTTGGCGGCGGGATGCGGCAGGCGGGGGTGATCGCGGCGGCGGGATTGATTGCGCTGGATAAGTCGCCGGGACGGCTGCATATCGATCATGAAAATGCGCGGCGGCTGGCGGAGGGGATTGCGCAGATTCGCGGATTGCGGATTGACCCGGCTAAGGTGCGCAGCAACATTGTGATTTTCGATTGCTCGGAAATTGGGAAGACGGCGGTGGAATTGTGCGAGGCGCTGCACCAGCGTGGGATTTGGGCGCAGGACACGGCGACGTATTCGGTGCGGTTGGTGACGCATGTGGATGTGAACCGCGAGGGAATCGAGCGAGCATTGGTCGTTTTGCGGGACGTGGCGGGGCAAGCGCAGAAGGCGGGCGCCTAGAGTGGGAATAGAGCCGCTTACACGTAGACGTCTCGTTCCTTCAAGTGTGGCTCCGATCGTGTAAAATGGACCATAAGCCAGGGTTTGGTTGGGTATAGGTAAAACTTAGACCTATCG
>Ga0307475_10001343_pt1 | contig 14627 bp, 19 predicted proteins | sample atmos_gasesECM1C_FD_203317 | JGI IMG/M metagenome (GOLD analysis project Ga0307475, IMG submission 203317) | Hardwood forest soil microbial communities from Morgan-Monroe State Forest, Indiana, United States - atmos_gasesECM1C_515 | ecosystem: Environmental > Terrestrial > Soil > Temperate... | reverse complement strand
GGCCGCGGACCTGCGCGCGCTGCACCTGTGCGGCCGGCTGACGCTGTGCGGTTCCGAAGACGACGTGCGGCGCTACGACCGCTGTTTCTCCGAGTTCTTTCTGAGCCGCCCGTCTCGGCCCGGTGTCATGCCGGCTGACCCGGACCAGGTACCGATGCTGCCCGGCGGCGCCCAGATTCTCGGGGCCGATCCGGACCGGGATGACGGGGCCCAACGCGAACTCGAAATCGGCGCCACCAGCCCGGCCGAGCTGCTGCGCACCCGGAAACTGGCCGGCTTGAACGACGAGGAGCGGGCGCAGGTCTACCGGCTGATCGCCCGTCTCAGGGCGAGCGTGGCGACGCGCCAGAGCCGGCGCCATCGATCGGCCGACCGCGGGGTGATCGACGTGCGGCAGACGGCACGAGCGGCCATGGCGCATGCCGGCGAGCCCGACCGGCTGCATTGGCGGGTGCGACGCCTGCGCCCCCGCAAGCGCGTCCTGCTGCTCGACATCAGCGGTTCGATGGCTCCCTACGCCGGCGGACTGCTGCGCTTTGGCTACGCCGCTTTCCGCTGCGCACCCCACCGCACCGAGGTTTTCACGATCGGCACCCGCCTGACGCGGATCACGCAGTTCCTTCGTTCCGGCGATCCGGAGGTCGCGCTGGCGGCCGCTTCGAAGGCAATCCCCGACTGGTGCGGGGGCACGCGCATCGCGGATCAGCTGAAGGCATTCCTCGATCTGTGGGGCCAGCGGGGAATGGCGCGGGGCGCGGTGGCGGTTATCGCCTCGGATGGCTGGGAACGAGGCGATGCCGATTTGCTGCGAGCCCAGGTGCGGCGCTTGAGCAGCCTGTCGGATCGCGTGATCTGGGCAAATCCGCACAAGTCCACACCCGGCTTCGAGCCGCTGACCCGCGGGATGCAGGCCGCCCTGCCCTTCATCGACGAACTCGTCGCGGGCAGCAGTGCCCAGGAATTCGCCGAGCTGCTCGACCGGATGGGAGCCGGCGCCGGGCGCCGACAGCGCCGTCACCGCGTCCGGCCCGCCGAGACGCCAGTGATTCATCGAGCGTGGGTGCGCGACATCGAGCAGACCCGTGGCCAAACCGGTCCGTGGGAACGCGCAACGTGAAGCGTAGGCACCGCGTGCACGCGTGCCGCGGCGTTGTGCTTCTGTTTTGCCTCGCGTCGCCTCTCGCGTGCGCGGCGGACGATGCCCCCACCGCCCCGACGCCACCCGCCGCCTCCCCGTCCGCGGACGCGCCCGTGCCATTCAGCGGCGACATCGGCGTGTACTCCGACTACGTCGCGCGGGGCCTGAGCTACACGAGCGAAAGGACGTCCTTTCAGGGTCACGTCGAATACGATTGGGCGCGCGGCCCCTATGTCGGAGCCGTGCTGGACCATCACACCTCGTGGGCGGGCAGCGAGTCGGTCGAAGCCGATGCCTACGGGGGCATCATCACCCACATCGCTGAGGTCGCGATCGACACCGGAATGTACTCCTGGATATACCCGGGACATCGTTTCCCGGTGTCCCAAAATCTGTACAACACGGTCGAAGCGTATGTCGGCATCAACTACAAGGTGGTCGGCGTCAAAGCCTGGTACGAGCTCACCGACTATTTTGGCCTGAACGGCGCGAGCGCGCGCCCGAACTATGGTCTGCCCCCGAACGGGTCCTCGCAGGGTTCCCGTTACATCGAGGGCAATCTGGCGCTTCCACTGCCGCGCGGCTTCACGCTGAACCTGCACGCCGGCCACCAGTGGATCCAGCGTTATAGCCGGCTGAACTACACCGACGCGCTGATCGGCGCTCAAAAGGATCTCGGTCGAGGCTTCCTGCTCGGCGCCGCACGCACCGACACCAACGCCGAGCCCGCGCTCTACACGGATTCGCGGGGAATCAACCTGGCGCGCGGCAAGTGGCTCGTGTATCTGAAATGGTTGTTTCCTTGACGTCGAACGGCTTACTTCTCGAGCATCGGTCGTCCTTCGTGCCTGACGAGAAGGTCGCGCATGTCATTCGCATGCTCTTCCTCCTGGGCCAGGATCCGCTCAATCACCACCCGCGTGGTCGGATCCCTGTCACCAAAGTGACGAACCATCTCCCGGTATGTTTCGATCGCAATGCGCTCCGCGACCAGGTTCTCTTTGATCATGTCGACCAGATTTTCCCCCTCGACATACTCCGTCGCCGCACGAGAAACGAGGCCGTTCGGGTGCAGATCCGGCTTGCCGCCGAGCTGATTGATCCGTTCGCACAGCAGATCCAGGTGCTCCTCCTCCTCTTTCGCGTGTTGCGAGAATTCGTCCTTGACGGCCTCGCTGGCGAGTCCCGTTGCACAGATTGCGTGGAACTTGTATCGAAGAATGCAAACGATCTCCGTTGCCACCGCATGGTTCAGCAAGACGATGGTCTCTTTGACGTCACCCTGATAATTCTGCGTAACGGAGCCTGCGTCCAGGTGTTGCCGGGCTCTGCGCCGGATTTCCTTGATGTCGGCGAGAAACGTTCCTGCTGAGCTCATTGTGTGTCCTCCCTTCGTGCGCGCTGAGGTTTTCGGTGAGACTCGCTCAAGAGTTCATTGCAGATGCGTTTCACTGTCAATCCACAAAAAAAGCGCGAACAGCGAGGGCCGGGCCAGGCTCATTGACACAAATCCGACATCCTGGTCTTCCGATGAGCGCATCCACGGCAAGGACCGTGCGCTCAAGTTGCAAAGATGGTTTATAGGTGGGCGAGGCTCCAGGTGCCCTGCATCGGTTGCGATTCGCGATATTGCTGCGGCGGGTCGATATCGCGATCGTGAGCGCAAACTACTCGAAGAACTGGCGGCCCTAGTCGTCGCTGCGTGTTACGAAGATGAATCCGCGCGTGCTGATGAAGCCGGTCCCGATCACCGCCAGAGCACCGCTGTCGAGGTTGAGCACGGCGACGATGCCGGCCGTGTCCGAGGTCGAATAGGCCGTACCCGGTTCGAAGCCGAACGTCGGGCTGTCGAGTCGATACACCTTGTTGGCCGAGACGTCGGCGAAGAGGGCGAAGGACGCGCTCCGAGGGGCAAATGCCGTGTCGTCGACGGTTGTGGGCGCTCCGCCACTCGTGATGCCGAGGACGCCCACGGCCTGGTCTTCCGCCAGCGGATGCCGCACGAACACCAGCTCGGCGTCGGCCTGGCTGTTGACGACGATGTTGCCGCGCTGATCGACGCTGAGCGAGTCGGGATCGGTCAGATTCAACGTCACCGTGCTGCCGGTGGCGATGTTGACCGCTTGCGCGTTGCCGTACAGCACCGGCTCCAGGTTGACCGAGCCGCCCGACAGCGTAACCCGCACGAGCGCAGGGAAGACGTTGACGCCGTTGACGTCCAGATTCGGGTTCGACGCCGTCATGTAGATGCTGTCGCCGACGACTCGCAGATCGTCGTAGCCGCCGCCGTGCGGCGCCGACGGAAAATAGCTCTGTGCCGCGCCGCTGACCAGATCGATGATCACGAGCGATGGGTTGGCATCCTCGTTCTGCAGGGACCACAGCTGGTCGTCACCGACCACCCGAAGGCCGTCATTGTGGCCAAGGACCGAAAACATGCGTTGCACTGTTCCGTCCAACGCGTACTGCACGATCGTGCTCGACTTGCCGTCCGTCCCGTCCTTGGCCACACCGTTCTGATAGCCGATCAGCACACTGTTGCGCCACTGGACGATCGAATCGGGTTGCTTGTACGCCGTCGTGCCCTGTGCAAACGCGGTGAGCTTGTACGGTGGGCTCACCGACTGCGCTGCGGCCGGGCCGGCGCCAAGGGCTGCGCACAGCGCGCTCGCCGCGACCAGTGCGCCGAAGGTTTGGATCGTGCTTTCTGACAGTGACAGGTCGAACCGGGGCATGCCAATCTCCTCCTCGTTGTCCTCACGAGCGCGGGCGACTATGGACGCCAGACGTGACCTGATCGTGAAGGTTGTCCCGCGGTGGGTGCCAGATCCGAATTCGCGACTGTCTTAAGGTCTTTGAGTCTTTGGGTCTTGGGGTCTTTGTTAAGAAGCAGACGATCGGCCGGCCCGCCGAAACGAAAGGTTGAAGCGATACCGACCGGTGAGCGGGTGCGAGCCGTCGGCCAGATTCAGCACGCCGTGATAGCGCAAGCGCGACGGTCCGCCCCAGATCACGACGTCGCCATGCGCCAACGGGACGCGCGCCGCCTTGACCGAGCGCCGGGTGCCGCCCAGCAGAAATATGGCGGGCAATCCGAGCGAGACGGACACGATGGGCCAATCGAGCTCGCGCTCGTCGCGATCCTGGTGCAACGTGAGCCGGGCACCGGGCTCATAGCGGCTGATCAGGCACGCGTCGGGAACGAAGCCGCGATAGCCGGCCTGGTCGGCCGCGTCTTGCGCCAGCTTCAGGAACGAGTCCGGAAGCGCCGGCCATAGACGGCCGCTTTCGGGGTCGACGCCGTCGTAGCGGTAGCCGGAGTCGTCGCTCACCCAGCCCAGCGCGCCGCAGTTGCTCATCGCGACCGTCATTCGAAAACCGCCCGGCGTGCTCATATGCCGGCAGGGTGCCTGTTCGAGGACCTGTCGCAGATCCGGCAGCAGCCGCGCTTCATGCGCGGCCGCGAAGCCCCGCATCAGGAAGGCGCCCGCGCCGAGCGTCAGGACCTCAGGCCGCCCGCTGGCCGATGATGCCCGTGGCGAACCGGACGCATTCACCGGTGGGCTTCGCGCTGCAGCAAGGCCCGCTTGCGCTCGACGCCCCACCGGTAGCCGGACAATGCGCCGTCGCTGCGCACCACGCGGTGGCAGGGTATGGCAACCGCCAGCGCGTTGGCGGCGCACGCCTGCGCGACCGCGCGCACGGACTTCGGTGACCCGATCCGGCGGGCGATGTCCGCATAGCTGGCGGTGTGTCCGACCGGAATTTTCCGCAGCGCCTGCCAGACGCGCCGCTGAAAGGCGGTACCTCGTATGTCGAGCGGCAGGTCCAGCCCCAGCCGCGGGGCTTCGACGAAACCCACCACCTTCGCGATCCACTGGCCGAACCGTGCGTCATCGCCGATCAGGCGAGCCTTCGGAAAGCGGTCCTGCAGTTCGCGTGCCAGCTGATCCGGATCGTCGCCCATCATGATCGCGCAGACACCACGGCCGCTGCGCGCCACCAGAATCGACCCGAGCGAGCATTGCCCGATCGCGAAACGGATTTCGGTCTCGGACCCGCCGGCTCGATAGCGGCTGGGCGTCATGCCGAGCAACTGATCGGCCTGTTCGTAGAACCGGCCGGCCGAGCCGTAACCTGCGCCGTAGATTGCATCCGTGACCGTGCCGCGTTGCCGCAATTCGCGCTGCAGCCGACTGGCCCGATGTGCTCCCGCGTAGGCTTTGGGAGTCACGCCGGTCACCGATTTGAAGACCCGGTGCAGGTGATAGGCGCTGATGCCCGCACGCTGCGCCAACTGCTGCAGCGTCGGCGCCTGCTCGGCCGCCTCGATGTACCGGCACAACTGCGCGACGGTGCTGGCGTGCGATGCGGCAAGGCTCGGCTGATCCGGCTTGCAGCGCCGGCAGGCCCGAAATCCGGCCCGTTCGGCCTCGGCCGCCGTCGCGTGGAACGCGACATTCTCGGGCCTGGCAAGGCGTGATCCACAGCTTGGCCTGCAGTACACGCCGGTGGTCCGCACCGAATAGAAAAACCGCCCGTCGGCCTCCGGATCACGCGCCAGGACGGCTGCCCAGCGCGGATCTGCCAGGATCGCCGCCGCGCTGTGTTGGTTCCCGTTGTTCGCTTTCATGGCTGCCTTCGGATCCGATTTCGATGGGGCCACATTAGTCATCGCCCCGTCGCGCCGCACTCCGGGTCTTGCTTTCAAATTCGAAAAGGCCGGCCGCCGAACCCTGCCTACTATATCGGGGCTGCCTGTTCCGCCTATACTGCCGTAAAGGTCTTTGTCAGGGACCTTGTCAGGGACCAGGATCCGCCAGTTGGACAGGCTCAGGATCACAGCCGGCCAGCTTCAGGTCGGCGCATCGGTGCCATTCGATATCTACAACTCGGAGGGGCGGCTGCTGTTGCGCCGCGGCCAGGTTGTCGACTCCGAACTGCAGCTGGAGCGGTTGGTCCAGGCCGGCCGCTACAATCCTCCGGCCGCCGAGGAAGGTTCCCCGTTGCGCGGTCGCGGCCAGACGCCTCGCGTGGTTCAAGAATTCGACCGGCTGCCCTCGCAGCTGGTGGTGCGCAATCGGGTCTCGATTTTCGAGCGCCTGACGGACGTTGTGCACGCCCTGGACGATCTGTTCTCGCTGGGCCTGGCGACGGATCGATTCGAAGCGGGTATCCGCGCGGCGGTGGCGAACATCCGTGAGTGCTGTGCGTTGGACAGCGATGCGGCGTTGGCGCACATCCTGCTCTCGGGATCGCTCCGGTATGCGCTGCGCCACCCGACCAACGCCGCCATCCTGACCACGATTCTGCTCGGCCGCGACCAGCACGATCCGGACAAGTCCGGATCGGCGATTGCCGCTGCCCTGACGATGAACATCAGCATCCTGGCGCTGCAAGACACGCTGTATCGGCAGCAGGACCCGGTGACCGCCGAACAGCGCGACGCGTTGAAGTTTCATCCTGCCGAAAGCGTCAAGATGCTGCGCAGTCTCGGGGTCGACGACCCGCTCTGGCTGCAGGTGGTCGAGCAGCACCACGAGGCGCGCGACGGGTCGGGCTACCCGGCCGGCCTGAAGGATCCCGCCATCTGCCGGGAGGCCCAGTTCGTGTCGCTGGCCGACCGCTACTGCGTGCTGGTCAGCCAGCGCGCCTACCGGATCGCATTTTCGCCGCGCCGGGCGATCAAGGAACTGCACGAACGCAACGCAGCGACGATCGACCCGGCACTGGTTGTCGGGCTGATCTCCGCCGTGGGCTTTTTTCCGCCCGGCGCCTATGTGCGGCTCATCAATGGCGAAACGGGTGTCGTCGTGCGCCGGCTGATCGATCCGAAGCATCCGGTGGTGTACGCGTTGCACCAGGACACGACGACGCCTTACGAATCGCCCAAGAAGCGATTGACCGGGAGCCGTCCGGACTTCGAAATCGTCGCCGACGTCAAGGCGGAGAACGTACGGGTGAAAATCGACCTGGCAGCGCTGTGGCCACCCAGCGCGGCCGGCGACGCGCCCGCGGACCCATCCGCGTAACGGCAGCGCCGGGCCGCACGCGGCCTCACGACCCAACCGGCCTCGAAGCGAGCAACGCGGCACGGCGCTCCAGACTGTCCTTGGGCCAATATTGATTGCGGTCGTAGTACTGCGGCACCGCCGGAACGTCGGGCCCGAGCACAACCCACGGTTGCTTGCTTTCGGTGAAAATGTGGATGTCGGGCGGCAGCCGATCCGGCTCGTCCAGCGTGCCGACCCTCACGAAGCGAACCGCATCGCCGCCACCGCCATAGTTGCTCCACACGGCGATCCGGCACGCCGGGCAACGCCAGATCTTCTGGCCGGTTCCGCTGAGCGAAGGCGTGTGGACGACCTCGGGCTGGCCCTGCAGCAGCAGCACGCGACCGGCTTCGATCATCGCGTTCAGCGCGAACGACGCTCCGGTTTCGCGCTGGCACCAGCGGCAATGGCAGCAGTGAACGAACAGCGGCTTGCTGGTCACACGGTAGCGCACGGCGCGGCAGGTGCAGCCACCTTCCAGCGGGCGAAACTCCAGGTTGCTCATCGTTCGGCTCCGCCTCATTGACCCGAGCGCCGGTCGCGCGAGGCTTCCTCGATCAAGGCGGCCACCTGCAGGTCGTCGGCACCACCGCGTTCGATCAACCCGGCTACGGCGCCGGCGCGGTTGGCCCCCGTTTGATTCTGGCTGACCTTCCATTTGCCAACCAGCCTGGAGACGGTGATCTCGAAGCCGACGATCGATTCGATCATCCGCGTGATGAATTCGTCGGGGGCGTCCGAAATCGACCAGGGTGAGGCGGACAATGCCTCGTGCCGGGCGACCAACGACTCCAGCTGACCGCGCAGCCACGCCGGATCGTCGATCACGCGCAGCGGCCCATGGGCATGCACCACGACGTAGTTCCAGGTTGGCACGACCTTGCCGTGCTCGCGTTTTGCCGGGTACCACGACGGCGAGACGTAGGCATGCGGGCCCTGGAATATCGCCAGCGCCTCGACCTGCTCGACCCGATCGCTCCACATCGGGTTGGCGCGTGCGACATGACCGCGCAGCGTGCCCGATCCGTCCGGCGCGAGCGCCAACAGCAGCGGAATGTGATTCGCATTGATTCCGCCCGCGGCCAGCGTGACCACGGTCGCCAGTGGATGCGCACGGATCAGTTCGTGCAGGACCTCGACCCGTGTCTCCTGGAAGTGCTGCGGGACGTACATGACCGAATCACGCCGGCGGATCGCGGATCACGCGGGCGAAGCCGACCTGCATCATGGAGCCCTTTGCCAGTAGCCCACGTCGATCCAATGGCCGAACTTATATCCGACTTCCCTGAAGTGCGCCACCTTGATGAACCCCAGGCGCTCGTGCAGCGCGACGCTCGCTGGGTTCGGCAGCCCGATCCCCCCGATGACGACATGAATCGACTGCTCGCGCAGGACCTGCAGCAGCGCCCGGTACAGCCGGGTGCCGATGCCCTGACCGGTGCAAGCCGGGTCCAGATAGACGCTGCTCTCGACCGAATGGCGGTACGCGCATCGTCCTTTCCATTTGCCGGCGTACGCGTAGCCGACCAGCCGGGCGCCCTGGTCGGCGACCAGCCACGGAAGCGAGCCCGATACGACCTCGGTGATGCGCTCGGCCATTTCGGCCGCAGTGATCGGCTGCTCTTCGAACGAGACCGTCGTGTTGGAGACGTAATGACCGTAGATGCGGGCGATCGCCTCAGAGTCGTCGATCGTGGCCGGACGGATCTGCAGCGCCTGCACCAGATCAGCCATCGGACCTCGCCCGCTCCTGTCCTTGTGAAGAAGGCCGAGCCCGGAACCGTCGCAACAGGCGCCGGGTCCAGACCAGCGCGAACGCGCCGAACGCCACCAACCCGCCGATCATCCACGGCGTGGACAGCCGCGGGGGTGACGTCTGGTTCGCGCGCACCACCAGCCAGTGCACGTAGCACAGGAACACGGCCAGCATGGCCATGAACTGCCTCACGCCGCCTCGCAGGGACGAGACGGTCTCGTCCCTTCGCTCGGGCGAAAGCCAGTACTCCCGGTTCGGCAGGTTGATCCGGGCGCCCGGCCTGCCGAACGCGAAATGCGATAGCAAGAGCAGCAACGCCGGAAGCCCGACCACGAACGCGAGCGTGAAGCCGACATAGGCGCCGCGCGACATGAATCCGTTCGCGTAACCGTCTCCTTCGAAGTGCGACGCCACCACCGCGGGCAACGAAAGCGCCGTCAGCCAGACGAACGCCGCCGCGCACGCCAGCAACAGGGCGAAACCGGCCAAGGCCTTGCCCTCGTGCGAAAGCACCACGAGAGCTTTCAATCGGGACGGGTCGGGTTGGCCGACTGATCGCCGACCACGGTGCGCCACGGCTTCACGCTCCAGTGGGTCACCAGGCCGTTCAGCACGTACGGATCGGCTCGGGCAAAGGCTTCCGGGACTGCAGGCGAGTCCACCGAAAACAGCAGTATCGAGCCTTCGATGGGGTCACCCACGGCGCCGCCCAGCAGCAGCTCGCCTCGTTCGGCGGCCTGCCAGGCGAGCTTCAGATGCGCGCCGCGATACTGGGGGCGACGCGCCAGGTAGTCCGGCGACACACGATAGATCAGCAGGTAATGCATGGAACGCTCCTCCTCGGAAGGGCCGCCTCAGCAGGCCGGCCAGTGGCGGGCAAACACCGGCGCGACCGACGGATCACGGTCGATGCGCTCCAGCACCGCAAACAAGGGCGGCCGCGCATCGCGAAGATGGGCCCGGGCCCCGGACCACTTCGAGACGACCGCGGCCAGGAAGTCCAGGCCGCCCGCGGTTGGGCCGCACAGGAACGGACTCGCCGGAAACTGATCCGAAAAGATCTCCCAGTGCCGGTGCAGGCGATCGCGCGCTCCGCGGCGGACGCGCTCGTTGATCGCCTCGTCGGCATCGGCGCACCAGCGTTCGGGGTAATCGATGATGCTGACCGCCGAATAGCAGTTGGCGGCGATGTAAACCAGTCCGCGGATCGACTGGGCCCGCAAGGACAGTTTCACCGGCAGAATGTCCGAGGCCGGAAACTGCAGACCCAGCTGAATCAGGATGGCCGCGCTCTCGGTCAACACGTTGCCGTCGGGCATTTTCAGCGTCGGGATCTGTTTGAGCGGGTTGACGCGCTCGAGCTCGGCCACTGCCGTTTCCGGCTGCCACGAGGCGGCCTCGACGGTGCGATAAGCAACGCCGCACCGCTCGAGCGCGACTTCCACCGCGGCGGAGCCGGAGCCTTTGCATCCGTACAGAGTGAACATGTCGGCGGAGCGGCGGGAGGGCTCAGGCCGGCTGAGCGGCATCGACATTCTCCCAGTAGTCCATCGGCGCGGACTTGCGATAAGCCTCGCCCGTGAGCTTCACGCTGACTCGACCGGTTTCGGGGAATACCGCAACATCGTGTGGATGAGAATTACCGATGATCAGGTACCGGCACGCTTCAGCGGTGTGGTTGAAGAGTGAATGGCCCACCTTCTGGCCGGCGGGAAAGCACACGTAGTGCCCCGCAGACATGATGTAGGACTTGTCACCCAGGCGCAACGTCAGGGACCCCTCGAGAATGAAGACATGCTCTTCCTCCAGCAGGTGATAGTGCAGGGGATTGGCCTGCCGGCCCGGGGCCAGCACCTCGTTGGCGACGCCGATCCGGGTGGCGCCTGCGAACGTGCTCAGGTGCTGAAAACGCATGCCGAAGCGCTCGCCGTGAGAGAACTCCTCCCACGGCACCTCGGTAATCGGAAACGGTTCGAAGACGCCATCGGCGTCGGCAGAGTTAGGTCGACTGCTCACTCGGCGCTCCCATTGGCGGTTCCGATACCCGCTGGTTTGGACCCGTCCACCCGGGGCCACGGAAATCGGGAAATGACCTTATTCTGCCCTGAGAATGTTCCCTGTGTGACGCCGTATTGACTACACGGCAGGCGTTTGCGCCAGAAGGCCTTGGTAGATCAGAAGATCGCTCGGCGAGAAGCAGCAAAAGACGACCTCCTGGATCGCCGGGAGCTCCTCCAGCGAGGAGCGAACCGTGTCGACCGCGATCCGGGCCGCCTGTTCGATCGGGTAGCCGTAGATGCCGGTGCTGATGCTCGGAAATGCCAGCGTTTGAATTCCATGCGCGGCGGCGAGCTGCATCGAGCGCCGGTAGCAGGACGCCAGAAGCTCGGGCTCGCCACTTGAGCCGCCGCGCCACACCGGTCCAACGGTGTGGATCACGTGCCGGGCGGACAGGCGATGGCCCCGGGTGAGCTTGGCATCGCCCGTCTTGCAGCCACCCAGCCGGCGGCACTCGACCAGCAGCTCGGGGCCGGCAGCGCGATGGATCGCGCCGTCGACACCGCCACCGCCCAGCAGGGACGCGTTGGCGGCGTTGACGATCGCGTCAACCGACAGCGTGGTGATGTCGGCGCTCAGCGCGCGCAGGGTGGCGGCCATCGTGTAGCGGGTTCAATGCAAAAGATGCTACCGCCGATCCGCTTGTGGTCGCACCCGGGTAGAGCTAAAATGTGTATCGAAGTCACGAATCATACACATCATGAGAACGAATATCGTTATCGACGACAAGTTGATGAGGGATACCCTGCGCGCGACCGGATTGAAGACGAAGCGCGAGGCGGTCGAACTCGGACTGCGCACGTTGCTGCGGCTGCATCAGCAGGCCGAGATCAAGCGTTTTCGGGGCAGGCTGAACTGGCAAGGCGATCTGGGGGCGACCAGGACCGACGGATGATTGTGGTCGATTCGAGCGTCTGGATCGACTATTTTCGAGGACTCTCCACGCCGCAGACCGACAAGCTGGACGCCTTGCTCGGCGCAGAGCCGCTCGCGATCGGCGATCTGATCCTGGTCGAGGTGCTGCAGGGGTTCTCGAGGGACCAGGACTTCAATCAAGCCAGAAGGCTGCTGGCTACGCTCGAGCCGATCGATATCGGTGGACACGACATCGCGACTCTGGCCGCCAACAGCCACCGGGCGCTCAGGGCCCTGGGCATAACCCCTCGAAAAACGATCGACACAGTCATCGCGACGCGCTGCATCGTGAGCGGGCATGCGCTGCTCCACAACGATCGGGAGTTCGAACCGTTCGTGATGCACTTGGGGCTGCGCTCGGTCTTGTAGGCACTGTACCGTTCGCCAGTGGGCTAGGGGCGGGCCTGTTCGGGCAGCACATTCAATACCTCGAAAACGCAACAGACGACCGGCATGTCCTGCCGCGGCTCGCGTGCGAGGCGCGCACACTCTCGTGAAAAGAAATCCCAGTGCGTTCGACGCCAGTACTCCAGCGAACCATCGCCCTCGCCCTCGATCGCGGCGTATTCGCCCGAGACATCCCGGAACACCTTCACCTCGACCATCGTGACCCGCGTAACGATGCTCGGTTCATGGCGGTGATCCACGACGATCTGGATATCCCCGACCATCGGCAGCGGCTCTGCATCGGCTTCGTAGGACCACAGCAGACTTGCGCCAGCGCGCTTGTGCCCATCGCGAATCAGGGCGAGCAGCTGCCGTGAGAGTTCCGGCGAGTCGCCGTAGGCGGTGATTTGCAGCCGACCGTCCGGCAACGTCACGCCAGCGCCCGCGATCTTCGCAACGGCGCTGTCGACGGGCGGCAGTGGATCCATGCTCGCTAAAAATTCGTGATGGGTTATCGCAGCGCGATCCGAAAACGCAGCCCTTGCGTGCTGCCGTATTCGGGTGGCTTGGTGAATCGCTCCACGAGCACACCTCCATTGGATTCGATCACACGCTGCGATGCGACATTGTCGGGGTCCGTCGTGATCTCGACGAATGACAGCCCCTCGAGCTTGACCGCCGGAAGCACGTCTCGCAGGGCCTGCGTCGCGTAACCTCGCCCTTGCTTCCACGGCACGACCGCGTACCCGATGTGTCCCAGGCAGTGAGGGGGCAGGTCGGTGGTTCCGGGCTGCCACCTGAAGCCAATGACTCCGCAAAATTCCCCGTCCCACATCCAACGCTGGAACCCCGGAAGACGAGGTACGGTCGCGCCATTGGGCAGCACGATCGGCGGACCTCTGCCTTCACGGTCATCTTGCAATTCGATATAGAGCGCGGGATCCTTGCGAACTCGGTCAAGCTCGTCGCGCGCGCCTTGCTCGCCCCGCGGGTTCGGGTGAAATCCGCGCTCCAGCGCAGCAACGAAGCTCGGCAAATGCTCCTGCGCGGGGCGGATGAGCTGCATGTGCTTAGGGTAATGTAGGGAGCAGTGGTGCGTCCACCGGCGCGCTGCGGTTTGATTCCGAGGCGCCGCTCGTCTGGCTGAACCGATCCGATGCGAATCCTGCTCATCGAAGACGACCGGATGATCGGCGAGAGCATCCGGGCCGCGCTGCGACAGGACGGCAGCGCGGTCGACTGGATGCGGGACGGCCGCAGCGCCGAAACCACGCTGGGCACCGAGCAGTTCGACCTGGTGCTGCTGGACCTGGGACTGCCACAACGCGACGGCGTCGAGATCCTGCGGGCGATGCGGCTGCGCCACGACCAGACGCCGGTGATCGTTCTGACCGCCCGGGATGCGCTGCAGGACCGGGTCAACGTGCTGGACGCCGGCGCCGACGATTACCTGGTCAAGCCGTTCGAGCTCGAGGAGCTGGCGGCGCGCATCCGCGCCGTCACGCGCCGCAAGGCGGGGCGGGCCGAGGTGGCCATCGAGATCGGCGAGGTGCGGCTCGATCCGTCGATGCGGCAGGTCACGCGGGCCGGTGAGCTGGTCGAGCTGTCGGGGCGCGAATACGCGGTGCTGGAGGCATTGATGATGCGTCCCGGCGCGATCTTGTCGCGCACGCAGCTCGAGGACCGGCTGTACGGGTGGGGCGAGGCGATCGAAAGCAATGCCGTTTCGGTGTACGTGCACCAGCTGCGCCGCAAACTGGGCAACGACTTCATCCGCAACGTGCGTGGCGTCGGCTACTACGTCAGCCGACCCGAGGGGCCGCGATGAAGTCGATCCGCACCCGGCTGCTGGTGTCGCTGCTGTCGGTGGTGCTGCTGAGCGCCGCCATCGGCGGCGCGGTGACCTACACCAACGTACTGCGCGAGACCGAGTCGCTGTTCGACTATCAGCTGCGCCAGATGGCCCTTTCACTGCGCGACCAGGGCTTCATCCCGCCCGATCAGGCGGCGGCGCTCGCCAACGACGATTCCGATTTCGTGGTGCAGATCTGGACCGTCGACGGAACCCGCATCTATGCCTCGCACCCCGGCCTGGCACTGCCGCCAACCGCCGTGCTGGGCTTTGCCGAGATGCGGCTCGGCGACGGAACCTGGCGTGTGTTCAGCACGACAACCGGCGACCGCGTGATCCAGGTCGCTCAGCCGCTGGCGATTCGCCGCCAGCTGGCCGCGCAGGCCGCGCTGCGTGCAGTGGCGCCGATGCTGGCGCTGGCGCCGATCCTGGCGGTGGCGATCGGCTGGTCGGTGGGTGCTTCGTTGC
>Ga0307475_10001342_pt1 | contig 14633 bp, 20 predicted proteins | sample atmos_gasesECM1C_FD_203317 | JGI IMG/M metagenome (GOLD analysis project Ga0307475, IMG submission 203317) | Hardwood forest soil microbial communities from Morgan-Monroe State Forest, Indiana, United States - atmos_gasesECM1C_515 | ecosystem: Environmental > Terrestrial > Soil > Temperate... | reverse complement strand
GCATATTTCACGCCATCTACGGCACAAACGCCACCTTGCGGATATGCTTTTGTACTCATTCCGACGAGCAGCAAAAAAAGAATCGCAAACTTAATTTTCATGGTGTTGCCGCTTCCATTCTCTTATCTCTTATGCGATGACAATTAACGCAAACAAGATCGCAAATCCATGACATACCAAGGAAACTTGCCGCCACAGTCCATGCACGGTTTTTCTTTCAACGCTCTGAGCAAGGTGCGCCGTACCGCGGTGACTGTCGGTATCGGCGACTGTCTCAAGTCCTCTTATTCGGGACTGGCAATTATGGCTTTACTGCTGGCGTTACCTTAACATTCGTCGGCGGTGTCAGCGTACTCTTCTTTTTCTTTGGACGCTTTTTCTTTTTCGCCATAACAGCCCTTTCTTTGGCAAAGCAAAAGGCCCGACTGACATCGGGCCTAAACCATCTGAACACACGCGCACTCTAGCGTAGGAGTGTGTTCTGTGCAAGAGTCCGCATTTCAATTTTCCTCTAGAGTGATCGTCGAAGCCTTGTAATCTATGCGGAGGGAAGCAAATTCGCTTAGAACGTCTTGCCCCACAAAGCCATCAATCCGCGTTCCCATGCGGCGCGAAGCGTCCGACAGGTCCATCACGCAGACGCGGCTATTGAGCCGGGAGCGATGTTCAAGCGACACTTCACTTCGCGGACGGCGCAAGCTCCCTCTGCCCCCGGCGCCTCCTGTCGAGCGCAGCGCTTCGAGCTTGAGCGCGCCAAATCCAGCGGCCTGATAGTCTACGACGGAGTTATTCGCGCCAGTATCGAGCAGCAGCGCGGCGGGCTTGCGATTAACTTGTCCGCCGAGCAAGATCATGCCGTTGAAGCTGTGGCGACTGACGAGGATTTCCGGGTCTACCGCCGGCATAGCCGCCAAGTAGTTCCTTGTGTGACACCCGAATGATCTTTGCGATGGCTCAGTCTCAGGCGAAATTAAACATCGCCTTTAGACTTACTTGGCTGCTGCTACGGCGGGATCGAGAAACGAGCCAAGAGTTTCGGGTCCACCGGCGGAGCGAATAGTTGTGACGGTCGTGAACATCGTGAACGTTGGAAGGAAACAGGAGTTTAGGGTGGCTTGCCTTGCTGGCCGGTAAATTGAAAGGCAGGCGCGGCGATTAAATTGAAGAGACAGACCGCCCGGAAGCCCAGCTAACTGTTCTAAGGATGGTATACAGTATTCTTGCTTGATCGGTTCTTGTCATCGATGAACGATCTTGAGGCCAGGAGGCTTAGATGAGGGGCGTCGTCCTTGCTGGGGGTACCGGGAGTCGTCTCAATCCGCTTACTCGTGTCACAAACAAGCATCTCCTGCCCATCTATGACAAACCGATGGTGTACTACCCGATCCAGACCCTGGTGAACGCGGGAATCCAGGAGATTCTTCTGGTCACGGGCGGAAAGAATGCCGGGGAATTTCTCCGGCTGCTTGGCAACGGCCGTGACTTCGGCTTGAAGCACATCAACTACACCTACCAAGAAGGCGAAGGCGGCATCGCGGAGGCACTGGGTCTGGCTGAGGACTTTGCGGATGGTGAGCCCATTTGCGTAGTGCTCGGTGACAACATTATTGAAAACAATGTGCGCCACGCCGTCGAAAGTTTCAAAAAGCAAAGCCAAGGCGCGAAAATCTTGCTGAAGGAAGTTCAAGACGCGGAGCGTTTTGGTGTCGCCGAGATTCGTGGCGATCGTGTTGTCAGCATCGAAGAAAAACCGCGCAAGCCCAAATCGAATTACGCGGTCATTGGGATCTATTTGTACGATGCCAGTGTATTCCAGAAAATTCGCCGCCTGAAGCCCTCTGGCCGCGGCGAACTCGAAATTACAGACGTCAATAACTTTTACCTCGAAGAAGGCAATCTGACTTATGAAATCCTCGACGGCTGGTGGACCGATGCCGGCACCTTCGAATCCCTCTTGCGCGCCAACAATCTCGTGGCAGAAACCGGTGCCAACAAAATCTCGAGCCTAGAATCTGCTGAAAGTACTTCGAGCCGGGAAGTCAAGGGATGAAGATTTTCGTCACCGGCGGCGCGGGTTTCATCGGCTCAAATTTCATCCGCTGTGTTCTGCAGGCAAAAAACAGGTACACGATCGTCAACTACGACAAGCTCACCTACGCTGGCAATCTAGCGAACCTCCACTCGGTTGCACGCCATCCCGGCTATCAATTCGTGAAAGGTGACATTTGCGACCCGATCGCGGCGGAGGCCGCCATGCGCGGTTGCGATGCCGTCGTCCACTTCGCCGCCGAATCGCACGTCGACCGCAGCATTTACGAGCCCGCTCCCGTAATTCAAACCAACGTCACTGGGACGTTCACCCTTCTCGAGGTGGCTCGCAAACTCGCCGTATCGCGCTTCGTTCACATTTCCACCGATGAAGTCTATGGCGACATCGCTCCAGGAACTGACGCCAGCGAAGTTTCTACGCTCCAGCCAAGCAGCCCCTATTCCGCATCCAAAGCAGCCTCGGATCTTTTAGTTCGCTCCTACGTGCGCACTTACAAATTTCCCGCCCTGATCACTCGCTCCTCAAACAATTACGGCCCCTACCAGTTCCCAGAAAAGTTCCTGCCGCTGATGATCACGAATGCGCTCTACGATAAACCTCTTCCGATTTACGGCGACGGCAAACAGCAGCGCGACTGGCTGCATGTGGAAGACAATTGTCGCGGAATTCTCGCCGTTCTCGAACGCGGAAGAATCGGCGAGGTCTACAACATCGGCGGATCGCACGTGGAAGAAAATCTCGCGATGGCGCAACGCCTGCTTCGTTTGACGGGCAAACCGGAGAGCCTGCTTAGCTATGTTGCGGACCGTCCCGGCCATGACCGCCGCTACGCCCTAAATTCCAGGAAAATAGAAACCGAGCTGGGTTGGAAACCGGAAATTTCTTTGGAGGACGGCGTTCGTCAAACCATCGAATGGTACAAGGACAATAGCAAATGGGTTTCCGACGTTCGCGCAGGTGAATACCTCTCCTATTACGAGAAATACTACGATGATCGTGAAAATTCCCTCAAGGCCATCGCGGATTCCGGCTCAAAGTTGCCCGCTTAGAACCAACATGCGTATATTCTTTGTCGATGGAACGAATCGAAACCTCCCTGCCAGGTGTGTATGAGCTGCGTCCCGTAGTCCATCGCGACTCGCGCGGCGCTTTCCTTGAGACCTACCACCACGCTAAATTCTTAGACCTCGGCATCAAAGACACCTTCCTTCAAGACAATCACTCCATCTCCTCACGCGGAACCCTTCGCGGCCTTCACTATCAATTGCGGCACGCACAGGCCAAGCTCTGTCGCGTTATCGAAGGCGAAGCTCTGGATGTAGCGGTGGACATCCGCGTTGGCTCTCCGCATTTTGCCAAATGGACCAGTGTCCTCCTCTCCGCCAAGGAACAAAACCAACTCTATATCCCAGCCGGTTTTGGCCACGGTTTCTTGGCCATGACGGAAACCGTTCAGTTTCTTTACAAATGCAGTGATTACTACGCCCCGTCCGACGAGTACGGCATTCTGTGGAACGATCCTGCTAGCGCTATTGACTGGGGTGTGTCGAGTCCAGCGCTTTCACAAAGAGACGCCAATAATCCGAAACTCGCCGAGTTCCAACAACAATTTCTGCCGCGTTACTCGCGCAAATGAAACCCACGATTTTGCTGACAGGTAAGACCGGCCAACTAGGTTCTGAGCTCAATCGGCTGCTTCCAAAACTGGGGGAAGTGATCGCGCCGGAGCGAAACGATCTGGATCTGCGCGATCCCGAAACAATTCGCCAAGTCATGCGGAACGCAAACCCGCAACTGGTCGTGAACGTAGCCGCCTATACCGCCGTTGACGCAGCGGAAACCGATGAAGCCACTGCGCTCGCCGTGAATGCCGAAGCCCCGCGATTGCTTGCTGAAGAAGCGAAAAAAATCCGCGCTATGCTCATTCACTTTTCGACCGACTATGTCCTCGACGGCTCGAAGAAGGCTCCCTATGTTGAGACGGACCCCGTAAATCCGCTCAACGCGTACGGCAGAACCAAACTCGCCGGCGAAGAAGCGATTCGCAATTCCGGCGCCGCCCACCTGATATTTCGGACTGCGTGGGTCTATGCCACACATGGACGAAATTTTCTCCTGACAATCTTGCGACTTGCCACCGAACGCGAAGAATTGAAAATCGTCGTTGATCAGGTGGGCGCTCCGACCTGCGCTGTCGATTTGGCGCAGGCGACGACAAGAATTTTGACCGGAATGATTGCTGGCGATAAGGGCCAGTTTCCTTTTCCCAAGGTCAGCGGCACGTACCACATGACTGCGGCCGGCGAAGCGACGTGGTATGACTTCACCAAAGCCATCCTCGAAGAAGCACGCCGCGCACCGCAAAACCTGCCCTGGCTGGCCTCGGTGACCAAGGGTCGTCCTCTAATCGCACGCCACGTGGTTCCCATCTCAAAGGAAGAATTCCGCTCGCCGACACGTCGCCCTGCCTACTCGGTCCTCTCGAACGCGCGCCTGAAACAGGTCTTCGGCGTAACCCTCCCAGACTGGCGAACGCAACTGCATCAGTGCTTCGCGAGCCGCTCGTATGAGCGGGTGTAATAGTCCGACACCGCCCGCCTCGCCTTCCTCTGTTCCTTTCAAGCATTGATTTCCATTTCCACTTCGCTGCGCGGCGCCTCGGATTTGTGTGTCGAGCCAAGCCCGGTGAAAGTAGAAACGCTGAGAAGGGCAAGCAAGGGATCCAGAGGATGGCGATACAACATGCTCGGATGCGTGATGTAGTACACGGCGGGAAAAACCAAGAGCAGCCACGCAAAGAGAACCGCGAAACTGGGCGCGCTGGAGAAAGCACGAGCCAGCCCAAAAGCCGCGAACGCACTCAAAAGCGTTGCGATGACGATGTTCGGAACGGCAAACGGCTCAATGCGGCGATAGGCAGCGCTCAAGTTCCAGTAACCGGTCCAGGTGAAGACGATGCGGCGAAGCATCGCCCAGGCGAAACGCGCTGGATGCTCGCGCACTTCGGCAATCGCCAACTGCTTTTTCTCAGCCATGTAAGCAACTTCGCCGAGGCGCGCGTAATCGTCCATTTCGGCCTCGCTGTGCGGGGGATTGGCCCAGTCGGGGTACACGTCGAACGTGTCCCAGGTGTTGCCCTGATAAAACGCCAGCCAGAAGTTGCTGCGGAACGGAATGAACCGGCCAAAGACGCGTTCGTTGCGAATAAACCACGGTGAAACAACCACGAGAAACGCGAGCGCAGCCGCCGCTGGCCGCCACAGGAAATTCCAAGGCGCGCCGCGCTGGCGCAGGCGGTAGCACAGCCAAAGCCCGGCAACAGGCAGACCGGCGAGAAGCGCAGGCTCCGTCAGTCCGGCGATGGCCCACACAACTCCCCAAATCACCCAACTGCGAAGGTCGACCTTGCGTTCCAGCGCGATGGTCGCTGCCACGGCCAGCACGAACAGCAACGCACTGAGAGTCGTGTTCCACACCTGTCCGGCGGCGAAATCGAAGCTGTAGGGAAAGATCGCCCAGGCCCAAACAGCGGCGGTGGCCGTCTTCCTGCCAAATGCCGTGCGGGCAATGAAGTGGAGTGGAAAGCAGGTCAGCGCGGCGAAAAGGCAATTGAGCGAGAGGATGACCCAGGCGGAGGCTGCGGAATAGATTCCGAAAATCTTGAATACGCCCGCGACCAGGACGGGATAGACCGGACCCATCCATGCGGTCGGGCCCGTCCAGCCAAAGAATGGCGAGCCAAAGCCGTGCCCGGAGGCCAGCGAGCGGGCGATGCGGCCTGTCTCCCAGCCGAAGCGCCAGTGGTCTCGCGAGGGATCCAGCCGGTCGCCGACCAGAAACGGGACGACGGCCAGACGCAACCCGAGGGCGACGAGAAAGACGAACCAGGGCCGCATCCAAAGAGGCGGATTCCCCTCCGCCGACTCCACTTGTCCTTCGCGTTGAGTGCTCACTCCGCCCCCGCCAATCTGGAATCGTCAGTCTACCAGCCTCCCCCCACCACCTGTCATCCCGAGCCCCGCGAGGGATCTGCTGTTGGCCTTTTTGCCTTAGGAGGTGGGAGCTTTTAGCTCCCACGCAACGACCTCGCCTTAAATTGCGCTTCAGCCCCTGAAGTGAGCTCCTGGGTCGCCCCCGCGCCCCCAGATGGAACCAGGAACCAGAAGAGTCTTGCGGCTCAGTTGTAGGGGCGTCGCTTCAGCGCGTCCAGGCCGAAGGCCGCATCTTGCCGTTGAATTCGCCCTACGTAGCGGCGGCCTTCGGGCTGGCGCCCCGTGTGAGGTGGAAGCCCCCGAACTTCAGTCGGGGGCTTCCACCTGAAGAGCCAAAACAGGGAAACTGCGCGAGTAGCCTTATGAATCTTCTTGTCTCAGGAAAGGGAGATTGTTCTGAGGAAGTAAGAACAGGATGCGAGCCGTCACCAATCGATGCGCCGAAGTCCGGAGACGAAATCGAAGTGCCGGTCTCGGCTCAAGAGCGGGAGAGAATACTGGCGGCAGAGTGCGGCGATCCACAGGTCATTGGCAGGAACGGGTTTACGTTTCTTCTTCAACTCCAGGCCAATGGCTGCATAGGAGTGCGTGGTGTCATCGTCGATGTCGAGCACACTCACCGCAGCGGTCCATTCCCGGAGCCAGTTCTCATAGCTTACCCTGTGCCGGGACTGCGCGATGCCAAGCCGGAATTCGCCCAGGACAATCACGGGAATCGCCAGATGCTCGGCGCGGGCGACGACTTCGAGAGCCGAAGGTTCGCGTTCTGCGGCGGCAGATAGGGCGTTGGTATCCAAAATCAACGCCACATCTCCGCATCGATTTTCTCCGAATCCTCTTCAATGATGCGATTAATGCGTGCGGTTTCCTTGCGCAAATGCTTCAGCTTGCCCATATGCTTCACCCAAGGCTTTTGGCTTGCTTTGGCATTGGATGCCAGCTTGTCCTTGACGGCTTCGGTTACAAACTCACGGAGTGGAATCCCGCGCTGCGCCGCGACCGACTTGGCGCGGCGAAAGACGGTATCGGGAATCTCTAACGTTGTTTTCACGCGAGCATGCTCCCATATTTATGGGAGCAAGTCAACCGACCGCTCGGAAGTCACGGAGATCCGAGCGAGGTTTGCTGCACGCTTGCATAGACGGAGAAGCGCCGGGGGGTGACAGTTGTCAGCAGTGACGCTGGTTTGGCGGCGTGTCTTGCAGAGCTGCCGGATATGTAATACACTGAGGGCATGAAGACGCTCACCGTGCGATTGCCCGAGCCCTTGGTGGCCGACATCGAGGCGGAGTCGCGCGGGCGCAAGATCTCGAAGTCCGATGTAGTGCGCGAAAGGCTGGAGCGCGGTCCCCGCAAGCGGCGGCGCACTACGTCCCTCAATGCCATCGCCGATCTCATCGGCTCCGTGGATGGCTTACCGACCGACCTCACTGCTCGCAAGAAGGAGTATTTGCAAGACACGGGCTATGGCCAGAAGCGTCCTCGTTGATGCCGGATTTGTGGTGGCGCTGCTGAGCAGCCGCGATAATCACCACGAATGGGCTGTGACCCAAGCCTCCGAATTGCCTCCACCTTGGTCCACGTGTGAAGCCGTTCTATCCGAGTCCTTCCACCTTCTCGGAGGACGGGGCGCCCCCAATCTCGGCGCACTGCTTCGGCGTCGCGCCCTGCTGGTGGCCTTCGAATTTGCCGGCAACGTAGAGTCAGTTGTGAAGCTGCTCGAAAAGTATTCAGACGTTCCGATGAGCCTCGCCGACGCGTGCCTGGTTCGCATGACCGAAACGCTTGCTGATCCCATCATCCTTACGACCGACGAGGATTTCCGGGTCTACCGCCGCCATAGCCGCCAAGTAGTTCCTTGTGTGACACCCGAATGATCTTTGGCGGAGGGCCAATTCGAGGCTCAGAAAGAGCGCCAGCCTGAAGGCCGCCGCTACGTAGGGCAAAAGCAAGATGCCGGCCTAAAGGCGCGGCGCTACATTAGACAACGCGGATGGCGAGTTGAACTCGCCGCTACAAGGCGGCGAAAAGCAGCTCCCTTGCAAGGCTCGGGATGACAAACAGAGCGGGGACAGCGCCCTTCGCGCAACCTAACTCTTGGGGTCATGGCTTGCGGTTCGCACCCATGACAGGATAATTTGAGGAGGCTTGAGCACCGCAACCGAGGTCATGACAACGCCGAGCGATCCTCCAGTTGTTTTGGCACCCACAGAAGTGCTGGCTCCCGTTCGGCGTCCCTCACGCAAACGGCAGGCCGTCGCTTTCCTGATCGCTGCGGTCTCGGACGTTCTATCCTTCTGGATGGTGCTGGCCCTACCCGTGCAATGGTTGATTGACCTGGGAACGGCGTTACTCTTGTTTCTAGTCCTCGGGCGTCGATGGGCGATTTTGCCAGGCTTGGTCGCGGAAGCCATCCCCGGAATGGGCGTCTTCCCCGTGTGGGTCCTTGTAGTCCTCTCCATAATTGCCTACGACGACATCAAAGGCCGCAAACACTAGACGCGGATTAGGAACAGTCAGCGGATGTCCACTTCGCGGAACCCGAAGCCCTTTAACATGACGGAGATCGTGCTTTGCGCGTTGCCGGCAGCGATCTTGAGGATGCCATCTTGCAGCGCGGCTTGAAGGAGCTGGCGCTCCGCTTCTTCGCGGACCTCACTTTCGAGGTTGGGGTCTGGGGAAGAGAAAAGGCCGGTGTCACGTGAATATACTCTCGTCCTCGCATTATCGATTCGTGTGCTCAAGACTTCCACTGGCGGCAGGTGAATCGACACTCTCTGCCCTTGTATTAGGACGTCGCCCGGCTGCAAACGAGCGAAATTGATGCCCCCGACCACTTCTCCGTGAACCACCAGCAGCAGGCGGTCACCCGCGAGAAATTTCGGCAGGTAAGCATTGCCGTGCTCACCCGAAATAATCTTATCCATCGTATAGCTCACGGTTTCCAGTCGTTGAAGTTGTTGAATTTGACGTACCACGGTGGGCTGATCGACATTGAGCTGCGTTCGCCCTCCGCGCAAAATGCCCATCAAGTGCAATAGCACGAGCCCGCTCGACAACCAGACGAGCGCCCCCATCAAAATAACCGTAAGAACCGCGCCCAGGAAGGCTCCCAGAACCCAGGAGTACATGCTCCGCGAATTTCCTCGAGTTCCGCGAGGTGCCGGCTCGTTAGCGACAGGTGGATGGTCAATCGTCATCTGTTTCTCAACAACTTCAGTGTAGACCAAGCCAAAAAATTATTGCCCGCAATCATTCAGAACGGCCCGCCTACCGTTCCCAAAGATACACACAGGACTGAGGCCGCGGGAGCTGAATGCAATCGGAGCGAAAGGCCTCAGGCCCAAAAGGCCGGCCTGAGCTACAAAAGGCGAAGCAAGATGGCGAGATGAACTCGCCGCTACAAGGCGGCGAAAAGCAGGTCCCTCGCCGGGCCTGCCTGCGTCTGGCAGGCTCGGGATGACAAGTGCGGGTTAGAGCGGAAGCGGTTCGGCTATAGTGTAGGAGCATTTTTTAGAGCGAGCGATGAACGTTGCAATTGAGAGCTGAAAATCATGAGCACTGAGGCGAAAGTCGCTGGGCATTACGGGCAGGGGCAGCTCGAAGGCCGAATCCTTGCCGCGGTGGCGCGCGAAGGCAAGGATCCCGAGAACCTAACGGCTGGGGATCTGGCCGCGGTCGACGAATTTCATGTGGGCGGGCTGGAGGCGACGCAAGAGTTGGCCAAGCACATGGAATTGCGTGCCGGATTGCGCCTGCTGGACGTGGGGAGCGGACTTGGCGGGCCCGCACGCTACTTTGCGGCGGAACATGGCGGCAGGGTGACGGGAATCGATTTGACAGAAGAGTTTGTGCGCGTGCCGGCAGTTTGACAAGGCGCACAAAGCTGGATGGCTTGGCGGAATTTCGACAGGGCAGCGCTTTGGACCTGCCGTTTGAGCGACACACCTTCGACCGCGCCTATATGCTGCATGTGGGTATGAACATCGCGGACAAAGCTGGCATTTTCCGCGAAGTACGGCGGGTGTTGAAGCCGGCTGGACTCTTCACAATATACGACATCATGCGCACCGGGGATGGCGCGATCCGCTATCCGGTACCGTGGGCATTGAGCGAAGAGACGAGCTTTGTGGCCGAAGTGAAAGACTATCGTGACGCGCTGCAGAACGCCGGATTCCGTGTAGCGCAGGAGCGCGGACGGAGGCCCTTTGCCATTGAGTTTACAGAGCGCATGATGGCGCGGATGGCGCAAGGTGGACCGCCAGCGCTCGGACTTCACCTGCTCTTGGGCGAAAAGGCCCCAATCATGGCCGGGAATATACTGGCGATGATGAAAGAAGGTGTTCTGGAGCCCGTGGAATTGTACGCTCGCGCGGTGTGACGGCGCTTTCCGGCGGCAGCAAATAATCTGCACGCAGGACGAGCCGGCGCTAGCTGACCACCGACGCCCAGGTGTTCAGCTGGTTTTAGCCCTAGACACCGCTTGTTTCGTCCTGCCCTGCGCAGGGATAACCCCGATTTGTCGCATCAGGCCCAGAGCGTCCCATACAGCGCACGAATCAAGAATCTTTCCGTTTCTGATGTGGTGAATCGTGATCCCCTCTACGGAGATTTTCCTGCCCGTGGCGGGAGTTTCCATGTACTTACCTTTATGGGTGCCCGAAAAGATCCAGGAAACAACAATCTTTTCCTTTTCGGCGATGGTGTCTTCAATGGTGAAACATATGTCAGGAAAGCCTGTCGTCAGTTCCACTACGCGCCGTTTGTACGACTCCGGGCCTACGTGCGAGCCGGACGCGATGGGGTCGTGGAGGGCATGGCTCGGGGAGATCAGCTCATCCACAACTTCCAGCTTGCGTTTATTCCAAACTTCTTCGTAGAGGCGGTGAACGATGGTCTTGTTCTCCACAGACATTGGGATTCTCCTCCTCCGGACGGTCTCATCCGGTATCTTTGGAGGTCGGCCCTGCCTTACGGAACCGCGCTGAGGAAGCTGGGGATGGCAAGGCTGGAGAAAGCCTACTCCGGAGGAGTTTGGCTTGCAATGCTGTTGGATGGCAATGTAGTCCCTGAACTGTGCAAGCTCTGTTTGGCGGCGGTTACCGGACGACAGTGTTTTATTCTGTAACGGTGATCGCGGCGAACGAGGAAACCGGAGCCTCCATGAAACTGGATCGCGGAGTATTGAAGAGTCTTCCCAAGGTTCTGTTGCACGAACACCTGGACGGCGTGCTACGACCGAAAACGGTAATTGAGTTGGCAAGAAGCGCAAAATACGACCAACTTCCCACCGAAGATCCGGAAGAGCTGGCGCGCTGGTTCCACCAAGGGGCGAACCAGGGAAGTCTGCCAAAGTATCTGGAAGGCTTTGTACACACGATCGCGGTGATGCAAACCGAAGAGGCGCTGGAACGCGTGGCTTATGAACAAGCGGAAGACCTAAGCCGGGACGGCGTGGTCTATTTTGAAACTCGCTTTGCTCCGATTTTTCATACTCGGAAGGGATTGAGCCACCAGCGGGTGGTCTCCGCCGTGCTGAGGGGCTTGGAGCGGGGCCGAAAGGAGTTTGGAATTTCTTCGGGGTTAATCATCTGCGCGATGCGCAATATGGACGTGTCGCTCGAAATGGCCGAACTCGCCGTTGACTTTCGCGAGCGGGGAGTTGTGGGATTCGACCTGGCAGGTGAGGAGGGCGGTTATCCTCCCAAAAAGCACGTGGAAGCTTTTCACTATATTCAGCGACAGAATTTCAACATTACGATTCACGCCGGCGAGGGATTTGGAAAGGAATCGATTTGGCAGGCCATTCAATACTGCGGAGCGCACCGCATCGGACACGGGACACGATTAATCGATGACATTGCCGTCGCCGATGGCAAGGCAGTGAAATTGGGTGACCTCGCGCAATACGTTCTCGACAAAAGGGTTCCGTTGGAGATTTGCCTGCTCAGCAACGTCCATACAGGCGCCGCGCGCAGCCTGTCCGAGCACCCCTTTAAGATTTTGTATCAGGAGAAATTTCGCGTCACCCTAAACACCGACAACCGGTTGATGAGCGACACCATCATGACCAAAGAATTCGAGGCCGCTCAGGATACCTTTGGTCTGCACCTGGAGGACTTCGAAAAGATCACTATCAACGCGATGAAGAGCGCCTTCCTGCCCTATGACCGGCGTTGCGATTTCATCTACTCCGTGATCAAGCCGGGTTACGCCAAGGTCCGCAGCTCTCAGGCAACAAAGTAACCCTAGAATCTGATCCGCACTAGTTGGGGCCGAGGCGGCTGTCTTTTCCGCGGGCCGCGAAAGAGAACGGTGCCTCAGCGTTTCTGCCGTTGACGTTGTGGCGCTCGCGGCCTATAGTGGCGCACCTTTTTATTTGAGGCCAGCCGGATTGCTCGAGCGCGTATTTCACCTGGAAGAAAACCAGACCACCGTGCGGCGCGAGTTGCTGGCGGGTCTGACTACCTTCATGACGATGGCCTACATTGTCGTCGTCAACCCGCGAATCCTCTCGGAAGCAGGCATGCCTGTGGAGGGCGTGTTGTTTGCCACTTGCATTTCCGCCGCGGTGGCCACGCTCATCATGGGGCTGTGGGCCAATTACCCGATCGCGCTTGCTCCGGGCATGTCGCTCAACGCGTATTTCACCTACTCGATTGTGCTCGGCCGTGGAGTGCCCTGGCAGACCGCGCTCGGTGTTGTATTTCTTTCTGGCTTGCTCTTTCTAATTCTCACACTCACGAACATCCGCGAACAGATCGTCAACGGTATTCCCAATTGCCTCAAATACGGCACCGCCGCCGGCATCGGCTTATTCATCGCGTTCATTGGACTGCGCAATGCCAATATCATCGTAGCGAATCCCGCCACCTTCGTAGGGTTGGGCAGAATTTCCGACCCGCAAGTGCTGCTCGCAGCCGGCGGACTCATTCTCATCGCCATTCTGATGGCCCGGCGTATCAGCAGCGCCATTCTCCTCGGCATCGTCGTCATCACCCTCGCCGGCATTCCTTTCGGACTCAGTCACTGGCCCGCGCATTTTTTCTCCCTGCCGCATCCATCGGGCACGTTTCTCAAGCTGGACTTGCGCTCGGCTGCAGAACTTGGTTTTGGCGAACTCATCTTCGTGTTTTTCTTCGTCGACCTCTTCGACAATGTCGGCACGCTGGTTGGCGTCTGCGAAGAAGGCGGCTTCCTGCGCGACGGGAAACTTCCGCGTGCGAGCCGCGCGTTGCTCGCGGACGCTTTCGGAACCATGTTCGGTGCGCTCACCGGTACGTCCACGGTCACCAGCTATATCGAGAGCGCTGCTGGAGTCGCGGCTGGCGCGCGCACAGGGCTCGGCAACGTCGTCATCGCGGCGTTGTTTCTTGTCGCCATGTTTTGCGCGCCGCTCGTCGCTGCGATTCCCGCGTACGCTACCGCTCCGGCCCTCATCCTGGTTGGCGCGCTCATGTGTGGCGCCGTAGCGCGTGTTCGTTGGGACGATTTCAGTGAGGCCTTCCCCGCATTCCTCACACTAGTGGCCACGCCCCTGACGTTCAGCATCGCCACCGGCCTCAGTCTTGGCCTGCTCTCCTTTACGTTCGTCAAACTCGGCACTGGCCGCCACCGCGAAATCAGTCCGCTGATCTGGGTCCTCAGCGTCCTCTTCCTCCTCCGCTACGCCTTCCTCGGCTCCGAATAAGCCGAGCCAGCCGCCCCACGATTAGCACATCATCCGTGTGCCCGGTATGCGTCAATTTCCGTGTGCGTCGCGATTTGCCTGCAACTGGCCGCAAACTCCAAAATCGAGTTTCCAACTTCCCCCAACCGGACTTCTAAGGAGTTAGTGAGTCCGATGGGGCGGGTTGATCGGGAGTCGAGCGAATAACGGCACGCTACCCGTCATCTACGAAGTCCGCGCCGAAAAATCAGGATTCAAAACTGAATCATCGATTCTTAGGATGGTGTATCAGCCGGAGGCCGCAATATGGCCAGCATGCGCAGATCCATCACGCCATGGAAGATAATCGGAAGCAGAAGATCTCCGGTCAGCAGAAACAATAGGCCAAAAAGAAAGCCGACGATCGCAGTCCCCGCGACTCCGCTAGCACCCTGATAGAGATGGTTAAATCCGAAGATCACTGAGGAAATCAGCAGCGCCAGCGTAAGATTCAGCGTCCAGGGAAAAACGTGTAAGTAGTGCAGCATGAAGCCGCGGAAGAGAGTTTCTTCGCAGACCCCCGCTGTGATGCTGACGAACACCCACCAGTGGCGCTCGGTCCAGGTTGCGGGCAAGAAGTAGCTGAACGATTTTAAGGCGGCAGCAGCGGAATACTTCAGTGGCCGCTTCGTGAGCTTCTTCCAGATCACAACGCCGACCGGAAGCACCACAATAATAATAACTGCGATCGCGATAAGCGCTTCTACCAGATAGCGAACCCAAGGGTGCGGTAATAGCCAGGAGATTTCACCGGGCGAAGGGCTGATGGTGAACAACGGGCGGAAGCCAATGGCAACAACTGCGAGCGCACTGGCAATCCACGTCCAGGCGCAAAGCATCTTATAGTAGCGAATTTTATGTTCGGAACTGGGATTGCGCTACA
>Ga0307475_10001341_pt1 | contig 14642 bp, 10 predicted proteins | sample atmos_gasesECM1C_FD_203317 | JGI IMG/M metagenome (GOLD analysis project Ga0307475, IMG submission 203317) | Hardwood forest soil microbial communities from Morgan-Monroe State Forest, Indiana, United States - atmos_gasesECM1C_515 | ecosystem: Environmental > Terrestrial > Soil > Temperate... | reverse complement strand
TGCGCGGGTCCCCAGACGCGCTTCATGAGATTGCGAAATTCCTCCCAGTTGCGGGCTTTGCCGAGCCAGTTGTAGGTGTTGGCGAGGCCGCCCGGCTCGGTTGCGGTCCAGCGCAGGGCGTAAGCTTTGTCGGCGTCGCGGCGGACGATTGGACCGTGCCGGGTTACTACCACTTTCAGCTGTTCGTCGGGGGCGCCCTTGACGCGAATCGTTTCGTCGTAGACCTGGGCCTTGGTCCATGTGCCGCGCACGCGGTATTCGTCGGGAGCGACGGGATTGAAGGTTTCGATGTACAGATCCTGCACATCGGCTCCGTTGTTGGTGAAGCCCCAGGCGATGCGATCGTTGTGGCCGATGATGACGAAGGGCGCTCCGGGCAAAGTGAAGCCTTTGACGTTCCAGCCGGGGGCAGTGACGTGGACTTCATACCATATGGGCGGCAGGCTTAGGTCCAGGTGCGTGTCATTGGCGAGGAGCGGCTTTCCGGTTGCGGTGTGCGCACCGTTGACTACACAATTGTTGCTGCCTAAGCCGCTGCGAATTTCGTTTTGTATCTCGAGCAAGGAATCGCGGACGTTTGCGGCCAGAGCGGAGGTTAGGTCCGGAAATCGAGCGGCGGGATCGGCGTCGCTATTGCGCGCCTTGAGCACCGCGTCGGGCTCCATGTCGTCATCGTCATCATCGTCTTCGTCGGTTTCGACGCGGGTGCGCTGCGAGCCGTCATTCGGGACGTCGGGATCGCCGATTACGAAATGGTCCATCGCGGCTTCAGGCGAGAACAGCTCTTTGGCGCGATCGGGGCCGACGCGGGCTTCCACGGCAGCGCGGTCCAACTCGCGCTCCCAGGTGTTCGTCAGCGTGCGGTACATGTAGGCGGTGATAGTCAAGCTGTCGGCGGCTTGCCAGGGCTGAGGCTTGTATTTCAGTAGGGAAAACTCGAGCGGCAGGTGGCTGCTGTGCTGCTCGATGAAGCGATTTACGCCGCGGGCGTAGGCTTCCATGATGGCACGCGAGTCTTTGTCCATCAGGCCGACCTCACGGTCGGCGGCGCGGCCAAGTTGCATGGTGCGGAAGTCTTTGTCGATCGCGAGGGTCGATTTGCCGAGAATCTCGGAAAGCTGGCCGCGGGCGACGCGCCGCAGCAAATCCATTTGCCACAAGCGGTCCTGAGCCATGACGTAGCCCTGCGCCTCGGCTAAATCTTCGACGGAATCGGCGCGAATGTGCGGGACGCCCCAGCGGTCACGGTCCACGGTCGCTTCTTTCTGCAAACCGGGCAGCACGGCGCTGCCGTCCAACTGCGGCAACGGCTGGTAAACCAGCGACCAAAGGAAAGCGCCGGCGAGAATCAGAACAATTGCAAACACCCAGAAGAGAATCCGCAAAATCGTTCGCAAACCAGCCCCTTAGAAATGGCGAACTGTGAGTGTAGAGGAGCTAACGGAGACACGCAACCGAGCCTACCAAGTGTCAGTCGGAGGCAGCGGCGAAGGGGACTGCGTTGGCGTCGGCGGGGGAAGGAAGAGCGACGATTTGAGGCGCGGAGGCAGGCTTCAGGATCAGAGGCTTGCCGAGATAGGTGTCCAGGAGATGTTTCGCGGCGGCCAGACGCGCGGCGTTCTCGGCAGAATCGATCAGCCCAGGAACGTGCAGTAGGACGGCGGCGGCGGTTTTCTCGGCGCGAAACGCGCCGCTCTGTTCGATCTTGCACTTGCGCAGACCGCGGGCTAGTCGAATGACTCCGGCCAGCGCCTTGACTTTGGCCTGCTGGTCCTCGCTCAAAGCGGCGAAGGCCTCATTCGTCGTTTTAGGTTCGGTGCCACGGTGGTAGCGAACCGTCCAGGCCAGAAGCTCCCATTCTTTGTGCGTCCAGGACGGCGGGGCGGGCCGCTCGAGCAAGAAGCGTTGTGCAGCTTTCTTGGGAGGCTTGCCCGTATGCTTCAGATTGATGCCGCAGAGCCGCGCCGCTCCGCGCAATACACGCCGCATATCTGAGTCATCAAAGACTGGAGCACTGTGCGCGCGGCCGAGTGCGTCGAACAATGCCGTTGACAAACGAGAGATGTGTGCGGCGCGGAGAGGATGGGCGCCCGTAGCGCGGGCTGTGGCGCGAAGCCTGGCGACTGCGGCTGCTTGAAGTCGCTTGCCATGCGGCAGGGCTCGTTGCCACTCGTTCCAGACGCTGTTTTTTCCAATGGCCAGCTCGCGATACTCCTGCAGCCTTGCGCTGCGCTGGCGCTCGATGGTGCGGTCCCACTCCGGCTGCAACTCGGCGGCTTCGCCGGTGGCCTTTTGCTTGATAATCACGCGCAGCACGTCCAGATCATGCACTTCGCCTAGGATGTCCTGGAACTGCTTCAGGTTCGCGCTCCATGCCTCGTACTGCTGGGGCAGTAGACTCTCCACGGTGTAGCGGAATTTCTTGAGGCCGATGCGAAGCCCGTGCCAGGCGGAGGGCTTGTCCGCGCGTAGGGCTTTGCCGTGCAGCTCCTTTGCTTCATTCAGTCGCTCAACGGCCAGGCATTGCGCGGCCAGACTGCCTGTGGGCACCAGGCGGATGCGCTTGCGAAGCTTGCGCTCCAAGCGTTGCCAGCTTTTCCCGTCAAACTTGCCGCCCAGGCGCAGGGCTTCCTGCAGCAGCTTCGGTTCTCTTTCCTGGAAGAAATTGTGGAGGGCGACGCGGAGCTTGTCGTTTTCCGCGCCGTGTTCGCCTACCCACTCATCCATGATCTGTGAGTCGCGGAGTTCGCCGAGCTTGCGAAAGAGCTTCTTCGGCAAGCGTCGCATTTCGTGCCAGGACGGATCGGGATCGACTTCTTTCAGAACTGCGGCGACAGAGCGGCAGCGCCGGATGGCTACACGCAAATCGTGGACGGCGTCTTTGTCGGGCGCGGTTTGCAGGGCGTCCAGTTCCTTGGGAACCCGCTGCATCCAATACGTCAGACCCCGATGCTCCGGGGGGTTCCCGGGAATAGGGGAAGCGCTAGCCATGTATTCCTCTTAAAACCGTCCGGCACCGCAGTGAGACGCGGCCCCTTCCGAACGGAATCCGCAAGCCTATCCCTCTGTGTCGGCGGCGTCCAGTGGGGCTGTGGAAAACTCAAGTGGCGAGCGGGCGGGCCTCGTGCTATTTTCATAATAGGCCCGGAGTGGCGGAACTGGCAGACGCAGCAGACTCAAAATCTGCCGGAGCTTTGCTCTGTGTGGGTTCGACTCCCTCCTCCGGGACCATTTCTTGAAGCCCTTTCCTTACCTGACGAAAATCCCGGGTTATTCGCAGAACACTGTTTCGGAAGAGAGTTCCTTGGCGACGACTCGCTGAGGTTATCCTCAGAGGAGCGAGGTCAGGATTCCTATGGCGACGACATACTCGCCGACAGGCGTGATGCTGAACAAAGTGGTAGTGGCCTATCTGGATGACCGGCGCTTAAGTGGGTTCGTTCATGGCTTCTCGCCGCTCAAGGACGCGTTTCGCCTAGTGGCGGAGGGTGGCTCGGCGCAGCAGAACGGTGTAGACGTAGCGCTGAAGGATTTGAAGGCTGTGTTTTTTGTCAAGGACTTCAGGGGCAACAGCAAGTACAAGGAATCGCAGAAAATCACAGAAGGTAAACCGGGGAGGAAGATTGAGGTGACCTTCTCGGACGGGGAAAAGATTGTCGGCACGGCGCCGGCTTACGACCCCAAGAGCAAAGGCTTTTTTGTAGTTCCCGCGGATGCCAAGAGCAACAATCTGCGGATATTTGTGGTGAACTGGAACGTACGAGACGTGAAGTTCCTCTGAGGCGGCGAAGCAAGTCTCCCCTCGCCGCAGCGCAAAGCATTTCCCCCAAACCCCTCTGTGATAGACTTCGCGATTTGCATCGCGTTCGAAAAAGAAAGCGCGATGCATTGAATCGTTTTAACATTGGCGGAGTTACTCGGAATCCGTCAAATTCAGTTTGATGCAGATGCTGTGGGGAGAACTTATGTCATGTCTTCGTTGCTTTGCTCTAACGCTGGCTGCCGGCTTGCTCTTGACCGGGGGCGCGGCTCTTGGCGCCGATGATCCGTCGAAAATCTTTCTTCACAAGGACTGGCAGATTCAATCGTCCTGCGAAGTGAAGGCGAGTGGCGCGGAGATTTCAGCGCCGGGCTTCGACACGCAGGGCTGGCATCACGCGGACATTCCCAGCACAGCAGTTGGCGCGCTGGTCACCGACAAGACATATCCCGACCCCGATTATGGAACGAATCTGCGTTCCTTTCCGGGTTTTAACGACGACCCGCAGCACTTCTTCTCGAATCTGGACATGCCGAAGGGCAGCCCGTTTCGCTGCGCGTGGTGGTTCCGGACGGAGTTCTCGGTGCCGGCTGAAGCGGAGCACAAGACGAACTGGCTCGATTTCCTGGGCATCAACTATCGCGCCAACGTATGGCTCAACGGGCAGAAAATCGCCGACGCCAAGGAGGTGGCCGGCACGTTTGCGACGTTTGAATTCAACGTGAGCAAGGCTCTGCGTCCTGGCAAGACCAATGCTTTGGCAGTGGAAATATCCGCACCTGGGAAAAACGATCTGGGAATTACGTGGGTCGATTGGAACCCAACGCCACCGGACAAGGACATGGGCATCTGGAAAGAGGTTTTTCTGAGGTCCAGTGGTGACGTCACGTTGCGCAATCCGTTTGTGTCCGCGAAGCTCGACGCCGACTACAAAAATGCTGCGCTGAACGTCAGCGCGGACTTGCGGAACGTCTCGAATCATGCCGTCAGTGGTGTCCTGCGCGCGGATGTGGATGGAAAGCAAGTGAACCAGCAGGTTTCCCTGAACGCCGGCGAAGCAAAGACCGTGAGTTTCGCGCCGGAACAATACGCGCAGCTCAGGCTGGAAAACGCCAAGCTGTGGTGGCCCTACACGATGGGCGAGCAGAATCTCTATACCGCGAAACTCTCCTTTGTTGTTTCCAACGAAACTTCGGACGCTGCCACGGTCACCTTCGGCGTGCGCGAAGTCACCTCCGAGCTTACCGACAAGGGCTACCGCCTGTTCAAGATCAATGGCCGCAGGATTTTGATTCGCGGAGCGGCGTGGGCGCCGGACTTATTACTGCGCTGGTCTTCCAAGCGAGTGGACGCCGATCTGAATTACGTTCGCGACATGGGCTTGAACACCATCCGATTGGAAGGGCGTATTGACCGCGAGGAGTTATACGAGAAGGCCGACCGCCTCGGAATTTTGGTGATGCCGGGATGGACGTGCTGCGACGCCTGGGAGCAATGGAGCAACTGGAAGGAAGAGCAGCACAAAATCGCCGCGGAATCGCTGCGCAGCCAGATCCGTATTCTGCGCAATCACCCCAGCGTGTTTGTGTGGCTGTATGGAAGCGACGGGCCGCCGCCGGCGAACGTGGAGAAAATGTATCTCGCCATCCTGAAGGAGCTGCAGTGGCCGAATCCTTCGATTTCGTCGGCGAGCGCAACGGCGACCACGGTAACAGGCGACTCCGGAGTAAAAATGACCGGGCCTTACGAGTACGTGCCGCCAGTTTATTGGCTTGCGGACACCAAGGCTGGCGGCGCGTATGGATACAACACGGAGACCAGCCCCGGACCGGCGATTCCGCCACGCGAATCGCTTGAGCGCTTCATTCCCAAGGAACATTTGTGGCCGATCGATAATGCCTGGAATTTTCATGCGGGAGGCGAGCGGTTCACGACGATCAACGTATTCACCGATGGGTTGAACCGCCGCTACGGCACGGCGACCTCGCTGGACGATTATCTGCGCAAGGCGCAAGCCATGACTTACGACGGGCAGCGCGCAATGTTCGAGGCTTATGGACGAAACAAGTACACCGCGACGGGAGTGATTCAGTGGATGCTGAACAATGCCTGGCCGTCTTTGATCTGGCATCTGTACGACTATTATCTTGTTCCAGCGGGCGGGTACTTCGGGACCAAGAAAGCGATGGAGCCGATTCACGTGCAGTACTCGTACGACGACAATTCCGTCGCGGTGGTGAACAGCACGTATGAACCTGCTAAAGGTGTGAAAGTGAGCGCCAGGGCCTACAACCTTGATTCCACGGAAAAGGGCTCCCGCGAGGGAACGATGAATGTTGCGCCGGACAGCAGCACGAAGGCGTTCGATTTGCCGAGAGTCGAAGGTCTGACCACAACGTATTTCTTGCGTTTGCAATTGCACGACGCAGCGGGCAAACAGCTCAGCGACAATTTTTATTGGTTGTCGACCAAGGCGGATGTTTTGGATTGGAAGCACAAGAAGGACACAGTTTATACGCCGCAAGCGGAATTCGGCGATCTGAGCGGGCTGAACTCGCTGCCGGAAGTGAAGCTGGAGGTTAAGTCGGCGAGGGAAGAGCAGGGAAGTAAGGCAGGCGTCCGCGTGTCCGTGCGCAATCCGAGCGGCGGCATCGCGTTCATGGTGCATCTGCGCGTTACCAAGGGAAAGGACGGAGAGGACGCGACGCCCATTTTCTGGTCTGATAATTATTTTTCTCTGCTGCCAGGAGAAGAGCGCGAAGTCATAGCTAGTTATGACCCTTCGGATCTGAACGGTAAAGACGCGGTCCTGGAAGTGGACGGATTTAATATTGCGTCGCAAAGCGTTGAAGTGCGATGAACCTGCCATTTTCTATAGACACAAATAGTGCTTTCGGCTGACAGCAACTTGACTTCGCAGTGACACCACGCATTCCGCGGGACCGTACAGTTGCGCTGGCGACGGGCTGATTGCGCAAGTCAGTGTCGCTCTGGCCTGTGTACGGGTGTGCGAGCGCCCGTTTGCAACACTCGATTCGATTATTGAAAAGGAGAAAGAGATGAAGAAAGACGGAACCGTATTCGGCGGCCGCAAAAATCGGCGGTCGTTCTTGAAAAATGGCATGATCGCGGCGGGTGCGATGACGGCGGGAGCGGGACTGGTTTCCGGTTCGGCTGCCTTCGCCGAAGCCGAAGACCATTCCCCGATCACTAAGGGCGACATCGCGATTCTGACGTTTCTGAGCGCGCTGGAGCAGGTCGAAGCCGATTTGTGGATTCAATATGCGGAACTCGGCGGACCGACTCCGCAAGTGCCCACCTCCATCGGCCTATCTGGGATCGATCTAAATCAGAATGGCAAGGCCATCACCACGGGGCTCGCCCCCGGGTACGTTACTGCGCTCCAGGTACTTGATACCGACATGCCGCAGTACATCGCGGACAACACGGATGACGAGATCAGCCATCACCGATTTCTGAACAACTACCTGCAATCAAAAGGCGCCGCACCCATCGACCTCAGTAGTTCTTTTGCGATTCTGCCGCCCAGTGGAGTAAAGGGAGTGCCGCAAACTGGACGGCTCACAAATCTGACGCAACTGAAGGTTGATACGACGTGGTGGACGCGTTACCGCAGCGCGAACCAGAATCCCGACTTCGGAGGCAAATTCGAGAATGCCGTTCCCGATCTTGCCAGTAATCCGCACACGGCCATTCCGCGGACCAATGACGAGGCCGCACTGAACGCGGACGGCACTATTCCCAATCACCTTCAGGCTATTGCCAGCACTGCCGGTTTTCACTTTGGTTTCATCGAGCAGGGTGGCACTAGCCTTTACCCGGCGCTGGCTCAGAAGGTAACTAATCTGGAAGTTTTGCGGGTCCTCCTCAGCATCGGCCCGAGCGAAACCATGCACTTCCAGGTCTGGCACGACAAAGCCGGAAACGCGCCCAACATCACCGACGGCAACTTAACCTTCCCCCCGCTCAATACAGGCGTCGATCCGACGACTGGTGCGACCGGCTCCATAGGCGGCGGCGAAACAGTTGCCGATGAATTCCAGACCAACCTGATCATGCCGGAACCAACATTCTTCCTGGAGTCGAGGTTCGGCCCCGTGGCCATTATTCGTCCGACATCGGACGCCCAAGGGGGCGCGGTAGCCTCTGTCGTGAGCTTCCGCGACGACGGGCTCTTCATCGATCCAGCGACCGGTAAGAATACTGGGATCGTCGACGTACTCATGCGCTTGGCAGAGGAAGCTGACGAGGCACGACGCAGGTTCTAATCAAGAGAAAGCAGCTCAATTGATCAGGGCTCAGGCCGGTCCGGCCTGGGCCCTTTCCTTTTGCTCGCGATTGTTTTGAGTAGAGCGGTCGGGCATTATCCCTGCCATGACTTTTCGGTTTCGTCTCGCACTGATTTTAGGTTTCGCGCTTTCTTCCTCGGCCTCCGGCGCTGAGTATCGACGCGTTGCCGCTTGGTTCAGCGGTGCTCCGGGGGCCGCCGCCGCGCCAGTTGACGAAAAACTTGCGGCTGACATCCTGAGCCTTATCCAGAAAAGCGGGGCGGACGTTGGCGTCGCCTTTCGCACCCTCGATGGCAAGATGGAATGGTTTTCGCGCGCGGACGATGTTTTTCACGCCGCCAGCACGATGAAACTTCCGGTGATGATCGAACTCTTTCATCAGGTGCGTGAGGGAAAGCTAAAGCTCGACGACCCACTGCCGATCAGGAACGAGTTTCATAGCTTGGCCGACGGCTCGATCTATACGCTCGATCCTGCCGATGATTCGGAAACGGATCTGTACAAAGCCGCGGGACAGACGCGCACGCTGAACCAGCTTTGCGAGCTGATGATCACGGTGAGCAGCAACCTGGCCACCAACCTCCTGCTAGAGAAGCTCGGCGTGGACAATATTCGTGCCACAGCACACGCCCTCCACGCCGACGGTATGAGCGTGCTGCGCGGTGTCGAAGACAACAAAGCCTACGAGAAGGGAATGAACAACACTACGACCGCGCGGGGCTTGCTGATCCTCCTTGAAGCAATCGCCAAAGGTCAGGCGGTCGATCCGGATTCTTCCCGCAAAATGGTGGAGATCCTGGAGCGCCAACAATTCAACGAGGGTATTCCCGGGGGCTTACCTTCGGGTACGCGCGTGGCCCATAAAACCGGGGAGCTCGCGAAGCTCCATCACGACGCGGCGATTGTCTATGCGCCCCGCCCGTTCGTCCTGGTGATTCTGGTGCGGGGATTGGCGGAATCCAAAGAAAGCGCGGCACTTATGGCCGACATTACCCGCCGGATTTATCAGTCGACCCAATAAAATGCATCCTTCCTTGCCCATTGCAACATCAAAAGCACTAGAATGCCTACCGCGAGGGGCGCGATCCTCTGATCGGGCGGTTCGATGATCAGGCGGGAAGTCTTGCGGATCACTCGCGCATTATGACCGAGAGGGGAATCACGATGAAACGCTTCGTACGTTTTGTTATCACAGCTGCGGTGAGTTTACTGTGCGTCGGCGCCGCAATGGCCGACACCTTGGAATTGAAGGACGGTCGCGTTCTGCAGGGCCGCTATCTGGGCGGCACACAGGCAGTGCTGCGTTTTGAAATAGAGGGCAATGTTCAAGCATTCAGCGTCAACGATGTGGTGGCATTGACGTTCACCCACGGTGGCGGAAACGGTGCTGGCGTTCAGAACTATGCTCCCACTCCCGTTGGCCAGGCGCAGCCCGTTGGTGCGGGCGGCAGCGTCACGATACCCGCGGGCCAAAGCTTGCTGGTGCGCATGATTGATGGCGTGGACTCATCAAAAAACCACGTGGGGGATATCTTCCATGCCAGCCTGGAAACCGATCTGACCGTGGATGGAGTGTTGGTGGCTCGGAAGGGCACGGATGTCTACGGGCGCCTGGCCGAAGCCAAGGAAGCGGGACACCTCGCCGGCAGTTCCGAGTTGCAACTCGAGCTGACGCGCATGGTGATTGATGGCCGTGACTATCCAGTGGTCAGCAGCGACTACACGCTGCAGGGCAAAGGGCGCGGCAAGAACACGGCGGAGAAAGTCGGCGGCGGCGCAGCCCTGGGAGCCATCATCGGGGCAATCGCCGGTGGCGGTAAGGGTGCGGCGATTGGCGCAGGGGTCGGGGCCGGAGCCGGTGGAGCCGTGCAGGTGCTCACGCGCGGCCAGCAAGTGAAAGTGCCGAGCGAAACGCTGCTGGAATTCCGTCTGCAGCAGCCCGCGACAGTCGCCCCGGTGCAGCAAAGCTAGATCGGCTCGCCGTACGCGATTCATTGTTGCGCCCTGCCTGCCGCGTCTGGCGGCACAGGACGCTGCCAGAGTTGTTATTCGCAAATCTGCGAGAACGCGCGCGGATCGTCGGAACGCGCACTGTCCGTCAGTCCACAATTCTGCATCTCCGCGCCTGCAGGCTTCGGTATAATCGCCCCTCATTTACATTTGAGGAGGTTCCATGGCTGAGCCGTCTTATGAAGAATTGAAAGCCCGTTTGGCGGAGCTGGAAAAGCAGGGAGGCGCCCGGCGCACCGGTCAGCTCGATTTCCGCGTCGGCGAAAAGGGAGGCGTCAGCGTCTATGGTCTCGGGCGGTTCCCGGTCACGCTCTATTACGAGCAGTGGACCCGGCTGCTGGACGCCAGCACGCAACTACGCGCTTTCCTGGAGGAAAACAAGGCCGCGGGCAAACTCAAGCTCAAGGAGAAATAGTGAGGAATTTTCTCGCCGGCGTTCTTTTCACCTTGGTTGTCCTCATCCTTGGCGGTTTTGCCTATCTAAGGCTTGGCTATGCAGAGGTTCGCGCTGATCTTCCTCCTTCAAATTGGGAAAAGGCATTGATGTTTTCCTCGGCGCACGCTTCCGTGCGCCGGCGCGCGCCCGAGCTGCCCAATCCCGTTCCTCCCACCGATGAAAATCTGATCGTCGGCGCGAAAATATACTCGGACGAATGTGCCGGCTGTCATGGTGCAGTCGGCAAGGCAGATCAAACGAGCGATAGTTTGTATCCACCAATTCCACAGCTTCCCGTGGTTGGCACGGCCTATAGTGAAGCGCAAATCTTCTGGATCGCCAAGCACGGCATCCGGCTATCGGGTATGTTCGCGAACGGCAAATGGGATTCCGACCAGAAACTCTGGACCGTGGCTGCCTACATCAAACGGATCAAATCCCTGCCTCCCCGAGTCCAGCAAGAGCTCGCCAGGCCCGAGCGCCCCAAGTAGGAGTTGGTGATGGCTAGATCGTGGCTTAGCCTGGGCCTAGCCGAAGTAGCTATTTGATTCATCACTAAAAAACGGATCGGGCCTGAACGCGCAAACTAGAACGGCAGGGAAGAGAGGTCGACGTTGCCGCCGGAGAAAATTACGCCAAGCTTTGGCGGCGCGCCGTCGGCGCGGGTAGGCAGCGTCAGACTTGCTACAGCGCCTGGCTTCAGCAGCGGCGCGATCGCTACCGCCGAGGACGGCTCGATGATAATTTTCATGCGCTCCCAGATGGTGCGCATGGCGGCGATGATTTCGTCTTCGGTGGCCAGCAGGATGCGTTCCAGATTGTCGCGCAGGATAGCGAACGTTCTTGGGGCAAGCGAGGCGCGCAGGCCGTCGGCGATGGTGTCGCTCGACTCCAGCGATTGCAGCGTGCCGCTGCTGAGCGAGCGGTAAGCGTCGTCGGCGCGTTCCGGCTCGCAGCCAAAGACCAAGACGCTGGGACGCAGGCCCTTAGCTCCCAAGCAAGTTCCGCTAAGCAGGCCGCCACCGCTAACTGGAGTGAACACCGCGTCGAGATCGGGGATTTCTTCGAGCAATTCCTTGGCTGCAGTGGCTTGTCCGGTGATGATCTGATCGTTGTCGAACGGATGGATCAACGCGGCGCCGGTTTCCAGTTGCACGCGAGCGCAAACGTCGTTGCGCGAAGAAACCTTGGGCTCGCAGAACGTGATTTTGCCGCCATAGGCTTCGATCGCGCGGACTTTCACCTGGGGGGCGTTTTTGGGCATCACGACAAAAGCGGCAACACCGCGCCATGCGGCAGCGCAGGCCACCGCGGCACCGTGATTGCCGCTCGACTGCGTGACGATGCCGTGGGCGGCTTCTTCTTCGGTCAGCGACAGGATAGCGTTGCTAGCGCCGCGAATCTTGAAGGAGCCGGTCTTTTGCAGATTTTCGCATTTAAAGAAAAAACGCGCGCCGGCCATGGCATTGAGAGACGCAGAGGTGAGCACCGGCGTGCGGTGGATACGCGGAGCGATGCGGGTGTGGGCGTCAAGAATGGCTTGCCAGGTGAGATGTGCGTACGCGGAGGTGGGCGTGGTTGCGCTCAAGTGGTTGATCCGCTGCGACTTGCCCATTATTGCATAGGTCCGCGGCTTGCGAAGGGGAAGAGAAGACGCCCAGGGGGGTACCGCACTTCCGTACTGAGAGTTTTATGTGGGAGTTTTGTGAAGGTTTGATACTTGACCGGCCGAGTAGCTCTGCTACGCTGATAAGTAGCCTCCCCGACCAGCGGAAAAGGTGGTTCCGCTTGTCAGGGAGGACAAATCTATGGGTTCAGAACGCCGTCAGCTTGCCCGCTATAACATGCGCACTTCGTTGCGTTTTCGTGCAATCAATCTGGCCTCGGACAAGAGCGAGCACTTCACGGAAGTCATCAATATTTCGCGGGGCGGATTTTTCTTTGCGTCGTCGGCACCGCTGCAGGTGGGCATGCCGATCGATTGTACGCTGCGCATGCCGGCGGAAGTGACTGGAAGCAAACCGCAGGAGACACGTTGTACGGCACGTGTGGTGCATGTGCGGAATGAGCCTTACGGGGATGGGCGAATCGGGTTTGGCGCAGAGATCGAGAAGTATCACACGCCGTGAAGGGCGACAGTCCGAAGACCTGAAGTCCGAACGTCTAAAATCCAAAACTCAAGGGAGTCTGAGGGTGGTTTTGGCGCTGCCTACGTTCTCGAAGTGGTCGTAGGCGCGCACGGCAACGGTATGTTCGCCGGGGGGCAACGTGCTGACCGAAAAATCGTATTGCTCTTCCGGCGCGTCGCTGATGCCGCCCTTCGGGGTTACGATGATCCAATCGCCGCCATCGATGCTGTATTGAGCGCGCTCGATGCTGCTGGTCGCGTCGCGCGCGGTGAATTGAATATTGCTCTGAAGCTTTCCTGCTACGGCCTTCAATCCCTCGATTACGGGTGGGGTGTTGTCGACGACGAAGCGCTCGCTCTCGCGCTCGGTAGTCAGGGCTTGAACGGGAGGATTTGAAGGGGCGTCGGTCGCCACGATTTTGAGGTAGTAGGCGCCATCAGGTAACCCGGTTGTGTCGAACGAATAAAATTTCTGCTCGAGCTTGTCCTTCAGGAGTTTCCACTCGGTTTCGTTTTCTCCGCGGAAGTAGACGGCAAACCGCAAGTCGTCGTCATTATCGTCGTGAGCGGCCCACAGAACGGATTGAAAACCTTTTTGTTGGAAACCTTGCGGCGGCTGCTCGAAACGCAATGGAGAAGAGCTCTGCGTGATGACCACGCCAGTTGGGTTGGAAGTTTGCGGCTGGCGCAGATTGACGCTGGCTTGCTGGCCGGTCTGGATGATGACGTTGGCTTGGGCGCGCACGCCGGGATCCTGCACGGCGATTGCGTCGATGACTGGCGCAACATTGCGGGGAAGGTACGCGAGGCTAACCCAGCCAATGCCGTCACCAGACCGGCCGTCGTGAATCACGGCCTTCCATTGCACGAAACGGGCAGGTGGGCACTCTGTGCTGCTGCCTGCCTTCGAGTACGGCCCGAACCAGCGGGACCATTCCTTGCCGGGATCTTCGGTGTTGCCGGAGCGCACAAAGAATTCGAGGCGCGGTGCGCCGGACGATGCGGAAGATTTTTGCGCGCCCTTGTCGGAAGGCGCCGACGGTGGACCCCACCAATCCAGGCGTCCCCACTGCGAAAAAAGCTGTGCGTCGAAGGAGCGCGATTCGTAGGTGCCTTCAGACTCATATTCGGGGCCGACGGAAAAAACCTTTCCGGGATTTGCGGTGCAGAGGAAGAGTTTGCCCGAGGAGCTGCGGGCGATGCCGGTGATCTGCGCGGAGCCGGCCTTGGCGAGGTGCGCGAAAACGCCGCGGCCGTCGATGGCGAGAAGCGCGCCATTGTTGCCGGTGCCAGCGAGAAGACGTCCATCAGAATTGATCGCCAGCGAGTAGACAACGTCGTCGCGGGAATTCCAGAGCTCTTCCGGAGCACCCTCGGGTGAAAGGCGATAGATGCTGGACGAAAGCTGCTGCGGGAAAGGAATGAACGGCGCTTGTCCCTGAGGCTGACCGCCGAGCACAGCAGCGCCACCGGTGATGGTGGTGGTGCCTTGGGGCGTGGTGATTACAGTTGTAGGCGCCGGCGTCGATGGCCGCTGCTTTTCTCCGATGGCGGCGGCGTAGATTTTTCCGTCGGGAGCCGCGGCGAGCGCGGTGACTTCGCGCTTGGCGGTCTCGTAGAGAACAAAACCTTCGGCCGCCGGTGAATCTTTGTCCTTGCGGGCGTTTTTGTCGCTGGCGCGGGCTATACGCAGAATGCGGCCGCTCGGCTCCGTACCTGCAAGAAGATCATTGCGCGCGTCGAAGGCCAGGACCCGGATATGGGCTTCATCACTGGCGTAGAACAGCTCGCTCTTGCCGTCGGGAGAGACGGCGAAGATTTGACCTTTGTCGCCGGTCGCGATGTAAAGGGTTCCGTCAGGAGCAAAGGCGAGATCCCAGATGTACTTGGTCTTCGGATCGAAGAAGACAGTCTTTTCGCCGGAGGCGGAGACGCGATAGACCTTGCCGTCGGGAGATGTGGCGACGTAGAGGGCGCCTTTGGCGTCGAAGGCGATGG
>Ga0307475_10001339_pt1 | contig 14645 bp, 11 predicted proteins | sample atmos_gasesECM1C_FD_203317 | JGI IMG/M metagenome (GOLD analysis project Ga0307475, IMG submission 203317) | Hardwood forest soil microbial communities from Morgan-Monroe State Forest, Indiana, United States - atmos_gasesECM1C_515 | ecosystem: Environmental > Terrestrial > Soil > Temperate... | reverse complement strand
GTGGCGCTGGCGGTGGCGACGGCGGTGGCGCTGTCGTCGGCGCCGGAGCGGGCGCAGCCGCCGAGGCGGCGGGCGCCGGAGCGTCCGCGGTCGCGCCGTCAGACCCCGCCCTTGCCGGCGACGCCAGAAGCGCGATCGCCACGCTGGCGGCGAGGGCAATCGCCTCGCCTCGTGCTTGCCGTCGCTCGAACATCGGCCCTGTTGCTCGCTCCTTCCACGCGGGTTCTGGCAGGTCGCGAGGAAAAGCGCGGGACCGAGACGGACACGACTATGAAGAGAATGCCGGCACGGACCTCACCGCCTCCCTCGAGGCTTCCAGGTCGGGACGGCTCCGGATGTCTCCCGGGGCCGGTGCTGGCAGGTCTTCGGGCTCGCGATTTCGATCTGGTTTGGAACCCTGGGAGGGTTTCAAGCTTCCGGCGCTCGCTCCGGCGGGCAAAGCCCACCTTCGCTCGACACCGGATTCAATCGTTGGCCTACGCCCGTCGCTTCCCAGCCCGAGAGCCAGTGCATGTGACGGGTTTCGTTTTCGCTTACCGCTGCGGGGCAGCCCCGGATTTTCACCGGGTTCCCTTTTCGCCCCCGGCTTGCGCCGCGGGCACCAGCATGGCGACAGCCTATAGGGTCGCCGGCCGCCGCCGTCAACAGAAAATCACGCGGGACAATGGCTTTGCCGTGTGGCGCGCCTTGACGGCGCCGCCCGCGCGAGCTACGGAATGCACGGAGGTTCACCCCGTGGCGCGCATGGTTCACTGTCGAAAGCTGGGCAAGGAGCTGCCTGGCCTGCCCTTCAAGCCGTTCAACGACGAGATGGGCCAGCGCATCTATGACGAGGTCTCGATGGCCGCCTGGCAGATGTGGCTGCAGGACTCGGTCAAGTACGTCAACACGTACCGCCTGGACCTGGCCGAGAAGACGGCCGCCGCCTTCATGCGCAAGCAGATGGCCATCTACTTCGGCTTCGAGGAGGGCGACCTGGCCCAGACCGCCTGGACGCCGCCGCCCAAGGAATAGCGCGCCCGGGCATGTCCGCCTCCGAACCCACGCGTCCGGTGCGCGTGCGCATCGCGCCCTCGCCGACCGGAGACCCGCACGTCGGGACCGCGTACATCGCGCTCTTCAACTACGCGTTCGCCAAGAAGAGCGGCGGCAAGTTCCTGCTGCGCATCGAGGACACCGACCGCACGCGCTCGACGCCCGAGTCGGAGGCGGCGATCCTGCGCGCGCTGGCCTGGGTGGGCCTGGGCTGGGACGAGGGGCCCGACATCGGCGGGCCGCACGGTCCCTACCGCCAGTCGGAGCGCCTGCCGATCTACCAGCACGAGGTGACGGCGCTGCTGGCGAGCGGCGCCGGCTATCGCTGCTTCTGCACCGCCGAGCGCCTGGAGGCCGTCCGCCACGAACAGCGGCGGCAGGGACTGTTCGTCGGCTACGACGGCCTCTGCCGCGGGCGCCCGCGCGCCGAGGGGGAAGCGCGCGCGGCGGCGGGCGAGCCGTTCGTGGTGCGCCTGGCCATGCCCCGCACCGGCGAGACCGTGTTCGTCGATCGCCTGCGCGGCGAGGTGAAGTTCGACAACGCGCAGATCGACGATCAGATCCTTCTCAAGACCGACGGCTTTCCGACCTACCACCTGGCCAACGTCGTCGACGATCACCTGATGGAGATCACCCACGTCATCCGCGCCGAGGAGTGGCTGTCGTCGACGCCGAAGCACGTCCAGCTTTACAAGGCGTTCGGCTGGCAGGCGCCCGAGTGGGTGCACATGCCGCTTCTGCGCAACCCCGACAAGTCGAAGATCTCGAAGCGCAAGAACCCGGTGTCGCTGGACTACTACCGCGACGCGGGCTTTCTTCCAGAGGCGCTGCTCAATTACCTCGGCACCATGGGCTGGTCGATCGCCGGCGATCGCGAGACCTTCACGCTCGCCGAGATGGTGGCGGCGTTCACGTTCGATCGGGTGAGCCTGGGCGGCCCGGTGTTCGATCTCGTCAAGCTGTCGGCGATGAACGCCGGCTACCTGCGCGCGCTGCCCGACGACGAGATCGTGCGCCGCCTGCGCCTGTGGCGCCTCTCGGACGACAAGCTGCGCGCGCTGGTGCCGCTGGTGCGCGAGCGCATGCAGCGCCTGGACGAGTTCCTGCCGCTGACCGACTTCTTCTTCTCGGGCGATCTCGATTTCGGGCCGGTGGCGAAGGAGTTGGTCCCGCGCGAGCGCGCGCCCAAGGAGGTGGCGGAGACGCTGCTCTCGTTCTGCGACGGCCTGGACGGGCAGCGCGATCTCAGCCCGGCCGGCCTGGAGACGTTCGCGCGCGCCTTCTGCCAGCAGAACAGCTGGTCGACGAACGAGCTCTTCATGCTGCTGCGCCTCGGCGCCACGGCGAAGAAGGCGACGCCGCCGCTGTTCGAGTCGCTGGCGGGCCTGGGCCGCGAGCTGGTGCGCCGGCGCCTGCGCCTGTGCGCGGAGTTCGTCAAGAAGCTGCCCGCCCCCGCGCCGGCGGCGCCCGCGCTGGCGAAATGATCGGACGGGCGCCGGCCGCCCGCGACGACGTCGGCGCCGGCGCGCTCGCGCCCGGCCTGCCCCTGGGCGTCTACGTGCACTTTCCCTTCTGCGGCGTGCACTGTCCCTACTGCGACTTCGCCGTCGAGGTCGCCGCCGCCATCCCGCACGACGAGTACGCCGACGCCGTCGTCGCCGAGATCGCCGCCCGCCGCCGCTGGTTCGAAGGCAGCGCGGGCCTGGTCTCCATCTACTTCGGCGGCGGCACGCCCGGGCTCTGGCGCCCGGACGCTCTCGGGCGCGTGCTCGCCGCCGCGCGCGCGGCCTTCGGCGATCCCGACCCGGCGGCGCTGGAGATCACCGTGGAGGCGAATCCGGGCGAGGCCGGCGCCGTCCACCTGGCAGCGCTGCGGGCCGCGGGCGTCAACCGGCTCTCGCTCGGCCTGCAGGCCCTCGACGATCGCCTGCTGCGCGCCCTCGGGCGCAACCACGACGCCGCGGCCGGCCCGGCCGCGATGGCCGCCGCGCGCGCCGCCGGTTTCGACAACCTCTCGATCGACCTGATGTTCGGCGTTCCCGGGCAGACGCTGGACGACTGGAAGCGCAGCCTCGACGCCGCGCTGGCGCTCGGCCCCGAGCACGTCTCCGCCTACGCCCTCACCGTCGAGCGCGGCACGCCGTTCGGTTCGCTGGCCCGGGCCGGCCGCCTGCCCCGCCCCGACGACGAGGCGACCGCCGAGATGTTCACCTGGGCCCGCGCCGCGCTCGGCGCCGCCGGCCTGGACCAGTACGAGATCTCGAGCTACGCCCGCCCTGGCCGGCGCGCGCGCCACAACGGGCTCTACTGGTCCGGCGCCCCTTACCTGGGCGCCGGCGCCTCGGCGTCCTCGTTCCGTCCGCTCGCCGGCGGCGGCGGCTGGCGCTTCGCCAACCCGCGCGCGACGCCGACGTATCTGAACGCCGCCCGCCGCGGCGCCGGCAACCCCGGTCCCGTGCACGTCGAGCGGCGCAGCGCCGCCGACCTGGAGAACGAAGCGCTGTGGCTGGGCCTGCGCACGCGCGATGGCGTCGATCGCGCCGCGCACGCCGCCCGCCACGGGCGCGATCCGCTGGACGGCCGCGCCTCCGCGGCGCGCGCGTGCGTGACGGCCGGCTGGCTCGACGCCGACGACGCGCGCCTCGCCCTGACGGAGGAGGGCCTGCTGTTCGCCGACGAGGTGGCGGCGCGACTCTGGCTGGACGTTGGCGGTCGGGACTAGGCCGCGCGGGATTGCGCCGCCGGCGCGCCGGCGACGCTGCCTTGGGCCAGCGCGCGCAGGTCGGCCGGCAGATACCCGACGTCGCCAACGCGCACGATGCGCGGCTCGGCGCCGAGCTGGACCTCGGTGACGCCGCCGACCGGCTGGGGGATCTTGCGATAGTGGCGCAGGTCCAATCCGGTCAGACGGCAGATCAGCGTGCGCAGCACCGTCTTGTGTCCGATCAGCAGCACGTCGCCGTCATCGAAGCGCTGGCAGATGTCGGCCACCAGCGCCAGCGCGCGATCGGCCACGGCGGCCACCGGTTCGCCGCGCGGCACGCCGATGCCTGGGTTCTCCAGCCACAGGCGATACCGGTGCACGTCGCGCGCGGCGACCTCCTGCTTGGACATGCCTTGCCAGTCGCCGTAGAAGATCTCGTCGAGGCGCGCGTCGACCATCGGTGCCGCCTCTGCCGTCTCCGCGATGGGTGCCGCGGTCTCCATCGTGCGGCGGCGCGTGCTGGTGACGATCGCTCGCCAGCGTCGATCCCGGTTCGCGTCGGCGAAGGCGCGCGCCATCGCCAGCCCCTCGGGCGTCAGCGCGGCGTCGATGTCGCCGCAAAACCGATCGCGACGGGAAAACTCCGTCTCGCCGTGCCGCAGGAGGAACAGCTTCCTTGACGCGTTATGGTTCGCCGCCGTCGGCAACGTCCCCCTCCCATCGGCGCTCATCACGGAAAATTCATCCCTCTTCAACATATTCACTCCTTCGCTCCCGCCATCCCGCGCTGGTAGGATAACGGCGACCGGACGGGGATCTTCCGCGACGAGCGCGTCGCGAAGAGCCAAACCGGGAACCCCCCGGTTCTCTGTCTCCGTCCAAGCAACTTCACGTCACCCGGTGATTGTCCGGAAACGCTTTGCAGGCAGCCCACTTGCCCCTACACTGCCCAGGAGGACCGTAAGCGTGCAGGGCCGTACGACGCTTCGGGTTTGCTGGTCGACGATCGTCGGTGCGTGCTTGCTGGCGTCGTCGCCCGCGTTCGCGAAGCGGGATGGGATCGTCGCCCAGGGCTGCACCGGGTGTCATCGGGGGGGCAAGCCGACCACGCCGACGCTGGACGCGGGGATGGCCTTCGCGCCGCTGGGCGCGACGATCACGCTGACGGTGACGATCCCCGCCACCAACGGTCCCGTGGCCGGGATGTACCTGTACACGAACAACAAGGGGACGCTGTCCGTCATCCCTGGCGAGGGGACGAAGATGAACGGCACCGGCGTCTCGCACTCCGCGCCCAAGACCGGCAGCGGCGGCGCCACCACCTTCCATGTCGCCTGGACCGCGCCGATGACGCCGGGCGGGGTGACGTTCGACGTCTGGGTGCTGTCAGCCAACGGCGACGGCAGCGACAACGGCGACGGCGACGGTCACGCGTACCTGGCGCTGAGCTACGGCTGCCCGGGCAACAACTATTACACCGACGGCGACAGCGACGGCTTCGGATCGATGGTCTTTCCCGCCGTCCGCGACTGCACGAAGCCGCCCAACTATGCCGACAACAACACCGACTGCAACGACTACAACGAGAACATCCACCCGGACGCGCCCGAGATCTGCAACAAGAAGGACGACAACTGCAACGGCATGATCGACGAGGGCTTGCCCATCGACAAGTACTACACGGACAACGACGGCGATGGATACGGCGCCGGAACCACCTTCATCATGGATTGCGGCGTCTCGAAGGGTTATGGCGTCGGCAACATGGACTGCAACGACAACAATCCGGACGTCCACCCGGGCGCTCCCGAGGTGTGCAACTTTCGCGACGACAACTGCAACGGCATGATCGACGAGGGCGCGCGCACGTACTGCGGAACCGGCTGGTGCCGGCGCGCCGCCGACGGTTGTGGGGCAGGGGTGATCTGCATCGAGGGCAAGCCGCGCGCCGAGGAATGCAACGATTTCGACGACGACTGCGACGGCGTGATCGACAACGGCCCGAACCTGTGCGACGGGGGCAAGGTCTGTGTCGGCGGCTATTGCGTCGCGCCAGGGACCACCCCGTCCCAGCCCGGCCAGGACGGCGGCACCACCGCGATGCCGTCACCCAACCACATCGATCAGGCGACCGGCTGCGCGCTCGCAGGCGGCCGTCCGGTCGCGACGGCGCTGACCGCCGCCTTCGCGCTGCTGCTGCTGGCAACGCGCCTCCGCCGCCGCCAGCAGAGGCGCTGAGAATTCGAAAGTAGCGCGCGAGCCGCAGTAGCGTGCCCGCCGCCGCTTATCCGCCCCCCTCCAGCTATCCGGCCCCCCTCTCCGCGAAGCGGGGAGGGTTGGGGAGGGGCAGGGCCCGACCCCTCAGGGCGGCGGCGTCGCGGCCGGCAGCTCGGGCGCCAGGCGGCGGGCCTCGACGACGTGGCGGCCGCGCGGATGCCGGCGCAGATAGCCGCGCAGGGCGGCGTCGGCCGTCGGCTCGCCCTGCGTGTAGAGGCAGGCGGCGCGGCCGAAGGCGGCGTCATCCGCGTCGCCGGACTGGGCGCCTCCGGCGCCGAGGACCATGTCGTAATAGCCGATCGCCGACGGACAGTTGCCGCTCGTGCGCGAGAGGTCGCCCGCCACGCGCGCCATCTCGGCGCGGCGCTCGGTGTCGGGATAGCGTTTCAAGAACGCGGTCGCCTCCGCCAGGGCTCGCCCGTTCTGTCCCAGGTCGGCCAGCGCGTCGACGATCGACAGGTCGGTCTCGATGCGCAGGAGGCCGCTGGGGAAGCGCGTCCGATAGCGCTCCCACGTGGCCAGCGCCTCCCGCGGCTGCGCCAGCCTGTCTTGATAGATGGCCCCCATCTCGTAAAGGGCGTTCTCGGCCGACGGACCGTCTCCTTGCGCCAGCGCGCCGTAAAGGGCCAGGGCGCGCCGCGGATCGCTCTCGGCGCGGGCAGCCAGCAGAGCTGGTTCGGCAGTGGGCACGGCGCTGGCGACCGCCGCCGCGCGCGCGCCGCGCGGGCGAGGGCGGGCCACCGCCTGAACGGCACCCGGATCGCCGCTGGACCACGACTGGCCACGCGCCACGCGGGCCACGCGCGCGCCACCGCGCCAGATCTCGACCGTGCCTTCCTCGACGGTCAGCCCTGCCCGGTTGCCGTCGTGCACGCTGATCACGAAACGCGTGCCCACCACCAAGGCGACATAGCCACTGAAGCTCACCGTGAAGCGCTGCCCGGGCGGCTGATGAGCCACATGGAAGCGCACCTGTCCCTTGCGGACCGAAGGGTGGCCCGTGTCGTCCAGCGCCAGCACCGACGAGGCGAACACCTCGGCGTGTGCGTCCTGCGGCAGCTCGCGGATTCGCCGCTCGCGCGCCCCGGTCTCGATGATCTCGCCGGCCGGCGCGACGGGCGTGGCCGCCGCTGTCGTCGGCTCCGCGTTTGCCCCCGCCGCCGTCGCGGGCGCTGCTTTCACCGGCCCCTCCGCCTGCGCCGCGGTATCGTCGCCGCTCATCTGCCAGTGCGCCACCTCGATGGCGCCGACGAACACCACCGTCAACAGCGACGCCGCCAGGGCGCCGGTGCGGAATGCCCGGCGCATGGCGCGGACGCTGTTGGCGGCGTCCGCGAGCCGCGTCCACAGGCGGCGCTGGCGAACCTCGGACCGACTCCAGCGGGGCGCCTCGTCCAGCGCCTGCCGGAGCACGCGGTGCGCTGGCTTGTCGCTGTCGTCCAGCCATCGCGGATCGCTCATCGCACCCCCTCCTCCGCAAACTTGGCCAGGTCGCGCCGCGCGCGGTGCAGCCGCGTCCAGACGGTGTTCTCGGCGCAGTCCGCGATGCGAGCGATCTCGCTGACGGGCAGGCCTTCGATCTCGGACAGGACCAGGACCATTCGCCGTTCGGGGGATAGACGGGACAGAATCTGCTGCAGGTAATGCCGGCGGCCCGCTTCAGTCTCGGCCCAGTCCGGCGGCAATCGTTGCTTGCGCTCGCGCAAGAACAGCTCCGAAAGTCGTTTGCGCAGGCGGCGGCGCTTGGCGAACCGGATCGCCTCGCGCGTCGCCAGCCGATAGATCCAGCTGCCCAGCTGCGATTCGCCGCGAAAGCTGGGCAGGCTGCGATAGACCAGCAGCATGATCTCCTGGCACAGATCGTCGCCTTCGGAGTCGGTGATCCCCAGCGCCATCACCAGGCGATCGACGTCGGGATAGTGCCGATCGTAAAGCGCGCGCCACGCCGCCTGATCGCCGGCCACGCAGCTGCGCACCAGATCGCGCTCGGTCTGCCAGGGCCCGGGATCAACCCCGGACACCACCGTCGACAGCGTGCGTTGCGAGCCGCCCTTCTTCACCACGTCACTTGTTTGGGGGGGCGAAACTTAATCATTCTTCCCGGAAAAACGGCCGGTCACAACCACTGGCCAGGCGTTTCTGGCCCTTCGACGCTGAGCGACGGCGCGCCGGCCCGTGGCGGAAGACGGCCGGGCACAGCGCTGGTAGCAGCGCCACCCACCTCGACGCCTCGACGGCGCGGGGTGTCAGGACCACCAGACCGCTGCGGCAACCGCAGTCGGCCGGACTTATGCTGCGGCGATGCGAAATGCGTTCTTCGCTGTCGCGGCGGTTGCCGGGGCGCTCCCTGGCCTGGCGTCCTGCGGGGCTGAAGGGTTTTCACTGGAATCCCTGGACGCGGGCAGCCCCATCGACGAGGGAACGCCGGCCACCGACCTGCCGGTCGATCCGATGGCGATGGCGATGGCGATGGAGGAGGTCGGCCCCGAGGCGTTGCTGGAGATTGGTGCCACCTGCGCCGCGGCGGCCAAGTGTGACAGCGGGTTCTGCGTGGACGGCGTCTGCTGCCACGACGGCTGCGCCGGCCCGTGCGCGTCGTGCGCGCTGCCTGGCAAGGAAGGGATCTGCTCGCCCCACGCCATGGCGACGGATCCCGACAATGAGTGCGAGGATCAGGGCGCGCCCTCGTGCGGGCAGGACGGAATGTGCGACGGCGCGGGGAAGTGCCGCCTCTACGCCGCCGCCACCCCTTGCGCGGCGGCGATGTGCAGCGCGGGCATGTTCACGCCGGCCGGCCACTGCGACGGACAGGGCGCTTGCCAGAAAGCGGCCGCCACCACCTGCGGCAACTTCCAGTGCCAGGACATAACGGCCTGCAAGACGACGTGCGCGGCGGACGTCGACTGTCGCGCGCCGAATCACTGCTTCGCGATGGCCTGCGGCGGCGTCCTGGGTCAGTACTTCGGCACGGTGAACCTGACCACCGTCGTGCTCATGCGTGTCGATCCGAACATCGACTTCGACTGGGCTGCCGGCAGCCCGGGGGCCGGCCTGCCCGCGGATCTGTTCTCCGTGCGCTGGACCGGTCTGCTGACGCCGCGTTTTTCGGAGCTCTACACCTTCTACACGGCGTCCAGCGACGGCGTGCGCGTGTTCCTGGACGACGCGGCGGTGATCGACCGCTTCGTCGATCAGATGGCCACGACGGAGAACACGGGAACGCGCATGCTGGAAGCGGGCAAGACGTACCAGTTGCGGGTCGAGTACTACGAGCGGTACAGCGTCGCTTCGATCAAGCTCTCCTGGTCGAGCCCGTCCGAGCCGAAGGCGGTCATCCCGACGGCGGCGCTGACGCCGATGTGACCGACCGGCGCTGGCCGCGCGCCAGGCCCTCGCGCGTTCGCTCCCAGTAGACGGTGGCGCGCGCTTCCGCCTCCCGGTGCGGGCCGGCCAGGCGCACGGCGTGAAGGTGCAGCAGCGTCGGGAGCAGGTGGCGGCGCTGCGGATCGGACAGGGGCGCGACGGCGGCGGCGACCCGCCGGCGGTGATCGGCGAAGGCGGCGCTGACCGCATCGGCTGGTGCCGCGTCGCCGGCAGCATCGTCGGCGACCAGCGCGGCGCGCAGGGTGGGGGCGTGGTCGCGGAAATCGGCGTCGCGTTCGGGATCGCGCTCCCGCGTCGCGCTGACCGCGCGCCGTCGCTCCTGGGCCAGGCGCCAGCGCGCGTCGCCATCCAGGCCGCAGCCAGCCGCCAGGGCGTCGAAGCCGCGAACCAGCCAGCCGATCGCCTGGCTGGCATCGTCGTCGGCGTCACCGGCGGCGGCGAGCAGCGCGAGGGCGAGCGCGCTGTCCGACTGATAGACAGCGTGCGCGGCCGCCGTGGCGGCCGGCCCGCCCAGGCGCGCTTCTTCCGGGTGGTAGGGCGCGGTCTCCAGCGACGTCACGGCGCCGGCGGCGCGCAGGGCGGCGAGCGCGCCGCCGATACAGCGCGCGAAGGCCAGCCCGTCGCCGTGGACGCGCACGCGCAGGTGCGCGCGCGGCCCGGGGCGCTCGACGTAGGGCAGGAAGAACCAGGCGTCGATCGAGCCGTCGCCCAGGGCCGCTCGCACGGCCGGCGCGAGGGCGGCGCACAGAACGCGAGGCTGGTGCTCTTCCAGGCCGAAGATCTTGAACGTCGTCCAGCCGGCGGCGGCCGCGGCGGACGCCGTCGTTCGGGGCGGCGGCACCGGGCCGAGGGCGCGCGCGGCGGCGACGGCCGCGGCCTGCCGCTGGCGCTGCTCGTCGTCGGGATCCTCGCAGAGCGCGACCACCGCCTCGACCCGGCGGCCATCCTGGTCGGCGGTGGCGGCGAGCGGCGGCCAGATCTCGAACACCCGCCCGGCGCCCCGCAGATCGACGGGCGCGTCGGGGCCGTCGAGATCGACGGGCAGCAATTCGTCCTGCGCGCCGACCTGGACCACGCGTGGCACGGCGGCGGCGCGGCGCCAGCGCGCGACGGCGGCGCGGCCGGCGCCGGCCGCGATCGCCGCGGGCACGCGCCAGCTGGCCGGGCTGACCACGAAACCGTCGATGGCGATGCGGGGCACGCGCGCGAGATCGCCGAGCGGGCCCAGCGCCAGCGCCCAGGGCGCGTGCTGGCGGTACAGGCTCCACCCGGCCAGCAGGCGGAAGAGACCCGCGGGCGCCGCCGCCGAGCGAACGCGCGCCAGCGGCGCGGGGACGACGACGTCACCGCTCTCGCGCTCGCGCAATGAAAGCGGCGCCGGCGCCGACGGATCGGCGCCGAGCGCGAGGTCGCCGGGGCGGATGGCGCGCGCCGGCGCCGCCGGCCAGCCTGTCAAGGCCAGCGCCGCGGGCCGCACCGGCGGGTGCGCGCACAGGTCGGCGCGCTTCGCCGACGGAGCGAAGGCGACGTCGATCGCGCGCTCGCCGGAAGAGGCGGCGCTCTCCGCGTCCGCCAGGCGCGCCAGCGCGGCGGGCAGCGCGGGTTCCAGCGCGTGCGCGAACCGGCCCCAGGTGGCCCCCGCGGGCGCGTGCAGCCCCAGCAGCCACCCGGCGCCGGGCCGCTCTCGCCCGCGCGACGGTGACCGCGGCGCCGACGCCGGGCGGCTCGGGACCAGGAACAGCTCCGCGCTGGGCGGGGGAGCGGGTCCGATCTCGTCCAGCCGCGCCGTCAACTCGGCCGATGACAGGTCGACCTCGGCGTGGCCGCCGGCCAGCGCGGCGGTGACGGCGTCGGTGAGAAACGCCAGCAGCGACCGCGGTGGCGCGCCCGGCGCGTCGTCGGCCTCGTCGCCGCTCTCCTCGCCGGCCAGCACGACGCCGTATTCACCCGCCGCCAGCGCCGCCATCTCCAGCGCGCCGGCGCCGAAGCCGTCGACGATCGCGCTCAGCGCCTCGCCGACGCGGGGCTGGAGCAAGCGCTCGGCCGCCGGGGGCGCCAGCGCCTCCTGCAGCCGAAACAAGAGCGGCGCCAGCGCCGCCGCCCGCTCGACGGCCGCCCGCGCCAGCGTCGGTGCGCGGGGCGGCTGATGAACGAGCACAGCGTGCAGGTCCTGGGTCGAATCAGGTCCGGGTGGCGATCCCCCGGGACACACGCGCAACGCCGCCTGCGCCGCGCCGATCTCTCCGCGATCCAGCGCCGATGCCAGCGCTTCCAGCGCGCCGGTCACGGTCGCCGCGCCGGGGATGGCGCCGAGGCGCGCGCGCAGCCACGCCAGCGGCGGCGGCCCCACCAGCGGCGGCGTCAGATCGTCGACCAGCAACCCGTCGTCGAGCAGCAGCAGCAGCCACTCATCGGCCGACGCCTCGTCCCCACCGGCGAGCGCCCGCAGCGCGGCCCAGTCCCGCCACTGCTCCGTCGCGCCCAGCAGGCGATCGATGGTCGCGTCGCGCGCCGCCACCCGCTCCTCCGCGGCCTCCTCGCCCATCGCCAACCAGCGCACGCTCTCGCCGGCCACCAGCAGCGAGGGGGTCTGGCGCAGCCGCGCCTGCGCGCGCACGGAGACGTCGTCCAGCAGCGCGCGCGCCATCATCGCCGCCCGCGCCCACGACAGCGTCAGGTGCGCGCGCGGCTGGCCCGTCGCGATCCGTGTCGCGGCCGAAAGTCGCCCCATCGCCACGCCCGCCAGCAGCCCGTGCGGCGTGGGGCGAAACGCCGTGCGCCGGGCATAGCGCCCGAGCGCTCGGCGCGCCTCCGCCGTCGCCGGGCCCGCCTGCGCGCGCGCCAGCGCCGGACTGGCGAGCGCGATCGCCGCCGGTCCCAGCGGGTGCGCGGTCAGGCGTCGCGAGGCCTTGTCCAGCGCCGCCACCGGCAACAGCGGCGCGCGAATCAAGATGTCTGGGAGCGGTCGGTATCCCACGGGCGTGGCAGCCTACCCGATACGTGCGCGGTCGGGCGTTTGGACCCTCGGACCCTGGCGCGCCCGGTGGTTTTGCGTCCGCCTTCGAGGCGCGCGTGCTATGAGACGGCCCATGCGCGGCTGGCTCGAAGGTCGACTGGGCTTGCTGGTGGCTCTGCTCGGCGCGCTCGCAGCGTGCTCGGGTGGCGGCTCGAGCGGAGGCGGCGGCTCGGGCGGCGCGGGCCAACCCGGCCGCGGGAGCGGCGGCGCCACGGCCGGCGGCGCCGGCACGGGCGGGAGCAACGGTTCGGGCGGCAGCAACGGTTCGGGCGGGGCGACGGCGGCGGAGGGCGGGGCGCCCGATGCTCCCGGCACGGGCAACGACGGCCCGGCGGGGGCCAGCTGCGCAGGCCGCGCGATCTCGCTCGCGGCCAACGGAACCGGAACCGACAGCGACGCGGCCCGCGCGCGCGTGGTGATCGATCTCGGCATGGACTCGCTGCTCGGCGACGTCGCCCGCACGATCGAATTCTGGTTCTACGTCAAGCCCACCGACTGGGTCGCCGAGCGCAACGAGGTCTTCTTGCTGGGCATGACGGCCGGCGCGCAGCAGCAGCTGGGCCTGGACTTCGGGAAGCCGGCGGTCAAGGGCATGGCGATGAACCACGCGACGTTGAACCCCTACACCGACGGTTTCTTCGACGACGACACGGGCGTCGATCTCGGCATCACGTCGGCGGACACGCAGTGGATTCACATCGCCATGACGTGGGACATGATGGCCCTGCGCACGTTCGTCAACGGCGTCGAGCGCATCACGACCAAGGCCACTGGCATGCAGATGCTGAAGACGTCGATGGGCCCGCTGGTGATGGGCTGCAACCCGCCGACGTTCAATTGCTTCAACGGCCTCTTCGACGAGCTGCGGGTCTGGAACGTCGCGCGCACGCCCGACGAGATCATGGCGAACTACAAGAAGGGCGTGGGCGGAAACGAGCCGGGCCTGATCGGGTACTGGAAATTCGACGACGCGCCCGGCTCGATGATGGCGGCCGACTCCGTCACCACGGCCGGCCACACCGCGCACCCCGGCGTGCTGATGTCGGCGGACGCCGCCGGCGCGCCGACGTTCGTCATGCCCGATCAGGCGCCGCCAATCACCTGCCCCTGAACCGGGGACCGTCGCTAGCGATAGATGCTCGCCTCGGCGGGGCGGTCGACGACGACGTCGTTCGGGGCCGTGGTGGCGGTCGAGTCAGCGTTCGGGCCGGGCGGTGTCTCTGTCCCGATCGAGAAGACGCTCGAAGAATCGATCTCCTGGCCGACGCAGGCCTCGGCCTCGGCGCGCAGCTCGCGGATGCGTGTCACGCCCGGCGGGATCACCAGAAAGTCGGCGCGCGCAACGAACTCGTCGTTGCGGTCCGCGATGGTCTTGAAACGCGGCGCCAGGGAGTCGCGGATCATGTGCATCTCCGGCAGCACGAGGTCGATGCAAGACGCCTTGATGGCGTCGCGCGCGGCGACCGCGTCCTTGCGTAACGTTTCGACGTTGGCGACGGCGCTCGCGATCTCGTACGAATACACTTCGGCCAGCGAAACCATCTCGCGCGGGGTCAGCAGGCGAGGGTCGGGCATCGCGGGCGCGTCCGCGTCGGCGGGAGCGGCCGGCGTCTCTGGATCGCTGCCCGATGCCGGCAGCTGCGCCGCGACGTCGGCGGGCAACGCGACGGCGCCGAGCAGGATCGCCAGCGTGCCCAGCCGCAAGCTCTGCAGGAAAAATCGGCGCGCCATCATCTACGGACATCGGCACGCTGGCGGCGCTCTTAAACGACCAGCGTCGCGCGACGAAAGAATGTGTCGCGCGCGTCAGAACCGCGACGTTCGCCGGCGCGTCGGGGCGGCGCGCGCCGGCATTCTGACGCGGGCGACGCGCGTCAGCAGAGCCCTGTCCCCGTACGCGGGCAGGTCCGGTATCATGCGGGCCATGACAGCGAACCAGTCCGGGCCCGATCCGCGCTTCGAGCTCTTCTACTGGCCGTCGATCCAGGGCCGAGGCGAATTCGTGCGCCTGGCGTTGGAAGCCACCCGGACGCCGTACATCGACGTCGGGCGCCAGCCGCGCGCCGAGGGTGGCGGCGTGCCGGCGCTGATGGCGCTCTTGGACGGACAGGCGACCGACGCGGCGCCGGCGGCGGACGCGCAGCTGCCCTTCGCGCCGCCCATCCTGCGGCACGGCGCCGTTCTGCTGGCGCACACGGCGAACATCCTTCACTACCTGGGGCCGCGGCT
>Ga0307475_10001338_pt1 | contig 14650 bp, 12 predicted proteins | sample atmos_gasesECM1C_FD_203317 | JGI IMG/M metagenome (GOLD analysis project Ga0307475, IMG submission 203317) | Hardwood forest soil microbial communities from Morgan-Monroe State Forest, Indiana, United States - atmos_gasesECM1C_515 | ecosystem: Environmental > Terrestrial > Soil > Temperate... | reverse complement strand
GAGATTGACCAGGGAGGCATGGCCCTGCCTGGGCGCAGCTTTTACTTGCATGACGACGCGAAAGCCAAGGAAATCCGTAACAAGTATCTGAAGCACATCGCCAATATCTTTGTGCTCTCGGGTGAAAAGCCCGAACAAGCTAAGGCCGCCGCAGACGTTGTTCTGGCAATGGAGACAGACTTGGCCAAAGTAGCCATGGACCCGGTGGCGCGCCGCGATCCCAAAAATCTCAACAACAAAATGTCTCTCGCGCAGGTGAAGGCGCTGACGCCTTCATTCGATTGGGACCTCTATTTCAGGCACTTGAAAGCCCCTTCCACACCGCACTACATCGTCACTTCTCCGGGCTTCTTCAAAGGCCTGGAAGTTCTGCTGAACCAGCACCCGCTTGAGCACTGGAAAACGTACCTTCGCTGGCAGATGCTGCACGGCAACGCCCCTGCCTTGAGCGGGGCTTTCGTCAACGAAAACTTTGATTTCTTCCGCCGTACCCTTTTTGGCGCTCAGGAACTGGAGCCCCGCTGGCGGCGCTGCGTGAGGGCCACGGACCGCAACCTGGGCGAGGCTCTTGGCCAGGTTTATGTGGCCCGAGCTTTTCCTCCTTCCAGTAAGCAGCGCGTCCTGGAATTGGTGCAAGACCTTCAAAGGGTATTGGCCCAGGACATCGAAGAAGCCACGTGGATGAGTCCAGCAACCAAAAAACAAGCACAAGAGAAACTCCGCGCGACGCTCAATAAAATCGGCTATCCCGACAAGTGGCGGGACTATTCCGGCGTCTCCGTGGAACCCTCTAGTTACCTCCTTGACCGTCAGCATGCCACTGCGTTTGAGTTCGAGCGCTGGGTCAACAAAATCGGCACGCCGCTGGACCGCACCGAATGGGCTATGACCCCTCCGACCATCGATGCCTACGAAGACCCGCAATCCAACACCGTCAATTTCCCGGCCGGCATCCTCCAGCCGCCCTTCTTCGATTCCCAGCTAGACGATCCCGTGAATTACGGAGCGGTTGGCGCTGTCATCGGGCACGAAATCATCCACGGGTTCGACGACCAGGGACGGAAGTTCGATGCGAAGGGGAACCTGCGCGATTGGTGGACGCAGTCGGACTCCAAGGCATACGACGAGCGCGGAAAGTGCATTGCGGACCAGTATACGCAGGAAGTGCCAGAAGCGGGTCCGGGTGTGAAACAAGATGGCCGCCTCACACAGGGCGAGGACACCGCCGATAATGGCGGACTCCATCTGGCTCTTCTGGCGCTCGAAAGCGCTTTGACCCGGGAGGGCAAAAGTCTCGGCGATAAGGGTCCCGACGGTTTTACGAATCTGCAACGATTCTTCCTGTCTTATGCGTTTGCTTGGTGTGATCAATACCGGCCGGAGCTGATTCGCACTTTGGTTTTGACCAATCCGCATTCCTATCCCAAGTACCGCGTCAACAACGTGGTTTCCAACATGCCAGAGTTCAAGCAGGCCTTTGGCTGCCACGAGGGACAAAAGATGGTTCACCAGAATTTTTGCCGCATCTGGTAGCAAGTCCATGCCAAGTGCGGCGCAGGGGATCACTTCCCGCACAGGCACCACCCTATCCAGCGAAGATGGCGCCACCCGTGGGAGTCGCGGTCAGGGAAACCACGCAAACCGTCAACGTGGTGTCTCCGGTTGCCTTCGGAGGAACTCACGATCACCGGGAACATACGGTCCGACCGATATAGTGGCGGACAGCACACCCAAGTCCGGTCCTGGATTTGCTCATTTCGAACGGGGCATCGCACCGATTGATTCTTCCACCTGCGCGGATCTTTTGGCTTTGTCAGGGCCGCTAATCGGGTACGCGTTAGGGACGCCTGAGGCGCTAGCGGCTGGGTGCGCTCGGCAAAATTAGCAGATGGCGATCGCGGTGGTTATCCGACACCCGCAAACCGACGAGCATCACTCGGTGCGAGCGTTGATAAGGACGGTAACGATGAAAGCTTTGGCGCTCTCTTCGCTCCAAATCCGGTCCCTCTCAAGCTGGAGGAAGATGATTGGTCTCTTGCGTGAGTGGCGGTCTCCTGAGTCCAAGATTGTCGTGGTGATGCTAACACAGCGACCTCCGGGTACTCCGCGAGAACCGGAGACACGGCGTCGGAAGGAAATTGCTTGCCCGAGGTGAATCCGAAATAGACGCCCGTGGTTGCCAAACGTGCCGCCTTCCGGGTCGTTGAGTCGAACGCGGTGGCCGTGGAATTATCTTGGTCAGGGTTGGCAGATTGCGCGTGAGTTCCCGCACGAGAAGTACCACCACGCAATGCTTGAGCTGGCCAAATCGAACCAAGCTAGGTTCCGGTAAGTTTTTTTGACCGCCCCAGTTCGCATTAGCCGCCACTTCATTCCCAGATTGCCGCCGATTCTGGAACTCTATATATAGAAGCAGTCATCCCCAAAAAACAGCTCGACAGTGGCGCTTCAAACAGGCACGGAATGACGGCCGCACCGTGCCAGGCGTCGTGACTGTCGAGGTCAATGACTGGACCACGAGCACAGGAGATCGTCGCTGACGCTCCGCATCCTCCCTCCTCGGTCAAGTCTGTCGGTGCGGGGATTCATCCTTGCGAAACCCGGGCGATCCTGATACTTGGCGCGGGCAACCCTTTGCGTTAGGCTAGGTGCAAATTTATACCTAGGGAGCGTGGGGTACCCAATGAGTCAACAAGTCCCGGCGCAGACCGATTTGGCGTGTTCGCAATGCGGACGGATGTTCGCGCAGTCGGATTTGGTGCAGGTCGCAGGAAACTTGGTGTGCGGCGATTGCAAGCCGGCGTTCCTGAGCCGGGTGATGGCGGACGGCGCCGCTGCGGTATCGTCACTCGGCTGGCATTATGGCGGATTCTGGATCCGTTTGGGCGCGCGTCTCATTGACAGCTTTGTAATGATCGTACCCATCGTGTTCCTGGCCGCTGTACTCATACCAAATCTAATCAGGGCGCGGAGCGATGCGCCGAGCCCAGCCGTCGCGTACTTCGGTCTGACTTTCTTTCTATTGCTTTTCACCGCGGCGATTTCCTATGAGGTGGTGATGCTGAGGTATCGCGGCGCAACGGTTGGAAAGATGGCCTGCGGGCTGAAAGTCGTCCGCCCAGACGGCCGCGGCTTGGGATGGGGCGTGTCCTTTGGGCGTTTCTTCATGTGGAACATTGTCACGAGCGGCATCCCCTACCTGAACCTGATCCTTATGCTAATTAGCGGGATCATGGCGGGAGTGGACCAGGAGAAGCGTGCGCTGCATGATCGGGTTTGCGACACGCGGGTGATCTACAAGCGGGGAGCAGAGTGAACTTCAACATCAATCTGTTCACCCCTGCTTCTGGCGACTCCGTCGCGCCCGACTCTTCCACCAGTGCTGCCCGGAGGTTGCCGCCTACTCTACCGGGGACGGTGGCCTGTCCCAACTGCGACGGGAGCGTGGCGCTGGTTGAAACGCAGACGGGATGGCAGAGCTGCCCTTACTGCGAGACGCGGCTGCAAGTCTGGCTCTGGCCGGTCATCCGCGGCAACACGAGTGCCGCTGCCGCGATGCCGAACCAAGCGACATGCTTCTTTCATCCGGAAAAGGCGTTTCAGGCTTGCTGCCAGCGGTGCGGCCGCTTCCTGTGTGCGCTGTGCGATTTGCAGCTGGGAGCGGAGCACGTTTGCCCCACCTGTTTCGAGCGCGGGCGCGCCGATACTGGATTGCATGGCGGCCAAGCGGAATGGCGGCATCGCGACGTGCTCTATGATTCGATCGCGCTGGTGGTCGGGTGGTGCTGGATTCTGTTTTGGCCAGTGCTTCTCGCTGCGATTCCGGTCGTGATTTTTTTGCACGTGAAGTATCGCAAGGCGCCGCGTTCGTATTTGATTCCACGGTCGGGGTGGCGGTTCTGGGCAGCCTATGCGGGGCTCGCCTGGCTCCCGCTGCTGATGGCCGTCTCGATATTCATACCGCGGTGGCTGGCGGGGAGGCACTGATTGCGAGGCGCGTTTCGCAAAATATCGCGCGTTGGCAACCTGACCGGCGCGACGAAGTGGTATCTGAGCGACGATTGTTTGCTCGCCGCAAAGCGCGTAATGTACACGGTCGAGTATCGGCGGTTCTATTTGCGAGATCTCGAATCCATCACGGTGTGGCCAAGCCGCGTGTGGATGTTGCGGCCGATCATTCCCGGCGTGCTGCTTGGAATCGTCGGCGTTTTGCTGTGGAAAGGGTTAAATTTCACGGCCGGGGCGATTGCCGGCGGCTTGGGCCTGGTGTGGGCGGCGTTGGAACTGGCGCTCGGGCCGACGGCAACATCGCGCCTCCGCACCACCGGAGCAAGCGTTGACTTGCCTCTGGTGAAACGAACGCGCCGCGCACGCAAGGTCCTTGCCAAGATTGATGCGGTGGTTCGCGCCGCTCGCGTCGGCGTGACCGAGCAACCATCCGCTCCCCTAGACGGGCCGCAACCGGCGAAGCCCTCCGGCCAAACAACCTCCGAATCAGCGCCCGCGGCCGCTCCCATCGGGGATTTCACGTAGAAGAATGACTCTTAACACTCCAGCAGCGCCCTCCGGCAAGTCCGCCGCGGCGGGCCTGCGCCATGCGCACTGTTTGTTTCATCCGCTGCGCGAAGCCGCGGCGCGCTGCCCGCACTGCGGAGGAACGTTCTGCCGCGAATGCGTGACGGACGAGGACAATAAGCTTGCGTGCCCGCCTTGCCTGCGCCGTACGATGCGTCCGCCACCGAAGGCGTCGCGGGCGCGCAGGCTCCGGCAGGGCTCTGCCGGACTAGCCGCGCTTGTGTGTCTAGCGGCGCTTTTTTTTGCGTTACTGCGCTGGCGAGCGAATACGCCGGAGCTGCATCTGAATTTCGGCGGTGCCGTTCATGACCGACAGGGCGGGCAAAACCATGAGTGAAGCGGCGCTCGCTCCGATCACACTCGAACGTGGACGCCCGGCGCCCGCGCGCTCGAGCCGGAACCGTCTAAACCCGCTCGAAGCGCTGGAACGCGGATTCGCACTTTTTCAATCCACCTTCGCGCGGGAGGCGTGGCGTTACTACGCGGGCGCAGCGCCGCTGGTCCTTTGCTTTATTCCGATGTGGGTAGTTGACGGGCAGATTCGGATCTCCGATGGCGCGCTGCTGATGGAGGCGGCCTTGCTCGCCGGGGCGTATCTCGTGCGCGTGCGGATGGTCGCGAGCTATGAGCAACGCGTTCGCGAGCGAGCGTTTGGTGTGCCGGTTTCAAAGCCTGCGGGCGTGGCCGCGCAAGCGGCAGCCACGGGACGCCTGCTCGCGTGGAAAATCACTTTGAGCGCCGCTGCTTTGGCGACGCTGCCTACCGTCGCGGTAGCGTCGTGGTTCTACAGCGCGTGCCAATTCGCCAGTCTTGAAGCGAGTGAGGACGCTGCCGAGCGGCATTCCTTTGCCGGCTGCCTGAGGCTCGCGACGCAATGGTTCGGCGGCGGCTTGCTTCTTTTCCTGATGCTTTTCCCCCTCTGGATCGCCGTGTGGTTGAACGCCTTCATCCTGGCGATGATTCTTCCGGCGCTGCTGCGCTCGATTTTTGGGGTGAATACCCTGCTGTCCACACAAATGGGCATCTACGCCCTGCTCGAAAGTTCCGCATTCTGGCTTTCGCTCTTCGCGGGTGCATGGCTTGCGCTCGATCCGGTTGTCAAATGTACGTTCATCGCCGTTTATCAGCATTTGCGATCGCGGAGCGAAGGAGACGACCTGAGGGGGTCGCTGGCGAACCTGCCGCGCGAGCAGCAGAAGAAGGCAGAGTTCATCACGTCAAGCGGACCTGGAGGCAGGGCGATCATCGGCTGGCTCGTCGTGCTTGCGGCCATTCTGCTCGGCGCTTCCCAAACGACTGCCTGTGCCGCGAAGGTGTCGCTAAACCCCAGCGGCGCGGAACCAGTAGCCGATTCCGCGAACCAGGAACGCGTTCAAAAATTGCGCCAGGCCCTCGATGAGGAATCGCAACGCGCCATTTATCGCTGGCACGACGCCGAACACCCGAGCCCGCCCACCCGGTTTGACAAGCTGCTCGCCAAAACCGGTGACACCATGGAGCGCGCCTGGAATGCGTGCCGGAATTTGCTCCGAAAACTGTGGCCGCGCGGCCTGACCTTCTCGCCGAGGATGGCAAAGGGGGCAGGATGGCGGCTGAAGGACACTCGATTATGGCTGGCGCTGGTCCTGGCTTTGACCCTCGCGGTGGGAGCGGTGCTCTTGTGGCTTCGGCGGCGCCGCGAAGCGGCCCAGCTATCTCTTCCCGCAGGAACAGGGCCCCTGCCTGACCTCACCAACGCGGCCGCGAGTGAGCGTTCCGAGGAGGAATGGTTCGCGCTGGCGGAGCGGCTAGAAGGGGAAGGCGAATTGCGGCTGGCGCTGCGTGCGGCGTACTTAGGCCTGCTAGCTGGACTGGCCGAACGCGAATGGCTGACGATTCGCCGCGATCGCACGAATCGCGAATATCTCGACGAGTTCACGCGCCGGTGGCGACGACGCCCGCAAGCGGCCGTCGAGGTGCGGGTCGAAATTCCCGAGAAATTGCGCATCAGTCTGCGGCTGTTCGATCGCGTTTGGTATGGGTTTCACGCGTTGACACCAGCGGCGGTCGCCGCGTACCGCCAGGGTCAGCGGGAGCTGCTCAACGATGTCTGACAAGCATTCGCGCGAACAAGCTGTGTTGAACTGGCGCGGGCCTCTGCTGGCTGGCGCGATCTTCGCGGGGGTCTTTGGCATTCTGCTGCTGATGGCGCATCTGAATCAGTCGAAAACCAGCGATGAGGGATCCAGCTTCCGCCAGGACCCTTACGGCACGAGCTTGTTGTTCGATTCCTATCAGCGCACCGGGTATCAAGTGAAGCGCAGCCAGGATGAGAAATCTCTCGCGGACCAGGATGCCACTCGCACCACAGCCTTCTTCATCGGCGGCTACGACTATGGGGATATCGAAACCCGAGACGGGAAGATCGTCAAAGGCGGGGAATTCCATGCCCTGTTGAAAGACTTTCTCGGGCGTGGCGGCCGCGTGGTCCTGCTACAACGCGAACCCGCCGTCAGCGTCGCCGCGACTTCTGGGCCTGAGGGCGAGCCGAACTCCGGCGGCCCGAGGTGGCAAACAGAGAAAAGCTGGGGAATCGAGAACGGATTTAACTCGCCAGGAGAAGACCGATCCGGCCCTGCTTTGGCCGGGCCTAGTTTCCCCGCGATGCCCGCGGGAAGCGAAATGATGTATCTCGCCGCCGATGCCCCCTGGCTCAAAACGGACGGCGAGTGGACTGCGCTCTATGTGGGACCGGTGAGCGCAATAGAGTCCCAAGCCAAAGCAAATGCTGACGCTGGTTCGCCAGCGCGTGTTTACATGGCCATGCGCAGAGTCGGGAATGGCGAACTCGTCGTGGCAAGCCAAGAATCGTTCTTGCTGAACGAGGCGATCAAGACACGTCCGAATCCGGTGCTGCTGGATTTTATCGCGGGCGGACGGCCGGTGATTTGGGTAGATGAAACGCTGCACGGATTACGTCAGGATGAGGGTGTGCTCTGGCTCGTCCAGCGGTATCGGCTGCAAGTGGCGCTCCTGCTGTTCTGGGCGACTTTGCTGGCTCTGCTTTGGAGCATGAACGGCGATTTGGTGCGACGCCCGGCGCGCGACCGCAGTGCGGAAATCATTCGCTATGGCGAAGGCGCAGGCGTGGCCGTCGAACGTCTCCTTCAGCGAAGCATTGCAAGAGAGCAAGTCGTGGCGGAATGCTGGGAGCAGTTCCGACGCCGCTCTCCGCAGGATGCGCAGGCCATTTCCGACGAACCGCGTTGGGGTCCGCGGCTGCGCGCCGCCCTCGCCGAGCGGCCGGTGGCGGGGTACAAAGAGCTGAGGCAACTGATCGCCAAGCGCCGCGCATCCGCGAAAGGCTTGGCTCATGCGGATCGCCAGGCGCCCTATGAGTCTCTCGCTTCGCCGAAAACGACTGCCGAGGAGGCATGAATCCCATGAACGACAAACGGGTGCTCGACTCGGACGGGCAGGCCCAGTCCGCGAGCGCAGAAACGCAAAGGCAGGCACCGCTCGCGACGATCACGAGCGGCGCGCGGCGCGTCAGAGAGGCGCTTGGCCGGGTAATTGTTGGCCAGAACGAAGCTATTGATCTCGCCTTGGTGACGCTGCTCGCCGGCGGGCACGCGCTGATCGAGGGTGTTCCCGGCGTGGGGAAAACGCTTCTGGTGAAGGCGCTGGCACGCGCCGTAGCCGGGGAATTTCAGCGCATCCAGTTCACGCCGGACCTGATGCCCGCGGACATCACGGGGACGAGCGTCTTCGACCTGAAGACCCAGGAATTCCGGCTGGTGCGCGGGCCGATCTTCACGAATTTCCTGCTAGCAGACGAAATCAATCGGGCTCCCGCGAAAACGCAATCGGCTCTGCTGGAAGCCATGCAAGAGCGCCAGGTAACAATTGACCGCTCGACCTGCGCGCTGCCGGGAGTCTTCATCGTTTTTGCGACCCAAAACCCGATCGAGCATCAGGGCACCTATCCGCTTCCGGAGGCGCAGAAGGACCGCTTTCTCTTAAAAATTCGGATGAGCTATCCGGCGCTGGAAGACGAAAACGAACTGGTGCGGCTGGTGGCGGACGGGGAAGCGCCGGAGCATCGGCTGGCGGAGGAGCTGCGTGCGCCGGTTTTGCAACCGGGCGAACTCGATCAGCTGCGCGCAGCCACGGCGCGTGTGCGCGTCAGCGAGGCCGTAAGTCGCTACATCGTCAACTTGGTTCGGCAGACCCGGCAGCACGCGGCCATATGGGTCGGCGCCGGGCCGCGGGCGACGCTCGCGCTCCTGGCGGCATCGCGGGCACTCGCTGCGCTCGAGCAGCGCGATTTCGTACTGCCCGAGGACGTAAAGACACTGGCTGCTTCCGTGCTCGAACACCGCATGCTGCTGCGACCGGAGTTCGAGATGGAAGGCGTGGCGCTGCGGGAAGTGATCAACGCCGTGCTGGAGGCAGTCGAAGTGCCGCGGTAAGCGGCACAGGTAGTAAACGCGGCCGGCGAAAGCATAGAAGCATGAGAAATCATGAGGCCTGGAGATAAGAAGTCAGCAAGCACTGGTGCGCCGGGCGCGGCTAGCGTGGCCGAGATCGCAGCCACGGCGGAACCGGCGCGCCGCAACCTGCAATCGCAGGACAAGCCCGCGCAACCGATCGCGCTTCAGCCGGCGAGCAGTCTATTCAGTCCAGCGGGATCGCTCGCCTGGGTGCTGGGACTGCTGGGCGTGGCGGCGTGCATTGCGCCATGGCTCGCGCGCGGGTGGCTGTGGCTCGAGGCGATTGCCGCGGCCGTGGCGCTGCTCGGGTGTTATGACGCGCTTAGGCTGTGGGTCGCCCGCGAAGAAGTTGTACCAGTCTTGCTGTTGCCGGAGAAAGGCCTTCGTGGACGCGAAGGGCAGACCATCGAGGTTCCGCTCGCGCTCACCGGGCCCCCTCGGCGCCGACTGCCGAGCGAAGTCCGCGTGGCAATCATGGCGGCTGCCCAAGAGAGCGAAACCGCCATTCAGGTGAGAGGCAGACCGCAACGGTTGAAACTCGAAGGACCGGATCCCGCCGACGGATCGGCCAGCCGCGCGCCGATCCTGCTCTCGTCCTGGACGCCCGAGATCGCCTTGCTTCGGCGCGGTCTTTGGGCTGGACCGCGGGTTGGGATCGAGCGGTGCTCGCGCCTCGGAATCTGGCGCTTGCGGCAATGGTTCGATTTGCCGGAGCCCTTGCGAATCGAGGCGGATTTGCGGTCGGGGCGGCGGGAGATTCTGCACAGCCCGGTTTACCGCGCGCTTATGGCGTCGCGGCAGACGCCGTGGACCGGACACGGGCGCGATTTCGAGCGCCTGCGCGAATACCAGCCTGGCGATACCTACTCGGAGATCGCGTGGAAATCCACGGCGCGGCGGAGTGCTCCGGTTACGCGGCTTTTCCAATGGGAGCAGAAGCAGGAAGTATATTTCGTGGTGGACCAATCGCGGTCGTCCGCGCTTGCGCTCGATCGGTCCGCGGACCCCGAGAGCGCCGTCCCACAAGCGCGCGCGACGCGGCGGCTTCTGGATCTCGCTGTGGAAACGGCGCTGGTGGGCGCGACGGTCGCGCTCGAACTCGGCGATGAATTTGGGCTGGTCACCTACGCGGATGGGCCCAAGTCCTGGTTGCGCGCGGGAAGCGGGCAATCCCAGTTTCACCAATTTCGCGATCGTTTGCTGAATCTCGCGCCTTTGCCGACGACTGCGGATTACGAAGTGCTGTTCGGCGAAATCCAGCTGCGGCTGCGGCGGCGCGCTTACCTTGTGTTGCTGTCGGATTTGACGGAGCGCTGGGTTTCGGACTCGCTGCGCCGCGGAGTTGGGCTGGTCCGCTCGTCGCATGCCGTCTTATTGACGAGCATCTTGCCGGCTCATGCGCGCCCGGCATTTTCGCTGGACGAGGAGCCGCACACGGACCAGGACGTGTATGCGACGCTCGCGGGTGAAAAGGAAAACCAGCGCCTCGGCGCGTTGGCGCGCCAACTGCGCCAATTGGACGTGCAGCTCCGGTTTGTTCCTGCGGGGGTGTTCCTGCGAACGGCGGTGGAAGGATATTTGGAAAGCAAGCGGGAGCAGCGGCTGTGATTTTGGATCTCCAGCGATTTCAGGCACACGCGCAGCCGCGCTGGAGCAAACTCGAATCGCTGCTAGCCGCACTGGAAGGCCGGCCGGACCGCCGGTTGAATCCAACCGAAGCCGAACAGCTGCAGGAGCTTTACGCCCAGACCGCCGCGGATCTGAATCGCGTCACGCACGGCGCCTTGGCGCCGGACTTAAGACAATATCTCGAGCGGCTGGTGGCACGGGCTTATGCAGAGCTGTACTACGCTCCCCCGACCCGCTCCGAGGTCTGGCAGCCGCGCCGCTGGCTGCGGATTTTCGCTGCGTTCCCGGAAGCATTTCGGCGGCAGTCCCGCTTTTTTGTGCTGGCCGTGATGATCACGGCTTTGGGCTGCGCGCTCGGCGGACTAGCGGTGCGCTATGACCCCGCTTCCGTGGAGGTGCTGCTCCCGGCCGATTACCTGCGCAATCCGGACCAGCGCGTACAGCAAGAGGAGAAAGGGCAGAACCGGCATCTGGACTCAGCGCAGATCGAAGCCGCGTTCTCGGCGAAACTGATCACGCACAATGTCCAGGTGGCGCTGCTCGCGGCGGCACTTGGTGTGACGTTTGGCATCGGGACGGCGCTCCTACTCTTTGAAAATGGAGTGCTGCTCGGTGCCGTGGCCGTTCGTTACGCGCAGCAGGGCCTTGGCTTGTTCGTAGCGGCCTGGTTGCTGCCGCACGGGGCGTTCGAGATTCCCTCGATCCTGATCGCCGGGCAGGCAGGGTTTTACTTGGCGCGGTTGCTGCTGCGCCGCCGCGAAGATCGCGATATGCGCCGAACGATCCGCGAATGGCTGCTGTTAATTGGCGGGCTGGCGATGATGCTGGTCTGGGCCGGGATGATGGAAGCGTTTTTTTCGCAGCATCACGCGCCGGCTCTGCCGTATGGATTCAAAGTTGCGGTTGGCGCAGCGGAGCTGGTGCTGCTGACGGTTTATCTACTGCTCATGGGGCGAGGAAAGAGCGCGGCGGAGGCGCCCGTGAGTGTTCCTTCGGAGAGCAAATGACGGGTTTTGAGCCAACTCGCTTGCCGACGACCGCCGAGCTGACCGTTGCGACGCCGGAAGGCGTGGTCTTTCGCCTGCCGCTGGCCGGTCCAGCGCCGCGGCTTTACGCCATGCTGCTCGATACAGCGATTGTGCTGGCGGCGGTGAACGGCCTGGGCTGGCTAGTTTACGGGATTTTCGCGAAAGCACCGGGATTTGGAATCATGGTGATCACGCTCGCGGAATTTGCGATCGGGTTCGCCTATGCCGCATTGCTGGAAGGTTTTTGGAACGGGCAGACCATCGGAAAGCGCCTGTTCCATTTGCGCGTGATTGACCAAGCCGGGCTTCCCTTGCGCATCGAACAGGCATGGGTGCGCAATCTGATGCGCGTGTTTGACGCGCTGCCCTTGGCGTATCTGGTTGGAGGAATTTCCGCGCTGAGCAGCCCGCTCTTGCAGCGGTTTGGCGACCGTGTGGCGGGGACGCTCGTCGTACGCGAAACGCCCCTGGCTGCGCCGGCGGAGGAATCCTGGACGCGGCAGAAATACAACTCCTTCATGGATTATCCCGCAATCGCGATGCGTCTCCGCCGGGCGGCGACGCCGGAACTGGGGAGTCTTATTCAAGATGCGCTGCGCCGTCGCAACGAACTGACGCCTTACGCGCGGCGGGAGATCTATCGCGAACTGGCGATGTATCTGCAGAACGAAATCGCCCCATTCCCGGACGAATTGGTTGAGATGCTCAGTGACGAACAGTATTTGATTAATGCTGCCGGCGTACTGTTCGCAGACCAACGGCTCTCGAGAGTTCAGGGTTGAGAGTATAGAGTCAGCGTATTGAGCTGGTGGCATACGCTGCAAGTGTGTAAGTCTGTGCGACGCGTCCGAACAAGCGCAAAACGTTTCCCCGATCGATCAGAACCGGAGGACAATCCCGGTGGAGAATCTAAAGTTGTTCTGCGATCTGCTTGCGAACTGCGTCATCAAATAGTCTGCCTGAACCAGGCGCCAATGAAGCCCGTGTACTAGCTCGGCATCGATGCCACCTCCGAGCGCCATCGAGAAGGACGTATTTCCGATACCACCTGTGCTGTTATGTGCTCCGCCAATCAGTAAGTGACCAAAAGGGGATATGCTGGACGGCAGCGAAATTTGCGGTCCGAACAGATACGTGTACGTGGATGTGCCGATTCCGTTGACTGATCCGTAGTGCCCATCGACATCCGCCACCCCGCCCAGCCAATCCCTGAGTTTATATTGCCCCGAGATCTCCCATCCGGTCAGATTAGAACTGCGGGAGCGCATATAGGAAAAGCCGCCAAATAGTTCCACTTTATCTTGTGCTTGCACCGAAACAGACGAAAGGGCGCACAGTCCCAACAGCAGCAATGTTTTCCGAAGCATAAGAAATCTTCTCCCTCTCAAACTCTGGATTTTCGGAATGACTTAGCTTCCACCGATGATCTGTGGTTCGTTTGGCTATCGCTTCGGTTATTCGGGCGTTGTGGGTTCACCTCCCGTATTTCGCGGTGGGGCCACGGGGTTGACAGAGGAAGCGCCCGGCGTCGCCAGCTCCGAGGGCTTGTACTTCGACGCGCTGACATATCCGTGAACGAGGTCCTTGGTGATCCGGTTCACCACCACCAGCACGGGCTGCGATGGACTCTCCGTATGGATCCAGATCGGCTCGTACAGATTCACTTTTTTCTTCATCAGCTGGTTGTCGTCCACGATCATTGCCATATCGAAGCTGTTGTGCTTTGTATCCGCCTTGCGCAGGGACAGCGGGAGCGGCCCGAAGCGCTGGAATTCCTTCGATTTTGCCAGGTCGAACTCGAAATAGGTGCGTTCTCCGCGCTTGGCGAGCGCCACGAGTTCCTCATGTGTCTTGGCGATCGAACCATTCAGTTCGTCGCGCGTTGCATTGAGACTCCAGTCAAGCTCCCGTTGGTTCTTGGCTACCAGATCCTGTGTTTCCTTCAATTGTCTTCGCTGTTTTGTCAGTTGCGTCTGCAGCTGTTCGTAGCGCTTGTCGACAGGAGCGGTCTTTGCTGTTTGTTTCCTGGTGCTTTTCGCCCCGGCGACGGCCGCTGCTTGCTGCGCTACCGTCAGGTCGTTCAGTTTGTCCGTCATAAGATTCAGTTGTCGCTCGAGATCGTTGATGGTTGCGTTGGCCACTGATCCTTGAGCCGCCAAATCGCGGACCTTGAGTCGCTGCTGATAGCCATAACCGAACGCCGACACCGCGACAGCCAGCACGATGATGAAATCGATCAGCCAGCGCTTTCGTTCAATCGAAGCCGGTACCTCGCTACGGGCGTTTTCGCTCATTTCCGGATGTTCTTCCATCGCCAACCACCTCAGTGCTCTCATCTTCCTCAGGGCTGATCCTGGTAGGTTCCGCCGACGCTGGCCGTATTCGGACCTTCCAGCTAGCAAGTAGAGTCGGCAAGATGGAACACGGTCACCTGTCAGAACTTACAGGTAAGTCCGCAAACCGGGTGCGCCGTGAAAGGTGCTGGTCCACAGCGAGGGTGAACCCGCTTCCACCCGGTAGCAATCGGAGCCGCAGTGGAGGCCACGAGACTGCTGAAGCCTCTGGTGCGGAGGGTCGCTTTTGGCGACCCGGTTTCGGGGAAGGCTGAAGTTGACGGAATCGGACGCAGCGGGAGAGCTTGGATGCGTCAGGGGAGCGTGGGAAGCTGTTTGGGATTACGATTCTGGCCATCATGAAATGCGCGGGAAATATCTTGCGGTGTGGCGGCGCGAACGCGACCAGCGTTGCAAAATTGTGGTTCGTTCAGCCAGTACCTTTCGCGGATCTAGAATGAACCGCCGTGGGCGCAGTGGCGTTGCGCGCCCCTTATGCTGCACAAGACTATGGACAAAGCAATCCAGCTGGTCTGCGAGCCACGCAAGTAACCAGCACACGTCCTAACCGACCCCAACGCGCGATTGGTCTTCAAACCGTCGCACTACGTTC
>Ga0307475_10001336_pt1 | contig 14663 bp, 15 predicted proteins | sample atmos_gasesECM1C_FD_203317 | JGI IMG/M metagenome (GOLD analysis project Ga0307475, IMG submission 203317) | Hardwood forest soil microbial communities from Morgan-Monroe State Forest, Indiana, United States - atmos_gasesECM1C_515 | ecosystem: Environmental > Terrestrial > Soil > Temperate... | reverse complement strand
GCGAAGGAACGCGGTGCGAAAGTAATCGCGGGAGTTTTAAGGAGACAGCTGCAGCAGGCAGCGAGCGTCGGAGCCGATCAAGCGATCGCAACAGATGATGACAGCGCGATTAAAACTCTGTCGCCGTTGGATGCCGTCGCCGACGCAGTGAACGGTGCGACCGCGGAAAAATTGCTTTCCAAAGTGAAGAAGGAAGGAGTGTTCGCATCGGTTCTCGGGGCTCCTCAGAATGCCAAGGACCGCCCGGACGTCAAAGTCGTGCCGGTGTACGCGCAACCGGATACCAAGATCCTGGTGCACATGGCCCAGGCGGTAAAAGCGGGGAGGCTGGTAATTCCGATCGGCATGAAACTTCCACTGAAAGACGCCCAGAAGGGCCATGCCGCGGTAGCGAAGGGCGGCGCGGGTAAGGTCATATTGGTTGTAAACGCCAACTAACGAATCCGGCCTGACATATTCGTCACCGGCGAATGTATCGACAGGAGCTGAGTCGATACCCAAGAATCGCCGGGCTCACAAGCAAATTTCAGAAGCAGAAATGTTACACGCGACAGGTGTGTTTAAAAGGCGTTTCGTCGTGCGATGGGACAACTAAGCCGCACAGCCGCATGGATGGGAGAAGTTTTGTTTCGCTACCGAACCCCAGAGAGGAGGGGCACAAGACTTTGGTTGAACAAAAGGCGGTTCGCGGGTACCAATTTTACGGTATTGATTAGTTGCCTCTGAAGGTCAGATAAACGAAACCGGCGCGAGCGCCGCCCGAGTTATATTGGAGGTGCGTTTAAATTGACTCGGGATGCTTGACCGCGTACCCCAGCCTACAGGCAGTAGTCCAAGCGCCCGCCAGAGGTAACTATGACTCGCTCCGTTAAGTTATTGCCGCTGCTACCCCTCTGCCTGTGTTTCATTTTGGCAGGATGTCAGAAATCCGCCGACCAGCAAGCTACGTCGAGTGGTAACAACGCCGCGCCCAATTCCCAAAGCGCCGCGAATCAGGCGGCAAACACTCCGGCTCCAGCGCCGGCACCCGCGCCGCAACCGATTGTTGTGCCTCAAGGTACTGCGATTGAAGTCGTACTCGACCAGTCGTTGAGTTCCAAGACCGCCCGCGCGGGACAATCCTTTTCGGCCACCGTCGTCGATCCCATCGAGGTCGATGGACAAGTGGTCATTCCCAAACGTGCACACGCCCGAGGCACGGTTGTCAGTGCTAAAGCGGCCGGCCGCTTCAAGGGCGCATCGGAACTTGGACTCGCATTGCGCAGCATTGAAGTAAATGGCCAGCGATACGAAATACGCGCTTCCACACCGGAGCTTTCCAAAAAAGGAAAAGGCAAGCGTACCGGGGCGCTGGTTGGCGGCGGCGCGGGCGGCGGTGCGTTAATCGGCGGCCTGGCCGGGGGAGGGAAGGGCGCGTTGATTGGCGGCTTGATCGGCGCTGGCGCCGGAACGGGTGGAGCGGCCTTCACCGGGAATCGCGACGTGGAGCTCCCCGCAGAAACAGGTTTGACGTTTAGGTTAGTAAAGCCTCTGGAAATCACGCCGTGACGACGGCGTGATGCCCGAAAGCAATAGGCACTAGCTACGCCGGCTGATTTTGTTGCCTGGTAGCGGAAGAGGCTCAAGACGGAACGGCCTGCTTACATTGTGGTGTTCCTCAGGTTTACCGCGCCCATGCCCGTCAAGCCTCCGTCCACAATCATCGAATGGCCTGTCACGTAACTGGAGGCCTCGGAACAGAGCCCCGCGATTCAGGCCGGATTTTAGGAGGAATCACATGGCAATACTGAACATCAAAAACTTCCCCGACAATCTCTACAGGAAGCTTCAAGCTCGCGCAAAGCGCCAGCACCGATCCATCGCGCAGGAGGTTACCCATCTCCTCAGCGATGCGCTTGAGGCCCCCAAACCTCTGTCAATTCTTCATCTGAAGGGATTGGGCAAGCAGTACTGGAGGGGAGTTGAGCCCTCAAAACATGTTGAGAGAGAACGAGCCTCGTGGGAATAATGGCGAAGCTCGGTCGTGTACTTGATCGAGGAACGTGATGAGTTTCTTCTGGGATGCGTAAGACTGTTACCGGGTACACCCACACGGTCCGGACCCACAAACATGGCATTCCTGCGGCGTTCATTTACTCCATGGCACAGGCGCGAGACGGTACCGCCCGCAAGAAATCGCAAACCTCATAAAAAAGGCGGCGCCGGCAAATTCGCCGGAACCGCCTTTGTATATCTCAACGGCAGGCCGTTTTTTTTCTATGGCTGCGAAAGATAGCTACGAGTCATCCGCTTCCAAGTGGAAGAAGGCACCGTTCTGTTCGTGAGCAATCACTGAATAAAGGTTACGAGCAGGATTTGGAACCTCAGACTGAAATGCAAAGTTGGCCGACTGCGCCGACCAGTCAATCGTTGCGCCAGTCTTTACAAACTGGCCACGGAAGTTCTGCATGAGGTTGACCACTTTCGCGGACTCGGTAATCCCGCTCCACTCGATGTCAAACGACACGGTGGCGGGCACGGGGGCGACGGGTGGAACGCCCATGCTGGGAAATCCCTGGCCGTTGGTGAGGTTGTTGAGCAGATCGTGTGCGTCCGTCACGGGAACGTCGACAAGTCGAAGAGAGGCCACACCGCTGTCTAAGTCAACTTTCATTGAATCGCGCGCGGTCGGAATCACCCAGAAGAGACCGTTTGCGGCGATCCCCGGGCTGTAATCGTGGATTTGCATCAGAGGGTTAGCGAAGCCTACCGTACCGGAGGCGTAGATATCGAGTCATATGAAGACGAAAGAGCCATGGTGGTGATTTCGATCCTCCCCGATGTATTCGCCCTGCATTGCTCCCATATCCGCGCGAAACGAGACTGGCGTGGCCAGTCCGGTGCCGGTGCCCAGCCCACGGATCTGCGTGTCAATAACGAAACCGTTGAAATCCCCTATTTCCGATGGATCACCGATCTGCGTGAGAGGTGTCGGTACAGACGGCAGGGGATTGTGATGCACCAGGATGCCGAATACCGTGGCGCCGCCGGGAATGGGTTTGGGTTCTGAAGTCTTCGCGGCCGCCATGGCCAACGGGGGAATCGCGAACTCCGAAGTGACGGCCAAGCCTGCGGCACCAGCGGCGGTGCTCAAGAATCCGCGGCGCGTGAGATTCCCGGAGTGAAAGCGGCGAAAGTGCTCATCAGTTTTTCTCTGTAGAAGTCCTTTCCAAGGGGGAATAAAAACTCGGTTCATTAGTTTTCTTCTCCTTTCGACGAAAGTGTTTCGAGGCTGCGTGAAACGGGGTATAGGAGCCGAGGGCCGGCTCAGTCACGCTACACTGGTTGGTAATGTGCGGTCGCCTGAGTAGGTTACTCATACGCTCGGTATTAACTACTGTCAAGGGGCATTTCGGCTGAGGAACGGCTGAGGAACGGCGACCTTCCCAAAATCGAAAAATCTGCTGTATATTATCTGCAATTCGCTTTTGTTGTTCCAACCGGGGGGATTAATGAACCTATCAGTGCGATTGCCACACCATTTCGGACGGAAGGCGCTTGCAGCCGCGGTAGCGCTTGGATTTGTCGTGTTCGGCGCGGCTCCAACTCTGCGCGCGGATCGTTATGAAGCGTGCCAACATCGAATCGCGAAAGCTGATCACAGGCTGCACGAGGCCATCGAGCACCATGGCTATCGCAGTGAGGCGGCCGAGCGCGCGCGCCACAACTTACATGAAGCTCGCGAGCATTGCTGGAGCAGCTATCACCGGTGGTGGGATGAAGACGAGCATCGCTGGCACACCGAGCGCGACTGGCGCGATGAAGATCACGAACACTATCGCGATCGTTAATCACTAAGACAAAATCTCGGCCCGACGCTTCGGTCTTGCGGGCTTTGCCACATGCGGCAGCAAGTGAAGCGGTTGTTGTCTGCTGCACGCAAACAGGTGAGCTGCACGAGATGAGTGTCGTTGCGTTTTGTGGCTCACGTAAAAGAAATGATGTATATAATCGCCGGCATTTGTGCAGGGAGGAAATAAACGCATGGCGCGACGCTCATTCCTGGCGCAGTTAGCGGGCTTGCCCTTTCTGGCATTGAATACGCCAGAACCGAAAAAACCACTGAAGATAATGATGAAGAGCGCGTGGGGCCCGGACGACCCAACCAGGGCATCATTTCCTTTCGCGCACGGACTCGCACTCGCGGAAGCCGGCCACGAGGTACAAATCTTCCTCTTGGCGGAAGCCACGTCTTTACTGCGGAAGTCCATGGTGAACGCCATTATGCCGGTTGGCTGGCCGCCTTTGAGCGAAACACTCGAAAAGGTTGTCGCAAAACATATTCCGATTTTTGCTTGAGGGGCTTGTTCCCGGGCCCGTGGGGTCGCGGACACAGACTTAGCTCAATGGGGAGCAAAATTCGGCAACCCGGCAATTTTCGTTTCGCTAGTAGAGTGGGCCGACCGGATTATTGTCGAATGAAATTGCCCAGGCGGGAAGTTGTTCGCGTTTTAAGCGTGCGTCGATAAGCGACGAGCTCCCCGAGAAAACATTCTGAAAATCCTGCCTTGGGCGCCACTTGCCAACAAAAACCCACTCTGCTTCAGATGTCTATGGGCGCCCCATGACGTGCACGTGCGCGTAGGGTGATCCGGCCCACATGATGTACGCGCCAGTATCCCGGTGTGTGGTTGGCAAGCCCGATGCTTTGGGGTCGAATGCCCAGATGATCATCCAATGCGGGCCCACGGTGATCGGAGGACTCGTGGTGTCATACGGATCGGAATCGCTTCGCTGTGTGGCGCCCGCAAGCATGTAGGTAATTCCTGGAACGTTGTTCGTTGGTTTTGGTTTGTGAGCGCTGAAGTCTGATGCCCACTGCATTGATGCGGCATCCGCGCACATCGGAGGGTCGCCGATCACGTTTGGATTGCCCGGCATGCATGTGAAGCCGTTGCTGCCCTCGCGCAGGACCACTTTATTACCCTGCGCATCTTTATCGATGATTCGTGCGGACTTGGAAATGTCATCTGGTCCCGCCGACATTGCCCGCGCTATTTTTTCCTGTGTCGTGTCATCGGCCCTCGCCGATGTTTCATTGTGCGAAGTCTTCGATTCAGCGCGGCCCACCAGCCTGTTTCCAATTACCAGAAACAGAGCTATGGCCGCGATAACGCTCGCCAAGAACTTACGCTTCGAACTTTCGGGTCTCATGTCGGTCCTCCTCTGATCCCTGCATGGCGATCACCCGGTGTACTCGAGCCAGCGATGATTGAAGAAGTCGGCGGAGCCGTCCGCTCCGGCGGACCATGCCAGCGTGGGAATCGCGTCAATCGCCAGGCGAGCGTCCTGCATCCGCCGCACCTGTTCGAAGCCCTGCCTTGGGGATGCCATCGCCTGATTATATCCGCTTGTGCAGTTCTCGGTTCGTCAGCAGAGTCAGTGGCACAAAACAATTCCTTCCGTCTGCCGATAGCCATCTCGAATTGGTGCAGCTACCTTTATGAATTCCTTACGAATTGCTCAGGACTTCTTGAGATATATTTCGCTACTTTAGGTCTGTTTAAAGCATCTCCCTCGTAGCAAGAGGTTTGCTGCGCACGCTAGTTGGTTTCTTGTGGGTGCCATGACTTCCGTTATTTTTATCGCGATTGGCTTCCTGGGTTGTTGGTTTCTGCTATATGCACTGATGGTGTGGACTCAAGGTCCGCGCCTCAGGTCTTGGCTACGGGTGAGCAGACTGGGGAATCAATCACAGCGGCATCGGGACCGGCGCGTGGTTGATTAGAAGCAAAGCAGGACGCTAGGAGAGAAAGATGCGTGTGATCGATCGGAACATGAAATGTGCGCGGTTTTGTCTGGTAATGATTCTCTGCGTGAGTATCGCTCCTGGGCGTGTCTTTGCAGACGACGGCACCCCTTCAGGAACCGCGTCACCGGACAAGATGGATGCACCCAGGCCGGGGCTGACCGAACGAGAGCAATATCTACTCGATCGAGTCGAGCAACTCGAGCGGCGCGTTGAAGAATTGGAATCCAGGGGCGGCCAGCCGGTAGCGCCTGCGCCAAGTGTCCCGCAACCTGGCACGCCGGGGACGAAGGACGTGTCCAATACCGCTGCGACCCCGGGTGCCGCAGCCGCTTCGGCTCCGACAGTTGCGCCAGTAAATACAATTTCCAGTTCAAATTCCAGTTTAAGCCATCCGGCGATTGGCTTGCAGGCTGGGCAGGCCACGGAAAAGGGGAAGTCAGGCGGTACTGCGACGGGCAAAGTCGCTAAAGAAGAGCCCTTCGCCTTCGCTGATTTCACCTGGTTGAACGGCAACTCCCGCACCAAGGACACACCATACGCGACGAGTTTCTTTACGCCGGAAATCAGGGCGGACGTTGATTATAACTACAGTTTCAATCACCCGGCCGATGACACCATTGGTGGCTCGAGCGAAGTCTTTCGTTCTAATGAGCTGCATGTAACGCAGCTAGGCGTAGGCGGAGATTTTCATTTAGACAATGTTCGCGCACGGGTCATGACTCAGTTTGGTTTATATTCCCAGACTACGCCGCGGAACGACGCCAGCCCTGCGCGCGGCCAATGGAATTTGGACAACGCATACCGCTATCTCTCGGAAGCCTACGGCGGATATCACTTCAATACGCTCCACGGAATCAACGTCGATGCCGGTATTTTCATGTCTTATATCGGCCTGTTCAGTTACTACCAGTTCGACAATTGGGCCTATCAGCCCTCCTACGTTTCTTCCAACACTCCGTGGTTTTTCACCGGTCTTCGAGTCCAAATATTTCCCACCGCACATTTGAAAATCGAACCGTGGCTCGTAAATGGCTGGCAGTCTTACGGAAGATTCAATCACCGGCCTGGAGTGGGCGCGCAAATTCTGTGGCGTCCGAATGGTTGGCTGGAGGTTTTGGGTAATCAATATGCCTTGGGTGAGGAAGCGCTGGGCAATCCTAATCGCGTGCGTTATCACAGTGACGACAGCATTGAGGTGAAGTACTTCGACAAGCCCGGACCCGGCCTGGACAAGATGGCGTTCTCACTCACCGGTGACATTGGATGCGAACACGGTGGAGGAGTGAGTTGTGCCGGCGGATCTAAGAAGGGCCCGAAGCAAAGCTTCCTGGGCTTCATGTTCTACAACCGCTTTTGGTTTGACCGTGATCATTTCGGTCTGACCGTCGGTGGTGGGAAAATCAATAACCCCGGTCGCTACTTGGTGTTGCTACCGCCGATCAACGGTGCGACAGCCGCTTCGGGCACGTCCTACTTCACGGAAAATCCCGGCGACATTTTTAAAGCCTGGGACATATCGGGAACTTTTGACTGGATGCCCAGTCAGTACATCACGTTCCGCTCCGAGTTTGACCACCGCGCGGCTAACGTTCCTTACTTCACCGGGCCTGGAGGGATCACGCCGACGTCCTGCCCGACGGCTCCTATAGTCGAAAACATTTGCGGCTCGCCGGGAGCGGTTGTGCCGGGTTTCACCCCAGACCTCAAGAAAATCGAGAACAGAATCAATCTGTCCATACTCGTCAAATTCTGAGGCCCGCGGTCAATACCATCTCGAGATGGTCGGGACTAAAACGTGAATGAGCTGCGCCCAGTGGTAAACGATAACAGCAACGGAAGGAAGCGACTGTGATGGACATCATTTTTATTTTCGCGACGGTACTGTTTTTCGCTTTAGCCATTCTGTACGTCCGCGGATGCGAGCTGCTCGGAAAAGGACGGCCTCATGAACATAGCTAACGCAATCTTGCTGTTTATTTGCGCGCTTATCTGCGGCTATTTGCTATACGCGTTGCTGAAGGCCGAGGAATTCTAACGACAATGAGTGCTAATGGTTGGTTTCAAATCGGCGTCTTCCTTCTGGTGATTTTTCTGATCACTAAACCACTAGGCGTGTTCCTGGCGCGCGTGTTCAGTGGCGAGAAAACTTTTCTGGACACGGTCTTGCGGCCAATCGAAAAACTCATCTATCGCCTGACCGGCATTGACGAATCGCACGAGATGCGTTGGACAGAATATGCCATCGCAATGCTGCTCTTCAGCGGTGTGTCCATGGGTGTTCTGTATCTGATCGAGCGCATGCAGAAGTTTCTCCCGCTCAATCCGCAAAGATTCGCCAATCTCGAACCTGGATTGGCGTTCGGCACCGCGGCATCCTTTACAACCAATACCAACTGGCAAGCTTACAGCGGCGAATCGACCATGAGTTATCTCACGCAAATGGCCGGTCTCGCATATCACAACTTCGCTTCCGCAGCGGTGGGAATTGCCGTTGCAGTCGCGGTCATTCGGGGCATCGCACGTAAGGAAACCGATAAGCTCGGGAACTTCTGGGTGGATACCACGCGCTGCTTGCTATGGGTTCTGCTACCCATCTGCCTCATTGGCTCGCTGGTTTTCGTGTCTCAAGGCGTCATTCAAAATTTAAAGCCGTACACCACCGTGGAATTGATCGAGCCGCAAACCGTGCAAGTGACCGGTGCCGACGGAAAAACCACAGCGCAAACCGTAACGCAACAAGTTATTGCGCAAGGCCCGGTGGCCTCCCAGGAAGTGATCAAGGAGTTCGGTACCAACGGCGGAGGATTTTTCGGCGCCAACAGCGCGCACCCGTTCGAAAATCCCACGCCGTTTTCAAATTTCTTCCAGTTAGTTTTGATTTTCGCCATTCCGTCTGCGCTTACCTACACCCTCGGCCGTATGACCGGCTCACAACGTCACGGCTGGGCAGTCTGGGCGGCCATGGCGGTTCTGTTTTTCGTCGGAGTGACGACGGCATACTGGGCTGAGGCGCGAGGCAATCCACAGCTGGTTGGCGTAAATCAAGCTCCAATCTCGTCGCAGTCCGGCGGCAACATGGAAGGGAAGGAAGTCCGCTTCGGCATCGCGAACTCCGCTCTCTTCGCCACTGTGACCACCGACGCCAGTTGCGGCGCCATAAACGGCCAGCACGATTCCTTCACACCTCTCGGCGGCATGGTGCCACTGATCAATATCATGCTGGGAGAAGTTGTGTTCGGCGGCGTCGGTGCGGGTCTCTACGGAATCGTGGTTTTTGTAATCCTGGCAGTATTCATCGCCGGGCTGATGGTAGGTCGAACTCCAGAATATCTCGGCAAAAAGATCGAATCGTACGACGTCAAAATGGCAATGCTGGCCATTTTAATTTTGACGTTCACAATTCTCGGCTTTTCCGCCCTCGCGATCATCAAACCGTTCGGCACCTCAAGCATTTCAAATCCCGGACCTCACGGCTTATCCCAAGTGCTCTACGCGTACGTCTCGTCCGCCGGCAACAACGGATCAGCATTCGGCGGTCTGAACGCAAACACCATGTGGTACAACACCAGCACTGCCATTGCTCAGCTCCTGGGCCGCTTTTTCATGATCATCCCGGTGCTGGCAATCGCCGGAAGCCTCGCCAAAAAACGAATCGTTCCCGAATCTGTCGGCACATTCCCTGTGACGGGCGGACTATTCTCGGGCTTGCTCGTCGCCACCATTGTGATTGTCGGAGCTCTCACTTTTTTTCCGGCCTTGAGTCTCGGGCCCATTCTCGAACACCTGCTGATGGCGGCAGGGAAATCTTTCTGAGGTTTTCATGGATCCAGTCTCTCAAATCCGGAAACAGTCACTAACTGACACGAAGATTCTCGCTCGTGCAGTAGGAGACTCATTTCGTAAGTTAGATCCGCGCACCATGGTTAAAAATCCCGTGATGTTCGTCGTCGAAGTAGGGGCGGTGCTCACCACCGTGCAACTTATTTGGAACGCCGTACATCGCGCGGGTGAAGTCAGTTTCGGACTGCAGATTACGCTGTGGTTGTGGTTCACAGTTTTATTCGCCAACTTTGCCGAGGCCATGGCCGAAGGACGTGGCAAAGCTCAAGCGGATACGCTGCGCAAATCACGAGCAGAGACGGACGCAAAACGCCTAAGAAAGGATTGCACTACTGAGACAGTGCCCAGTTCGCAGTTGCGTTCCGGCGACGTGGTGGTGGTGATTGCGGGAGAGTTCATTCCTGGTGACGGCGAAGTTATCGAAGGTGTCGCATCGGTCGATGAGTCTGCGATCACCGGGGAGTCCGCGCCCGTTATTCGTGAATCCGGCGGCGACCGCTCCGCAGTCACCGGCGGGACGCGCGTGCTCTCCGATGAGATCAAAGTGCGTATCACCTCCAATCCCGGCGAGACCTTTCTCGACCGCATGATCCGCTTGGTAGAAGGAGCGTCCCGTCAAAAAACGCCCAATGAGATCGCGCTGAATATTCTCTTAGCGGGCTTAACCATTATTTTCTTGCTGGCGGTAGTCACGCTGCAGCCCTTCGCCATTTATTCCGGCGCTCCGCAAAGCATATTTGTGCTGGTTTCGCTTCTCGTGTGTCTGATACCCACGACCATCGGTGGCTTGCTCTCGGCAATCGGAATAGCTGGCATGGATCGCATGATTCAACGGAACGTAATCGCCATGTCCGGGCGCGCCGTCGAAGCATCCGGAGACGTAGACGTATTGCTGCTCGATAAAACCGGCACGATCACTTTAGGCAATCGCGCCGCGACGCACTTTTTCCCCGCGCCTGGCGTAGACGAAGCTCATCTCGCGGATGCTGCACAACTTTCGTCGTTTGCCGACGAAACACCGGAAGGTCGCTCCATCGTGGTGCTAGCTAAGGATCGGTACAAGCTTCGCGGCCGCGATCTTTCCACTCACCCGGCAACCTTCATCCCATTTTCTGCGCAGACCAGAATGTCCGGCGTGGATATGGATGGCCGCGAAATCCGCAAAGGCGCTCCAGAATCAATTTTGCAATTCTGCTGCAACCACGGAAGCGGGGGCGCCTCGGCTGAACTGCAGGTTTGCATTCGCGACATTGCCAATGCCGGCGGAACACCGCTGCTCGTTTCAGAGAACGGCCGGGTGTTGGGCTGCATCGCCCTGACAGACATTGTAAAAGGCGGTATGCGGGAGCGTTTCGATCAACTTCGTGCCATGGGTATTCGCACCATGATGATCACCGGAGACAATCCGCTCACGGCTGCCGCTATTGCCCGCGAAGCGGGAGTCGATGATTTTCTCGCCGAAGCCAAGCCCGAAGACAAAATGGCGCTAATCAAACGCGAGCAAGCCAAAGGCAAGCTCGTGGCCATGACCGGTGACGGCACGAACGATGCTCCAGCTTTGGCGCAGGCAGATGTTGGGGTGGCCATGAACACGGGCACGCAAGCCGCCAAAGAAGCCGGCAACATGGTCGACCTTGATTCCAATCCAACGAAACTGATCGAGATCGTCGAGATCGGAAAACAGTTGCTGATTACGCGAGGCGCGCTCACCACCTTTTCCGTGGCTAACGATGTAGCCAAGTATTTCGCCATTATTCCCGCAATGTTTGCCGGAGTGTTTCCTGTGCTAGGCGCACTGAACGTGATGCATCTTCACACACCGGAATCAGCAATCTTGTCCGCGGTGATTTTCAATGCCGTGATCATCATCGCTCTCGTCCCGCTCGCTCTGCGAGGGGTGCGCTACCGGCCCATGGGGGCAGCGGCGCTCCTCCGTCGCAACCTGTTGTTGTACGGCGTCGGCGGAATCATTGCTCCCTTCATAGGAATCAAGATCATCGACGTACTGCTGACGTATATGCATTTTGTGTAAGAGGCTCTTATGAAAAAAAATATTCTTATCGCCATATGGTTCACTTTAGTGACCACCGTCATTTTCGGCGTGATTTACCCACTCGCAGTTACCGGCATCGGGCAGCTACTGTTTCATGACCGCGCTAACGGGCAACTCATCGAGAGAAACGGAAAGCTGGTTGGCTCAAGAATTATTGGTCAGGCGTTTACCGGTCCCGGCTATTTTCACCCACGCCCTTCGTCGGCAGGGACTGGATATGACCCCATGGCCAGCGGCGGCTCGAACCTTGCCCCCACGAATAAAAATTTAATCGAGCGAGTGAAAACCGACGCACAAAAGCTTCACGCAGAAAATCCCAACGCTGCAATCCCTGTCGATTTGGTGACCACCTCAGGATCCGGGTTGGACCCTGACATCTCGCCCGATGCCGCGGAGTTTCAGATCCCGCGCGTGGCTCAGTCGCGAAACATGAATCAGCAAGACCTTCTCGCGCTGGTGCAGAAGCACACCAAAGGCCGGGACCTGGGTTTTCTAGGCGAACCTCGCGTGAATGTTCTGGAACTCAATCTCGAACTGGACAGCCTAAACAGCGGCCGCTAATACTCACGAATCGCCGTGACATTTTTTGAGATGACATGTCTAGGCTCTGAAATCGGCCTTTCCTCGTCAAACACCGGGTTTATTCTTTTCCGTCACTCGGCACGTTGGTCGTCAAGCGCTTCGAGAGGAATTCACGCATTAAATTCGTACCCACTCGGCCCGCGAGGCCAAGAGCGGCATTGGTGAACACCAGGTTCGCTCCCCGATTCGCTTTGGGATAATACAGATTTGACAGCGCTCCTGCAGTCATGTCGCCAAGCAAATAAGAAGAGTTGAACACCGGCCGCCCGCTATCGCTGCGCGCGACAAATGCGGAGCTGACCGCATGCGCGATGCGGGACTTAATCGAGCCCGAGCCCTGGTAGTAATACCGCGGATCCTGGTGCAGCAGCGAGGGGAACACTGCATGGGTCAGCAAGTCGCTACTGCGTCCGTCGACAAACTTTGCAGCGAAACGTTTGCTGTATCCCGCGGCGCCTTGCCCGTACCCGGCATACGAATTATTCGCCTGCTCGATGCCGGCAGCCAAGCCTACACCGATCATTGACACCGGATCGAACGTGCCTCGTACCGCCAGCGAAAATTTTTGTTTCTTAGTGAGCGGGGCGGCGTCAAAAACGTAACTGGTATAGAAGTTTGGGAAGAAGCCGATCAGACGCTGTTTTTCTTCCGCCCGTATCTGCTCAGCGGCGATGAACTCGGTGGGACGGACTGTCACCTCTATATTTGCCGTCGCAACAGATAACAAGACGTGCGGAACCTCGTAGGCCTGTTGCACCGCGACCGCGAACTCTGGGGACGTAAACGGTGCAAAACTTTTTGCGTTCACCGTCACGAGATAGGAACCGGCAGGGATTTGTGTAAAGTTAAATTCGCCGTTGGCCTCGGACAGCATTGTGCGCAATTGTGTTCCGTCTTCAAGCTCCAGGCTGACGTCTGCGCCGGAAATGGTGGCTCCGCTTACATCCAGCACTGTGCCTGCGACGCTGGCTGAACCCACCTCAGGGGGTAGTGGCTGCTCCGAATGCTGCGCCTCTAAATTGGGTCGAGGTGTGTCCGGCAGGGAATGGCTGCTGGTCGCGCTTCCGGGAGTTCGTTGCTGCGCGAGTGCGCTCGCAGGAACCATGCAAAGCAGAAGTAATGCGCTGGCGAGAACTGCATGGAGATGGGGTCGGGGCACAGGGCCTTTCTCAAAGCGCCCTTCCAAGGCAGAGAGGAACCCACAGTACGAAGCTCAATCAGGCCCAGGGAGGCTTGTTCGGAGGGAAGCAGCCGGACACATCGAAACGATCTTGGTCACTAGGCTGGACGGCTTCCCAGCGTGCTACACAAGAAGCGTACCCTGCCGTACGCCATGTTGACTGTTCAATCCGATACACATGAAGCGAATTGATAACCACCATGTCCAAGTCGCTGAGTCGCCAGCCGAAACGGCATGTAAAAGGGTTTTGGGTAAACGCGAAAACTATCGATCAATTACCAAGCGTGCGAACGGCTCCGATCACGAAATCGCTGGCGGAATCAAAGCGTGCCCTCGAGCTTGATCCGCTTGATCCCGGTATCAGCATTCATACCAATACGATGAAGTCATCGCAGAAATTTTAGCTGCGGCGTAGCGAAGCATGTTGCGCAACGACCGGATCACGAGTTCCTATTTTTCTGATCGCTGTTGCAGTTCACCTCATGCGCCGGAGGTTTGGGCTCGTCTTATCTCGACAACGTTGTGCGTTGACGCCGCGGATGAGAACAGAGATATTAGACCTTCGACCAGTGTTGGGTGAGTCAGGACCGCATCGCGCAACGCGGTGTAGGGCAGCCCTGCGGTCATCGCAATCTGGACGGCGGCCAGGGTCTCTCCCGCACCGACACTGAAAGCCGTGAACCCGAGAATGCGATCGCTATCAGCTTCCACGAGCGCCTTCACGAACCCGCGGGTCTCCGAAAGCGTGCGTGCACGCAGGTTACTTTCCATGGGGACCTTAAACAAGCGATACGCGATCCCTTGAGCCTGCGCTTCTGTTTCACTCAGACCGATACGAGCAAGTTCGGGGTCGGTAAACAGACAATATGGGACTTGCCTGCCGGTGGTCACACGATTGCCGCCGGTTAAATTGGCATGCACTACGCGGAAATCGTCGATGCTAATATGCGTGAACTGCGGGCTACCTGCGACCTCGCCGATCGCCCAGACGCCGGACACGGTGGTCTGCAGCCGCTCGTTGACCTTGATGTATCCCCGGTCGGTGAGTTCAACGCCGGTCAGTTCCAGGCCGAGTCCTTCGGTGTTCGGATTACGGCCTGTGGCGACCAATACATGACTACTCTTTAGGACTTTCTCAATTCCATTCTGCTCGACGACGACACTCACCGAGTCGCCAGATTTGCCGGACACTTCTTTGATCCGTGCATTCAGGAGAA
>Ga0307475_10001335_pt1 | contig 14665 bp, 13 predicted proteins | sample atmos_gasesECM1C_FD_203317 | JGI IMG/M metagenome (GOLD analysis project Ga0307475, IMG submission 203317) | Hardwood forest soil microbial communities from Morgan-Monroe State Forest, Indiana, United States - atmos_gasesECM1C_515 | ecosystem: Environmental > Terrestrial > Soil > Temperate... | reverse complement strand
CCCAACCCTAAAACTCGATTACCAGATTCGCCTTGCGAATCGTCTCGAGCGGCAGCTCCACCGTCCGAACTTCTTTCCCTTTCAACTCCATCCGCACTTTCCCGTTCGCAAATCCCGCCAGACGGCCCTCAAAAAACTTGGCATCTCCCACCGGCTCCGTGGTGGTAATCTTCGCCAACCGTCCGCGAAACCGCTCGAAATCCGTGGCCTTCTTCAGCGCCCGGTCCATCCCCGGCGAACTAATTTCCAGGATGTACCCCGGGCCCGGAACCAGTTCTTCCACGTCCAAAATCACGCTAAGCTGTTGGCTCACGCGCTCACAATCGGCGTGGCTGATCTTCGGAAACGGGTCATGTACTACTTCGCCTGCCCCCCAAGGTCCCGCGGCATCGCTAGTCACCGCCGCGGGCTTGGCCACGCGGTCGATGTACACCCGCAGAAGCCGTTGCTTGCCGATTTTCCATTCGACATCAACGACTTCCAGCCCTTCCGAACGCGCCACTCTCTCGGCGGCCGCGCGGATCTTCTCCAAATCCACTCCAGAGACTCCTCGACCGTAGCCGGTTCGCACCACACTCCGCCCGGCCCCAACAAAAAAGTGGGCTCGCGCCCACTTATCCGTTCGACCCGCTTCAGAGCGAAATCAGAGTATATTCCCGCGGCAAGGCAAAAGCAAGCTACGGATGCCCCGGATGCCCCGGAGCGCCGGATGCCCGGAATCCCGTATCACCAAAAACCGCTAACTCTTCGTGTATGCCCGAGCAGGATTCATCGATCGGGCCCGGCCTCTTTGTTCAGCACTGCTGCCGCAAGCTCTTCCGGAGAAAAGGGTTACACGGTTTCGCAAAGCTCCGTGCTGTGCAGAAAAGGCTGGCTGCCTAGCTCGGCGGTATCCTGGCGAGGAAGCCCCGACGCGCCTTTTTTCAGTTCGTCATGGTTCATTTCGGATCGCAAAAGCTTCCGCAGCCGCACGCGCGCTTTGTGCAATTGCGATTTGGCATTCCCCACCGAACATCCCAACAGTTTCGCAATTTCGCCGTGCGCGTAGCCCTGAATGTCATACATGACGAACATTAGTTTGCATCTTGGCGGCAGTTGCTTGATGGCGTTTTCAATGGCCACGCGGTCGATGTAACCTTCCAAACGCAAATCGGGAGCTCCCGGCTCCCGCCCCGGCCCACCGCTTTCCTCGTTGCCTTCCGAGGTTTCAACCATCGCCGCCTTTGCCAAGTTGGACCCGCGAATCCGCATCAGCACCGTGTTTACCGCCACGCGATGCAGCCACGTGGAAAACGCCGAAGCGCCTCGAAATCCTTGAATCTTGCGAAAAACGTGGAGAAAAACTTCCTGAGTGGAATCCTCGGCTTCGTCGGGATTCCTCAACATACGCATGCACAGCGCGTAGACCCGCGCACTGTGCAACCGGTAAAGCCGCTCAAAAGCTCCTTCGTCGCCCCGCTGCGCCATCCGTATGACCTTGGACTCTGGCAGCTCGCAAAGTTCCATAGTCCTCTGACGATGCACCACGTACCTCCTCATCCTCAGGCGCCCATCCCGGCGCACTTTTTGGCAGATTGAAGTTGTAGGCAGATAGCCCCGCCGGCTAACGCCCTGGAGCTCTATAGAATCAACGCCTGTTCTTTATACGGGCAATCTCGCTGCCATCACCGAGGGTATTCGTAAATGTGTGGGACACGGCGACTTATTCGCCTGTTCGGCTTCGCGTGTGGATTTTTCTGGAGTACTAGACCCTGCAAACCTTCCTCAGCGTGATTCCTTTCTTCCCAGAGGATTCACCTCACGCTTTCACAGCAGTATGCACCTTACGCACTTGGTCTCGCTTGGTTTCTCTCCTTGGCCGTTGATTCGCGGAGTTTCTGTCCACGCACGCCGAACGAGAGCACTTCGCGATTAGGAATGATCAATCAGGCGGTGATGGATTGCGTAAAGCGCGAGTTCAAGGCGGTCGGAGACGCCGAGCTTATCGAAAATGTTGTGGAGATGATTCTTGACGGTTTGCTCAGAGATGAAAAGCTTTTCGCCGATTTCCTTGTTGCGGAAACCCTGAGCCACCAGTTGCACGATTTCCTTTTCGCGGTCACTGAGCAAAGGTTTCTCGCGACGCGGCCCGGCCTCGGAGGATTTCGAGAACGCCTTCATGACTTCCGCGGTCATGCGATTGTCGAGCCAGATTTCGCCGGCGTGCACACGATGAATGCTCTTCACCAGCAGATCGGTCGCGGATTGCTTCAGCACGACGCCGCGAGCGCCGAGGCGCATCGCGCGGACCACATCGCGATCATCCTCGGCTGCGGTGAGCACCACGACGCGGGTCGGCAGGGTATCGAAATTGACCTCTTCGAGGACCGCGAGACCATCTTTATCGGGCATGCGCAGATCGAGCAGAAGAATGTCGGGCTTCAGCTTGGTGAGAAGCTTGATGCATTCGACGCCATTCTGGGCTTCGCCGACAATGGTGATTTCCTCGTCGGAGTCCAAGAGCTTTCGTAAGCCATCGCGGAAGATGGCGTGGTCATCGGCTAGTAGTACCCGTATTTGCTGTTTTGTTTTTGCCATATCACCCGAGCGGCACTTCGATTGTCAAACGCGCCCCATGGCCTGGATTTGACTCGACGGTGAGCACCCCGCCCACTGTCCGAGAACGTTCCTTTATGGAAATGGGTCCCAACCGCAGGCGGTCCAGTTCGTCGGCCGTGAATCTGCCGGCAAAACTAAAACCTTCGCCATTGTCGTCTACTACAAGTACTAGACGGCTGTCATCCTGCGACAGTTTTACCACGACATGGGAAGCCTTGGCATGCTTTTTTATGTTGTTAAGTGCTTCGCGGTAAATCTGGAAGATTTCGCGGCAAACTCGGTCCGGCGCACGCAATTGTGTCGAATCAATTAGCAGATCCAAGGCAATCGTCGACTCGTTGCGATAGCGCTCGGCAAAGCCCCGCATGAGGTCTACGAGGTCGGCGCTCTGGACCCTCAGGGGGCGCAGGTCGGTAACCGTCTGGCGAAGCTCGGCCGCCTCATTTCTGACGGTTTGCTGGAGGTTAGCAAGGGCACCGGCGGCCTGTTCGGGTGTAGCGGGAACGCGTCGACGCAACACATCCAGTTGGATTTCGATGCTGAGAAGGGTCTGCAGAATGCCGTCGTGGAGGTCGCGGGCGATACGGCTTCGTTCGGCCTCGATCGCCCGCGCCCGTAAGTGCCTCAAAAGAAAGATGTTTTCGAGCGCGGGACCGATGTGCTGAGCGATGCTTTCGAGCCAGGCCAAGTCTTGCTTTTGGAAAGGCTCACGGCGGTTGAGAAGAAAGATTCGGCCGGTCGGTTGGCCGGACTGGTCGAAGGAGACCGTCAACAGAGAGCGAATCTTAAATTCTTGCTGGACAGGGCCCGGAACGCGAGGCAGGTTCTTAATAGGCCGGCCGTCGCGACGGTCCCAGCCAAAGCCCGAACCTGCACCGACCGCGGAGTTCCAACAAAGGGTTGCGTCCATGTCGTCCAGGAGAAAGCCGTCGGTGCGGGAAAGAGGCAAGCTTTCCGGGATTAGGCGGTCGTTTTCGCCCGCCTTCATACGCCAGAGAAAGATGCGCTCCAAGTCGGCGTCACGATAGAGAAGGAGAACTTCTTCGACATCGAAAGTGGTGCCGAGTTCCTGGAGAAAAAGACGCAGCGACTCCGCGAGCCCCTGATCAACCTGCATGGTGGCGTTGATGCGTGAGAAGAATTCAATTTGTGAGGCGAAGCGCTTATTGCGATCGCCAAGAAAAGCAAGTCCTGCTCCGCCGGCAAAAGTGGCAGCGGTGAGACCGAGCCAGGAGACCACGCGTATCCAGTGAATTTCGCCTTTTACTGCCGTCAGCAGAACCAACGTCAGAGACAGGACTCCAGCTAGTGGCAGCGTCAGGTCAAGTCCCCAGCGGATGCCAGCCGCGTAGCAAATGAACATGTAGGGAAACCAGACGGGAACCGTCGAAGGGCTGATAAACATGAAGTAGCCGAGAGCCAGAAGATCACAGGCCAGCGGCAGATGCCAGGAACGGCGGCGGAGCAGGCGTTCGACTTCGGTGATGATCAAGGCTACGATGAGATAAGCAACCAAAAAAGAAACCGAACGGCGCTCCTGACGGGAAATGGGCTCTTCGAGAGCGGCAAGAAGAGCGAGCAAAACAAAAATTGGACGGGCAAATAGGATTTGCCGCTCGAAGTGATTCCGATCGGTCTGCTGAGCGCTCATGTGCGGGAACACTAGTCCTGTGCATGTAGTCTAGCAAGGGGCGTGAAGTTGGTGGAGCGGGGTGCGCAACGCTGCATCGTAGCGATAACGGCCCGACCAGCGGTTGCGGGCCGAGAATTACCTGCGTGCGGCGCGTCTTAGCTGTGCCGCCCGGTCGCTTTTCGCTGCCGCGCATTTAGCGTAAAATGGAGACATTCCAGAATGGTGGGAGTAGCTCAGCTGGTAGAGCGTCGGACTGTGGCTCCGAATGTCGTGGGTTCAAATCCCATCTCCCACCCCATGCTACCCAGGGCGCTCACCCGGGTATTCCTTTGACGCTCAGTGAGGTCTTCCATCATCCGTAAGTCGGTTGCTGAGGTGCCAGTGAATTCGATTCGCTGCCGCGGAGTGCTGTTTGACTTGGATGGCGTCCTGGTGGACTCGACCCCTGCCGTAGCGCGGGTGTGGGCCTGGTGGGCCCGCGAGCACGGGTTCAACGCGGACGAAGTCGTACGGCAAGCTCGCGGGCGACCAAGCATCACCACGATCCGGGAGCTGCTGCCTAACAGCGACCAGGAGGCCGAGAATCGTGAAGTCGAACGGCGGGAAATCGAGGATATCGCGGACGTAATTCCTTTGCCCGGCGCGGTTCAGCTGCTTGAGGCTCTGCCGCTCGACAGGTGGGCGATCGTAACGTCCTGCACGCGCCGTTTGGCTGAGGTGCGAATCGCTGCTGCCGAGCTGCCCAAGCCAAAGTATCTGGTCACGTCAAATGATGTGAGGCGTGGCAAGCCCGATCCCGAGCCCTACCTAAAGGGAGCACAGATTTTGGCGGTGCCCGCAAAGGAATGCGTGGTTTTCGAGGATGCCCCGGCAGGAATTCGAGCCGGCAAGGCTGCGGGAGCACGCGTGGTCGCCTTGCGGACGACGGCGCCTGACGCAGAGCTTGGGGAAGCGGGCGCCGACTGGATCGTCAATGACTGTTCGGAATTGTCCGTGGATCTCCCCCCTTGCGAAGAGTTTTTGCTTTTGCGCCGTCGAACAAAATAGCCCCATAGTTCGCGGAAACGGTTAGAATCCCAAGGTTTGACTGCAATTTGAAACTCAGTGCGCTTCGAGGAGAGAGCCCATGATCCGTGTGAAGAACCCCGGTGTGTTGCTTGTGGCGTTGATGGTGGTGAACGCGACCGCCACGAAGGCACAGGCTCAGGAAAAAGAATCCAAGCCGGCGGACAAGGTCGCCGAAGCAACGGCCGCGCCACCTAAGGAAGAGTCGTCGACCACCGATCACACCATCAAGATTGGCGGCCAAACCATTCCATACAAGGCCACGGCAGCAACCATTCTCATCAAGAATGACAAGGACGAACCGACCGCGCTGATCTATTACACCGCCTACACACGAAGCGACGTCAAAGACATGAGTCAGCGCCCGGTATCTTTTCTCTACAACGGCGGACCGGGTTCCGCTTCCGTGTGGCTGCACATGGGATCGATGGGCCCACGCCGCGTGGTGACCGTCAACGCCGATGTAACGCCTCCGGCGCCCTACAAGCTCATCGACAATCCGGATTGCCTGCTCGACCGATCCGACCTCGTGTTCATTGACCCTGTTGGAACGGGCTTCAGCCGCGCGGTCGGCAAGGCCCAGGACAAGGATTTCTGGGGTGTGGACCCGGACGTGAAGTCCCTGGCCCAGTTTGTCACCACCTATGTCAGCCGCAACAACCGCTGGAACTCACCGAAGTTTTTGATTGGGGAGAGTTACGGCACATTCCGGAACGCCGCGCTCGCCAATTACCTGCAAGGCCATGACAACATGTACCTAAATGGAATTGTGATGGTTTCTACCGTATTGGATTTGGGCACCATCTCATTCTATCCCGGGCAGGATCTCGCCTACGTTCTCTATTTGCCGAGCTACGCCGCCACCGCCTGGTTTCACAAGACACTCAAGGATCGCCCGGAAAATCTGAAGACCTTCCTCGACGAAGCGCGGAAATTCGCGAGGGGCGAATATGCCGATGCCCTCATGAAAGGGGACGCACTCAGCAAGGCCGAGAAAGCGGAGATCGTAGGGAAAGTGGCCCGATTCACGGGTCTGAGTGAAGACTATCTCGACAAAGCCAACCTGCGAGTGCGTTTGTTTCAGTTCATGCAGGAACTGCAACGGAATCGCGGTTTGACGACGGGGCGCCTGGACGCGCGGTTTGCCGGACCCACTTACAACCTGATCGGCGAAGCCGCGGATTATGATCCGCAAGATACGGCCATTAGCGGCGCATTCGTTGGCGCGTTCAACACCTACATCCGCGAAGAACTGAAGTTTGGACAGGACAAGACTTACAAGCCCGCGGCTGAGATTGACGGGAACCGCTGGGACTGGAAACACGAGGGTAACGATTTCGGGTTTTTTCCTGGTTCTCCGAGCGTGGTGCTGGATCTAGTGCAAGCCATGATTTCCAACCCGCGTCTGAAGGTGGAAGTGGAGGATGGAATCTACGACTTGGCGACGCCATTCATGGAGGCGGAATACACCGTGGACCACATGGGCCTGCCGGAAAATGTCCGCAAGAACATCTGGCACCAGTATTACGAGGCAGGCCACATGATGTACCTCCACGATGAAGACCTGGCAAAACTCAAGAAAAACGTCGCCAGCTTCGTCGACATCGCTTCCAAACCTTAAACGACGTTACTCTCAGGCAATCGCCTCAAAAGGTTCGAGACCGGACCTTTGCCCGATCCTTTAGAATTGGTAGCGTCTGGCACATGAACTCTTGGCTCTGATAACGACGGCTCCGCTTCCTCTCACCGGGCGTCGAAGGATCACATGACAAAATGGAAACACCTACGCAAACGCTGCCGCCTCCCTCTGAACAAGCAAACGCAGCGTCATCCCCACCTCCGGCGCAAAGAAGGATCCACACCGCGCAGCTGGTTACAGCGATGCTGAAGGCCAGCCCGCACGTGAGCGATCTCATTTTCTCCCCCGGCCGCGCGCCTCAAATCGAAGTCAGTGGCCAACTCGTTGAGTTGAAATACAAGGGACTCGAGTGTCTGTCTTCACAAGACACCAACCTAATTGCCAGCGACATCATGGGGAAGAACGAAACACCCATCCGCAAGCTGGAGCAAGAGGGATCGGCGGACCTGTCATACGGGCTTACCGGGGTGGCGCGCTTTCGCGTGAACATTTTCAAGCAACGCGGGAGTTGCGCCATTGTTATGCGTGTCATACCGGACAAAATTCCTGGATTCGCAGAGCTTAATTTGCCCGTGGCCTTACGCGAGATTGTCGATCTGCGAAATGGCATCGTGCTCATTACTGGCCCAACGGGATCTGGAAAATCCTCCACCCTCGCTGCCGTTCTCGACAACATGAACGAGGAAAAGTCCTACCATATCTTGACGATCGAAGACCCCATCGAATTTCTGCACCGCCACAAGAAAGCGACCGTCCACCAGCGCGAACTGCATTCCGACACGCCTAGTTTCGCGCTGGCGCTGCGCGCGGCTTTGCGGCAAGCGCCCAAAGTGATCCTTGTCGGTGAGATGCGCGACCGGGAAACGATCGAGATCGCGCTCGAAGCTTCCGAGACGGGTCACCTGGTGTTGTCCACCCTGCACACGATTGACGCTTCCAAAACCATCGAGCGCATCGTGGGAGTTTTTCCCCTCGGAGACCAGCAAGCGATCCGCACGCGTCTGGCAAAAGCCTTCCGTTTCATCGTTTCGCAGCGTTTGCTTCCCAGGAAAGGCGGACGCGGACGCGTCGCCGCCATCGAGGTTCTGAGGTCCACGATGCGCACGCGCGAATACATCGAAAAGGGAGAAGCCGAAGGCAAGACCCTGCTGGATGCCATGCGCGATGGCACCACCGAAGGCATGCAGTACTTCGACGGAGAAATAGAAAAGCTGATTCGGACCGGGGTCGTCGAGTTCGAGACCGGCATGTCCTACGCGACGAACGCCGGAAACCTGCGGCTGGAGATGGCCGATTTTCTCGAAGAGCGCGCCGCCGGCACACTGTCGGCTGACTCCAGCGGATCAACGGAGATCGAGATTGAGCGCTAGGCAGGCAAAGGCAAGCGCTCCCCCGCAAAAATCGGTTATGCTGTAGCAGTCAGGAACCTCACGCTGGCGCGCTGAGCCGAAGACTTTTCCCTGAGATGAATCTTTTCAGCAGCGACACAATGCTGCAGTTTCCCGGCGAATTTTGGACGCTCCTCGGTGTGCTGTTCGCGTTTCTTTTGCTCGCAGTGCTGGCGCCCGTTTGGTGCGAGAACGCGCAGCAAGCGATCGCGCGGCTGTTCTCGCGGCTAGCCGAACGAAAAACACTGGTCACCTGGGTGCTATTTTTTGCCGTCATCGGCGCTCGGCTTGCCGTGCTGCCGTTGCTCCCCGTCCCGGTACCCGGCATCCATGACGAATTCAGCTACCTGTTGCTCGGCGACACGCTGGCTCACGGGAGGCTCACGAATCCCACTCATCCGATGTGGATGAGTTTCGAATCGTTTCACGTCAATTGGTTCCCGACTTATTGCTCGAAATATCCGCCTGGCCAAGGCGCCGTTCTTGCGCTCGGCGAGTTGCTCGGGTTGCCGTGGATTGGCGTGATTCTGAGCGTTGCGGCGATGTGTGCCGTGATGCTGTGGATGCTGCAAGGGTGGTTGCCGCCAAAGTGGGCGCTGCTGGGCGCCGTGCTGGTGACGGTGAAATTCGGGATTGCAAATTATTGGATGAACAGCTATTGGGGTGGAGCTGAGGCCGCCACGGGCGGCGCACTCGTGCTCGGGGCGATGCCTCGCCTCGTTCGTCACGCAAGGATCCGCGACGCGCTGCTGCTGGGACTGGGGCTCGCTGTTCTCGCCAATACCAGACCTTACGAAGGCTTGCTTTTCTGTGTTCCCGTGGGTGTCTGGTTTTTCTGGTGGCTCGCGGGAAAGACAAAGTCCACCGCGATTGCACGAACTCGAATGACCAGAGCGCTCGCGCCCTTGGCGGTTGTTTTGGTTTTGACCCTCGTGTTCATGGGTTATTACAACTGGCGGCTCACGGGGAACGCATTTCTCTTCCCGCATGTGTCAAACACACGGACCTACCGCACTACCGGTCTCTTCCTATGGGACCACGCTAAACCACCCTGGCATTACCACAACCAGCAGTTCGAGGATTTCTACAACGGCTGGGAGCGCGAGAATTACCAAAACACATGGCCGGACGTTTGGAGAGTCTCGTTGGAAAAACTGACGCGAAGCGGCAGCACCTATTTTTGGTGGGGCGCTTTGCTGCTCTTGCCCGGCCTGCCATTTGCCGTGCTTGACCGCAAGATGCGTCTTCCCGCTTTGCTGTTTCTGTTGGGCGCTGCCGGTTTCTTTGTGTTGATTTGGTCGATGCCCCACTACGCGGCGGCGACAACTTGCGTGATTTTCCTCTTGCTCGTACAGGCCATCCGCCATTTGCGGACCATACGTCTCTCAGGGCGGCCCATAGGTGTTGCACTTTCCTGCGCCGCGGTTTGTCTGCTGGCGGTCGAAGTCGGCTTCCAGGCAGCAAACCACAGCTGCGATCTATTGGATTGGACGTGCCAGGGAGACCCGAGCCGCGCCGCCATCCAGGAAAAACTTTCTCACACTCCAGGCAAGCACCTTATCCTCGTGCGGTACGGCGAGGATCACAACATTCACGACGAATGGGTCTACAACGGCGCGGAAATCGACTCCGCCAAAGTCCTTTGGGCCCGCGAGCTGGATCCGGAACAAAACGCCAAGCTTTTATCCTATTTCAAAGACCGTCATGTCTGGCTTGTCGAGCCCGACAAAGATAATACCGAGCTGATTCCCTACACTCCTCCGCCTGAACAGTAGCTTGCGGCGGGCATGCTGCACGCAGACCTCAGCGAAAAGCAGCCATTACATTGTTCAACCCGAATTCAAATCGCCGATGCACAAACCTCCGGAAGCCGATGCGCTCGAGCATCTGTTGAAGCGAGTCCAGGGGAATCCGTTTCTGGTGCTCGTCACTTTCCATTTCATCGCTCACCAAGCGCAGCTTGTGCAACACGGTCAAAATCGGGTCGACCATCGAAGATGGCCAGGTCATGATCAGCGACCCGCCGGGCGCGATCACCCGGAAGGCCTCGAAGAGCACTTTCTCCGGGTCCTTGAGGTGCTCGAGAACCGCGAGCATCACAACGTGATCAAACTCACCATCCGCAAATGGCAGTGGTGATTGCAAATCTGCGCGGACCCGCCTCCAGCGTCCCCCGACGCCATCTACGACCTGGTCGTCCAAGCCGACGCCCTTGGCGACGCGATCCGCGGCGTAGTCTAGAAACGCTGCTTCCAAGCCGCACCCCAAATCACACACCTTCGTGTCCCGCTTGATGAATGGGTAAGCCGCGCGGAATCGCATTCGCGCCACAAGACGGTCAACCCAGGTGTAGGCCATTTAGTGGAGTACCCGCCGCAAATCCCACCTACTTCGGCAAAGCCTCATCGCGCGTGCCATCGCCAATGTAACCAGCCTGTGGAGGGAAATTGTCCCTTACCCTTACTCGATTCGAATGCAAAATCCGGGACGCCTAATGCAAATCGTAATCGCCGATATACGTGCCGCGGCTGATCCCGAGCATGCTGAGAAAAAAAGAAGCGAACGTGATCTGCACACCAATGAACAACCACATGGACCAAAACAAAACCTTGCGAACCTCGTGCAAAGGCGCAAACCCGCTAGCGGCCCACTTCCAGGCAACCCAGGCGCAGCCGCAAAATCCTGCGAGAAAAAGCAACCCGCCGACCAACAATCCCGTCTCGAGCTTTACGCGCTTCAGCAGCCGTTTGAGCGAAACCGGGTTGCGGTCAAAACGCTCCGCGTAACTGAAGACCTTCGCGAACGACCCGATGGAGAGGATCTGCACTCCCAGCAGCGTGAAAATCACGCCGAAAATCATAGTGTGAATGTCCAGCGTGATGCGCGAAGAGATTTGTCTGGGCCCGGGCAGCAGCCAAAATACGAGAAACAGTCCCGCCGCCAAAAGCGCTCCGCCCGGCAGCAGAAAAAGCCAATTCGGTGCGTAGAGCAGCATGAACCGCAGGTGCCGCCAGCCGTCTCGAAAACTCCGCAGGTGCGGGGGCCGTCCGCGCTTGTCCGGCCACAGGGTGATCGGAATTTCGGTGATGCGCACCCCAAGTTGCGCGGCTTTGATGACAAACTCCGAGGCGAATTCCATCCCCGTGCTTCGCAAGTCCATGCGCTCGTAAACCGCGCGCGTGAACCCCCGCATCCCGCAGTGGCTGTCGCCGATGCCTGCACGAAAGAAAAGATTCAACAATGCGGTGAGGCCGGGATTTCCGATGTATTTGTGGTGCCAAGGCATTGCTTTCGGCTTGATCTCCCCGCGAAAGCGGTTGCCCATTACCACATCGTACCCCTGCCGCAGCATTTCTGCGAACCTCGGCACGTCGCTGAAGTCATAACTGTCGTCGGCATCGCCCATGATGATAAACGGGCCTCGCGCCGCGGCTATTCCTGCGCGCAAAGCAGAGCCATACCCTCGCTCCTTGACTTGCACCACTCGCGCACCGTGCACTTCCGCAATCTGAATCGATCCGTCGGTTGAACCATTGTCCGCCACAATCACTTCGCCCGACAGTCCCGAGGCGCGGAACGCGGTCACCGCTTTATCTATGCAAAACGCGAGCGAGTTCGCTTCATTGAGGCATGGGATGACCACCGACACTTCCACCGGCACACTGGTGTCCACCTGTTCCGATGGTGACTTCTCGGACGCCAACACAGTACCCATGCGGCCACATCATATCGCGCTCGGCGGGACTTTTCACTTCTCCGGGAACAGCGCCCTCCCCTGTCGATCAGTTCGCTAATGAGAGGAAGGCTTGCATCTACCGTCCTTCCGTTTGAAAACTTGCAATTTCCGCGCTGGAAGTTATGATGGCCGCCTTGTTGCTGCCACGGAAGTGCTTTTAGCGGGGACACTTGACGGCGAGCTCTTTGGCGTCTTCCACCCGGCCCTATAGCCGCGGCCGGCTGCTGAAGGTTCTCGGCATGTGGTTTGGGATTGCCGCCGCGGTTGGCAATACCATCTCCGCAGGAATTGTTCGTACCCCAGGCGATATTGCGGGCCGTCTCCCGAATGCCTGGCTTTTTCTCGGCGTCTGGATCGTAGGCGGCTTATATGCTTTTTTCAGCGCCCCGGCCATGGCCGAACTCGGAGCGGCGATCCCTCGCAGCGGCGGGCAGTACAATTTTTCTCGTCGCGCGATGGGCGAGTATGCCGGCTTCGTCGTGGGCTGGAGCGACTGGCTTTCCACCTGTGGCACGGCCGCGGCGGTCGCCATCGTCATCAGCGAATACAGCGGGCATCTCTTTTCGGTCCTCAACGGACCAGAGAAGGCAAAAATCATATCCGTGTCCATCATCGTCGGGTTTGCCGTTTTGCATTGGCGCGGCGTCCGCTGGGGTGGCAACACGCAACTTCTGTCCGCGGCCGTCAAAACGATTGGATTCTTGATTCTTGCCGTCGCCTGTTTCTTCAAGGGAAGCCCAGCTCACGAGATGGCTTTGCAATCAACGGCCTCCCATTCCGTTTTTCCTTCGGGATGGCCGCTTGCGGTGGCTTTCATGCTGGGCCTGCAGGCGGTTTTCTATACGATTGATGGCTGGGATGGCGTCATTTACTTCGGCGAGGAAGTGCGCGAGCCGGGCCGCGACGTGCCGCGCGCCATTTTCGGCAGCGTCGTTTCCATCATGGGAATCTATCTGCTGCTCAATTTTTTGCCTCTCTATCTCCTTCCCATGAACGAAATTGCCGGAAATACGTTCGTGCTCGGCACCGTGGCCGACCGCATCTTCGGCAGTCTGGGCGATCCCATCATTCGCTCGATCATGGTGATTTCCATGCTGAGCTGCCTCAACGCCAACCAGCTTTTCTGCTCAAGAACTCTTTACGCGATGAGCGCGGATGGGCTTTTCTTCCGCCAAGCAGCCAAGGTAAACAGCGGCGGTACGCCTACCATTGCCTTGCTACTTAGCACCATCGCAGGGGTGATTTTTGTGATTTGGCCATTCGAACGCGTAATCGCCATGCTTTCGTTTTTCTTTGTCGCGAATTACACGCTCACCTACACGTCACTTTTTGTTTTGCGCAAACGCGAACCGCACATGCATCGCCCTTATCGCGCTTGGGGCCATCCGTGGACCACCGGAATTGCGCTCGGCGGCTCGGTGCTGTTTCTCATCGGCTCGATTATCACCGACCGCGAAAACGCCCCGTGGGCGCTGGCCATTCTGATTTTGAGCTATCCAGTGTATCGTCTGATGAAGTTCGCCTCGCGAGAGCGGGCCTCGACCGCGTCATGAGGGAAATCTTTGACAAGTTCGAAGTGCGGCCCTGCCGCTGGAAGCCTCTTGAAATCAACGGGCTACAGTCGGACTTCAAGCCTTTACTCTAGCTTTGCGCCGCACAGTAGCTTACCGCTCGGCTTTTCAAAGTTCGCGCGGGTTTATGAGGTGACTTTTTCGGCGATAGATTTGGCCTGGAGGAAGAGCAGCAAATAGTCCTTCCCGCCTGTCTTGGAGTCCGTCCCAGACATGTTAAATCCGCCGAAGGGATGCGCTCCGACCATCGCGCCAGTGCACTTGCGGTTCAAATACAAATTGCCGACGTGGAACATCTCTTCGGCCTTCCGGATCTTTTCCGGATTCTTTGAATATACGGCGCCGGTCAATCCAAACTCCGTATTATTGGCGATTTCCAGCGCCTGGTCGTAATTCTTCGCCTTGATTACCGCCAGCACCGGGCCAAACACTTCTTCCTGCGCCAGCCGCGCTTTCGGACCCACGTCCGCAATCACGGTCGGTTCGATAAAGTAGCCGTCGCCCGCCGCGCGCTTCCCGCCCGCGACCAGCCGCCCTTCTTTCTTGCCCACCTCGACGTAATCCAGAATCGACTTCATCGCCGATTGGTTGATCACCGGCCCCATGTAGTTACCGGGGTCGTCGCTTGGTCCAACCGTGATTTTCTTGGTTCGGTCCACAAGCCTTTCCAAGAACGTGTCGTAGACTTTTTCCGCAACGATGGCCCGCGAGCAGGCCGAGCACTTCTGCCCTTGATAGCCAAACGCCGCCGCCACCGTTCCTTCTACGGCAGAGTCGATATCCGCTTCTTCATCGACGACAATCGCATCCTTACCGCCCATTTCCAGCACGGTGCGCTTGATCCAAATCTGTCCCGGCGAAGGCTTCGCAGCAAGTTCGCTGATGCGCAAGCCGACCTCTTTCGAGCCCGTAAATCCCACGTAGCGCGTCTTGGCATGCGTCACCAGCGTATCGCCGACGGCTCCGCCCGAGCCGGTAATGAAATTCACTGCTTCCTTGGGAATGCCCGCTTCGTAGAGTATGTCAATGAATTTT
>Ga0307475_10001334_pt1 | contig 14667 bp, 12 predicted proteins | sample atmos_gasesECM1C_FD_203317 | JGI IMG/M metagenome (GOLD analysis project Ga0307475, IMG submission 203317) | Hardwood forest soil microbial communities from Morgan-Monroe State Forest, Indiana, United States - atmos_gasesECM1C_515 | ecosystem: Environmental > Terrestrial > Soil > Temperate... | reverse complement strand
CCGATTTTCTCGCTACAAATATATGGGGATGCCACGGCAACCAAGCCCGCCCCACATGAATCTTTCAATCACACCCCATCATCTTTAACGCTTTGGAGGAAAAGAAAATGGCACAAACTTTGGAGGAAGTGAAAATGGCGCATGAAGTACCCCCCCTGCCGTACGATTACACGGCGCTCGAACCTACCATCGACGAAAAGACGATGCACCTGCATCACGACATGCATCACGCCGCCTACGTCAAGAACCTCAACGCCGCACTTGACAAGCATCCCGAGCTGCACAAGAAGACTGCGGAAGATCTCCTTCGCGACCTGAACGCGGTCCCGGAAGACATCCGCGCCGCCGTTCGCAACAATGCCGGCGGCCACGTCAACCACACCATGTTCTGGACCATCATGAAGCCCAAGGGCGGAGGCGATCCCAGCGGTCCCATCGCCGAAGTAATTAAGAAGACTTTCAGCGACTTCAAAACCTTCCAGGAAAAATTCAACGCCGCCGGTGTCGGCCAGTTCGGCAGTGGATGGGTATGGCTGGCAGGCGATGCAAAAGGCGAAGTGAAAATCGTCTCCACTCCCAACCAGGACAATCCCATCTCGCAAGGCCTCTTTCCCATCTTCGGCAACGATGTCTGGGAACACGCCTACTACCTAAAATACAACAACCGCCGTCCCGAATATCTGCAGGCATGGTGGAGCGTAGTCAACTGGGAAGAAATCAACAAGCGCTACCAGTCGTCGCTAAAGAAGTAACGTTTCGCTCGTGTGGGGACGCCCGTGTGGGGACGGGCGCCCTCGCCCGTCCAAGCCGAGCGCAAGCGCGGCAGCTGTCTGTGGTCACACTGACTCTAGATTCGCTATAAAACGCGTACCCCTCTATCGCAGTGGTTGGCCTTCCCCTGTGTCCCCCCGTGCCCCCTGTGGTTATGCCGTTGACTTCCGCAATCTGCAATCGAACGTCCGCCTAATACACTCCCAAATCCCGAGCCGACATCCACTCCCCCGAATACTCCTTCTTAATCTGCTCTACCAGATCCGACTCCGGCAATTTCTCCAACACCTGGTGATACACCACCAGCAACTTCGGCCGCGCCCGCCGGGCAATCTCTCCCAACTCTGCCGGAGAAGTATGAAACGTCCGAAAATATTCCTTCCAATGTTCTTCCTTCAGCTCCTCTCCATGAGGGTTATAGACCTCATGCAGCAACACATCGCACCCATCGCAAGCCTTGACCACTTCGTCCGTAGGCGCGGTATCCCCCGAAATCACAATCTTCCGATCATGAGTCTCGAACTTATATCCATAAGCCTCTTTCCATATCCCATGCTTCACTGGAAACGCGGTGACCGTAACGTTCTCGTCGCGATACACCACTCCCGGCCGGATCTCATGCACGTTGACTCTGTATCCCGTAGCGTTAGCCTGCTCCAGTCCCCGCCGCCGAATCCGCACATCCTCCTCCCAAGCTCTCTCGACGTGCGAAGTCATATTCTTCAGCCCACGAGGACCGTAAGCCTCCAGCGCCTCTTTTCGTCCCAGCACCCAAGGCGAAAAAATGAGGTCCGGATATCCCAGAGTGTGATCCGAATGCAGATGCGTTATAAAAACGATTTTCAGTTCTTTTGCCTTCAGAGCCATAATCCCATTCTTCTCCGCGGCCGCAGCACGCCGCACCACTCCCGGACCGCAGTCGATCAGATACGCCCGATCATTCACCACCACCGCCACCGCCGGCCCCCACCGATCGGGATCCGCACTCGGATTCCCCGTCCCCAATACCACCACGCGTGTAGCCGGAGCGACATGATCCTCAGCGAACCCGCCGGCACAAGCTGCAACCGCCGCCACGAATACAAAAAAGAATTTCATCACTCGAAACCTCCGTGCCCTCGACTCCAGCTTGTCATGTCTGTCCTGAGAGTAACGTTACGGTCTCGGCGTTCCCCTGTGTTTCCCCGTGTTCCCCAGTGCACCCTGTGGTTATGATCTTCGCTTCCGCGCTTCCGCCAGAAGTTCATCAAAGAGTTCAACCGAATCCGGCCTCCCCGCCTTGACACCTCACTTGCTCCCTAACTAAACTCCTCTACCAGCACGGCTTTTCGCTGCGCAATCACTCTCTAACTCTGCAACTTTTTGCACCAGCATTCGGAGGCTCCCAGTGACCACTTCCCCCGTTTCGAAATTCGTCGCCACGCTTTTCTCGCTACTCGTATTGCTCTCTGCCATCGCCGCCGCGCAGGATCTCCAGATCGGCTCCGCCAACACCGCCTTCGCCGACCCGCCCGTCCCGCGCCCGCACACGACACCCTGCAAAGTTACTCTCTATAAAGGATTCGTTTTCGCCGACTTCAATCCCAAGAGCTTCACCTACACGCCGCCCGCCGCCTGTCCCGGTCCCTGGGCCAAAGTCATTTTCCAGGCCAACTTCTCCATCAACCAGGGGCGCCAGTTCGACCGCACCGCCAACATCTGGATCGGCCCCACCAACGTCTACTTCGGCACCACCGCCGAGCCCTCGCACACCGTCTCCCGCCACTGGCATGTCGAGCGCGACCTCACCGACTACAGTTCAATCTTCACCGTCACACAAGCCGGCACCGTCGATCTCGGCAACCTGGTCAACCAAACCTACACCAGCATTCTCCATGGCAACGCCGACATCCTCTTCTACCCGCTGGAACCGAATCAAGGCCCGCCGCGTACCGCCGACCAAGTCATCGCCTTCTCTTCCGGCCCCACCGGCGGAACCGTTGCCCTCAACACCGGCTCCGACCTGCTCGAACAGACTCTGACGCTTCCCACCAACATTACGGATGTTTACTTCGACGTCTTTGCCCAGAGCCAGTCCAGCGACGAATTCTGGTACACCTGCGTCCCTAACGACGTTGCCGGAGAACTCCAAAGCTGCCCCGGCACCGCCTTCCGCGAATCCGAAGTCACCATCGACGGCACTCCCGCCGGAGTAGCCCCCGTCTATCCCTGGATCTACACCGGAGGCATCGATCCCTACCTGTGGCGTCCCATCCCCGGAGTTCAGACCATGAACTTCCTGCCCTACCGCGTCAACCTCACTCCCTTCGCCTCACTGCTCGACGACGGCCAGCCCCATACCGTAGCCCTCAGCGTGTTCAACGCCGACAGCTATTTCTCAGCCACGGCTTCGCTCCTACTGTATCTCGATAGCAACTCCACGCAATTCACCGGAGCCGTTACCGAAAACACGCTCGCCGCCCCCGCGCCGAACATAACGGAAAACATCCACACCGCGCAAAATGGCAACATCCAGGGAACCGTCAACACGCGTTCAGGTCACAACTTACAGATTTCCGGATACATCAACACCGCTACGGGCCCCGTCACTACAACTGTCGCGCAAAATATCAACTTCGCGAATCTACAGTATTTCAAAATCCAGTCTGCGATCTACGAGCAGAACATCAACCAGACCACGACTATCCACTCCGTTGTGACCACGCACAACGCCGGCGGCAATTTCACCGACCTTGTCCACGATAGCTGGCCGCTGAAGCTGAACATCACGCTGCTCTTCAACCCCGACGGCTCCGGAACCCAAGCCACCACCATTGACCAGTACTACGAACGAGACGAGGAGACGCGCCACAACGGCCAGGCCACGTTCTTCAGCCTGATTCAAAACCGCGTGACGCCCACCGACACCCTCGATTTCGACGCCAGCTTCAACATCACCGGCAACACGAACCAGACAAGCGCGCAAAATTATTTCAGCTCAAACTCGACCGGATACTGCTACAGCCGAAGCATCACCGCCAACAGCGGAGTCCTGACCAGCATCACCAACGGCCAAGGCTGCAACTGATCATGAAGCTAGTGGAGAGACGGGCGCCCCCGCCCGTCCAAGCCGAGCGCAGCTCGCCCAAAACGGCATCGCGAAGGGCACGACTTCAATGGTGCCGCTAAGGCATGGAATGTGTCTGCGCTTTAGCGCCACGAGTGCGCCTTGGCGCCGTTATCCACCGCGCGCCACAGCATCAATGTCGGCGAAGTCTGCGCCACTCCATCCATATACCAAATACAATTCCCGCGAGCAGAGCCCCAGTTAGCTTCTTTCGATCCGTAATCGGAACGAAACGGGTCTGCTGCTCGCTCACCTCGATAACGCCCACCGGGACAGCTCGCACTCCTCCTCCTCCGCCACCGCCTTCGCCTCGAGCGCTGGCATCGCCCACGCCCCCGGTGCCCGCACCCGCACCATAGCCATACATTATTTTTGCCACTGGGATAATCGTCTTTCCGTGTGCCGAGATAGGTTCGCCGTAGATCGTCTTAACGCTCGCTTGCCCAAGAATACTTTCCTTCAGGGATTGCAGAAGAGCCACACTGCCCATGGGAGACCTCCTTGCAGGGAAACATTATCCCACTCGGGACGTTTGCGGTCAGAACTGGCTTAGTTGTGAAAATTGAAACGCCTTCGGTCCGTTCAGCGGGCAGCCCCAGTTCCTATGTGCCGACTTTTGAGGCACAATGTGGAGTCGGCGTTGGAAGCTATGGCGAATATATCTGTCAGAATCCTAGCGTGGCTGGCATTCCTCTGCCTCGCGTCCAGCCCTAGCCACGCCCAAATCCCTGATGTGCTCTGCAATGAGGGCAGCGGTTCATTTGAAGCGGCATTCCACACCGGAGTAAAGGTGCGGGTGGGAGCTGCTAAAAAGGGCGGTTTGGCGACGCGGCTATGTGAAGCAGCAGTGAGCTGGGACCAGCAAAACGAGCTGGTTGCAACCGACGCCTTTCAGCTTGATGTCGACGCATTTGGTGTGGATTTGGGTGTGGGTGTGCCAGTGGTAGCGTTTCAAGTGAAGAAATCTCGTCCCGACTGCTGTATGGCATACCAAATCCATTCCCTGCAAAAGCCTTCCCGGTTGCTGCGCACGATCACGGGCGGAGACTTCTTCAGTGCAGCTGACACCGACCTCGACGGGCGCGTGGAAATCTGGAGCCACGATGCGGCGGCTGTAGATGGTTTCGAAACCCTTGTTCTCGGCGAACTCGACGCTCCGCCGACAATTGTGCTGCGCTTTGAACAGAGCCGATTGATTGACGTGAGTTCCGAGTTCCAGACGTATTTTGACAGCGAAATCGCAAAGATCCGCGAAAAGATTGGCCAACTGGACCTGCTGGATTTTAAAAGTAGTAATGGCGCGCTGACACCGCCAACCGCCTTCTCCGCCGAACAGCTGCACCGTTTGCGACGCGTGAAAGCCAGAGTACTGGAAATCGTCTGGTCTTACCTTTACAGCGGCCGCGAGCAAGAGGCCTGGCGTTCCCTTGCGGAAATGTGGCCCGCTGCCGATGTCGAGCGAGTTCGTGTTGCAATTCTGGATGGACGGACCCACGGGATTCGCGCTCAAGTGGATGGTGTGTCCACTGTAGGTCCCAACGGCAAGAAGAAGCGTGTCGCGCTTTTCGACGCTACAAGCAGTTCGCAGCCAAATAAGTCCGAAATCACCTCGTCTAGGCCGATACAGCTTCGACGCCCTCCGACGAGCTTGACTTTGCCGGAATCGGAGTTGCTGCTGGATCTGGTGATTGATTCTGCAGGAAAGGTTCGCTCCGCCGAACCGTCTGGAAAGACGAAGTGGCCCGACGCGGACCTGCTCGGCGCAACCGCAGGATGGAAGTTCATTCCTGCATTCAAGGGAAATCGACCCGTCGCTAGTCGCTCGCGACTCGCCGTATCTCTAGCTCGATAACGAGCAACCGCCGCACTGCTGAGAACTGAGAACCGAGAACTGACAACTCACAACTGTTCTTAACCTGTGCACCCCTTGTGCAAATTCAAGTCGCCGACCACAAAAGCGTCCACCGACATTTTCCGTCCGCCGCTCAAACCCCGCCGCTCGTATGCCAATCGCGGGTATCCTCGACCCATGCTTAATCCGGATTCATCACATCGAACTCGCGAACGGGAATTCCACGGTTGCACAATTCTTATGTAATTGACCCGCCCTTTTTCTGCGAGTACAGTCGCTCCACTTGAAACAATCATCCGCCGAGTGACAGCCGCGCTCGGTCACAACTAGAACAAATATCGGGTGGGGTGAAAGAAAAGCACTATGAATGTGGAACACCAATGGACCGTTTACTGCACCCGTTTTTTGGTGCGCGCTCGTCAACTTATCGAACCCCTCGTTTTTACCGACGCTCTCGGCCGCGAACAATCCGGCCAGCCCGGCGATTACCTCGTCGAGACCTCTGCCGGAATAAGACGGATCACCACTCAAGCACTCTTCGAAGACATCTACGTGCCTCTCGCGGCCACGCAGCTTCATTCCCCAATTCCCGAATTTCAAACCAGACTTCAAACCGGAGTTCAAACCGGGATTCATGCCGGAGTTCACACCGATGCAGCGCCCACCGTCCTAGCCCGGCCCGTGGCCCGCGCTTCGCCAGAAGATCGCATCCGTGCCACCGCCTGAAGCGGCGGAAACATAGGATAAGGCCAGGGTTTAGGGGTTCCAGGCACCTTCATAGTGTTCAAACTTTGAAAGCTCGAAACCTTAAAACCTGGCTCCACTTTCCCAACTCGGCAACCTTACCACTTTTGGGCTACAAGATGTTGTGTTTCCCTCTTGACAGGCACCATATACGGGAGTACGTTAAGCATCCCAGAGCACTTTTTGCAGACCTCCTTCAAGGAGGCTAGACCGTAAAGCACAGGGCGAGACTCAAAGTTGAGATGGACTTCGCGTCTTCCCCTTCACGGGAAACCATCCCTCCGGAGTGGATGGAAACGAGCGGTGACTTCCCCCCGGGTCTGGCCCTGCCAGGCATCCCCTCGGGGGGATTCATCAGCAGAACTAGAATCTCGCGGCTGAAGCTGCTCCCCGACCGGCCAGCTTCCTGCGAGCCATTAGGAGCCCCGATGGAAGATTTGATCGAACTCGTAGCCGCCTCCTTTGCCCGTCATGGCATCGAATCCCCAGCCGGCGATCCTCAGCAGGCCCGACCGATTTCCGTCCAAACGGTCCGCCCCGCTGAGCCAACTCTTACCACCGCGCTCCCCGAGCACAATTACCGAAAAGGCTCGCAAGAAATCTGTCCGTAGAGACGGGGCTTGCCCCGTCTCACTGTGCGCCAGAAGACGCGGCAAGCCCGCGCCCAATCTGGTCGAAAGAACGTTTTGGCTCTAGATCAACTGCTCTTTGCCATCATCTAATTAGGAGAAGGAAATGCCCGAAGTGCGCGACCAAATCAATACACAATCCGCTGCCAGCAACACGGCCGTCAACAAGAAGACGAAGGCGCAAGGTCTAACCTTCCGCCGCTTTTTCACCAAGCCCGGCGTCTCCCCGTACTCCGAAGTCGAGTGGGAACTCCGCAACGCTCAGATCACCGACTCACAGGGAGGCATGATCTTCGAGCAGAAAAATGTCGAAGTCCCGAAAGACTGGTCCATGACCGCGACCAACATCGTCGCCTCGAAGTATCTTCACGGACAGATCGGCACCGACGAGCGCGAAACCGGAGTCCGTCAACTGGTAGCCCGCGTAGCCGAAACCATTCGCGATTGGGGTATGAAAGACGGATACTTCCGCTCCTCCGAAGATGCCGCCGCATTCCACGACGAACTAGTCCACCTGCTAATCCGCCAGCACGTGGCCTTCAACTCGCCCGTCTGGTTCAACGTAGGCTGTGAGCGCGTAGAGCCTAAATCCGACGCCACCAACTGGCACTGGAATTTCACCACCAATCAAGTCGAATTCGGCGCCACCGGATACACGCGCCCGCAGTGCTCCGCCTGCTTCATCAATTCGGTGAAGGATTCGCTGGACTCCATCCTCACCCTGGCCAAGACCGAAGGCATGCTCTTCAAATGGGGATCCGGCACAGGCACCAATCTCTCCACGCTTCGTTCCTCGACCGAAGTTCTCAGCGGAGGCGGTACCGCTAGCGGCCCGCTCAGCTTCATGAAAGGCTTCGACGCCTTCGCCGGCGTAATCAAGTCCGGAGGCAAAACTCGCCGTGCCGCCAAGATGGTCATCCTCAACATCGACCATCCCGATATAGTCGACTTCATCGAGTGCAAGAGTAAAGAAGAGGCGAAAGCCCACGCGCTGGTATTGCAGGGATATGACGGATCGCATCCCGACTCCGATGCCTACAGCAGCATCTTCTTCCAGAACGCCAACAACTCCGTCCGCGTAACCGACGACTTCATGATAGCCGTAATGCGCGACACCGATTTTTCCACCAAATCAATCGTAGATGGCCGCGTAGTGACCACCTACAAAGCCAAAGACCTGATGGCAAAAATTTCCGAAGCCACCTGGCAATGCGGCGATCCCGGAATGCAATACGATTCCACCGTCAACCGTTGGCACACGTCGAAAAACACCGCCCGCATCAACGCGAGCAATCCCTGCAGCGAGTACATGTTCCTCGATGACTCCGCCTGCAACCTGGCCAGCCTGAACCTGCTGAAGTTCGCGCCCAACGGCACCTTCGACGTGGAAGCTTACCGGCATGCAGTAGACGTAGTAATCACCGCGCAGGAAATTCTGGTAGACAATGCCGGATATCCCACCGAAATCATAGGCAAGAATTCGCACGACTATCGCCCGCTAGGATTAGGTTACGCAAACCTAGGCGCGCTACTAATGGCCGCCGGTCTTCCCTACGACAGCGATGCTGGGAGAGACTACGCCGCCTGCGTAACCGCCATCATGTGCGGCGAAGCCTATCTCCAATCCTCGCGCATAGCCGAACAATGCGAGCCGCTAGCGCCAATCACCGACCCAGTCCAAACGCGCCTCGGAGTAACCTCCGCGGAAAACATGCCCGGAGCAGCCTGCCCCGGCTGGTACATAAATCGAGAGCCGTTCTTAGACGTAATAAGAATGCATAGGGCCAGCGTAAACAACATAGGCAGTGCTCGTGTGGGGACGGGCGCCTCGCCCGTCCAAGCGGAGCGAAGCTCCGCAGCCGCCCAACTGCCCGAGCTAATAGAAGCCTCAAAGCAAGCCTGGGATGAAGCCCTGGCCCACGGCGAAAAGCACGGCTATCGCAACTCCCAGGTAACAGTCTTGGCTCCAACAGGCACCATCGGCTTCATGATGGACTGCGACACCACCGGCATCGAGCCCGACCTGGCGCTAATCAAGTACAAGAAGCTGGTAGGCGGCGGCATGATCAAGATCGTGAACAACACCGTCCCCGGCGCCCTCTTCAAGCTCGGATACACCCACGAGCAGACCGACGCCATCGTGAGCTACATAGACGCCACTGGCACCATCGAAGGCGCGCCGCACGTTAAGGACGAGCACCTAGCCGTCTTCGATTGCTCATTCAAGCCGTCGAAGGGCACGCGTTCCATCCACTACATGGGACATCTCAAGATGATGGCCGCCGCCCAGCCCTTCATCTCCGGAGCGATCTCGAAGACCGTGAACCTGCCCAACACCGCCACGGTAGACGATATTTCCGAAGCCTACATCCAAGCCTGGAAGCTGGGCCTGAAAGCCGTAGCCGTCTATCGCGATGGATGCAAGCAGAGTCAGCCCCTCTCCGCCGCCGGCAGCAAAACGGCCCTAAGTAGCGGAGCAAGTGTAGAGCGGGCGCCCTCGCCCGCTGCCCTTGACGTCGAGGACAACCTGGACGCCCCGCCCCGCGCCCTGCGTCACAAGCTGAAAGAAGAGCGCATGTCTGTAACGCACAAGTTCAACGTAGGAGGCCACGAAGGCTACATCATCGTCGGCCTATATCCCGACGGCGAACCCGGCGAAATCTTCATCAAGATGGCCAAAGAAGGTTCGACCGTCTCCGGCCTCATGGACAGCTTTGCGCTGGCGGTCTCCATCTCGCTGCAGCACGGAGTGCCGCTGAAGCTCTTCTGCGAAAAATTCGCACACACGCGCTTCGAGCCCAGCGGATGGTCAAGCAATCCCGACATTGGATTTGCCAAGTCGATCATGGACTACATCTTCCGCTGGCTGCAAATGCGCTTCCTAAGCGGACAGCAGCAGTTCCTCTTCGAAAACCTGCGCCCCAAGCCGCAGCCGGCTCCAGAAGGCGTAGGCGATCTAAACGATTCCAGTGTAGGGCGGGCGCCCTCGCCCGCCGCAGTCTCCGGCCCCATCCATGCTGCCGACGCCCTGTCCGAACTCATCGACATGGGCGACGCTCCCAGTTGCCACGTCTGCGGCTCAATCATGGTGCGCAACGGCAGTTGCTACAAGTGCATGAGCTGCGGGAGCACGAGCGGGTGCAGCTAATCGAGGGTTCCGGAAGTTGTATGTACAAAGTGTTTCACGTGAAACGTTGTACTTGTATATTTGTACATACATAAGCGGGCATGTGCAGCGGAGTGAAGGGGATGCGGGTCCGAGATTTTTGCGGATTTTGGGGTGCGAATTCCGGTGTGGCGCGGGCACTCTTGCCCGCGGCTTTTGACTTTGACCTTGCTTGTGGATTGGGAACTGGCCAGTCCCGGTAGATCGGAACCGCAGAGATTTAGGGAAGCGCACGGCTTCAGCCGTGCCAAAACGAGAACCAAACTTCGACGGCTTTAGCCGCTGAGGCCAATCATTAGCAGTTAAGACGTCCAGCTATGAGGAGGGCATGGCGAACGCCGCGCCCCCATTTTTTTTGGCGGGAGGAATTGGATTATGGCCAGCTTCGACACCGCTCTGTGGCGGGTTCTATCCGAGTACCGCGCGAAGAGCGTTTCCCAGAGTCTTGAGGACCTTCTGACGAGTTCGATTAATATCTCCGAGGGGATGCGCAGCATTGCGAGCACGAGTCACCAGAATCTGCGCGAGTTCCTGCAGGAGGAACACGATCGTGACCCCGGCTTTCCTCCGATACTCAAGGCTGCGGACTGTGACTTTCTTGGAGGTTCGTTCGCTCGACATACAAAAACGTGGCCGCTTGATGACATTGACATCTACTTCCCCTTGGATGGTGCCAATCTCTTCTACTACACGCACGGAGCCGTGCTGCCATACACAGTGGCCAGCGACGGCCTCTCATGGAACCCCCTGCTCATGCCGAGATGGGCAAATGGTTCCTGGGTGTCTTCGTCAAAACTAATCGACGGCTTTGCCACTGTTCTGAAGCGCCGATTCCCGCAAACCAAGATCAAGCCCAACGGTCACGCGGTGACCGTTCAGATGACTCAGGGCGCGAACGCGGCAAGCAAGGGTCTTGGCTACGACATCGTTCCGTGCTTTTCGTTGAGTCCTAATCAGCAAGGCGAGATTGGTTTCTACCTCATGCCTGACGGGCACGGGGGTTGGATTCGGACCAATCCAAAGCATGACGGCGATGTGGCCGACTTACTCCAAAGGGATCACAATGGGCTGTTTCGCAAGGCGGTCAAGTTGCTGAAGTATTGGAATGCCGAACAATTGGATGGCAAATTAAACTCGTACTTCATCGAACTTGCAATCGCGCGAGCCTTTTGGGATAAGAGCTGCAGGAGTGAGTCTATTAACACACTATCCTATGGAGTGGCCCTTGCATTGTGGGCCGTGCAGCAGGCCGTGACTCGCGGGGTCCAAGACCCGTGGCTGTCAAATGCACCGCCCGTTTATCCAGGCGAGTTATCTGCGACGCGCGTGATCGTCGTGAAGTCGGCGACGGATCTAGCGTGCGCTGCGTGGGAAGACGAAAAGGCAAGCAAAACCGCTTCGGCTGCAGCGAAGTGGAAGCGTGTATTTGGGGCTAGGTTCTCAGACTGAAATGAACCCTGTCGCCGCAATGCGGGCCGAGTACCAGCGCGCCGAGAGACTGCTGTGGATCGGCGTCGGTGTGAAGGCAGTGATTTACTTGACCACCCTAGCTACCGTTACATGGGACAACAGGACAGCCGATGCGCTGTTCTTGGTCCTCGCGTGCGTAGGCCAAGTGTTTCTGTTTGTTTCACGCGTTTCAATGGGAGGTTACCTCGTTGTTGCGGAGCGCCTGAGAAGGCTCGCCATGCAACAGGATGGGACCGGGAGGGAGCCGACGTCTTTTGAACTGGCCGATCTACCGGAGAGAGTATGGAATGTAGCTGGGAACTCTGTCCCCCACCCGTACTACTCCTCTAAACTCTCCAAAGGCTCAAAGAGACTGATCGATATAACCGCAGAGTGTGCCTTCTTCAGCGGCAAGATCGCACATGCCGCATGGATGGTGTCTCTCGTCGTCAGTGTTGCAGCATCGGGCGTGCTCCTGCTCAGTCTCGTGCTCGTTGCTGTTCTGGGCGCTTCGCAATCTCGACTCGAGCTTGTGGCGAAATGCGTGCTACTCGGTATCACATTCTGGATGACCGAGGATCTGATCGATGTCGCCCTCCGGTATAGGTCGTTGGCAGACCGTTGCGAGAGCATCCTACAAGAATGCTTCCGACTACTCGATCAGCAAAGTCCCTCTGTGGAAGAGGCCTACGTTGTGCTTCACGAATATGATGCTGCCGTTGCGGGTGCTCCTCCGCTACCAAATCGTTTCTATCGAAGACGCAACGAAGGGCTAACAAGAATTTGGCAAGAGACCCGTTTGCACCACGCAAACGAAGTTAACGCCTTCAATTGCGGCCGAACTGTAAACCGCTAGACGGCACCCGCTAGAAATCACCACTGCTCTTCGGCGCGCCTTTCCCATTCAACAACGAGACGGCCCGCAAGTTTGTCAATCGATGGGCGCCCGGAGGGGCCTCGGAGGTGCATGTCGAGGATGAGTTCCGCGACCCCGAGATCAGACTCAGCTATTTGGTATCCCATATCTATCATCCGGCTCGCAGTGGACCCTCTCGAAAGGCGTGCATTTAGTATTTCGAACACGTGGTGCGGAGATGCGAGTATTTGGCCGGTGAACAATTCGAACAACGTTATGCCGAAAGAATATATGTCGCTACGGACGGTGACCTCTTTTGGCGCAATTGCTTGCTCCGGAGACATATACTTTAGAGTTCCCAGCCCCTGTTGGCTAGTCACTGTGAGCGTTCCGGTGCTGATCGACGCTTGGAAATCGCCCCATTTCATGATCCCGAAGTCACCGAGCTTAGCACGTGGCTGAAGGCCCGCAGCATAACTCTCAGGAATGAAGATATTCGCGGGTTTGACGTCGCGGTGAACGAGCTTTTTCTGGTGGAGATACTGAAGCGCTTGGGCAATGCATGCTGCGATGGACAATCGCGCCGGTGTAAGGAGGAACGTCTTTCGTTCGTGCTTCTCTATCCGACGGCGCTCCTCTCGCCTAATATAACTCTCAAGGGTTGTGCCTTTCACCTGCTCCATAATAATGAAAGGATTTCTGGGCCAACCTTTCGCAAACGCTTTCCCTCCATCGTTGTCCTCGTAAGTATGAATTCTTACTAGGTTTTCATGGCTCAACCTTTGCGACCGCTGGCCCTCGCGCCGGAAACGCGCAGCCACGTCGTCAAACACGGCTTCGTCAATGTATTTAGGGTCGGGCGCGAGGAATTTTATTGCTAACTCTTGGCTGTCTGAGACCCTTTGAACCTTACGAACAAGGGCCGCAGCCCCGTCCCCAAGCTTTCCGTGCAAGACATATTCAGAGCTCCCGATGGTGAACTTTTGGCCGCTTTCCGGTTTGCAGCGGTTGCGACTCAGCCAATGGGACATTGTTCCCTCAGACTATAATCTACGTTAAGCGTGCCCTCCGAGTAGGATTCCACGGCGGTTGGCCCGTCCTATCGCGAAGCGAAGGGCGGGGACAGCTCATTCCTCTTTCGCGACGCCGTCGTCTTCCCATTGGTGCCCGCACGAGTCGCAGGTCCATTTGAATTCACGGGAAGACTCATCCATTGCCTTTCCCGGCTCTGGGGCTCTGCCCTCAAAGACGACTTCCGCGGATTGGCATTTGGGGCAACGCACCGTAAGCTCGTCGAGTTCTTGATTCTCTTTCGGAGTCGGATCGTCCTCAGGCTCGTAGTGCTGCATTGCCCGCCTGGCCCAGGGCAAACCTATCAGCATAATTTGCACGCCGACCCCATTGGAGAAATCCGAGGTCACTGCGTCCACGCCCGTAGCTTTCTCCGGTCCCATGAAAAATGGAATTCCCGCCGCATCGAGGATCCTCTGTAACCGAAGCGCGTCGCGCACGCTCCATAGGGTGCAGAGCTCAACCAGTTTGCGGTCTTCCTCGTAAGAATCATGGTCGTCCGAAGAATCGGCGTCCGGAAAATCGTCACTAGCCGAATCATCGAATCTCGCTTTCGTCGACTCCTGCTCGAAGAAAGCTCGCGGAGGCTTAAACGACGACGCCTTAAACTGTGATGGAGCAGATGGCCCTTCTACCTCTACCTCAGCCTTCAGCCCGCGTGACCGGACCTCGTTCGCAAGAGCTTGCTGGGCAAAAGGCGTCAATTCGGGACTCTGCGGGATGAGGACGAGCAGTTCGTCATCACTCATCTGCCGATAGCGCTCGGAGATGCGCAAAAATTCTCCCGCCGGATCGAGCGTGTCCATAGTCGTCGGAATGATATACCAGCTAGCCGGCTGCCCCACCGTTCGTGCCTTTGTAAAGCCCCGGGGACATCCTTTACATTCTGTCCCTCACCAACAAGCGGCGCCGAATTCCCTATCACTCACCGACTCTTTTCATCACACCTTTCATCACATTGAGCAGTGATAGCCGTCATAGACATGCCAATCGCCATACCCGAAAATGAAGACCGGACAGGCA
>Ga0307475_10001333_pt1 | contig 14672 bp, 11 predicted proteins | sample atmos_gasesECM1C_FD_203317 | JGI IMG/M metagenome (GOLD analysis project Ga0307475, IMG submission 203317) | Hardwood forest soil microbial communities from Morgan-Monroe State Forest, Indiana, United States - atmos_gasesECM1C_515 | ecosystem: Environmental > Terrestrial > Soil > Temperate... | reverse complement strand
CCGAAACCCCAACCGCAGCGCTTGTGGGTAGCTCTGCTCTTGTTTGCCGTCACCTTTATCACTTGTCTCGCCGCGGGCCGCCAGTTCGCCGTCGCTTTCTTGAACGGGCAAGCCGCTTCCGTCGGCGAGTTCTTCGTTTCCCTGCGCTTGCTCTACAAAGACCCTACGGCTCTCGCCCCCGGCTTCCCATTCGCGCTCGCACTGATGACCATTCTTTTGGCCCATGAGCTCGGGCATTATTTCGCCTGCAAGCACCACGGCATTCGCGCCAGCTATCCTTATTTCATTCCCGCGCCGACGCTGATCGGAACCCTCGGCGCGTTCATCCTGATGCGTTCGCCGATTCGTAGCCGCCGCGCGCTGTTTGACGTAGGAGCTTCCGGCCCGCTGGTCGGATTCATCGTCGCCATACCCGTGCTGATTTATGGCGTCGCCCATTCGCACGTTGCTCCGGACATCGTTTCGCCAGACGCCGCCATGATATTTGGCGTGCCGTTGGCGGTTCGCATTGTCAATCGCGCGTTCTTTCCGGGAGCCGATCCCGCAATGGTTCTGCTGCATCCGGTCGCGCGCGCCGCTTGGGTCGGGCTATTCGCCACTTCGCTCAATCTTCTGCCCGCCGGCCAGCTCGACGGCGGCCACATTCTGCGTTCGCTCAGTCCCCGGCTGCACAAATGGATTGGCTGGTTTGTACCGATGATTCTGATCGTGCTCGGATATTTCTACGCCACCGTGTGGTTGCTGTGGGCGACGATTCTGATCGCGCTGCGCTTTTTGCGCATCCCGCCCATTTACGACCAACGCCCGCTGGATTCTACGCGCCTCGCGCTAGCCGCGGTCGCTCTGCTGGTAATGGTCCTGTGCTTCCTTCCGGTTCCCCTTTGGGAGCCAGGCTCTCACTGAGGCCCGAACCACCATGACCACACTGATCCGCACTCTGCGCCTGCGCGACCTCCTGCTGCTGTTCATCGGCTCGGTCATTGGCTCCGGAATCTTTCTTACGCCGGGACTCATCCTGAAGCAGGTTCACGGCTCGGTCGGCCTGTCCATGCTGGTCTGGGTTGCCGGCGGCGTGATGTCGCTCCTCGGCGCGCTGAGCTACGCGGAACTCGCCGCGGCCAATCCCGAAGCGGGCGGCCTCTATTGCTATATCCGCGACGGTTTTGGCCGCCTTCCGGCGTTTTTGTACGGGTGGTGCCTGTTCCTGGTAATTTCCAGCGCCTCCATCGCCGCCCTGGCCAGAGCGTTTTCGAGGTATCTGGCGGAGATCGTGCCACTGACTGAAATGGAATCGTCGATTGCCGCGGTGTTGATGATCGCGGTGGTGATGGTGGTGAATGTACGCGGGACGCGGCAGAGTTCGGATTTGCAGAACTGGACCACGCTGGTGAAAGGCGGACTGGTGGTGGTGCTGAGCGTAGTGCTGCTGGCGCTCGGCAAACATGGCGGGGACATTCCTGCGACGACCGGAACGTCTCTACATGGCGTGGAGCTTTTCTCGAGTTTCAGTTTGGCGATGATTGCCGTTCTGTGGGCCTATGAAGGGTGGCAGTTCGGAACGTACAGCGCGGGAGAAGTCGTGGAGCCGCAAAAAGTTTTTCCGCGCGCGTTTTTGCTGGGCTCGTTGATCCTGATGGGCTTGTATCTGGTTGCCGTGGTGGGTTATCTGGTAGCGCTGGGGCCGGAGAAGGCCAGCAGGAGCGACGCAATCGCGGCGACGGCGGTAACCGCTGTATTGGGTCCATGGGCGGGAAAACTGGTGGCGTTAACAATCCTAATTTCGGTGTTCAGCGCGACCAACAGCGTGGTGCTGACCGCGCCGCGCGTATTTTACGCGATGTCGAAGGACAATTTATTTTTCAAGTCGCTGGCCGAGGTGCACCCGCGCTTTCACACGCCGGCAGCTGCCATTGTGGCGTTATGTGTGTGGTCGGTGGTTTTGACCGTCGCCGGAAAGTTTTCCGAGCTGATTGAAGGTGTGGTGTTTATCGGCTGGATTTTTTACGGGCTATCGGGCGCGGCGATTTTTCCGCTACGCGCCAAATTGCAGAAAAGCGGTTCAAGCGCGGAGCGGTTACCTTATCGCGTACCAGGTTATCCATGGACTCCGATGGTATTCTTACTGGCCGCGGCAGCGATTGTGGGCAACGAGATTTTCGTTGCAACCCGCGACCCCAAAGAGTTTCGTCACGTGTTAGCCGCGCTCGTCCTGATGGCCCTGGGCGTCCCCGCCTATTTCTTCTGGCGGTGGCGCGCGCGGCAAAGCGGAACGGCGGCCTAACAGCGGCCGCTACAAAAGCTGCAACGGATCCATGTCTACGAGCAGCCCGGTCTGCGGGATATCTTTGGCGTCGGCGTAGGAGAGGGCGCCGGAGAGGAGTTTGGCTAAGGCGGCTTTCTTGCGCGACTTCAGGAGGAACTGGAAACGGTATTCGCTCTTCAGGCGGGCCAGCGGGGCGCTGGCGGGGCCGAGGACGCGGATTTCATTGCCTCCCTGCGGTGCAAAATATTGCGAGAGTTGGTTGGACCATTGGATGGCTCTTTCGAGATTGCGGTCGCGAATGATGACGTTGGCGAGCGAAGTGAACGGCGGATAGGCCATGACGCGACGGTATTCGATTTCGCGCTCGAAGAATGCGGTGTAGTCCTGCTGCACCGCGTCCTGAATGGCATAGTGTTCGGAGTAGTAGGTCTGGATGAGCACGCGACCGGGGAGATCGCCGCGGCCGGCGCGGCCGGCAACCTGAGTGAGCAGCTGAAAGGTGCGTTCGGCGGCGCGAAAGTCCGGCATGTTGAGCGAGCTATCGGCGCCGACCACGCCGACCAGGGTAACGCGATGGAAGTCGTGACCCTTAGCCAGCATTTGCGTGCCGACGAGAATATCGAGCGCGCCTTCCGCGAAAGCGCCGAGCGTTTCCTGATACTGGCGCTTGACGCGCGCCGTGTCGCGGTCGAGGCGAGCGATGCGGGCTTTGGGAAACTCCTTGCGCAGGCGCTCTTCGAGTTGCTCGGAGCCTTGGCCAAAAAAATAGACATACTGCGAATCGCACTTCGAACATTTTTTCGGAATGGATTGCACGTAACCGCAGTAGTGGCATTCGAGGCGGTTGCGGTATTTGTGGTGAGTCATGCTGATGCTGCAATTGGCGCATTGCACGGAAGCGCCGCAACTGCGGCAGATGACAGACCAGGAATAGCCGCGGCGGTTGATCAGGATGAGCGCCTGGGTGCCGAAGGCCAGGCATTCCTCGATGCCCTGGCGCAGCGCTGCTGAAATCGGGCTGGTGTCGTGGGTCCTTTTGAAGTCCTCGCGCAGGTCCACAATTTCGACGGAAGGCAGCGAGCGATCGGCAACACGCTGGGCCATGGTGAGCAGTTCATACTTGCCGGTTTGCGCGTGGTGATAGCTTTCCAGCGATGGAGTGGCGGAACCGAGCAGGGCCAGCGCATTTTCCAGTTTGGCGCGCACGATGGCCACATCGCGGCCGTGATAGCGCGGCGTTTCTTCTTGCTTGTAGCTGGATTCCTGCTCTTCATCCACGATGATCAGGCCGAGATTCTCAACCGGCGCGAAAATCGCGGAGCGCGTGCCGACAATGACGCGCGCTTCGCCGTTGCGTACGCGCCACCACTCGCGGGCGCGCTCGACATCGCTGAGCGCGGAGTGCAGCACCGCGACACCTTCAAAACTCGCGCCAAACCAAGCGCGGCACTGGCGGCCGATCCACAGGGTTAGCGCAATTTCCGGGACAAGGATGATGGCGGTTTTGCCGCGCGCCAGCGTGTCCTGCACGGCGCGAAGATAGACTTCAGTTTTGCCGCTGCCGGTGACACCGTGCAACAACTGCACGCCGAATTCACCGAGTTCGAAGCGCGCGCGGATGGCGTCGAAAGCGCGTTCCTGCTCGAGATTGAGCATGTGGGCCGGCGGCGTGTAGCCGGTGTCAAAAGGATCGTCGGCGGGATCGAGCGGCTCTTCCCAGCTTTCCAGCTTTCCCTGGCGCAGCATGCGTTCAATGACTGCGCGGGAGACGCCGGAAAGCCTCAGGAGCAGAGGAATAGGCAAAGGGCCGCGCTCGGCGGTGAGAATCTTTTTTAGGAGCAGTTCTTTTTCCGGCAGCGCTTGCGGCGGGCCGGCGGTTTCCGTTTCTTTCCGGAACTCTGCTTTCAGGGTCTCTTCTTTCGAAGGCCCGTCTTTCCAAGCAATGATGCGCTGCGTGCGGCGTTTGCGGTTTTGCATCTGCTGGCGGATCTCGAGCAGGCCGCGACGCTGGAGTTTGAGCAGATCGGGCAAGGCAACTCCTGTGCGAAGCGCGGCCTGCAGCGGCAGACCCTTTGCAGCGGCTTTTAGTTTTCTGAACAGGTTCACGAATGGTTCGTTTTCCCCGAAGAGCTGGGGAGCAGCTTGCCCCGTCTCGCTGAGCGCGACGCGCTGCTGGGCGCTAAGTTCGGTGAGCGGCGGAAGCATGCCGCGATAGACTTCGCCAATGGGCGCGACGTAGTAAGCGGCGATCCATTGGCCTAGTCCGAGGAGTTTGGCAGTCAGCGCGGGAACGATGTCGAGGGATTTCTGGATTTCGCGGAGCTTGGTGCCCGGCGGTGCTTCGCTGACCAGTTCGGTGACCACGCCCACGGTGGATTTTTTGCGGAACGGAACGAGCACGCGGAAGCCGGGCTGAATTTGGGCAGCGAGAAGCGGGGGGATTTTGTAGGTGAACGTGGTGCGGAGCGGAACGGCGACGGCCACGTTGCAAAGGGTTTCATTCATCGCGGGGAGTAGTTTAACAGGGACGACGGAAGAGACTGGCTTGTCTAATCCGTACGTTGAGATCCTGCAGCGAACTTTCGTTCGCCCCAGCATGACAAATTTGTACGGAGTCAGGCGTTCATTAGAATGACACCGACGAAGATGGCGATGATGCCTAACCACTGCAGGACGGCGATGCGTTCTCGCAGGAAGATGGCGGCAAGGGCCACGGTGACGGCTCCGTACAGCGAGCCGAGGACGCTGAGAATGGCAACTTGTTCGATGCGCATGCCGAGATTGCTGAGCGCGAAGGCGGCAGTATCGAAGAAGCCCATGGAGTAAAGCTGGGCGCGGGTGCGTTCGCTGGCAACGCGCAGAGGAATTTTTTTAGCGAGAACCACGCATAAGGTTAGTACGGCGCCGGTCACGCGAATCAGCCACACGGTGGCAAGCGCGCCGGTGCGCGGAATGATGCGCAGGCCGAGCAGCCAGAACAGTACTCCGAAACCGAGTGCGGCGGCGAGCGCCCAGACAATCCCCGCGGCCGAGTTAGAGCCTCGACTTGGCAATGCGGAAGCGGGCCAAGGCGAGGTATTCGCTGAAGTGGCGAGCGCCTGCGACGGTTTCTCTCCTGCGGCAACTAGAATTACGCCGGCCAGAGCGACCACAATTCCCGCGGCGCGATACAGCGAAAGTTTTTCGCCCGAAAGCATCGAGAGAATCACGGTAAGCGCCGGATAACTGGCGGAAATCGGCGCGACCACGGCCATTTTGCCAATTTCAAACGCGCGGTACAGCGCAAACATCGCGCTGGTGTTGATGACGCCCGCGACCGCGCCCCAGGCCCACGGCTGCCAGCCGGAGCCGTCAAAAAGATGACCCCAGTCGCGCGCGAAAAACAGCAGCAGCGTGACGAAAACCGCTCCCCACGCCTGCATGCCCAGCAGCGCGCGCGGAGTCCCAACAGCGCGGGTGGCGAAGCGCGCAAAAAAGTCGGCGCTGCCCCAGGAGGCCGCTGTCGCCAAACCAAGCGCCACTCCGCTCGGCATTTACTTGGCCTTATTCTTTTTGACTTCTAGGCCGAGCTCGGCCATGACTTTCTGCAGGTCTTTCCAGACGTCAGCTTTGGCCGCGGGATTCCGCAACAGATATGCCGGGTGATAGGTGGGCAGCATTTTGTAACCGCGGAAATCCAGCCACTGGCCGCGGAAATGCGAAATGCTGCGATTGCTTTGCAGCAGCGTCCGAAACGCGGTGGCGCCCAGGCACACGATGACTTTTGGTTTCAACACATCGAGCTGGCGAAAGAGAAACGGCGAGCAGGACTCCACTTCGTCGCCCTCGGGCTGGCGATTGCCGGGCGGGCGGCACTTCACGACGTTGCAGATGTAAACGTCGCGGCGCTGCAGACCCATGGCCTCGATCATCTGCGTGAGCAACCTGCCGGCGCGGCCGACAAACGGCAGGCCCTGCGCGTCTTCATCGGCGCCGGGACCTTCGCCGACAAAAACCAGCTGGGCCTGCGAACTGCCATCGCCAAACACAATTTTGTTGCGGGTTCGGTGGAGTTTGCAGCGCGTGCATTCGCCGAGGTCTTCGCGGACGTGCAGCAGCGTCTCACCGGGGTGTTTTTCGGCGACTTCGAAAAGTGAAGGACCGGCGGGAACGGGTGCGACGAACGATTTTGCAACCGACGCCGCCGCGGCGACTTGAACGGCTTCCGGCGTCGACGCCTGTGACGGAAGTTTCGAAGCGGCTTTGGGCACAGTAGGATCCTCAATGGCAGGATGCGCGGTCAGCGAGGCCGCGCGGTCGCGATAAAACGGCGCGAGGTCGAGGTCTTCATAAAATTCCAGGCGTTGCTTGATTTTCTGTTGGAGCGCGCTGTTGGCGGATTCAGTGGGCATGGGCGGTGGCGTTCAGTTGGCGGACTGGTGCTTCACGCTGGCCGACAAGCGAATCACCTCGTCCAAAATGCGGTGAGCCACATCGCGCTTGGTGAGCTTGGGCAACGGCAGGTCGCGGCCATCGCGCGAAAAAAGCGTGACTACGTTGGTGTCTACATCGAAACCGGCGCCTTCCGCGGTGACATCGTTGGCGACGATCAGGTCGGCGTTCTTCTCTTGCAATTTTTTGCGCGCGTTTTCGGCTAGGTGCTCGGTTTCCGCGGCGAATCCAACTACCAACCTGCCAGCTTTTTTGCGCGCGAGCGTGGCCAGGATGTCGGTGTTGGGCACCAATTGCAACGAAATACCTTCCTGGGCGCCGGAGCGCTTCATCTTTTCTGCCGCAGGCTCAGCAGGACGGTAATCCGCTACCGCCGCAGCAAAAATCGCAAGCGTCGCTTCAGCAAAATGCTGCTCGGTCGCCGCCAGCATCTCCGCCCCGGCGCGCACGTCCACGCGCTTGACGCCGTCCGGTGTTTCCAGCGATGTAGGCCCGCTGATCAGAATCACCTTTGCGCCACGTTGCGCGGCAGCTTCGGCAACGGCATAACCCATGCGCCCTGACGAGCGATTGGTCAGAAAGCGCACCGGATCAATGGCTTCCTGCGTAGGCCCGGCGGTCACCAGCACGGTCTGCCCCGCCAGATCCAGCCGCATGCGCAACACTTCGCGCACCGTCGCGACAATCGCGTCTTGTCCAGCCAACCGGCCCGCGCCGGTCATTCCACACGCCAGATAACCTTCATCAGGCTGCACCACATGCACGCCGCGGCCGCGCAAGCGCTCGATATTTTCCTGCGTGGCCGCGTGGTTCCACATGTTGACGTTCATCGCCGGCGCCACCACCACCGGCGCGGTGGTCGCCAGATACAGGGTGCTGAGAAAATCGTCGCTGATGCCGCGGCTGAATTTGGCAAGAACATCCGCGGTGGCTGGCGCAACCAGCAGCAAATCGGCGCGCTGCGCGACGGCAATGTGTTCAATGGCGCTGTCGAGATTGGCCTCCCCGCCGCCCGCCTCCGCAAACAAATCGGTAATAACTTTTTTTCCGGAGAGCGCGGCGAACGTCAGCGGCCGCACAAACTCGCAGGCCGCGCGGGTCATCACCACTTCCACGCTGAAGCCTTCCTGTTGCAGTCGGCGCACCAGTTCGGCCGCCTTGTAGGCCGCAACTCCGCCAGTGACGCCGAGGACGATGTGCATGGAAATTTCCGGGACGACGCGCCGCTACTTGCGCCGCTTGGTGCCGTCTTTCTCTTCGTCAACCCTGTTGCCGGGCTCGAACTCGTATTCGATCAAGCCGTTGTTCACTTCTTCGCAGGCCAGCCGCGTCGCTTTCAAGGTGCGCGGATTGTCGAGCAGCGGCGGCGCTCCCGCCATGATCTGACGCGCCCGCCGGGACGCCAGCACCACATAGGCAAACTGGCTCTCGGGAGCTTTGGTTTGCACGGTCATCTCAGTCTTTCCCCCCAGCCGGCTGCTCGGCAGCCGCTGCACCAAACGATGCCAGAAACTTTTCCACGCGCCCGCGTTGCCGGACGGTGCTGCAGCGAATGGCCGTCAAAACGGACTCCACTTCGCGTCCGGCATTTTCCACATCGCGATTCACCACGCAATAATCGTAAAACTTGCCGAACACTTCAATCTCCGAGCGCGCTCGGGCCAGACGCCGCGCAATCTCTTCGTCCGAATCCTGTCCGCGGCCGCGCAACCGGCGCTCCAGTTCTTCGTGCGAGGGCGGCAAAATGAAGATAGCCACCGATTCCGGCAGCTTCTCTTTTACCTGCGCTGCGCCTTGTACGTCAATTTCCAGGACCAGGTCCAAACCCCGGGCGCGCGATTCGTCCAGCCATTTCTTGGGCGTGCCGTAGGAATGCTTGCCGAAGACTCGCGCATATTCCAAGAATTCCCCGCGCGCCACCATCGCGTCAAATTCCTGTTCGGTGACGTAATCATAGCATTTCCCGCTGGACTCAGTTGCACGACGCGGCCGGGTAGTACACGACCGCGAAGCCATGGTTCCCGGCATTTGCAACAAACGCTGCACCAGCGTGGACTTCCCCGAGCCCGACGGGCCGGACACGATCAGCAGGAGCGGGTCCAGCGGCTTCTCCTCGCTCATTCGATGTTTTGTACCTGTTCCCGCAATTTTTCGATCTCCGCTTTGATTTCCAGCCCGATTCCAGTGATGGTCAGCGCTTCGCTTTCCACGCCTGGCGTTTTGGAAAGCATGGTGTTGGCTTCGCGGTGCATTTCTTGCAGCAGGAAATCGAGTTTTTTGCCGAGCTCGCCGGCGCCGTCCAGCAGTTTGCCGAATTGCTGCAGGTGGCTGCGCAACCGGTCCAGTTCTTCGCTGATATCGCTGCGCTCCGCCAGCATGGCCGCTTCCTGCGCAATGCGCGCGGGATCAATGGTCGTGCCGGAGAGCAGATCTTTCAGGCGTGTTTCCAGGCGGCGCGCGAACGCCGGGCGCAGTTGCACCACCAGGCCGCGCACGATTTCGCTCTGTTCGCTGATGTGCGCCAGGCGGCGGCGCAAATCTTCCACCAGATGGCGGCCCTCGGCGCGGCGCATCTCGTCGAGTTTCCCGAGAGCCTCGCGCAGGGCGCTTTCCAGTCCTTTGCCCAGCTGCTCTTGCTCTTCTTCGCTTTCGGGCACCGCGGGCGCGAGGCCGCCGATAACACCGGGCAGCCGCAGCAGCGCGACAACGTCCAGAGCGGCGGAGACCGACGTCTGCAGGCGCAACTCGTCGGCCGCGCGCAGGTAATTCGTCACCAGGTCACGGTTCACCTGAATAGGCGTCGCCGCGCCCGGCTCCACGCTGACGTGCACTTCCACGTGGCCGCGATGAATGCGTTCGCGCACCAGTTGGCGCAGCCGCAGTTCGTACAGATCAAAACCTTCCGGCAGCCGCAGCTTCAAATCCAGAAAACGGTGGTTGACGCTTTTCACGCTGACGCGCACGTCCCAGCCCAGCGCCCCGCTTTTCGCTTGCGCGTAACCGGTCATGGACAGGCATTCGGCTTTTTTGGTTTGCACTGCGCTCTTCTCGCTCATGGTGAGGTCCTTGCTGAGGGCAGTGTGGGCGAAGAGGTTGGCGCCGGCGCGGCGACTTCATCGTGCGCGAACTGCAGGTCGTAGAGCCGCGCGTAAGTGCCGCCGCGCGTGAGCAGTTCGTTGTGCGTGCCGCTTTCGCGGATTTGTCCTTCTTCCAGTACCAAAATCTTGTCGGCCCGGCGAATCGTCGCCAGGCGATGCGCGATCACAAAAGTTGTCCTGCCCACCATCAGGTTCGCGAGTGCTTTCTGTACGAACATTTCGGATTCCGCGTCGAGCTCCGAGGTCGCCTCGTCCAGAATCAGGATAGGCGAATCCTTCAGAATGGCTCTGGCTATGGCGATGCGCTGGCGTTGACCGCCGCTCAGCCGGGTGCCACGTTCGCCGATTACGGTATGGTAACCCAGAGGCAGTTCCCGAATGAAATCGTGGGCCAGGGCCGCCTGCGCCGCCGCCACCACGCGATCTTTGCTCACGTCCGCCAGCCCGTAGCAGATGTTGTTCCACACCGTGTCGTGAAACAGGATGTTTTCCTGCGTGACGATGGCGATCTGCCCGCGCAGCGAACGCAGCGTTACCTCGCGGGTATCGGTGCCGTCAATCTTGATCGCGCCTGCGGTCGGTTCATAAAAACGCGGAATCAGATTGACCAGCGTGGTCTTGCCGGCGCCGCTCGAACCCACGAACGCGACAACCTCACCCTTGCGCGCCGTGAAGTTAATCCCGCGCAGCACCGGCGTCGCATCATAAGAAAAGCTCACATCGTCGAATTTCACCTGATGCGAAAACTCAAAAAATGGCACCGCGTCCGGCGCGTCGCGCTCTTCTTCTGCTAAATCTAAATACGTGAACACCTGCGTGGTGGCGCCCTGCGCCTGCTGGAACTGCTGGTAAACCGAGCCCATGCGCTTCACCGGCTCGTAGGACTTGAAGAGCGAATAGACAAAGGCCACGAACAAGCCCTGGGTCATCAGGTTGAGGCGGATCTGGTCGCGCGCGTACAGCAACAGCAGCGCAATCACGATGGGCTGCAGCATGTCCATCAGCGGCGACGTCAACACCTGCGCACGCACCCAGCGCATGGTCTCGCGTAATAACCGCCGCGAAGCATTCTGAAACTTGCCAATCTCAAAATCTTCCATGCCAAACGCTTTTACGATGCGGTTGCCCCCGATGGTTTCTTGCAGAATCTGCGTCAATTCGCCCAGCCGTGTTTGGCTGCTTTCCACCGATCTGCGAATCCGTCGGCCTAGTTTGCCGATCGGCCACACAATCAGCGGCAGAAAAACTCCGCATACCAGCGCCATCTTCCAGTTGATGTACAGAAGAATGGCCACGTAGCAAGGAAACAGGAACGCTTGGCGGAACAGGTCGGACAGATATTCTGAAATCGCCAGCCGCGCCCGTTCTACATCATTGATCACCGTCGAAAACAGTTTTCCGGCCGGCTGGTGTTGAAAAAATCCGACAGGCTGCCGGATGATTTTCGCGTACACCCCGTTGCGCAGATCGGTGATGGCGCGGTGGCCCACATACTGGATCAGGCTGACTCCGGCGAACTCGCTGAGCGATTTGATCGCGAACAGCACCAGCAGCGTGATGGATACCACCGGCCAGACGTTGTGAATGCTGTGCGGGAAAAAGTGATTTACATAAAACGGCCGGCCACTGAACGGGTTTTTGAACAGGATGACGTTGGAGTCGGCGCTGGTCGGCGATAGCACGCGGTCGAAGATCGGCACGATCATCAGCGTCACCGCGCCCTCCGCCAACGCGACAATCGCCAGAAACACGATGCCAACAGCCAGCGCGGTCTGGTAAGGACGCACGTATCCCAGCAGCCGTTTTAATTGTGGTGAAAGCAACGACGCCAAACCGTCTCTCCGCTTCTGTACGCGCTCTGAAATACGCCTTTGGTACGCTATTCGCCCGCTGCGGGATGTGTCAAGTTTGCCGGGTCCGCGGCCCGCGCAGCCTCTCTACTTTTCGATGTCGCGATGGAACACTTTCGTTGCGTACTTCTTCTTTTCCAGTCCCTTCTTGATCTCTTCGGCCAGCATCACCGAACGGTGCTTGCCGCCGGTGCACCCGAACGCGATGGTCAGATAACTTTTTCCTTCGCCGATGTAGTGCGGCATCAGGTAGGCCAGCAATCCTTCCATGCGTCTCAGAAATTCCCCGGTCTGCGGAAACGACCGGATGAACCGCCGCACCGCGGTATCTTTTCCGCTCAACCGCCGCAGGCGCGGCACAAAATGCGGATTGGGGAGGAAGCGCACGTCGAAAATCAGGTCGGCGTCGTTGGGTATGCCGAATTTATAGCCGAAACTCACCAGCGAAATGAGCATCGGATGGCGTTCCGGGTTCTTGAAACGCCGGGTGATAAAGTTGCGCAGCTCGTGCACGTTGAACCGCGTGGAATCAATCACTACGTCGGCCAGCGTTCGGATCGGTTCCATCAGCTTGCGTTCGTACTGCAGGCTTTCCCGCACCGAATAATCTTTGCCAAAAGGATGCGGCCGCCGCGTCTCGCTGTAGCGCCGCAGTAGCGCTTCGTCGTTGGCCTCGATATAGACCAGCGATATGGCATGTTCGCGCCGCAGGTGTTTCAGCAACCCGGGCAGCTTCTGCAGCTGCTGGCCCTCGCGCGCGTCCACCAGCAGCGCGGCCCGGCTGAAATCGCCATCGCCCGCCGCATGTAGTTCCGCGAAGATCGGAATCAGCTCCACCGGCAAGTTGTCCACGCAATAAAAGCCCATGTCCTCGAACGCTTTCAACACGGTGCTTTTGCCGGAGCCGGATAACCCGGTCAAGATGACAAGCTGGCTGGAATCTCTTTTCTTGGAGGCCTTCACGTGGGGCCGCGGGCTCAGCTCTTCACCCGGCGCTGGTGCGTGCTGGGGATGCGCATGTCTTCGCGATACTTGGCAACCGTGCGGCGCGTGACGTGGATCCCCGCTTCGTCAAGCTTCGCGGCAATGTGCTCGTCGGTCAGCGGCTTGCTGGTATCTTCTTCTTCGATCATTTTCTTTACCAGCCGCTTCAGCGTCAGCAGCGACATGCCGCCGCCTTCCGGCCCGTTCACTGATTCGCTGAAAAACGACCGCAATTCCAGCACGCCCTGCGGCGTGTGCGCGTACTTGCTGGCCACCGCGCGGCTTACCGTCGAGGGATGCACGCCGACTTCTTCCGCCACTTCCTTGATCATCATGGGCTTCAGCGCGTCCGGGCCGTGGTCCAGAAACTCGCCTTGCCGCGCGATGATCGACTGACAAACCCGCAAAATGGTGTGCTTGCGCTGCTCGATGTTTTTCAACAGCTGGATCGCCGCCGTGAATCGTTCCTTCACGTAGTTGCGCACATCGCGGTCGGCTGCGTCGCGCGCCAGCAACCGGCGGTAGGTGGGGCTCAACCGCAATTGCGGCATGTCATCCTCGTTCAGGAAAACCTGCCAGACGCCCTCCGCCTTGCGGAAATACACATCCGGCTCCACCAGCCGCGGTTCGGTCTTGTTGTAGCGCAGCCCCGGTCGCGGATCGAGCTTCTTGATGACGTCCAGCGTGCGCTTCACCACTTCCAGTGGACGGTTGACCGCGCGCGCAATCTCTTTCAGTTGGTTCGACTGCACTTGCTTCAGATGTTCGGAAACGATTTGCTGCGCGAGCGCGTTCTGTGGATCAAAGGCCTTCAACTGCAGCAGCAGGCATTCGCGCAGATCACGCGCGCCGACCCCAATGGGATCGAAATCCTGCACCACTGCGATGGCGTCTTCTAGATCGTCCTGCGTGTACTTCCCGTCCTGCAGCAGCTCTTCTGTCGAAGCCGTCAGGTAGCCGTTTTCGTCCAGGTTACCGATGATGTTGTCGGCGATTTCCCGCACCGCGTCGGAACAGATGGTTACGCTCAACTGCCAGGTCAGGTGCTCGGTCAATCCGGCAGGAGAAGACAGAAACTTTTCAAAGGACGGCCGCTCGGAGATTTCCCTTTCTTGCGATTTGCCGCCGTCGCCGCCGGTATCCAGATACTGGTTAAAAAAGGTGCCGACATCGAATTCATCGAAAGGATTGGACTCCGGCTTCTCGGGAACCTTTTCCGTCTCGTTTTTCAGGAAGTTTTCGTCGCTGTAATTGTCGCTGGTGGTGGGCTCTTCGCTCAACTCCTCGAGCACGGGATTCGCCACCACCTCGGCGTTGATCATCTCCCGCAGTTCCAGGCGATTCAGGGCCAGCACGCTGACCATCTGCACCAGGCCGGGCGTGAGAATCTGCTTCTGCGCCACCTTCAGATTGAGTTTGAGTCCCTGCCAGGCCATGATTGCCGAAAAGCTCTTCCTTCCCTTGCTCCTGAAATCGTCGGTTAAAAGCTTAGTTCAGGCGGAAATGGTCGCCCAGGTACACGCGCCGGACTTCCGGATCGTTGCTCAGATCCTCAGGACGTCCCTTGCGGAAAATCTTGCCGCTTTTCAGGATGTACGCTCGGTCCGTCACCGTCAAGGTCTCTCGCACGTTGTGATCCGTGATCAGCACGCCGATGCCGCTTTTGGCAAGCTCGCGAATAATCTCTTGTAAGTCCTTGACCGTCAGGGGATCGATCCCGGAGAACGGCTCATCGAGCAGTATGAACGAAGGCTCCAGGGTCAGCGACCGGGCGATTTCCAACCGCCGCCGCTCCCCGCCCGATAACGTATAAGCTTTGCTTGACCGCACGGTTTCCAGTCCCATTTGGACCAAAAGCTCCTCCAAACGGTCGCGTTGTTGCTCCGGCGTGAGAGGGAGCGTTTCCAGAACCGCCAGAAGATTCTCTTCGCTCGTCAGTTGGCGAAAAACCGAGGGTTCCTGTGGAAGGTAGCTGATGCCGCTGCGGGCCCTTAGGTACATCGGGAGATCGGTGATCTCCTCGCCATTCAGTAAAACGCGGCCGGA